>Ga0316207_10002714_pt1 | contig 17568 bp, 12 predicted proteins | sample 6weekpyrite_MG_FD_204943 | JGI IMG/M metagenome (GOLD analysis project Ga0316207, IMG submission 204943) | Microbial mat bacterial communities from mineral coupon in-situ incubated in ocean water Damariscotta River, Maine, United States -... | ecosystem: Environmental > Aquatic > Marine >...
GCGCAGCGAATCTATTTTATTGACCCACTTGGGAATTTGATGATGCATTATGAAAGTGACATCAGCCCAAGAGGTGTGGTTAAAGATCTTGAACGTTTGCTGAAGTATTCAAGAATTGGTTAAAAGGCTATAGCAATGAATGAAGAAACACAGACAAACGAAAACGAAAAAGTAGTCGCAAAAGAAATTACATGGCGGGATTACTACAATCTTTGTAAACCAAAGGTTGTTATGTTGATCGTATTTACTGCTGTAGTCGGTATGTTATTGGCCGTGCCCGGTGTGGTGCCTTGGCAGCCATTTGTATTTGGTACAATCGGTATCGGGCTAGCAGCAGCATCGGCTGCCGCGATCAACCAAGTTGTTGATCAGCGTATTGATGCGATTATGGCGCGTACTAAAAATCGGCCATTACCAACGGGGCACATGGATAATAAACGTGCGCTTGCGTTTGCTTTTACCATTGGCACTATTGCAATGATTGTCTTGGTTGTGTTTGTTAATGTGTTAACAGCGATTTTAACGTTTGCATCACTAATAGGTTATGCCGTTGTTTATACAATGTATCTAAAGTATGCGACACCGCAAAATATTGTGATTGGCGGTGCGGCTGGTGCGGCACCACCTGTATTAGGTTGGACGGCGATCACAGGTGATATTAACGCGCACTCATTATTATTATTTCTTATTATTTTTGCTTGGACACCACCACATTTTTGGGCGTTAGCAATACATCGTCATAAAGAATATGCAAAGGTTGATGTGCCGATGTTGCCAGTGACACACGGCCTGGAATTTACACGCTTACAAATATTGCTTTACACAATTATTCTTATTGTTGTAACAATATTGCCATTTGTAACATTGATGAGCGGTGTGTTTTATTTAGCAGGTGCGCTCGCACTTGGCTTTGGTTTTTTATATTACTCGTTAGAAGTTAGAAAAGCAGAAGATGAGACAATGCCGATCAAGACATTTGGTTATTCTATTTTCTATTTGATGGCATTGTTTGCTTTCTTGTTGATTGATCACTACATCCCGTACTAATTGCTTAGGCTATTTACTATCCAGGGTGTTGATCTTATCCCAGTCAGCCGGTGGTGGATTTTCGATATAGTGTTTAGCACGTAAAGAAAACTTCTCAGAGGCAAGGTCACCTTGTTCAGCGAGATGACTAAATATCTTATAAGCGGTTTTGAAGTCAGCAGCACGATAGGTGTTTAAGGCGGTCGAGAAATTATTGAGCAATTCCGTATTCGCAACCATGTCTGGCTGCAATGGTTCGTAAATAGTCGTTGGTGTCGCTTTACCCTTAACACGAACTGTGTCTAATTCACGTACCTGAATATTGTCACCGCATTGGGCAATGGTTGTGTCACTTGCCATGATGGTGGTGCCATACATTTTGTTAACACCTTCGATACGTGCGGCAAGATTTACCGCATCGCCCATAATGGTGTAGTTTAAGCGGTCTGATGAACCGATATTACCCACCAACATTTCACCTGTATTAATACCAATTCGTGCGGTTACTTTTAAACCATCAGGCAGGGCAAAGCTATTTTCAAGTTCTTTAAGGCGTTTGTCGCAAGCCAGCGCAGACTGTACAGCATGTAATGCATGCTCAGGATCAGATTGTGGTGCACCAAATACGGCAATAATCGCATCACCAACGTATTTATCAACAAAGCCACCATGCTCTTTAACAATGCTGGTCATGGCGGTGAAATATTGATTAAGAAATTCAACTAGCTCATGTGGTTCAAGGCTCTCAGAGATACTTGTAAAACCAGCGATATCAGAAAACCAAACGGTGAGTTCACGTTCCTCACCACCGAGTTCAGGGCTATCACCTGCTGCCATCATTTGATCAATAATAGCCGGTTCTAAATAAAGGCCAAATGCATTTTTGATAAGTCGTTTGTCTTTGTCGGCAACAATGAAGCGAAAACCGAGCGTGGCAGAAAGTGTGATTGCTGCGGCAATAATTGGATCAAGTAAAGGCAGTACAAGTCCGGTATTGAAATATGAAATAACGATAACTGCCCATATTAAAATACTCGCAAGTACCGTGATACCAAGACGAACGGGTGTAAAAAAGAAGGTTAATAAGGCAACCGTCAATGCCAGTGGTAATGATAATAAAGCATAAGAAATAGTTGATACTCCTGTTAAAGCATTGCCTTGTAATAAATTGTTAACGGCATTGGCATGAATATAAACCCCTGAGATATCATCGCGCACAGCAGTGCTAGAATACTTTTTCGCATCATAGGGAATAACGCAGCGCTCTGGTGCTGTTAGGCCTTCACGTGTATTGGCAAAGTGTGATGCTGCTTTTTTACGATCTTCAAGTCCTAGCACCGCACCAAGCAAAACGACCTTGTCTTTAAAGTGACGCGCAAAATATTCGTTATCGCCTTTTTGGGCACAGGCATGAATATCAGCAAGTGAGTAACTTGGAATATAATTAGCTTGGGTATTGAAGTTGATTAACATCGTATTATTAGATGTCATTGGTACTTCATAATTATTTAATACGAGCGGCGTATCTTTTGTGTATTGTACTTTTTCATTGAGAGCACGAGCAGCAAGCTCGACTGCCATTGAAGGGTCAATACGTGTTTCTTGATCAAACCACAGTGGTAAGTCTCGAATGATGCCATCATCGTCGGTAGTCGTTTTTCCAAGGTTTAGTAAGCGAATATTCTTTTCATTGCCAATCGCATAGCTATGCCCTCGGTAAGGCGTTACAGGTGAACCGTGGTGTTGTACTTTACCTAATACTAATTTCCCGCTTCTACCATATTTAAACAGTGTTCTTAAAAAGGGTTTGTCATAGCCCTTAAACTTTGTTTCAACACTGGTTGGTAAGACAATATCAAAACCTACGACTTTTGCGCCTCCCTCCATAATGGCATTAATGGTTTCTGCATATTGTGGGGTCCACATCGCGCGGGGTGTTTCATTGAAACCTGGTGTTTGATAAGTCTCTTCATCAATAGCGAGAATGACAACATTAGAAGGTTGTTTTTCTGTGTGCCAGTTCGGGAAAGTTTGTTGTAGTTGGTGACGTAGCCAGAACAAACTATCTAAAGAGGTCTTTTCTATACGTTGCGTGACGGGTAGTGCCATAATGATACTGGCTACGATCGCAATCGCCCCCGCAATCATGACATGCGAATGCTTCATTATTTATAGATCGATAAGACGTGAAACAATCGATATTTTTCCCTTCCTAGCATATTTATCGACTTTGAAAGTCTTGCTATTACCGCCATCAACCGCAACTCGATATACACCGCCTAGCGATAAGGAGATATTTTTATCGGCAAGATCAATATGTTTTCCTTTAAGCTGATAAACGTAAGGTTTGCTTTGTTGATCCATGCGCTCAATGGTGATGTTTGCATTGCTCTGTTGTAGGCGAATAACCGGTGAGGTGCCAAAAATAGTGACATCAGGTTTACGTACACCTATTTGGGGTTTTTTTGTGCCACGAAAAGCCAGCGCACCACTGGTTGCCGCTTGCTGACCTGATAATTTTGCATTGCCACCATCGCATTCAACATCTTCGCGTAATAGCTGGCCTTTACTGACGTTACTTTGGTGTGCGCCAACGGTTACGGTGCCGCCAGTAATCGTTTCGCGAAGGCATGAATTTAGGTAACCGATCACTAACTTGCCGGTGCTACCTAATTTAATAATTTGTCCTTCATTAACGTAGTCCATAAAAGACAGCGTATTTTCGCTGGCATTGATGTCTTCGATAATGGCAACGGGCGGTAAACTGGCATGGGCATTGATGCTCAGGAGTAGTCCAATGGATGCGAGTGTTATTTTATTCTTCATGCCGTATATACCTCGATCTCTAGCTGTTATGCACCTGATAGCCATGTTATTGTTTCGAATCAGGTTAATTATGGTTTAAGAATACAGCAGGATTTTAGTTATTTATAGGTGAATTTCTGACAGATCTAGGTCAAAAATTACCATTATGGAGACTCTGGCAGGGAAAAATGCGTCGTTTAGTCTTAATCAGTGTTTTATTAAGTATTTGCGTGCCTTTTGTTCAGGCTGCGGCGGCACCTTATGACCTGGAATTAGGGCGTTATCATGCCCTGATTATCTCAAATCAAGATTACAAGCAGCTTTCACCCTTGAAAACGCCACATGGTGATGCGGATGCGCTTGCCGCATTATTACGGGCAGATTATGGTTTTAAGGTAACGGCCTTACGCGACTCTAACCGTGCCAGCACACTGGATGCGCTTGACCAAATGGTTGAGAAGCTCAGCCCGAATGATAATTTACTGATCTTTTACGCAGGACACGGGCATCTGGATCCTGCGACGGGTGAGGGCTACTGGTTACCAGTAACCGCGAATCCACGCCGCCGCTCTGAGTGGATATCGAATGGCGATATCACAGATACTCTACGCGCAACTGCAGCAAAACATGTCTTGGTTATTTCTGATAGCTGCTTTTCCGGCACCTTGAGTCGCAGTGCATCGGCGGGCTTGAGTGTTGGCCAAAACAAGCGAAGTTATTATAAAAAACTGGTTAGCCGAGTTTCCCGAACGGCATTAAGTTCGGGCGGGCTCGAACCCGTTGATGATGGTGGTAGTGGCGGGCACTCAGTGTTTGCAGGTGCGTTAATTTCAGCCTTAAAGCGTAATAATGAGCCTTTGTTAGAGGCAGAGAATCTATATGGACAAATAAAACGTCCAGTCGCACTCAACTCATCAGCGACTCAGAAACCGCAATACGCAGATGTGCGCTCTACAGGACATGACGAAGGTGATTTTGTATTCTTTAAGCGTAATACACGCCCTGTTACTAAGCCGGCTGTTGCCGCACCGACCAAAAATACTGCTAGCGCTGGAGTGGATACGAAAGCCGCTTATGAGCTGACTTTTTGGAATAGTATTAAAGACAGTAAAGACGCGCGTGATTTCGCAGCTTATCTTGAAACTTATCCGCAAGGACAGTTTGCAGTGTTGGCACGGTTACGCACAAAGCAATTAGCAAAGAAAGAAGTTAAAGAAGTTAAAGTTGCTGCCATTCCAAAGCAAACGCCTAAAATCATTCCAGCAAAACCGAAACCACAGATAGTAGATAATAAGACACAACAAGTAGATACCGTATTATTAGTACTGGCAACGCCTGATTCTGAATATTCACCAAAGTTTAATACGGTTAAGGCTTACTCAAGTGCAATTGCTAAACTAGTTAAGCAAGTGATAACAAAAGGAACACTGGTGTATGTGCCTGAAGAGAAGATAGCTGCTAATGTAATTCAAGAAAGCAATGATCACCCTGTTAGTAAAAAATTATGCGGGCAGTACAGCGCACAACGAATAATGAGTATTGAGCTGAATTTATCACGTGATATTGATGAAGTGACACGGACGCCAGATGACGTTTATATTGGCCTGTATAATTGCGCAAAGAATCGATATCGTTTGAGTGCAACAAAGCTAGATTTCCGATTTGGTGAAGAATTTGCTTATGCGACTGAACTACGTAACAGCGTAAGCCAATTTAACAAGCTTCCTTTCTCTGGCTCGAATTAAATCGCCTAAAAATTTATTTTATATAATTCAATAAGCTAATCATCTTTTTGTCGGCTAAGGTGGTTATCTATCTGATACCATTCTTGGTAATATGTCGCTAGAAAATAATAAAAAGGCGCCCGAAGGCGCCTGAATTGGTGGGATTGTTCGGAGAAGAGATAGCCCACCTCGGAGATAAATCAGAACATCATTTTTGATACCACCCCTAATGGTTATCAATTCACGTTGTTCTGATTAAGAATAATAGGTCTGTACCACTCATAGGAGTATTCCCTATTAGCACTAGCTCTTTAGTATTAGTGTGTTCTCATCGTTATGCATGTCTAATACACCAGTTAAGTAATTGAAGTTATAAGGATAAATATGAAGGTTCTTGTCGCAGACGATCACGCACTGATACGTGAGGGACTGGTGAGTTCGCTGGTGTCGATGGATGCTGGTATGGAAGTCGTGCAGGCTGAAGATCGGGAAAGTGTCATCAAGCAACTTGATGCGCATCGAGATCTGGATGTCATCCTGCTTGATTTATTTATGCCGGGCACAAATGGTTTTGATCTGTTATCAGAAATTTGTGATGAATACAGCACAACCCCCGTTATTGTGATTTCGGCAGCCGAAGAACCGCGCTATATGCGTAAATCTATCGACACGGGCGCATCAGGTTTTATTCCAAAGTCGGCCTCTATGAGTATCATGTTGAGCGCAATACAGCTGGTGGTTAATGGTGGTGTGTATATTCCATCTGACCTGATAAAAAAGCAGGATGCAGTAATGCAGCAAGATCAAAATGCATCTCTAAGTAACATCATAATTGATGATCTTAAACAGGCTGCAGAAAATTTGACAGCTCGCCAAGCTGAAGTGCTAACACTGATGGCTAAAGGGCTTTCTAATAAAGAAATTGGTCGTGCGCTGGAAATTAGTGAGCACACAATCAAGATACATGTGGCGGGAATACTACGTGTCTTAAATGCATCAAATAGAACGGAGGCTGTTGTTATGGCACAAAATGCGGGCATTTTAATGCCCTGATATTTTGTGGGAGAGGAGTTAAGCAACCATGCTTGAAAATAAGTTACTTAACAAAAATAAAAAACAATTCGTTTTACCCTTATTAATCATCGGAAGTTTATTGTTAGCGGTGAACACGAAATTGGTTCATGCTGATGCAGCTTTCCCAGATGAACAGGATTTATTCGGTGATGTCGCAGTGACAACCGCGACACGTCTTGCCCAATCACCACGTGACTTACCTATTTCAGTAACGATTATTGATCGTGAAATGATCGAGGCATCAGGCGCTACAGAAATCCCCGAACTATTCAGGCTGGTAGCAGGGTTTCGTGTTGCTCATGTCACGGGTAGTGAATTTGGTGTGTATGGACATAACACAGCTGATCAATTTGCACGAAAGCTGGAGGTCCTGGTTGATGGTAGAAGGGTGCAATCAGCAGTCATTAATTTTACTGACTGGAGTGCACTCGCAATTGATATTGATGATATTGATTATATCGAAGTTATGCGTGGTACCAGTGCAGCAATCTATGGCGTGAATGCCTTTGATGGTGCAATTAACATTATTACACGTAAGCCATTTGAAGATGATGGTGTATATATCCGAACCTTATCGGGTGATCCGGGTGTTAAAAGCAGCTTGTTTCGATATGGTTTTAAAACAGCAACTGCTGAACATTCAATCAAGTTATCAGAACGTTTTACAAAAGGGTTTTCAGGGCGCGAGGATGATGCACGTTATACTAAACTACGTTATCGCGGCAATTTCAACCCAAGCCCGGTAGATGAAGTGGATGTGCAGCTTGGCTATACCACAGGCTATGTCGAAGAAGATGGCGATAACGTAGCTGTGCTAGATCGACCACGCAAAACAGATACTTCAGAACAATACATTCGTTGGCGTCACCTCTACGATAATGGCGATGATTTCCAGTTCAAGGCTTATCATAATAAGGTTAAATATGATGACACTTACCTGACAGCCAATTTATCAGAGGTTTTTAATGTAAACCCAGCGCTTATCCCGGTGTTCTTTGGCGGCAGGCCTGATCAACCCGTTGAATTCGCTTTCTTTACAGGCACCTCTGACCGTTACGGACTTGAGGCGCAACGTAGTTTTTCATATAAAAACATTAGGTTTGTTACAGGTCTTGGACTTTTTTACGATGACATAAAGAGTGACTACCTGTTTCGCGATGATGGTAAGAGTAGTGATACCAATAAACAGTTATTTGGAAACTTGGAATGGCAGTTAAGCAATGATGTAACTTTTAATGCAGCCCTTCTGGTAGAGGACAATAATGGCACTAAGCCAACAACTTCATCACGCCTGGCGTTTAATTATCATTTTAATAAAAATAATACATTTCGAATCAGTGCTGCGCAGTCTTTCCGCTCGCGCTCCGCTTACGGTGAGGATCTATTTCTTGCTTCAACGTTTACCTCTGATGGCAGCATTCTTGATGTCGTCGCCGATTACCGTGATTATGACCAGCCAGAAAAAAATACCTCATTTGAACTAGCCCATCTTTACGAGTTACCTGAGCATGGTTTATCACTAGACTGGAAGCTATATCATGATCGTTACTCTGATGTAAGAGAGAATGTCGATAATGATAACTATGTTGATCTCTTAGGCAATGGAGCTTCCCAAACGATAGACGGTGGAGAATATTTTGTAAGGGGGATTGATCTGCAGTTTAAATATAGGCCTAGTGATAAAGGGTTTATCGCCCTGCAATACTCTTACTCAGAGCCAGGCGGAGAGATTCTTGATGAAATTTCTCCGAGTAATGATTTTGAAGAAATAGATTTTGAAGTACCAAAAAATTCATTTTCGATTCTTGCAAGTAGAAAAATCTTTAATAACTGGAACATTAGCATGCAGTATTCCTCGTTAAGCGAAACGGAGTGGGAAGGTAGTGGTGATGACTTGCCACGCTATGAACGCCTTGATGCAAGAATAGCAAAAGACTTTAAGGTTGGTGGTAGCGAAGCGCGGGTTGAGCTTATTGCGCATAACCTGCTGCGTGAATATATCGAATTCAGGGATGAAAATGTTTTTGGTCGCAGGGCTTTATTAAGATTGAGTCTGCAATATTAAAAGGATTTTATAAATGACAATGCGTTTAGTAGAAGGATCTTATTATATTTTATTTGGAGTGAGTAATAACTCAGTCTAATTACCAATGAATGGCTTGCGTAAAATATTATCTGTTGTATTGCTGACGATAGTTATCAGTACCATTACCTATGCGCAAGACATCGGTAGTAAGTCAGCAAAAGTTGCCATAATCTATAACCCAGATAAATCGATTCATGTTGAAACTATAGATAGTTTAAAGGCAGTACTAATTCAGCAAGGAATTTCTTCGGAAGCAATTGTTACGATAAATAATCAGGATAGGTCACAGGCCACCAAGCAGCTTTCTGCCGAGAATATTGATTACAGCGTCGCAATTGGTGTTGTCTCAACCGAGATGCTGATCAAGGCAGGTGTTCAGCATCCTGCTATTAGTGTGCTGGTACCGAAACAGACTTTCCGGAAAGTTCTTCAAAGAAATACTAATTCACAAACAAACATATCAGTAATTCCACTCGGACAATCTGCCGAACGGCGTGCAAGACTTAGCCGGCTAATACTTGGTAAGCGCGGTAAACTTGGCATTGCAGCAGGTGAATACTCTATAAATACGGCGACGGAGATAAAGAAAGAGTCTGAACGGTTAGCCATAGATGTAACGCTAGAAAAGATATCTGGCGAAGGTAAACACCTTGATGAATTAGAGAGGCTAGTCAGGGATACGGATATCTTTATGGCTCTCTACGATCCTGCAGTCCTCAATCGTCATAATGCCAAGTTGTTGCTATATATGGCCTATAAAATGAATAAGCCAGTCATTGGTTATTCAAAAGGCTTTACTCGCGCTGGCGCAGTCGCTTCTATTTATTCAACACCATCCCAGATAGGCAAGCAGGCAGGTGTTTGGCTTTCACAAACTATTTTGAATGGTTCATCTGAGGCGGTGGGTTATGCGAATGAGTTTAGTGTTTCTATAAATAAAAAGGTTCAACGCGTTCTGCGTTTAGAGCGGCTCGATGAAGAAGAAGTAGTAACAATTATACGGCGTCAAGAGGGGAGTGAGTGATGCTGAAGAAACTAGATAACTCGAAAATCACATCACGACTGATTATATTGGCTATTACGCCAGTCATTGTGATGGCTATGTTAATAGGATATTACGTTAACAATGCTAGAAATAATGATTTAGCAATTGAACGGCAACAACGTGGCAACTTAATGGTAGAAAGTCTGGCCGCCGCATCAGAATTTTCCGTTGCCACTAATAATATAGAGCAGTTGAAATCAGTCGTTGATGCAGTGATAACACGCAAAGATGTCGTTGGTGTAAAAATTGACGATGATAGCGGGAATTCACTATATGAAAGGATAAATATCAACGATGCAAATAATGCTGGAGTGAGTAAGTATCAGGCACCTATTCGCCCAACATTACTGGAAAATGATGATCTATTTGAACTCGAATCAACAACACAAAATAAACCAGGCATTCCGGAAACGATTGGTACCGCCTATGTTTTTTTATCTAATCAATCCTATCTTGAAAGACAAAAAAATATATTGGTTACGACCATTGGAATTATTTTGGCGGGTGTAATTCTGAGTTTGATGTTTGCTTATATTATTGGACGTAGCATGACAGCGCCGATTGACAGGGTGGTTAAGACGGTTGCGCAAATGACCCAGGGTGACATGTCAGCACGAATCAGGGAGATCGCCGAAGGAGAGTTAGGTGAGTTGCAGTTAGGTATTAACAAGATGGCGGAAAAGGTCGAACGGTCACAAGATGAGTTGGAAAACAAAGTTGCCGAAGCTGTTGCAGAGCTACAGGTGAGTGTTGAAGAATTAGAAGTAAAGAATACACAGCTTGACGTAGCTAGACATGAAGCAATGCAGGCAAAAGATGCAAAGTCAGAATTTCTGGCGAATATGAGTCATGAGATCAGAACGCCATTAAATGCTGTGATCGGTTTTAGTCGACAATTAACTAAAACAACAATGAATAGCCAGCAAGGTGAGTACACGAGGATGATTAATAGCGCTGCTCGCCAGCTCCTAACGGTCATTGACGACATCCTTGGTTTTGCCAAACTTGACTCAGGCACCATGGAAATTCGTAATGTCGACTATAAACTTCGAAAGTCATTGGAAGATACTGTTTTATTACTAGCGCAATCCGCCCATGAAAAGAACCTTGAGTTTGTATTATTAATTAGCTCTGATGTTCCTGATTATGTAAATGGTGACCCACTCAGGTTGGGTCAAGTGGTAACGAACCTAGCAAACAATGCGATTAAATTTACTGATCATGGTTCAGTGGTCGTGAATGTCACCATGAGTGATGATGAGCGTTATGTGCGAATCGGTGTGGTAGATACGGGTTGCGGTATTGATGCTAAAGCACAGGAAAATCTATTCACTGAATTCTACCAAGCTGAAGCACAAACCAGTAAACGCCACAGCGGCACAGGGTTAGGGTTAGTTATTTGTAAAAAACTTATTCAAATGATGGGAGGGGAAATAGGTTTCAGTTCTCAGCAGGGAGGAGGTAGTGAATTTTATATTACTATTCCTGCATTGAGCCTGACATCCATAGCACCTGCATCGGCTATTGTCGCAGAAGGTGTTAACGTTTTATTGCTTGATGAGCATATACAATCAAGGCGTTCTATTCGAAATGCATTGGTACATGCTGGAGCGAATACTTATGCTTTTGACAGGGTAGGAAAATTAACAACATTTATCAAAAAGAGTAATTTAAACGAATTGCCAGACTGCATCTTTCTGTCTTTGCCAATTTCTAAACATAATGATACTCAGTTGACAGAGTACATGACACTAATACGTAGGCATTATTCAGGTCGTTGTATTGTGCTCGTGGCCGGTATGGAACATGAATTAATTGCACCAGATAACAATACAACCATCATCCAACGTCCTGTGCGACAAAAAACATTGATGCAATATATCGAAAATACGGCTACAGATGAAACGAAAGAAGCGCCAAAGTCGACTACGGAGCATCAATATAGGAATATTCGGGCGCTGGTTGCGGAAGATAATGAGTTTAATCGGGTGTACATTAATGACTTGTTAGAAGGAATGTTGATTAATGTCACTTGCGTTGAAAACGGTCAGTTAGCAGTCGAAGCGTGTAAAACAATTCATTACGATATTATTTTTCTTGATCTGCACATGCCAGAGTTAGATGGTCTAGATGCCATGTCGGCCATACGTAAGCTGAATGGTGTTAATAAACGCACGCCGATTATTGCTATAACAGCGGATGTATTTTCTAATGATGATAATAAACTGGTTAATCTTGGTTTTAGTGACTGCATGTTTAAACCAGTGGAAGAACAACGGCTAATAGCCATCATGGATAATTGGTGTACTAGGAATAATGATAAGAAATCAGCTCAAACAAAAAAAGTTCATCATAGTGGTATGGACGCAGATATTTTAAAGAGACTGGTTGATTCAATGACTATACACATTGCCGAGTTAAGACATGAGATAGCAAACGATGATATCAACACCGCTAGTGAAACGGTGCATAAGATTCTCGGGCTCGTTTGTTACTTTAAAATGGATAAGCTTACTGAACAGGTTAGAGGTATTCAGGATGCGATAAGAAGTAATGATGTCATGCAGGCAAACAGTTTACTTAACTCCTTAGAAGATGCAGTGACAGAAATATCAGCAAATTAGCCCAATATTTCGATTGAATGTAGTCCTTTTCTTACAAATCATAAAAATTTCCCCGTTAAATTATTATTTTTTGTTTCCTTACGCTTGTAAGGAAAATGATTAGTACCTTAGTACTAAGCCAGCTGGGTGATTCCTGGTTCCATTCTGAATTTATATAGTTCTCCCACAACAAATGAATGCTTACGTTCTGGGGAGAACAATGCGCCAATTAATCGATCAAATTATCCTGGTCCTGCTTGTCACTGGTATTTTTGCAACCAGTCCTGTCGTTGCCAATGATCGCCTGTCGGCAGACCGCCTTGCTGTGCCCGACTTTGTCGACATACAGACACCTTCACCAGAATACAGACAGGCAACATTTAATTTCAGCGTGCCAGTAGAGGTAAGCAATCTCGATAGCAGTATCGAGGCAGTGGCAGTCACGTGTCTCATAAGTGCCTCAAGTACGGTAATCAGAGGGGAGACGACTTTGCAACGAAAAGTCGTCCGGGTAGCCACAGAGCAAGCTGCCAATGGCACTCGACAGTATAGCGGTGAAGTAGATGTCAGCATGCAGTCGGAGGTGAATATCAGCCCTGTTTGGGGTGATTCCAGCTACGACTGTGCATTGAGTTTTTGCACAAGCACTGATGCAAGCACTGATGGCACTCAAGCGATTAATTCGGCACCTCCAGGTTGTGGCACTCCAGGACCATTTGACAACCGTGAAACGCGCTATCAAACCAATTCAGACACAGAGTTTAATCTCAGTATCAACGGGCGATTATCAGATGTCATCCAGTAAGAGGGCTATAAACATGAATGTAGTGGCAAAAATATATACTTTTATCGTAACGCTTTTGCTTTGTGGTAATGCAATTGCAATTGATTTAGCACCATCTGCACGTACAACTCGTGATACACAGTTAACAGTTGACCCTGTAATTTCTGATCGTACAACGACGACACGAAGTACTGAATCAACCACTACAGGCTCATCGACGAGTACGTCAAACTCTCAAACAGACGATCCAAATCTGGGAACAGCGATTCAGACTGTCAGGTTGAATGTGCCAGTTTCAGTCAGCAACCTTCAAAGTGAAGTCACTCAGCTGAAAGTGAGATGTGCTTATTTATGGCAAAGTGAAAGTGGAGCCCCCCTGGAGGTAACTCGTGGGACTAGCACAGTCGACGTCCAGAATGCATCTTACACAGGCAACGTGGCTGTTGAAATAGAATTGCCGCCAGCAACTTATCTCAGAAGGAATTGCGGACTGTCATTTATATGCCCATCTGTGGGGAATGATAGCCCGCGTTGTGGAATCGATGAAAGTACGCCAAATACACTCTCCTGGGAAGAAGATTTGCGGTAGAGCAGTTTTACAAAAGAGAAAACAGTATGCGTTCTAATAAAATTATATCTCGGTTTTTATTTGTGCTCGCAATGTTCATCGCTGCGAAAACTGTAGCCGCTGAGCGGGTGCTTGGTATTCAAAGTGACGGCCCGCTTAATGATGCGGAAATAAGTCAGAGTGATTCAGTACAAAGGCAGTTTGTATCAGAGGAAGACTATGTTCCTGCCGTAATGAGAGGCGATGTGGTCAAACTGGTTATACCTGTCAGTGCCAGGAATCTAGCAGACTCTGTAAAAGCCGTTTCAGTTGCTTGTGATTTAACCTTACCAGGTGCTGGTCTTGGTTTTGGCCCAGGCCCGACAACTTATGAAGCCCCTGTTGATAACCGAATATTTAATGCCATCGAAAAACGAGTTGCAACGACTGAGAACAGCGATGGTTCAAGAGAGTTTGTGGGCAGTATAGAACTCACTTTTCCAGAGGTTACGGGAACCTATAGTGCAGATATATTTGGACTCCCAGAATATCGTTGCAAGCTTTACCTGTGCGAGTCAGAGCAAGTGGGTGATATACCGGAAGTGGAATTTGATCAACCTGAAACATTCGAAGATCAAATCTACGGTGATTATGGCGGGCAGGATGCTTACGGCGTAGGCATTCCTCAGTTTTGCGAAGCTCCCGGAATAGGTAGCAGCCTGAGAATGCTAAGGGCAGACCAGGATGCAGAATTAAATATACAAGAACAAGGTTCAGTCTTCAGGATGGTAAATCCATATGAAACTGTCAGTGAATAACGTTCAAAAAGGGTGAAACGATGAAACTATCTCACAAGTGTATGTTTACAGCTTTATTGCTGTCATCTACAACAGCTGTAATGGCAGAGCCACTAATAACAGTCAATGTCCCCATGAACTTGAGCCTTATGCAGGACGAAACGAGGGGCATCAGGCTGACATGTCGGCTAAATGATTCGAGTGGACAAACTGTTAAAACAGGTGTGGCGACACAGGCAATCACTGAAGAGCATAAGACTGAATCCCCTCCACGCTTCAACAAGCGGCTGGTGTTTGGTCCAGGGGAGACTTATGAGCTGAGTCATGCAGAAGCCAGCAGAGTGGCCAGTGTCAACTGCCAGGCAGATGCATGCGCATCTTACGGTGCTTTTACCGGCTATTCAGGTTGTGTCTCCATAAGTGAAAACCAGACAAACCCAGTAGGACGTGTCAGGAGTATAACCAATCCAGTCCAGTACAGGGAACTCGTGCAAGCACAATAGTTATTTATTTTATAAAATACTATCTGGCATACGTATAAAACATGCGACGTTATATTTACAAACTATTGGCAGCAGTCATAACGAGCTTGATGTCTTGTGTAACTCCTGTTTATGCAGTTGATATTCCTCTAGAGGTTGCAGAGCATGGCGAGTATGCCGATACTGCATCATACTGGGTAACAACAGAGCGGCCTGTCAGTTTATCTGGTAGTACACTGGACGTTGAAGTAAGTACCAACGGTGCACCGTTTGAGTCAGTGCATTCTACGACTTCTGTGTTGTTGTCTCGTAGTATCAATAGTTTACCTTGCCATACACCAACAGACTTTCGTGTGCGTCTCATCACGGCCACTGGTGAAGAATACCTGAGCGCTGTCGTTACTAAAACATACAGATGTACGATAAAAGAAGCCGCTGCAAGTATTGGTAAAGTTGATAAGCGCCAGCCCATTGAGGGGAAAAGGGCATTCAGGCTTAATTTGCAGGCAAGTGCGCCTGATGCTTATTACTCAAATCACCTTATGCGCCTGATAATTTCAGACTCCCTTACAGGACAAGCTGCTTACACGTTAGCCAGGCCATGGCGTGGTTCAAGCCAGGTTGAATTTCTTGTCGATAAAACTGCTCTCAGTGCATGTAACCGCTATGACATCAGGGCAGAAATATTACCACCAATCCAGTTACAGGAACCGGGTAGCTGGAACGGCCAGGTAGAGCAGATTGCAGGTGCTTACTACAATATTGATGCGGCAGTTTATACAACTCAACCGCTTGATTTCCTGGTAAATGCGACACTGTCAACTGTTGAAGGGGTTGAACAGGCTACAGCCTACGAGGACTTATCAGGTTGTGGGATTACGTCACCCTCTATTAGTGTAACGAATGTTGCAGAAACTGATGCCAGTATTAGCATCAATATAGGCACTGCTTACCAACAGCAGGACATAGAATTACAGGCACAGCCAACAGACTCCAATGGTTCTTACCAGGCCGTTAATGGGAGTGGGGGGATTGGTGTAGTCACCACAACTTCACCAACGAAAAGTACGATTAACTACAATCTCAGTGATCTTGTGCAGGAAGCAGCACGGCAGGAATGTACATATTACAAGGTCAGGTCCCGAAGAACTAATGTTGTCGGGGATATTGATTATCAGTCTATAACAGGCAACACGAGTTCAGCCTGGGCTGAACAGCGCTTCCGCACAAATTGTCCAACTGATAACAGTCAGCAAATACTCACAACAGCTTTCGTTACCGTTGAAAGAACAGTTGATCTTGACCAGGTGTCGATTGTTGGTACACGTACCCCAGCTGTTTCTCTCGATCTTGAGCAGGTATCAATTGTTGGCAGTCGGGTAGTACCACTTACAGTCGATCTCAACCAGGTGAGCATTATTGGCAGCAGGGTAGTTGCGACAACGCTTGATATGGACCAGGTAACGGTTGTCGGTAGCCGGGTACTGGCCACAACGGTCGATCTTGACCAGGTATCGATTATTGGTACTTATGTCGAACCGTTCACAGGTCTTATTGGTGTAGAAGTTGTCACACCAGTTGAATACAACATTGTATTGGATGGCTCTCTTACCGCAACGGGTCTTGGTAACCCTAATCCCAGAGACAACCTTCCGTTACCTATAGAGTCACCAACGCCAGCGGTTGCGATAAACCAGATTGATGTACCGGTCACGCTTACAGCGAGCGGCCTTGCCAGCAGTACATCGACTTTCTCTGTGCCAGTTACACTCACAGCGAGCGGCCTTGCCAGCAGTACATCGACTTTCTCTGTACCAGTTACACTCACAGCAAGCGGCCTTGCCAGTAGTACGTCGACTTTCACTGTGCCAGTCACACTCACAGCAAGTGGCCTTGCCAGTAGTACGTCGACTTTCACTGTGCCAGTCACACTCACAGCAAGTGGCCTTGCAAGCAGCACAGTTGATATCAATGTTCCTGTTACCCTTACTGCCAGCGGCTTGGGCGCACCAGAGAACAACACGACAGCGATATCACCACAGGTGCTGACTGTGACTGTTGGTGAGCTCAAGGTCACAGGTATTGGACCTGAAGATACTGTAGCAATACCGCCGCAACCTTCAAATGTGCCTGCCGATATTACGGTAAATGTCGGCCAATTGACCATTTCAGGTCTGGGCCCAATTGATACACCAGATGAAGAACCCACGCTGGTTGTTGATACGAATGCCTCTATTGCAGCAATCCTGGATGAAACACCTAACCGTAAACCGACGGTTAAACTCATGCGAGTTATTAGTATGCGAAACGCGCAGAACAATCCATTCGATCAAGGTGGATTGCGTCGATTGTTTGCACCAGCCACGGTTCAGCCTGCGAATAACCAAGCTCCTGCAGCACCGGTTTCACCGCCACCAATGATGATGGGTGGCTGTCCACTAAATGCAGCACTGACACTACAGGGAGGCGCTACCCCGTTCTTCAGGTTTGATAACCAAACGATCATTATTGGTTCGGGCGGTGCGCAAACTATTGGATCTGATGGTGGTGCTGGCGTAACGGGTGATAACGCGATCCGTATCGAAACGAATCTTG
>Ga0316207_10002715_pt1 | contig 17568 bp, 18 predicted proteins | sample 6weekpyrite_MG_FD_204943 | JGI IMG/M metagenome (GOLD analysis project Ga0316207, IMG submission 204943) | Microbial mat bacterial communities from mineral coupon in-situ incubated in ocean water Damariscotta River, Maine, United States -... | ecosystem: Environmental > Aquatic > Marine >...
CGTTTACCATTCGCCTGTTTAATAATATTGGATAATAAAGTTGTTTTGCCACTGCCTAAAAATCCAGTGACAACTGTTGCCGGGATTTTGCTTAATTGCATAGTTTCACCTTTAAATTTTTTCTATTTTTCGTTTCGTTCAACTGAACGAGGTTTAGCCTGTTTCACCTTAGGCCGATATATATGCGCCTTGTCAGCATTATAAAGAAACGAATCATTAAACGACTCAGGGTTTAATACATGTCCGACAAGAATAAGTGCGGTTCGTGTTATTTTTTTATCCCGAACTTTTTTTACAATATCGGCTAGGGTTCCTTCAACTTTGTCCTGCTCGGGCCAGCTGGTTCGGTAACAAACGGCAACCGGGCAATCATCACCATAATAGGGTAGTAATTCTTCAACAATTTTATGTATATGACTTACACCAAGATGAATAGCTAAAGTAGCACCATGTTGGGCGAGTGAAGAAAGATTTTCTTTTTCCGGCATAGGGGTTTTTGCACCGTAACGGGTATAAATCACAGTTTGCGTAATACCAGACAATGTAAATTCTTTTTTCAACCAGGCTGCTGACGCACTTGCTGCCGTTACACCCGGTATTACTTCATAATCTATTTTTAAAGTATCAAGTTGGCGCATTTGCTCGCCAATTGCACCATAAATAGATGGGTCACCTGAATGTACTCGGGCAACATCTTTTGATTCTTTTTCAGCTTTTTGAATGACATCAATAATTTCTGGTAATGCCAATGATGCGCTATCAATAATTAAAGCATCATCTTGTGCATAATCCAGTATTTCTTTTGGCACAAGCGAACCGGCATATAAAACAACCGGGCAGCGCTTAATCAGGTTTAATGCTTTAACTGTAATCAGTTCAGGGTCGCCTGGCCCTGCACCAATAAAATAAACGGTCATCTTATATCTTCCAATAACTCAAGGTAAAAAATTATTTTATTATAACTTTTTTGAGTAGCCTCGCGGCGTATAAACCCATTCTTTGTTACCATTTACAATATGTCTGGATTCACTATTTCCTACACTAACGAGTGTAAACATATCAACATCCTTAGCATCAAGCTTATCTAAAGATATGATAGAAACCTGCTGATCACTACGGGTTAACTGTCGACCAATCACAACAGGAGTTGAAGCTGGTCGATACTCCAGTAAAATATCACGGGTTTTATTTAACTGCCAGTCACGTTTTTTGGAAACCGGGTTGTAAAAAGAAATAACAAAATCTCCCTGACCGGCACTGTGTATCCGTTTTTCAATTGTTTGCCAGGGAGTAAGCAAATCAGATAATGAGATTGTACAGAAATCATGTCCGAGTAATGCACCTACATGGCTCGAACCCGCTTGCATAGCGGAAACCCCTGGTAAAACTTCGATATCAATTGCTGGCCATTTTTCAGAGTAAACGGATTCTGTTTCTTTACCTTGCAAGGCATTATCAAGCATTTCAAAAACCAATGTCGCCATTGCATAAATCCCAATATCACCACTGGATAATAAAGCAACTGTTTTATTCTGTGCAGCCAAATCAAGTGCCAGTCGGGCACGTTCGATTTCCTGACCTAAGGGTAAATCATGATGTTGCTTATTACTGCAAAGTGAACCTAACAAATCAATATACAATCCATAAGCGACCAGGTCACTACTTGCTTCAATCGCCTTTTTTGCTTTAGGTATTAAATAGTCTCTATCACCGGGTCCGGTGCCAATTACAAATAATTTCATTGTTCCTGCTTCTTAGTAATAACTACGGGCAAATGCTATTGTTGCTCGTTTATTTTTTAATTTAGGCAATATCAATTCAGCGCTATTACCTGTTAATTCAGTTGCGTTGATTAATGCTGCAGCCTCAGCCACGCCATAGCAACCTACTTCTTTAAATACAATCTCGGACTTAACAGTTAACTGTTCTTCGACTTCGCGCAGCTTGCTGGCTGAATAACATTCAAAGGGAATCACAAGATTTTTTGTTAGCGCAATCAATCCGGCTTCATTTTGTTTGATATCAATTGAAGCTAATGCTGACACATTAATACCGTCAGGTAGTTGTGCAATTGCTTCATTATATAAGTCTAAAAGCAGTTCTTCCGGACAACCTTTATCACACCCCATACCCGCCACATAGACAGGACGGGTGTAATCATGTGCAGAAGTTAGTACCAGCTTTGCTTTAAGGTTATCGGCAATTTTTGAAGCCAGCTGGTTCGCTCCACCTTCATGGCCTGAGAGTAACGGAATAACATATTGCCCTTTTTCGTCCAGTACTATCACGGCAGGATCAGTTAACTTATTATCTAGCACAGGAGCCAGTGCCCGAATGACGATTCCCGTTGCACATACAAACACGCACTGATTACCTTCTTTAAAATATGTCTGAACGGTTTCTATAAAAGATGCCGGTTTATGACATAGTTTAGCTTGCGGTAGAATTTTTTTTATTTGATTGGCAAGTTGCATACCGGTGTCGGTCAACGAAAATATTACCAACGGCTTGTTATCGAGTAAATTGTTCATCGCTATTGATATGCCCTGCTAGCATTAACCAGGAAAAGAGAAAAATACGGCCCAGCATCAGTTGAAAGTTGGCTGATATCTTTTACCACTTTTTGTTGCGACTGCGTTGCGTATTCAATGTAACAGGCATCCTGTATACGATCCGCATCTGCAATAAGTTGGACTATTTCTGCCCTTGAGCGCCCGGCTTTTAATATCACTATATTTTCAAAATTTTGCAGTGCATCAAAAATCTCATTTCTGGAATGCCGCCCAGAAAAAATGGCTATTTTTTCTTTCAATAAACCAAGCGGTATTTGGCTGGCCGCAGCCGCTGCATGTATTGAACAAATACCGGGTACAATATCAATATTATAACGACTCCCCAACCTATCGATCAGGTAAGCAAAAGAGCCATAAAATAGCGGGTCGCCCTCACATAAAAAAACAACATTTTTCCCTTGTTCTAAAAACTGTGAAATCTCTCTTGCAGCCTGATCATACATTTTGTTTATAGTCGTTCGTTCTGTATCCATTGTTAAAGGAATGGATACTTCCTGAAAACTGCCAGCGGCTTTCTTTGCAATTGAATTTCTTGCGATATCTTTGGCAAGCGAGTAACCTTGGGCATTTGATATATATGCAATCACATCCGCCATAAAAATGGTTTCATCCGCTTTAAGTGTAAGCAACATCGGATCGCCTGGCCCTACCCCGACACCATAAAGTCTTGCCTTATTTTTCAAACCAGTCACTTGCATGAAGATAAACGCTTGGTAATTTTGAACAAGGTAACCGGCTTTAGCTCATGTAAAGCATCAATTTTAGTCAGTGTATTTGTTTTACTTACCTGAAGTTTTAAAAACTCGCCACGAAAATTCTGATGCTGCCGGGCAAACTTTTCAATTACTTTGACACTGCTTTGCATCACAGCACTAACAACTAGTCTTCCATTTTGTTTCAGTTTTTCCCAACAATATTCAAGCATAGTCGCCAAATCACCGCCATGACCACCAATAAAAATAACATCCGGCGCCGGCAAATTATCGCATGCTTCAGGTGCAGATGCGGGTACGGGTATAACATTTAAGTTAACACCAAACTTATTCATATTTTGATTGAAGTAATTCATTCGTATCTGGTTATGCTCAATGGCATATATTTTTCCATTCTTATTCTGTAGCGCCCATTCAATACTCACACTGCCACATCCAGCACCCACATCCCAGGCTATATCGTTGGGATAGGCTTCCACTAAGCTTAGAATGGCTAATCGCACTTCGCGTTTACTGATCATTCCCTTACCTGGCTCTTTGCCCGTTTCGAAACAATCATCTGCAATACCAGGCATACCATGGAAACAATGGTTTGCCCCCTTACATTTAATAATGCAGATATTGAGTACATCAAACTTTTTATTACATTGACTTAATTCTTCGGCTGTAAAGGTCGATATACATTCCGTAGTTTTACCTAATGCTTCACAAACAAAAACGTCTGACTCGGCATAACCTTGATGTACTAACAATTTCGCAATAGCACCTGGATTTGATTTTTGATCAGTAAATACACCAATAAGTACATTATTAAGTAAACAGCGACTTAGCGATTCAATTGGCCGACCGTGCAGTGAATGAATAACTGCATTAGCCCATTCCATACCTGTTTTATGAAATGCCATTTGCATAGATGATATATTAGGGTGAAATATGATGTTTTGCTGGCCGAGTTTATCCAGTAACATTTTTCCAACACCATAAAACAATGCGTCACCCGAAGCACAAACAATAATTTTTTTATTTATATTCTCATGCAAAAGAGGAATTAAACCGCTAAAGGGTGACGGGAAATTTACTTTATCTATTATCTTAGTTTCATCAATACTGCTTAACGACTCAAGGTGATGTTCTGCACCTATAATAAGATCTGCATCATTAATAGCAGCCATTGCACTTTGATTCAAAGTAAGAATATCACCAACACCAAGACTCAGCACATGAATTTTTTCGTTAAACTGCGACATAAAATAAATGACCGTTTAAAAACGCAAGCCTCGTTGCAAACGAACAAGCGTATTGAAAGCGCCTGCTGCAAGCGCACTACCCCCTGTTCGCCCGACAATGGTAATACATTCAATACCCAATGACTGATACTGCTGCCATAAATACTCTTTTGATTCAGCAGCACCAACAAAACCAACCGGGATCCCAATAACTAAAGCAGGCTTAGCTTTACCTTGTTTAATATTTTCTAATAATCGAAATAAAGCTGTCGGTGCATTACCAATAATAGCAATACCATCGTAAATATCCTCTCCCCAATATTGCAGTGCAGTCATGGTTCTGGTCTCGGAATTTTCCTTTGCTTTTTCAGCAACGGACGGATGATTCAAAAAACATTTTGGCTCAACATTTAAATAGCGTTTCGTTAAGCCTTGCTTAACCATTTCAACATCACAGTATATTGATAGTCGGTTTTCAATTGCTTTAATACCCTTAGCTATCGCTTCACTGCTTATCTTAACTTGTTGAGCAATATCAGGATTGCCACAGGTATGAACCAGTCGCATTACAACTTGCTGTTGTTGTTCATCAAACCCGGATAAATCAGTAAGTGCTTTAATTTGTTTAAATGACTCTTCTTCAATACGAACAGGATCTTTAATATAATCTGGCATATTATTGTTTTACTCTGGAAAGCCGTTTTTAAAATACCTTAATGTTCGTGATCATGGCTGTGAGCATGACTATGATGATGGTCATCATCGGTTCCTGAACCTCGAACATGGTGGTGATGTCCTTGTTGAGGTGTACCCACTTTATTTTCAGCACCTACTATTTGCACCCGGTACTGACACATTTGGCAGTTCATATTGCCTGCTCCATTTTCAGTTTCAAGCATACGTTCAACAAAAGTATCGATCACTAATTCATGGTCATTCAGGTACGGCGCTTTTACCACCTGTACATCTTTATGAGCGTTGGCATACTCGTCAGCCCAGGCATAGATTTTTTTAACTAAGCGACCGGTAAATAAAAAATATGGGAAAACGATTACTTTTTTAAATCCCAATCCGTGTGCTTGCTCCAGCGCTTTATCGACTAGTGGCGAAGTCACACCGCTAAAACAGGTCATTCCCCAGCCAAACCCCATCCCTTCTTCTAGCATACGGGTTATTTTACAAATATTTGAATTTGCATCACTGTCTGATGCACCGCGTCCAACCACAACCAACAAACATTCTTCACGTTTATAGTCATTGGCAAACTCAGCCTCGGCTTCTTTAATGCGAGCTTCTGCAGCCTGTAACATTTTAGGGTGAACCCCTAGCTCCGTACCATATTTAAAAAATGCGCCCGCTTCTTTATGGTGCACATTAAGTTCATTGATCTCGCTAGGAATATCATTTTTTGCATGCCCGGCTGCCATTAACATTCCAGGTATCGCTGTAATTTGTTTTGCACCCTGTTCAACCAGCTTATCAGCCCCTGTTGCTATCATTGGTTTGGCAAATTCCAGAAAACCAATCTCACATAGCCTGTCGGGAAATCGTTGTTTCATATGATCGGCTAATTGATAAAACTCGTCCACCGCCTCAACATCGCGAGAACCATGACCACAGATTAAAATTGCTGGTTTTTCAGCTTTAGACATAGGGATACCTTATATAATGTAAACGTGTAAGACCAAAGGTGTGTAGCCTACCGCAATCGGCAAGAAATCGCAGCGACTTTAAAGTACTAAACTGTTATTTATTTTCTCGATTAGAGCATCAATAGTTGAAAAACAATATCTTACGGCTGGCTTCTCAGGTCGAGCCAACATCAGAATGGGGATATTTAAATGTTTTGCCGCCGCTAATTTTGCTGAGACTGATTGCCCACCACTATTTTTAGTAACCAGAGCATCCACCGCCAGTTTTTTAAACAGAGCCAGTTCGTCCTCAAAGTGAAAAGGCCCAAGCGCATTAATATGTAAAATACCCTGCTCACCGACTGTCTCTAAATCGCTACCGTTAAGTCCTGCCGAGCGGATCACCCATTGCTGTGAGTCAGTTCGTAAATGTGTTGCAGAAAGAATACTACGACCAATACTAAAAAAAGGTTTACGAAACTTTTTAAGATTATCCAACAGGGCATCGAGCGTATCATATTCTATCCAACTATCATCACTTACCTCTTTTCCGGTTGGTTGTTTCCTGATAGGACTTTCCCAGGCAGGACGATCATAACGTAGCAGTGTCACTTGGTTATTGTCAGTTGCTTTAACCGCATTGCAACTAATCTGACTAGCGTAAGGATGTGTTGCATCAATCAGTAAATCGCAATTGCTCTGTTGTAAATACCATTTCAGACCAGCGGCTCCGTCGGTAAAAGTTTTTTCGCCGTTTTCTGTTTGCTGGGTACTAAAACCGCCAGATAATATTTGGCAGTTTAAATCGGGTTGGCGCACTATCCCCACAATACTGTAAATGACTTCATGTTGCTTTATTAAACGATGTGCAATTTCAAGTGCATCCCTCGTTCCCCCCAGAATTAAAATCTTCATCCGGCATGGTCTTCTGGATAAGATCCGACACAGTACCCTTGCTTGTCAATGGCTAAAATTTCTAAATGACAATTATCAGGCAATACAGCTTTGGCAACATCATAGGCGCAATGACTGATTACATTACCCAATGCAGGGTAATATTCTAATGCTTGTAAACTGGTATTCGCATGTAAAATTTTGTTCTTTGTAATTTCGTCTGCATCAACTTTTGCAGCTTGTTGCATAAGAAATTCAAAATCTATACTTGAGACCCGGCTATGTAAGTCTTTATGACCTGCTGCCAGTTTCGATATTTTTCCAAATCCGCCACAAATGGTAAGGCGTTGCATAGGAACCTTACGTAAATGTTTTAACACTGCACCAACAAAGTCACCCATTTCAATTATAGCCATCTCAGGAAGTTTTAATTTATTTTGAATATAAGCTTCACTACTGGAGCCCGTACAGGCTGCAATATGTTGTATATTATTGGCAGACGCCACATCAATAGCCTGATGGATTGAAGCGATATAAGCCGAACATGAAAAAGGTCGAACAATCCCTGTGGTTCCAAGTATTGACAAGCCGTTTATAATACCAAGTCTTGGATTCATGGTTTGTTTGGCAAGTAACTCACCTTGCTCAACACCGATCGAAACTTTAAAACCATTATTATAATGACATTCTTTTGCGAGTTGCGTTAGATGTTCTGTTATCATTTTTCTTGGTACGGGATTAATAGCGGGTTGCCCTTTGGCTATTGGTAAACCATCTTGCGTGACAAGACCGACCCCTTGATCGGCAAAAAAATGTATTCCCGGCTGCTCAACAAGCTCTACCTTGGCAAAAACAGTCGCATTATGGGTCACGTCTGGATCATCACCGGCATCTTTAATCGTACTGGCACAGGCAGTTTGTTCATTAAGTTGTGAACAGTTCTTTAACTGGAACTCGACCTGCTGACCTTTTGGCAGGGTAATGGTTAAAACCTGAGGGGTATGATTTTTTAATAATAATGTTGCGGCTGCTAGCGAAGTAACCGTGGCACAGGCTCCGGTAGTATACCCACTACGCAGTTTATTTTTTTTCTCAGAGGTTTCTTCTCGCATAGCAAGCAAACTCACTGATTAAATGGTATTCAAGCAGAGAATAACCAGTACCCACCAAAAGCAATCGAAATCGATGCTAAACATAAACGAAACGAATCAAAAATACGTTTGCTATAGTTTTCCAGTGAGCGTTGAACCTGGCTGAAAAAAAGTCCAAATAGAAGCATAGTTAAAACTACACCAAGTGAAAACATTAATATATACAGCAAACCATACCAGCTATGACCTGCCTGGATACCGGGTAAAATTGCCAATACGGGCGCACTGCCTGCTAAACCATGGGTAACACCTACCAGCATTGGGCTGTGATCATGACTCTTTTTACTGCCGCTATCACCAGGCAAATGTCCCTCTGATAGGTGAACATGGGTCAAACCATTGTGACTATGAACCTGTAACTGCAAGCGGTTTTTGTAAAACTGCCAAAAAATCCATAAGCCCAGGGAAATTAAAAAAATTCCGACAACCTTTTCGGCAATCATCGACAAGCCTGCAGGAATACTGATACCGGCTAACAAAACCAGTGAGCCTAATACTAACAAGACACCTCCATGCCCCATTGCCCATCGTAAACAAAACAAAATAGTTTGCAGCCGGTATACTTTATTCGACTCTGTCTGTCTGTTTCCGGATGCAAGCGCAGAAACCGCCATAATATGATCCGCATCGAGGGCATGTAATAAACCCAACCCAAATCCCAGACTTAATAAGGCTAATGTACTTTCTTGCATATTTTTTCTCTTCCCAAACAGTGGAACAATTATAAAGGGATGGTTAAACTCATGTCACCCAATTTGGAATAAAATTACAAAAATAGCATGTCAGTAACACATTGCCCCACCTTGTTAATAGCCTCACCGTCTTCAGGCCAGGGTAAAACACTGTTTACCGCCGCGCTGGCACGGGCGCATACTCAACAGGGACGCAAAGTCGCTATATTCAAACTTGGCCCGGACTTTCTCGATCCCATGATACACCAGGTTGCTTGCGGACAAACCGTCTACAATCTGGATTTATGGATGATGGGCGAACAGCACTGTCAGGAACTCTTATACAAGGCTGCCCTGGATAACGATATTATCTTGATTGAAAGCTTAATGGGATTACATGACAACATACCTTCTTCGGCAGATTTTGCACGATTGTTCAATATACCTGTTTTATTGCTTATGGATGTTGCCAAATATGCACAGACAGCCGCCGCAATTGCTGATGGCTTAATAAATTATCACCCTCCATCATCCTTAACGAAAGCTTCGCTCACTCTTTTTGGTATTGTCGGGAATAAAGTTGGTAGTGATAACCACCATTTGCTACTGAAAGAATCTTTATCTGATTCTTATCTTGCTAGCATTAAACGAGATGAGAACCTACACTTGCCACATCGCCACCTTGGTTTAGTGCAAGCCGATGAACTTAATGATTTAACCAGGTTACTGGACTACGCCGCAAATAAACTAATAAACAACCCTTTTATTTCCGACAGGTTATTACAACTACCTGCCGAGACAACATTTCATCAAGTCGATAGCTTTGACAGCCATGATTATTTAAAAGGTAAATGCATCGCAATTGCAAAGGATTCGGCTTTTAGTTTTATTTACCCGGCTAATTTAGATTTTATAATTCGCAATGGTACAACTATCAACTATTTTTCACCGCTTAAAAACCAACCCGTTCCTGATTCAGATATACTCTGGTTACCCGGAGGCTATCCTGAATTATATTTAACCCGGTTACAACAGAACGCAATAACCAGACAAAGTATTCAATCATTTTGTAATACAGACAAACCGGTACTAGCAGAATGTGGTGGTTTTATTTACCTGCTAGAAACTTTATCCGCCGACAATAACACGGCCAATATGTGCAATGTCATACCCGGTAATGCTCAACTGCATTCGCGGTTTCAGGGCTTAGGACTACAAAGTATTGTTTATAATAATAAAGAGTATCGTGGACATAGCTTTCACCATACTTCTGTAACCAATACTGAAGAACCAAGGGCTTATACAACAATGCAAAATGGAAAAGAAGGTGAAGCTGTTTATCAATTTAAAAATATTACAGGAACGTATTTTCACCAGTATTTTGCATACAGCAATAGCATTTTATTAACTCAAAGTATTTGAAAGACTTACTTTGTAAAGCAACGAAGAGAACTTGGTAAACACTGCTATTTGCTTGTGTAGCTCGCTGCTATATCCCCTCATTCAAGCTATAAAAAACATACAATTTTTTTCCGACTCTTAAATTTTTTCGTTTTTTAACAATTTATGCCTCATTCCTCGCCCTTAGAAATTGCCAAAACTGCTCTTAAAAAGAGTAAAACATGCCCAATAGACTTCCTACTGCAATTATAAAATCTATATATTTCAATGCATTACAAATCATACTGCTAAATAAATATTTCTAAATGATAATGATTTGCATTTAGATTAATATTTTTGTATATTATCGTTTTCGTAATGTCGATAATTTAATGGTGAGGAAAAATGAATAAGTTGAACAAATCTGCCTTTTTAGCAGCACTACTGAGCTTTCCAATGTTGTCTCAGGCCGCTAGCAGTACCGAGCAGCTACAAAAGGAAGTGGATGCACTTAAAAATCAAAACAAATTGATGATGGAGCGTATTGAAGCCTCTATTGATATGATGGAAAGCAAACAATCCAGTAAAGGTCATGGCAGCAAAGGAAGCAATTCTATCGGAGGTTACGGCGAACTTCATTACAACAACCTCGAGGGTAAAGGCGGTGCATCTGATAAAGATGAAATTGATTTCCATCGTTTTGTATTATTCTTTGGCCATGAGTTTAGCGATAGTATTCGTTTTTTCTCAGAGCTGGAACTTGAACATTCTATCGCAGGTGAAGGAAAAGCAGGTGAAATTGAGCTGGAACAAGCGTATATCGAATTTGACCTTAGCCAAACTATGCGCGCCAAGGGCGGTTTATTCTTAATTCCAGTCGGTATTATTAATGAAACACATGAACCTAATACTTTTTATGGTACAGAACGAAACCCGGTAGAAAAAAATATTGTTCCCGCTACATGGTGGGAAGCTGGTGCTGCCTTAAGTGGTGAAATAGCTAAAGGTTTATCTTATGATCTTGCACTTACATCGGGTCTTAACCTTGATAGCAATAACAAGATTCGTGATGGTCGCCAAAAGGTTGCCAAAGCACGAGCTAACTCGCCAATGATTACCGGACGACTGAAATATACCGCTATACCTGGCCTGGAACTGGCAACAACCGTTGCTAGCATTGATGATTACACACAGGGACAGAGCGCTAAAAATAGTGCGACCATGATTGAAGCTCATGCTGTTTATACTACAGGGGCATTTGGTTTACGCGCGCTCTACGCAAGTTGGGATGTAGATGGCAAGACATCAGGATATGATGAACAGTCTGGTTGGTATATCGAACCATCTTATAAAATCAGTCAGAAGATAGGCGTATTTGCACGATACAACCAATACGACAACCAGGCTGGAACTGGTGGTCCAGGCAACTCTGAAAAGCAACAAACAGATGTTGGTATGAGTTATTGGCCGCATGAAGATGTTGTGATTAAAGTTGATTATCAAACTCAGGATAATGACAATAACAAAGATCAAAATGGTGTAAATATTGGTATTGGTTATCAATTCTAATTAAACTAACAGCAATTAATTAACGGATTATAAAAGCTGGTCATCTTATGGCCGGCTTTTATCGCATAAACACAATGAAGAAACACCTTTATATATTTGTTCTATTACTATTTGTCAGTTCTTCTGTCACCGCACGGGGAATCTACCAAAAACCGGCTAATTTTTTAGACGAAGTCTTTAATTCAAAACCACCACAAGCTAACGTTATCTGGCTAACCGGCAGCATCAGAACAAAAGCAACTGAGATTCTAAATCACAAACCAACGCGGCTTCGTATTCGTTATTGGAATAACCAACAACGCACAGCATGGATACTGGAAGAGATAGGTAAGGAAAAACCCATTACGGTTGGTATTGTTATCAGTAATAATAAAATCGAAAAAGTAAAAGTCCTGGTTTTTCGAGAAAGTCGTGGAGATGAAATACGTCATGATTTCTTTACCCAACAATTTAAACACGCTCGCCTAAATACCAATAACCAGCTTGATCGTTCCATAGATGGAATATCGGGTGCCACCTTGTCTGTCAGGGCATTAACCAAGCTAACCCGATTAGCACTATTTCTATCAACACAAATAAAACAGTAATGACACGACATAAAAAACATGGCATTAAATTGCGTTCGATGTATCAATGGCACCGTTATATTGGTATTACTATTGCCGTATTTATAATAATGCTAGCCATTACCGGTATTTTATTAAACCACACGGAAGACTTTAAACTTGATGAAAAGTATGTACAGTCCGAATGGTTGTTAAATCATTACGGCATTTCAGCCCCCACGAATGTAAAAAGCTTTACAGTTAAAAAATACTGGGTTAGCCAATGGGGAAACCAGTTATACCTTGATAGTCGTGTTGTAGCTGAAATTGAAAATGATATCCTTGGTGCGGTGTTGTACCAAGATATGGTTATCATTGCACAAAATGACCAATTATATATATTTACCACCAGTGGCGAGTTAATTGAACGAGTAGCCGGTAGTGAAGGCGTACCATCAGGTATTGAGGCAATCGGAATCACTGATAAAAAAGAGTTGGCAGTAAGAGCTGCGACCGGGATTTTTACGACTAATCAGGATTTCCTGTTCTGGAATAAAACCACAAATGCCATCAGCATCTGGTCGGATAGCACTTCGTTACCTCACCCTATATATAAGAGTATTCTGCAACAATATCGTGGTAAAGGTCTGACACTTGAAAGAGTTATGCTTGACTTACACAGCGGCAGACTACTGCAACAAGGTGGCGTTTACTTTATTGATCTTGTGGCTGTCCTGATGATATTTCTCGCCTCGAGTGGTTTCTGGCTCTGGGCTATGCGTAAAATAAAAAGAAAGAAAACAAAAAAAGAGCACTGATAACTACGCGTTTCATATAAAATGCCTACTTATTTTAATAAATACTAAGTCAGCAAAATATTTGGCATAAGTTTATTTATCAGGCATCTTTTACATTTGGTGCATCTAATGCAACCGAAACACTCGTATTAAATATTTTTGGTTGGCCTATTATCAGGCTATCTATTTTATTCTTTAAAGCAACCAGCATTGCCAACCCCATAAAAGCCCCAGGTGGCAATATGGCAAAAAGCAGACCTCGATAATCATCGACCAGAGTTATCGTTAGTACTGAAGCCCATTCACCAAGCATTAATTCGGCATTACGAAAAATTGTTCCATAACCTATCACTTCTCTGACAACACCGAGTATAATTAATACTAAAGTAAACCCCATCCCCATCATAAAGCCATCAATAGCAGAATAAATAACACTATTTTTTGATGCGTACGCTTCAGCACGGCCAATAATAGCGCAATTTGTTACTATTAAAGGAACAAATATACCTAATATAAGATAGAGCTCATGAAAATGTGCATTCATAATTGATTCAATGGCCGTTACAACACATGCAATGATTAATACAAACATTGGGATTCGTATTTCTGTCCTGACCCAAAAACGTATCGAAGCTACAATGATATTTGTTATAACGAGTGTAAATAATGTTGCAATCCCCAAACCAAGGCCATTGATAGCCGTAGATGAAACGGCTAGTAAAGGACACAACCCAAGTAAAGCAACCAATGCCTGGTTATTAGTCCATAAGCCTTTGATAGAAATTTCTTTTATATTTTGATTGCCCATAAATTTCTCTTTAACTAAACGTTTATGAATTTAAAAATATTTTATCTCGATTATTTTCAAAAAATATTAGCGTTTTATGTACTGCATCAACAATCGCGCGCGGTGTAATCGTTGCACCCGTAAATTGATCAAAATAACCACCATCACGCTTAACTTTCCATTGCGACTCCTTCGGTCTATTAAGCGACTTCTCATCAAATGATGTTATCCAGTTACTACGTTGTATTTCGATATTATCACCTAGCCCAGGTGTTTCTCGATGCTTGACTACCCGAACACCCGAAATTTCTCCAGTGTATTGAATACCGACGAGTAACACGATTTCACCGGAATAACCGTTAGGAGCGATAGTTTTCAATGCCGCAGCGACTGGTTTTTTATCTTTTCTTGCTCTGTAAATTATTGTTGGTTTATCTGAACCAAGGTACTGTTCGTCAGTCAACATAACGATATCGTTCAAAATATCATTGTTATAAATTTTGGCTGGTAAAACTGAATTTAATGTACGCAACAGGGTTTCACGCTCATTTTTCACGATATATGGTTTAGAATGCCAGTTAACCATTATCATCATGCCTGTGCCGATAAGTGCCGTTGCCGCAAGAAGACATCCGGTTATAAAAACATTTTTATGCATTTCATAAGATTTCATCACACTCTTTCACCATAGGCTTTAGGTACCGTGTAGTAATCTATTAATGGAGCAGCCATTCCCATAAGTAAAACAGCAAATGCGATACCATCTGGATAGCCACCCCAACTACGTATTGCAAAGGTAAGAAAACCAATGCCTAACCCGTAAATAATACGTCCTAAGGGTGTTGTTGATGCCGTTACAGGATCAGTTGCAATAAAAAATGCTCCCAGGATACTTGCACCACCTAGCAGATGTATAAATGGGCTCACATAAACACTCGGGTTTATTGCATAACTAATCAATGATGATGCTGTTATACCTGCCAGCACGGCTAAAGGAATATGCCAACTTATAATTTTTTTATATATCAACCAGAGCCCACCTATTAAAAAGCCCAGATTAACCCATTCAAAACCTTGCCCAGCAATATAACCAAAGACATTTGATGCACCAATATTATCCAGTGGTTTACCGGAAGAAACTTCTGTACGAATATGATCTAACACCGTTGCTGAAGTTAGTGCATCAAATTTTATATTCTGAGGTAATACCTGAAATAAAGAGTATTGAACTGATTCAGTAAAACTTAGTAAATATCTTGCTTCATCAACGGGCATGCTCCACATACTCATTTCAAGCGGAAAAGATATCAATAACACGGCATAAGCAGCCATAGCAGGATTAAATGTGTTATATCCAATACCTCCATATAAATGCTTGGCAACTACAATTGAAAAAATAATTCCCAGTATAAGTAACCACCATGGCGCTAGCGGCGGTATCGCCAATGATAATAAAACTGCAGTTAAAATTGCACTTCCATCAAACAAATAGATTCGTACCGGCCGATTACGTAACAACAACATCAGCCACTCAAAAAACATAGCTCCGACAACAGTAATAAGAATATTGACTAATACACTCCAACCAAACAAGCCTATATATAAAAGGATACCCGGGAGTAAAGCATAGATAACTGTACGCATAACACTGGATACAGAACCGGATGATTGTACAAAAGGTGAGCTGCTTGAAACGATCGGGTTATTGTCTGACATAGGTTTATCCTGCGGATATTTCTTTATCGGCTAGCGGTTTACTTTTTTTACTCGCCGCATTCTTTTTCAACCTTTCGGCTTTACGTCTTGCTTTACGCTCTTCCTGTTCTCGCTTTATTCGCTCAAGCCGAAAATCACGCATTTGCGCTCGAATACGTGACTGTTCCGATAATTTAGTCTTGAACTCACGGTCTTTTTGTTCTGATTTGGCAAACCTGAAATATTGTACTAATGGAATTCTTGAAGGACAGACTACAGAACAACAACCGCATTCGATGCAGTCTGAAAGTTTATAATGCTGTAACTTTTGAAAAGATTTTTCTTTTGCATGCCAATATAACTGCTGCGGAAGTAAATTCATTGGACAGGCGCTTGCACAAGATCCACAACGAATACAGGGCATAACATTTGCCTCTTTTTCCGACTCAATATCTTGCAACAAAATACAATTAGTTGCTTTAATAACGGGCGTTTGTTGATGAGGTAGTAATTGCCCCATCATGGGGCCACCCATAATGATCTCAAACTTGTCAGATTTCTCACCGCCTGCCGCCTTAATAACATCCTGAACTGGCGTTCCTATTAAGACTTCAAAATTTGCGGGTTGTCGAACCATCATCCCAGTTACTGTAACGTATCGCGAAAGCAAAGGTATTCCTTCATAAATAGCATTACGAATAGCGACAGTGGTTCCTACATTTAAACATATCACTCCAACTTCGTAAGGCAGACCATTCCTGGGCACGTCCTTTCCAGTTAAAACTTTGATTAATTGTTTTTCACCACCTGTTGGGAATATAGTGGGAATAGGTATAACATCGATAGCAGCAACACTACCGATACCTTTTTCTTTGAATTTTTTTATACTTGCTTGCATTGCATCAATCGCTTGGGGTTTATTATCCTCAATAGCAATGATACATTCGGCTGGGTTTAATAATCTTCTCAATAACAGAACGCCTTGTACTACATCGTCTGCACGATTCTGCATTAAAGCATCATCACATGTGATATACGGTTCACATTCGGCACCATTTATAATTAAAGTATCGATCTGTCGAGTAGCTTTAAGCTTAACTGCAGAAGGAAATACAGCTCCGCCCAGACCAACAATACCAGCCTCACGAATGCGAGTGCATAGCTCTTCTGTACCCAGGTTTTCTGGATCGAGATTCGATTCAATATTGGGATGCCATTGGTCTTTCTTATCAGTTTTGATCACTATGCATATCTCTGACATACCGGACTGATGAGGAATAGTATATTTCCCTATATCCGTCACAACGCCAGAGGTAGATGCATGAACTGAAGCACTCATAAGTGATTTTGATGTAGCAACAGGTTGGCCTTTGTAAACATGGTCACCCACATCAACAATAGGTTCTGCCGGTTCTCCAATATGTTGACGAAGTGGCAGAATAATTTTATTCGGTATCGGTATACTATTAATACTAGATGGATTAGATATTTTCTTGAAACCTGGTAACTTTATCCCACCCTTAAACTTCCATAGTTTCTTCATGCCACCCTTTCCTTGTTGGGTTGTTCAGGGAGCGACCATTTCCAGTTACTTATCGTTACTTCAACTGGCTGCATTTGAATACAGTCTTTTACTGGACATAAAGGAGGTATACATAATTCACAACCGGTACAATATTCATCAATTACATTATGTTTATGTTTTGCTGCACCGACGATGGCATCAACCGGACATACTTGTACACACTTGGTACAACCGATACAGGTTTCTTCATTAATTACAGCAATCATGCGTAAACTATCATCCGCGATACCGTTATCACAGTTTAGTGGAACAACTTCACGACCAAGTAAATCAGCCAGGGCCTTAACACCATCGTCTCCACCGGGTGGACATTGATTTATTTCTGCATTTTGTGTTGCGATCGCTTCGGCA
>Ga0316207_10002716_pt1 | contig 17565 bp, 7 predicted proteins | sample 6weekpyrite_MG_FD_204943 | JGI IMG/M metagenome (GOLD analysis project Ga0316207, IMG submission 204943) | Microbial mat bacterial communities from mineral coupon in-situ incubated in ocean water Damariscotta River, Maine, United States -... | ecosystem: Environmental > Aquatic > Marine >...
CTTTAGGATTCTCACCCCGGCGAAAGGAAACAGTCGCTTATATTGCTTATGGTGCCAATGCGCTCTCGGCAGCTGCCTGGATTTTTTATTACACCCATGTCAAAGAACTGGTGTTACCGAACCCAACCTTCTGGTTCTATACCTGGCTTGTCTCAATGTTTTTTATGGTACCGACATTTATACTTTATATAGAGAAGGTTTTCGGCTCCGGTTACAAAAACTCTCTAACCTATATCCGTTGGGCTTACCTCATCATTATGTCAATCAATCTCGCGATCTACTTGATATGGGGTGAATCCACACTGGTCTATTCAATTTTGAATATTGCTCGCGCACTGTTTGTCGTTACCATTTTATTAACCGTCCACCAGGTCGCCCAAAATTACCGACAGGGTCAAAAGGATGCCGGCGTGTTTCTACTCGGTTTTGGTGTGCTAACCCTGTTCATCATCCATGATGTCAGCCTGGCTTTAGGTTTGATATCTGAAGGCCGCACCCTGGCGTACTGGGGAGAATTTGTCCTCGTCATCGTCATGGCGATGATTCTGGGTATGCGCTTTAATGATATGTACCATCGCCTGGATATTTACTCGAAAAAGTTAGAAACCACAGCACGCGAAAGAGAACTCATGGTGCAGGATCTGCATGACGGCCTCGGTGGCATGGCCACCAATATCAGCTTACTCGCCGATGTTGCAAAACGACAGGCCGATAACGATAAAGTTAAAAATACACTCGATACCATCTCAGGCTTATCCAGAGAAAGCGTGACAGAAATTCGAGGCTTTATGAAAAGCCTGGATAATAGCTCAGCCGACTGGCCCTCTTTCACCGCCGACTTAAGACAATATGGCACCAATATAATGGAGCCACATGACATCGATTTTTCTCTTTTCATGGATATCGACCCCAAGACCGAACAGCCAAATAACATACTGCGCCTGAACCTGCTGCGCATCTATAAAGAAGCACTGGTCAATATCGTCAAACACGCGCAGGCCAGCAGAGTAGTCACTCGCTTAAACACCACACCCCGGCAATTTACCATGACAATTCATGACAACGGCTCTGGACTTGATGCAACCAGCAGTCATGAAAACACCGAGTTTAATGGCGGTCGCGGCTTGCGTAATATCGTTTCGCGCGCTTCTGAAATGGGCGGCGAAGCAACGATAAAATCCGATCAGGGCACAATAATTGAAGTCATCATCCCGCTACCAATAAAATCACCAACTTTGGGGATACCATCTGAGGACAGGAGTTGATACAAATGACAGACTCGAAACCAGCACCTGATCCAATGAAACTACTAATTATCGAAGATGACACCTTAATCCGTAATAACCTTAAGCTACTACTTGATGGTGAACAGGGTATTGAGGTGATTGGCACCTGCTACTCCGCCGAAGAAGCCGATGCGCAGATAGACGAACTCAAGCCCGAAATTATTTTATGCGACCTGGGCCTGCCCGGCATGTCGGGTACAGATTTTATCCCCATCGCCAAATCCCGGCTGCCAGACGTGGACATCATGGCCTACACCATTTTTGAAGACCATCAGTCGGTATTCTCTGCATTACAAGCAGGCGCAACGGGTTATATTCTGAAAAACTCCACTGCCGATGAGCTGATTGATGCCCTGTTTACGTTAAGAAAGGGTGGCTCACCAATGACACCAAAAATTGCCCGTGCTGTGATTCAGGAGCTGCAGGGCAATCACTTTTTTAACAATACCAAACCTGAAGTTCTTAAAACCAAATCAGATGACTTTTTGCTATCAAACCGTGAAAAAGAAGTATTAATACACATTGAGGCTGGGCTCTCATACAAACAAATTGGTAAACAGCTTTATATCAGCCGAAACACGGTACACAGCCATATAAAACATATTTACGAAAAACTACAGGCAAAGAATAAACAGGAAGCTATCCTGCAAGCACGTGATAAAGGCATTCTTTAAACGTGCTCTTTCTCAACGAATTTGTGATAGCCTCTAACGACTAAATCAACCACAAAACAGGTATAAATAATGACAGCGTGCAGACTTACCAAATTATTTGGTAAAGAATGCATGAAACGGAATTCTGTTCTTAACAAAATAAAAGATAATCTAAACCTACTGCTTATCCTCCCTCTTATCTCAGTACCATTAACTAACCTGCAGGCCGCTGACACGACTGGAGCAAACAGCCATTTCCTTGGCGGAATGATACCTGTTGGGCGCTGGGCAGCCGTTTTTAATACGCGCTACCGAACTACCACAGAACGATTTGATGATAATGGCAATCGAGAAAGCCTGGCAGCTGAAGTCGATGGGCTGACACTTGATGGCCAGGTGGTTCCTTTACTCGCCAGCTTTGGTGCCGGTGCATCGCTGGGTGATGTTTCGCTTGATGCAAAGCTTGATCAACGCCGTCACGATCTTACAATTGGCTATGGACTGAGTAAAAATATCACCGTTGGTTTTAGCATTCCCTACGGTCGCAACACATCATCTGCGAATTTCGATATTCTTGGTGGCAATCTGGCCAGCAATCCATTCTTTGATCCCGGCCAGCCAATCAGTGTAAGCAATCCACCTGTGGTACCGATCGGCACCTTTGGTACCACCGATCCCGTTGGCACAGCTGGGGTACAGCAGATTCTTACCGATCCCATCTACGGCTATCAGTACAAGCCGGTGAAAACAGCACGCACAACCGGTTATGGTGATCCCATTATTGGATTACGCTGGCGCCTGTTTAAAGACGAAGAAAGCACACTCATCTTCACACCGGTACTGCGTTTAGGCCTGAGTGAAGAAAATGACCCCGACAACTTAATGGATGTCGCACTCGGTGATGGCAGCGATGACATACGCCTGCAACTCGAATACCTGACTCGTTTAACAAAAAGTTTTGATACCCGACTGCGACTTCGTTACACCTGGCAATTTCCAGACACTATTACCACCAGAGCCTATTCAGAAACCGAATACCTTGTACCCTATAGTCGCACCGAAGAACTGGACCGTGACCTGGGTGATGTCACCGAAGCCTACGCAGAATTAGGTTACAGCAGCAATAACTGGCGCTGGTATAGCGGACTTAATTTGCTACGTAAAAAAAGCGACGACTATGACTCACCGACAAACCAGGATGTCAGCGGTCTTGAAGAAGAAACAATTCACGAAGAAGATATAGTTTCAATTGGGGTAAGCTGGAGCGGCATTCAACAATGGCGTGATAAAAAATTACCATTTCCACTTATGCTAAAAGCGGCTTATCACACGCATATATCAGGAAGAAACCGATTAGACCGTGATGACCTGGAATTTGTTTTAACAGCAGTGTTTTAAACCTGACTCATAGCTATAAGACAGTAAGATAAGTAATAACTATCTGCACCTGTTTATTATTTCAGATGTGGATAGTTAACTTATGAAAATCACCAGGTCTTTTCTGAAAAGTGACTGCCACTCTTAAACAAAAACATCCTGTAATTATTTAAGAGCTTGCTTTCTAAGTCCTGAGAAAGCACTGCAATCGAATTAAGCTTACTTTACATCTATAAATACAGCATCACCCATTCTGGGTAATTTATTATTTTTTACTCTGGCTTCAAATACCAGATCAACTAATGAGATTAGCTCTCGTATATCTCCACCCCCTAGAACAAACTTTTAACACCGGATGATAAAAAAAGCCGGAGTAATTCCGGCTTTTTTCTACATACTTAATAAAAATTACTGAGTTGTAATCACGTGACTATCAAAACTTCTATCGCCTTCAACTTTATAGTCAATATGCTCTACCGTAGTGTCCAGATCAGTAAACTGTATTTCATACAGATTATCTGAAAGTTTCACACTTGAATTAATAGTGGGAACAAAATCATGCAACCTGTGTCTCTGGAATTTTGTAACAGTCGGATAAACAGCATAATATTGTGTTGAAAGCACACCATCAAACAACAACTGATATCGCCAGTTCCAATAACCACCTACCTGCATGATTTCTTCATCAGTTGTAAAGGTTAAGGTATTTCGGTATGCCCCGCCGACATCACCAGTGGTATTAAAGACTGCAATATTCCAGCTATTGGTTTGCTCAGAATATTTCTGAATTCCCATAGAGTCGTACCTAGTCACAAGTACGCCATCCGGCGCGGCTTCCTGATATCCGGCGTTGAATGCTGCGTAAACCTCTCCATTAAACACAAACATTTTACCGTCCATATAGGTCGTAATTGTTTTAGTTGATGCTGGTTCCTCAAGTGTTGGTGACCTGTAAACCCATGTATCCGTTCCCAGGTTATATTCGGCACCACGAATAAAGATCTTACCATTTGTACAAGCAACACCTTCAAGCAGACGCCCCGTCGTGAATGCAGTTAATGATGCCCAGGTTGAGCTTGTAAAATCGTAGGCGACAAAACGATCAACATTCGAGTCATCTTTACCAAACGCGTATAATTTATCATCCATTACGCAATGGTCACTTATAGATAAACCATACGGCATCGTCGACATGGCAGACCACTTATTGGCCGCCGAATCAAAATACTCCGCTGTACTTAAACGAGTACTACCGAGTATCGGATCGTTAAACAACCCACCTAATCTGTAGAGCTGCGCCTTATATTCAAACAGCGCTGATGAGCTGTACGCATCCGGAGCAGCAACCTCTCTCCATTCATCCAGTTCCGGGCTATAGATATACATATCGATAACTTTTGTATCCCGATCCTCTTGCACGGCAACAATTTCATTAGATAACTTAAGTACCTTTGAGCCACCGTTCAATGCGCCTGGGTGCGGCTTTATATTACCCTTCACGCCTGTCACCAGGTCAATCACTTCACCGTAATGAGTCTCAACGCCCAACTTATCCGAAAACCACTCTTGCGCATAAAATAAATACAACTTGTTCTTGATGACTATCGCATAACTCCAACGGCCACTATTTTCCGTATAGCTCATCGTTGTGCTAACACCCGACTGACTTTTCACTCCCACGACGTTAGCTGTTGCCGCTGGTGTTACCACTTGCATTGTAATCGGTGAACCAGCACTTGATACATTAGTATCAATTTTCGATCTTTTGATATTCAGAGAAATATATATAGAGATATCTGTTGGCAATTTTGAGCCGATACTGCTAGCCAGGAATCTGATCGAGTCTTTACCATAGTCATCATATTCAGGACTAATTGTTATCGTATTGCCAGATACCGTTATGTAATTCGAAAACTTACTTGGCAGCAGATCAACAACGACAGCATCTTCAAAATCCAGCGTGATTGTCTGGGTTTCTGTCACCATCATATCGAAGTTATATTCTGCAGCACTTAACAACTGACACGGACGCGATTGAATGGTGTATTCAAAATCTTGCCCTCCAATAGTTAGCAATGATGTTTCAGTCTGGCCACAACTTAATGTATCGAAAGCCAGTGACAGATTGTCAGTTGCCACAAAGGTATCGCCACTACTTGCGAGAACACCATTTTTATAAAGCGTGCCTGCCGTTGATGTCACCACAGCACTTTCACCTTCATACAGATAATTAGCCAGATCAACAACCGCACCAATATTACCTGCAGCCAAAGGCGCATCGGTTGTCACAGGAATGGAGAAAGCTTTAAGAGTTTGCGCTTCTTCAGTCTGATCAATCACATAGTAATCAAGATCACCTTTGTGCAAGTAAGCAACTTCTGAAGCCCCTAGCGCTAAAGTTGTTGCTTCAGTTTCATTGTTATTTGGCTCAAACACGGGTGGATTATTAAAACCAGCGGTAGATGCTGACGGTGTATCAATACCAATGCTATAAGCTGTTTCAGTTTCGATATCAGCATTAGCCATCATCACATAAATCGGTGTTTCTGGATCAACTGGAATATTGATGGTTGTATTCGTTGTATCAAACGGAATGAGTAAATTACCTGCAATAACCACGTAACCTTTAACGGTAGCTGAATCAGCTGTCAGGTTAATCGGCATAGAACGGCGATAGATTGTGAACTCAAAATCATCAGCCCATGAATTACCATTAACATCACGGATATTGGTATTAATCGTGACCGTTCTTTTCGCGACATTTAATTCATTAAAGCTAAACGAGACAGGAATATCTTTATAAGTGCCAGCTGGTACGGTACCCAAAGTAATATCAGCAGTGAAATCTTTTAGATAGTAGTCTGACATGGTGACGTCATACGCCAGGCCTACACCCTCATTAACACCTGTATTATGCATACGTACTACACCGGTGTAGGTTGTGCCATCGCCATAAGCAAAAAACTGGTTAAGTATTAATTCTGTTTTGAAGTTATAGCCATTGTTATCTATCGAGAAATTACCAAGATTGGTCGATGTGCCATTAATAGTGACTGATGATGTAAACGTACCACCATTACCGTCATCACCAATAATGGTATACACACCTGATGGCAAAGAGCTATCGACAAAGTTTCCATCGGCATCTGTCGTCGTGGAAGTTTTTACTGATGGATCACTTACATTCTCTAAAATAACATCAATACCGCCGATACCTGTAAATGCTTTTTGACCTGATTTAGTTTTAGTTGTATCGCCTAAAACCTTTCCACTTATTGGTGTATTCGTAACTGAAGCCCTTAACAAATGGCGCGAACCTACCTTTAAGACATTAGAACTTAGTATTTCATACGTAGGTAAAGTCGTCGTTGATAACAACTCAACTTCTTCCGTGGTATCGACATAAATCCATTTACCGTACAAATCGCTAGGGACATTACCGGTAACAGCTCCGCCACCAGAATCACCTCCGTTACCGCCACCGCCTCCACCACATGAAGTCATTACCGCTACCACAAGAACGAGAAAAATATTTTGTAATGACTTCATAGTGCAGTACCTATAAGTAAGTTATTTATTTGTACAAAAAATAAGCACAAAGCTATCCGCTACAAAATAATATGGAACTATAAACAACGATTCATCACCCATTTGGGTGAAATGCCTGTAAATATTTTTATTGAGAATTGAGCTGTCACAAGTCTGTCCGCTCTTGTACAAAAAACGAACAATAGGAAACATTTCAAAGATGCTTTGAAATAGATTAAATAATATTGATAAAATTTTTTCTAAGGGAAGCTTATTGCGGCTCTGGTCTTAAAAACCGGCCGCAATAAAACGTAACGGGAAGGACTCGATACACTTATATCAGACTAAGTGTAACGGTAAATTTGCAATTGATTCATACTCTCAATCAATACAGATACACAGCGCCCGCATTTGAGAGCGATTTATCGTTTTGATCACCGCCGATACCTGTAGCAGCACTTTGTTCACGTGGGTTACTCATTACCAGTGTACTTCCATCAGCATTAATTGAACAATTACTGCCCACCCAGAATTCAACATTATTCGATGAGTTAATCAATCGATCGTGTTGCCATTGTCCATTGAAAAAGTGCAATAAGTAACCTGTACTATATGTGCCAACAATCAATGTATTACCATCATCACTCATAGCAAGCGAATGACCAAAGTTGTTTGCTCCCATAGCATTCGATGACTTGATATACGACTGCTGCACCCAGGTATCTACACTTCTTTCAAAGGAATAAACCGCACCTGACTGATTTTCATCATCGTTATCCTGTACACCATTAATGCCTAGTGAAGAACTGCTTTCACGATTTGCCCCAACGACCAGCCTATTTCCATCACCACTTAATGCTAATGACTGTCCAAAGTAATCACTACCACTTGTATTAGATGCTTTGATATATGCCTGTTGTGACCAGCTGCCAGCATCATCGACAAAAACATAAATAGCACCACTATTCACAGCATCTCCATTACTTTGGTCAGCTCCAGTGATACCAGTACTTGCACTATCTTCACCCAGCGCCGCTACTGCAATCGTCAAACCATCAGCACTGATCGCTACTTTTTCACCGAAGCCATCACCACTGCCGGCATTGGATGCTTTTAAATAAGCTTGCTGTGTCCAAACGCCCACCACTTCTTTAAAGACATAAGCAGCACCGCTACTGAACACAGAGTTGTCTGTTTCATCTCCATTAATGATATTGGATGCACTGTCTTCTTCCTGCGCGCCAATCACCAGGGTTTTTCCATCCGCACTCATCGCCAGCGCTAATCCAAAGTCATCACCCGCTTCTGTATTTGAAGCATTAAGCGTAACCTGGTGCGACCAGACATCGGCTGAGCGTTGATAAACATTAACGTCTTCGTAATTTAATCCGCCACCGACTGCCAGCACATTTCCATCTCCGCTAATGGCTAGCGATGTACCGAACCTACCTGGGGCAAGTGCAACAGGTGCTTTAATGTATTCCTGCTGACTCCAGACACCTGCTACTTTTGTGAACACATAAACAGCACCATAAGCGCCCGCAACATCATTGTACTGATCAGCGCCAACACCAGTCGATTGACTGTTCTCATCCGGCGCACCCACAACCATGGTATTCCCATCCGCACTAATCGCAACAGCATGACCAAAGTTGTCTCCATCATCGGTATTCGATGCTTTGAAATAACCCGTGGCTTTTTCATCATTACTTGAATCAATTGAGTATGTGGTTAACTCGTTTGAATCTGTACAAACATCAAATGAATCACAGGCCTGCAGCATGTAACGTGAATTATCCCAATCCTGTAAATGCACCGAGATTTCGTGGTCGATATTCATCGTTGTAATATCTATTCCAATCTGGGTAAAGCCCGATGAACCATCGGCGTTTTCTAATAATTTATAATACGAAGCACCCGTCGTATCCTGCCAGCTAAACTTCAGCTGCTTAATACCAAAATCCATGTTCAGGAATAATTCTGGCGATATTACATTAACAGCACTGGAAACTACCAGGCTGCCAAACTCTCTACCGCTCTGCGCAGTGGGTAAAACGTCAAATGAAATTGCATGACCAACATCAGAAGCCTGAACTGTGTAGTACGACGATGTCTGAGCTGAAATTTCCACACCATCAAGCAACCATCTGATCCGCGATGAACTTTCGGAATCCCCATCCACATCACTATAGGTGTACGTTGCCACCAAAATATCATTCTCGACAACATCGCCTCCATTAAGATCACTTACAGTTACACCACTGGCAACTGGAACAGAATTAGCAGAATCAAAAACCGTGAAGAAAACAACGGCTGTTGAAGCATTACCCTTCGTATCGGTTGCGGTCCAGATAAAATAATCACTACCGGCTATCGTTGCAGTCGATACATAGTTATAAGCACCTGAAACACTATCAAGTGATACCGTGCCCGATGAAGGCTGCGTAACAATATTGTAAGTTATGTCATCTCCATCACCATCAGTTGCGACTAAAACATCACTGACCGACTCACCGGTTGCAATTCTCTTCTCGCTATACTCAACGACAGGAAAATCCTCTACCGCTACGATATTAATCGTGACTGTTGATGTATTCGATACCCCACCGCCTTCTGTTGCATTGAAGGTAAAGCTATCAACACCTGAGTAGCCGACTGATGGTATATAAGTAAAGCTACCATTTGATGTATACGTCAATCCCCCATTTTGTGGCTGCGTCACAACCTGGTAAGTACGAGTAGCATTTGAATAAGAATATGATGACATATTTCCATTCAGCTGCTCATCCTCATCAATATTATATTCACGATCATTGCTGATTGGCGTTGTTGCGTCACTGAAAACTATGACTCGACCCGTTTGAATATTCGAATCGGCAATACCATCATTCGATTTAAACTCAAAGCTATCACCTCCAGAAACACCAACATTAGCCGTATAAGTGTAATCACCTGTTGCAGGATTCGTGAAAACTACGCCACCTAATGTCGGCGACGTCACTATTGAATAGGTAACTGCATCTTGGTCATCATCACGCCCGGTCATCACCCCACTAACTGAAGAGCCTGCCGTAACCTTTAAAGTAGAAGCGCTGTAAGATATCGGAGCGTCATTAACTGAAGTAATACTGATACTTACGGTTGCAATATTGGAATCACTCACGCCATCATTTACTTTATAAGTAAAACTATCTGAACCATGCTGATGTTGCCCAGGGCTATACGTAAACACACCCCGCACAAAATAAGCACTGCCAAGTGTTGGTGGAGTTACGATGGTACCCGTTAATGGATCGTTATCCGGATTAATAACAGGCACAGGACCAAAAGTAATTGTATCTTCATCCGTCGTCACATTTAAATCTTGTGCTACAGGCACATCATCTTGCGGCAGAATATTTACAATAATTGTAGCGGTTACAGCAGATGCTCCAAATGAGTTACCAACCGTATATGTAAAAGAATCCTGCCCTGTTTCATCAGCATTAGGTGTGTAGCTATAACTACCGGTTTGCGCATCAACAATTGCGATTGTTCCTTTTGAACCCTGTGACACTAGGCTAAAATTATTTGGAACACCACTCGCTGTGTTCGCCTGTAATAATCCTGCTGTCAGATTATCTTCAACAACATTTAAATAACCATCAACAGGGACAGGTACTACTGCATCTCGATTAATATTAATTGAGACAGTCGCATCGGTTGAATCTATAAATCCATTATTAACTTTAAAAGTAAATGCGTCAGAGCTACAGGTGGTTGCACATTGAACCGGATCTACCGCGTAAGTAAATATACCCGTGGAAGAATCAACCAGTACCACATTACCATTAACTGGCTGACTAACAATGCTATAAGTAAGCGGTAACTGATTAGGATCAGTCGCTGACATGCGACCTCCCACTGTAAAATTGTCATCGACATTTAATACTATATTCTGCGCCGCAGGTTTATTAACAGGATCAACAATGGTGATTGTCTCATTCTGAGCAACAACACTAGTAAACGACGCATTTCTAGCATCAACAATTGATGGCGTTAAAACTGATGAATAGTTTTCTGGTGCAACATGATGTGACTGATCAAGTATTACATCAATCTCTATTTGTTGTTCACCTGCCGCAAAGGTAATTAACGCTGGATATAAATATGTTTTATTTGCCGTGTTTCCATCAATCAACGTAAACACATCATCCACTGCAATCTTTAAATTAACTTCTTCAGTTGCAGGGCTATTCAAAGCAATCACCAGTTTACGATCATGCTCTGTTATCCCCGGCAAGAAAGATAAACCACTGACTTCTGCCACATTCGTGTCATTGGTTACCACACTGCCTGCATTAACAAAAAACTCACCATTATAAGTTGACCATACACCCAGAGCTTCTGCTGGTGAATTAAACACATTAAATGCATTTATCTTAACTGTTGCGTCATAGATATCTTTTTCAAAGTCTGTATCATGCAATTCAATATAATTAACATCACTCGACTTCCCTGCCTCAATCACAAAGCCGCCAGAGATCGTAACTTCAACTAATTCAGTTGTTGGGCTAGCTCCTGGAAGAGGAATTCCAGCGGGAGGAACAACAACAGTAGCTAACTTTGTAATTTCATATTGAAAAACAACATCAGCATTAGTTACTTTATCTAGCGTCGTATTCACTTCAAGGTATCGCGAGCCGGCACCCGTATCATTTTTTACATTAACACTGAAACCTGTAATCGTTGCATATTTTTCCTGATCACAATACTCCGACACACCGAGAGCACAAAACTCTGCATTGGTCAGCGATGTTTCCTCACCTGACAGATTAAAATCTTTTTCTGTTCTAAATGAATAGACAATATCTGTAGCAGGGTTACCATCGGCATCACTCAGACCAGCAAGTGTTACTGTATAAGCCGTATCATGAGCAAAAGCACCATCAGGATTAAATACCAAGACAGAACCTTCCAGGCTGGTTTGCCCACTCACCGCTGGTGATATAGTAAATGCTTCTTCCTTTGTTAAAAGATCCAGCGTACCTTTAAAACCGATTACCACATCGGTACCAATAGCCACATTCGTATCAGCTTGTCTTGGACGACTATAATTCAGTGATGAGACAGCAGCATCTGAATCCGGGCCTGAATTTACAAAGCTCGCTATAATTGAATCTATATCACCAATATCTCCGGCATTTGTTGGATCAACTGGATTATTGCCCGTAGCCTCGACATACGTACATGATCTTTTTTCACCGTCACTAAAATCAACTTTAAAGCTCACTAACAATTTATTCTCATTAATACGAAACATTGCTGGTGATTTTTTACTGACAGGAACGTTATAACACTGACGATAGGAAACAGGTGTCGACAACTCATCAATAGTTGCATATTCAGACAGCCCCAGCTGCAGCCTAATCAGATTAAGTTCTGACAACCAGTCACTCGCTGTTACATCTGACTTGATCTGTCTTTTTTGATTCGTGCGAACATAAGGTACATCCGGTTTAACAAAAGTTAATGGAGACAACGTTTTTGTAAATGACAACGCAACCGGACGAGGCACATTGCTTAACTTTAACGTATAGTTTTTAGCTGCTAACGATACTGCGCTACATACCAGTGGATAACGGGGCACCAGATTGGCTATTTCAATACCCTGATCAAGGACAGCAGCAGACAGAATATCTTCAGCGCCATCCAGACAAAGTTCATAATCACCGGCTTGCGCAATGGTGAATGGGATTAATTGTGTAACAGCTTCATTCGTTACAATATTTACTATCGCAACATCATCCGCACCCACCTTTAAAGATGGATCTACTACAAAATCATTTTCAAAATAGATTGTTTTGTTATTTGGCGCAGGCGTATTATTTCCGCCATCACCACTATCACCATTACCGCCACCGCTACCACCTCCGCCGCCACAACCGGCAAGCAAAACAATTAATAAAGCACTGAGAGATTTAATAAATACGTTTTGCATAGCCTGAACCTTTAAGCAAAGTGATGGTAATTACGTTTTTTATTCTTCTAAACCAAACACAAACAGAATGGCATCAGTATCGTAAGTGTCACCGGAGTTTTTATTTTCACCGTCGGTGTATTCATAACTCACACCTAAAGTTGGTTTATAGCCCGCCACTAATTCTTTACCGAGCTTTACTTTGTATGTGATTTTTACAATATGTTCCAGCACATCAAACTCTTCGTTTACAAAAGAACCACTGCCTTGCAGAACATCTAATGTGTATTTAAGCGGCAGGTATTCGTAACGTACATCAAGGTAAGACTGCGTACCGCCTTCTGACTTGAAGCGACCATCGAGACCTAACCAGAAAGACAGACTGGATTCTGCATCTCCATCTGCCGAACCGGATGCATTCAGTGCACCGGTAAATGTTGTTGCCTGAGAAACACTTAAATTCGATATCGGACTAATGGCCATTTTGTAAATAAAGCCATTGTCTTTATCTTTAAGTTTATTTATCTGGTAATAAAAAGCTGGCTTGATGACCTGTATATCAAGATCATTAGTGAAATTGAAAGTTGATGCCCCCTGAGTCCAGTAGCCTGATTGAGCTTTGCTTATATCTAGAATCTCGATATCAATACCCATCACGGTATTCTGCTTTTTCCATAATGCCGGGTAAATATGAATCGTGTCGTAATTGATTTCGGTCTCTTTGTTACTATCGGTAATACCTAACACTTTACCGCTATCGATATCGGCCGTTGAATGAAATGAAAAAGCACCACCAACCGAATTGTTATATGAGAATGGAACAAAGATGTCAGGATGAATATCACTATTATCATCAACAGAAAAATCGTACACGGCTCTATCGCTGTTGATCCGGTCTCGTTCCTGATCCAGTTCCGCGGCTATAGCATCGGTCACTGCACAAAGACCAAAACTGAAAAATAAAGACTTTAAAACTTTGATTTTTTTGTTATTCATTTTTTTAGAGATTCCAATAGCTAGATATATAGGCCATTCATCTACTATCAAATCTAGATAATAAACAAAAGGTAGGTGTTTGTTTTTTGATCAGTCCACCGAGTCTAGCTGATGGTGATCACAGCATCATCACCCATTTGGGTGAAATGCCTGTAAACGTATTTAATAGAATGCAGCGTTGACCAGGGACTGTTTGATTTGTACAAAAAACGAACAGCAGGAAACCACTCAAAGAGTGGTCTGGAGATAGATTAAAAATTTTTACCTAGGAAAAACGATTACAGAGGAAATTGCTTATAGAAAATCAAACTAAAAAAGAAGGATTCCGTATGTTTCGTAAGCCCTTACACTTCCTTGTGTACAGGTTTGTTAAAGCTTTTTTTAGTAATTAAAGATTCGATAAAAATCAACATCACCGGTATGCAGATAACCAATAGCTTCGCCATTAATCAATGGCACTGCAGTAGCATCAGTTAAGGTATTGTCAGGCTCATTAATAGTTACATTAGTAAACCCAGTCATCAATGTTGTATTTGGCACCTGATCAGTACTAATCATATAAGTCGATTCATCAGCAATATTGGTAGTTGCCAGTATCACCTGGTATTCATCATCCAACTTTCTTGGAACGCGGATAAAATTATTCGCGGCAAAGCTGGTGAAGTTAACTCGCAGAATCTGCCTGCCCGGCGCTACCAGTAAACCCTGCAAACCTGTACCGGTAAATGTGGCAGTACTATCTGCTGCAAAATAAAGCGGCAGTGGTTCATACTGACTTAACTTGAAAGATGTATAGTCATCCCAGGTCAGGCTATTGAAATTGTCATTAATCGTCACGTTGATTTTTACATCATCATCCAGCAGCGGCCTGTTAAACGCCATGTCGATGGTATAGGTTTTACACTCACCTGCGGCAAAACCTGTAGCGCTACCACTGTAGTTATGACTAAATGAACGCACTAATGCAGCATTTGCCGCATCTACTTCAATTACAAAAGAGGTACCAGAAATATCCACTGTACCGGTGTTACAGATTGACAATTCTTTGGTATAACTTAATGGCGTTTCGCCATCGTTATAACCAAAGTAGATATAGTCTTTGCCATGACTTATGCTGGTTTTAAAGTTATATAACGTTGTCGCTTCTGGCACATTGAGTACACCGACATCGGTTTCTTCGCCGATGATTTCAACATTGAAGCTTGCACCTGTTCCTGCGTAGTCATCTACTTCGATTTCAGTATTACCCGATGGTGTTGTAACAGGACTGCCATCATCGAGTATCAAACGACCATCCGCACCAATCGCACAATAAACAATGAGTTTTCCTGATCCGTCTGCTGCTAGCTCTGTGGTGCCTGCAGGTTTATCAATTGTTTCCGGGCGCAGAATGTAATGATTAATATTGCCAATAATCAAACCAATATCACCAATACCTACTCCACCCAGTTTTTGCGTACCTTTTTTATTCAAACTTTTTGGAGCCGCTTCATTGGCAAAAGATTTGAATTCACCTTTAAGTTTTACGTTCTGAATACCCGCTCGAACAAAGGTTGCACCTTCAACGCGCTTAAACTCAATACAGTCACCAGGAATACCACAGGTATCCGTTACCGCCAGACCTGAATAGGTCATTTCATTAGCAGTAACATTTGAAACCAGACCAGGATACACGCCGTCTTTAACTTCCAGCTCTACAGGTCTTTGATAGAAGCCTTCAGGTACAACATCCTGCCACGCACCTGCAGTAATCACAGGCTGCTCGGCATGAGTACCACGCACACAAAACACATGCGCCTCGATTTGTGGATCTGGGACAGAATCTGCGCCTAAATTATTTTGAATCTGTGTATATTCAACAGATAAGCTCGTAACAGAGGTCAAATCTACGCCTACATACTCTGTTACAAGTTTGACCACTGGATTATGCGCCTCAGTAGGGTATGCAAAGGCGCCATTCTGGTATTCATGAAAGATTTTCCCATCTAAATGGAATTGTGACAGAAACTCATAATGAAACTGTAAGTCCGGAACACCACCCCCACTAATATTTTGATAAAACGCATACCCATCTAAATCTAACTGTTGCCTGTTTAACGCATCATCAACCTCATTGGCTGTTGGCAAACGCCAGTCAGCACTACCAGCCAGGTCCAGGCTTTCGCAAAGCTGTTTTGCTTCAGCTTGATTTGCTTTTAGAATAGATCCACTAAATGATCCTTTTGAATCAATATCTCCAGTTGCTAATGGAGAGCTCCACTGTAGGGTTGACAGCGTATCCGTTATATAAGTTACTTCATAGGGCGTCGCTGGGTCAGGAGCCGGACCACCATCACCACTACCACCGCCACCGCAGGCACTCAATGTTGATGCAATAAATAATACCGATATGAATTTATTCATTTTGCTCTCCAGCAAACTATGCCAATAAGTTTAGAAACGACTCTCTAAACCAAATGAAATAATATTTTTTGAATCTGTTTCTGATGAACCATCACTGACATCGGTGGTTTCTACATCTTCAACCGTGTAACCAATCACTGGTTTTAATTTACCGGCAATCGGGTTATTAAAGATCAGGCGAACGGCCATGCGGGTGGTAGCCTGCTCGATATCGATCGTCTGGCTATTAAAACCATCGGCCGTAGTATTTAACGCGGCGATATCATATTCCATCGGCAGGAATTCATAATAATAACCAAAACCAATGTTCACGCTGCCACCGGTTTTGTATTCCAGCTCCAGACTCAGGTTATAAGAAAGATCCTGACCATCTGAGCTTGAGCTGGTACCTGCTGAACTGATTAAAGGAATAAAACGGGTTTCCTGATCAACCGATAAACTTGAAGCAGGCGAAATAGAGACACCGGCACGGAAATTAACCGCATCACCTTTGTTGGTGTAGTCGGCAAAAACATTAGGCTTAGTGATAACAACATCGACTTCACTATCAAACGCGACATACTCACCTGCCACAGCCGGGTTAGGCACATATGGATTTGGCATCTGGAAATAACCGAACTGCAGCTGATCGAGTGTGACCTGCTCTATATCTGCACCAAAGCCCCAGTAAGAATCACTATCTCTTTTTTCATAAGTGAATAGATTCAGGCGCAAACGGTCTTCGCTAACACTGGTGCCAACGCGGCTATCTGTAAAACCGGTGATTGTTTCATTTGAGTCTGACTGTCTTGAGCGAAAACCAATACCTGATGACCAGCCATCACCCCAGTCGAATGGGATAAACGCTTCTGGCGCTGTTTTGCCGTCTTCATCCAGGCCTAAATCAACCTGAACGCGGTCTTCAGCCCAACCCGACTCGGCTGCAATAGCGGTAAATGGTAGTAATAATGACAGCAGAAGCCCGCCAGACAGGCGAGCAGATACGGAATGTTTTACAGACATATGCGTTTAGCCTCATTTCTCACATATCCCTGTGAATCAATAAAATACAGTTAGTAATTAGTTTTTTTGCTAGCTTATAAAAGTTTCATTTATAACTCAATGGACCAGCCCACCGCTAGTAGAATTAATACCAGTAAGCTTTCGAATATGTGAAATATCTCACTTATTCAATTAACTTCAGCGTAATCAGTAAGATACTAAGCCGGCTGATAGCGCGAAATTATTACAAAACAGCCTTAAAGAGGTCTTAAAAACAGGATGAACGATGACTATTCTTAATGAATAGCTAAAAGAAGTACTTCCCTGTACCAAGAGTCATTATCAGTACTACTACTAGTAACTTAAGTTAGATCATCTGACC
>Ga0316207_10002717_pt1 | contig 17564 bp, 13 predicted proteins | sample 6weekpyrite_MG_FD_204943 | JGI IMG/M metagenome (GOLD analysis project Ga0316207, IMG submission 204943) | Microbial mat bacterial communities from mineral coupon in-situ incubated in ocean water Damariscotta River, Maine, United States -... | ecosystem: Environmental > Aquatic > Marine >...
AATGGCCAGTTCAACTCGCTATAAAGTAACCCAATAAATAAAAAAAGGCTCGCCGAAGCGAGCCTTTTGAAGATGGCGTCCCGTAGGGGAGTCGAACCCCTGTACTCGCCGTGAAAGTGTTTTCCATGCTATTGTGTTTGCATAACTTTATGCCACCAGTGTGTCCATATTGTGCCCATAGTAACCGATCTGAACATTTCAGCGCCGCAATCGACCTCTAATAACTGGATCATTCGGATAGCGAAGATACGTGTTCACCGCAGCAACCCTATCCCCCGCACGCTCATAAGCCAAACCTAGTCGATATGCTAATTTCACTGCAATATCCGTTGTCCTTTGTTTCTCTAACAAAACAGTGATAATCGGATATGTATCCGGTTCTAATACATTCGAGAACCACGCAGCTGTCAATACTAAACAGGGTTTACAGGTATTAAAATCCCCCCGATGAAACGCTGCCTTCAATAATTTTGAGGGTTCTTCGGCAGATTCACGAAAAAGCTTGCGTTGATTGTCAGACCACTTAATTGGATCCGTGATACTGGATGAAAACTTCTGATAAAGCCCAACCCCTTCTTTATCAATAGATTTTACCGCCTTAACAAAATCAGCGTAGCTAGAATTCTTTTCTTTTGCAGGTAATGTCAGTCCATACGCCATGTAATTCTCAAGTTCTGCTTTGAGTGTCGGCTTTAGCTCAATCGCCTTCTGGTAATGCCCAAGCGCGGCCTTTGTTTTACTCAATGCTAACGATGCATTACCCAGTGATGCATATGCTTCTGCATGATCGGGGACATAACCAATAATAGTCTCATAGTGTTCAATCGCCTTTTCATATTCACCTTTCTGGTATTTACGATTCCCCTCCTCGTGCAGATACTTGATTTCTGCTCGGTAGAATTCATATCGAACAGCTGAATGAGAACAGGCAGATAAAAACAGGCAGCCCAACGCAATAAGCACCCAGAAATGTTGATTCATCAGAACCTCACCCCTATCCCGAGTTCAACCCGCCCGGCTATTTGTGTAGCAGATCGATCACCAAACGAGATATACGCTAATGTACGATACCGGTGTAAATACAACTTTTCATATCCTAGTAAAGCAAAGGCATTAACATCATCGTCTTCATCATTGTTTGTCTGTCGTATAAGCGCTTCATAAACAAATTGATTAAAACGACCATTCGCCAACAAACCAACTTCATCAACAGAACCATCCGCCAAACTTGCCCCAGAACGGTGTCCTATCTCAAGACCCAATCGATGGGAACGATTAATCGTACCGGTGCTACCGCTGATCAACATCCGTTGAGTCGTTGTTCCTGACGTTTTAATGCGGGTATACTGCACTCCACCCCGCCAATCATCTGTCCACTTATGTTGTTCTGAGAGCAAAAGAGTAGTGGTAACATTATTGGATTCATCTCGTCTGCGATAATTACCTGATACGCGTACATCTTTCACTAACGCCTGAGTAATAACATCAAACTGCTTGGTATCAGGCTCATTATTATCACGTTCATATGAAAATGCGCGTAATCCTATCGCAATATCTTTAAACCAATCACTATCAGTTTGTGGCTGAAAATAATTGATTGTCAATTCAGGGCCTTTGGCATTAGTCCTGATTTGATCGCCCGGATCAGATAACACCGCATTATAATTTGATGAGAGATTCAAATATCCTAACGATGCACGTAAGCCCGTTTCACCTGCGTAATACCAGATAAGCCGACTACCTTGGCCATTGCCATCAATTGTAGATATTGCACCCGTGTCATCATCAGTTGAAGTTACAACATACTGTGCCGCGACACGATGATTTTTCGATGGCTGCCAATCCAGATCAAACCCTGAGACATTATTAGTTGTATTGATATTTTGAGTTGTACGGTTATTACGGTGTGTTAAACCAACGCCGTACTTTAGCGACTCTGTTATCTTTCCCTGCCAACGTGCTGCACTACCTGTTTCTTTTCCTAAACCTTGCCCGTCATAACCTAACAAGGTTAATTGTCCTGCAGAAAATTGCTGCTGGACACGTGCTCCTAATTTATCATTTTGAGAACGAAAGTCAGAAAATAATCGTAAGGGATCATTAAAAAAACCAAGACTCTGTCGATATACAAAATCGGCACTGCCTTTATCCCAGAAACGCTGATAAAGCGCATAACTACTATCACCATTTTCTATCCCATTAGAGCGACGAAAATACCCAATGTTCGATCGTAAATTAAAGTCATCACCACTATCCGCATAACGTATATTTAAACGTGTTTCAGATATCACATCATCACGTTCTGAATCAAAACGGCGCAAAAATGAAAAATCACCGTTTAGTCTATAACTAGGTTCAATAGGTTTTATAATAGGAGGAGCATAAGCACCTTCTTTTGTTCCTTTATCCCGCTCTGACTTGATCACTCGCAACTGGACGACTTCTTGCTCAGTAACCCCATCAATAAATCGCATCTGAAACACAACACGATACAAGCCTGATTCAATTTTAGCGGTTCTATTAATCTCACCCGACCAACGCCAAACAGTAGTACCTGCTCGCAGATTAAAAAGCTGTTCATTATAAAGTGTTGCGCCTTGCGTATTAATAACCTGAATATTAACCAATGTGGCATCGCGCCGTAATTGCATCGCTATCTGAATATCTGATTTTGTTTCATCCCAAACTAGAGATGCGGGGCTAGTATTAAAATCAGGTGCTGCAATAACGATCGATGGACACCACAATAGCAATAACACAACTTGTAATAACCAATTTAACTGTTTCCTCAAAATATGCATCGTCATACAACATTCATTCAATTTTATCTTTATCCACCAACAGTGAAGGTGTCTGTGTCAATTGCAATATCACCATCCGCTGTTCGTAACGTAACCACTAACACATGGACGCCAAAAGAAGTATTTGGCAAATTAATAGAAAACGTATTACCCGTAACGCTGCCCCCTCCAAAACCAAAACCACCACCGACGCCACGTACTCCTCCGAGACGACCTGGTATGCCAACAACACCACCGCCAGCATCGACATCAAATATTTCTATCGCAGCACCACCATCAAGCGAATAGGTCACTGATTGAATAGGCGAATCTGCAGGTGTAAGTGTCCCTGTGTAGGCAACGTCCCTTCCAGGACCATCAAAGACAACCGGTGTGATCGCAGGCGGAGAATTAATTTGAACACTTGGCAAGATATTTGCCGCGGATAAAACTGCTGTCGAACCAGCCTCTATTGTCGACTGCGTGATGACTTGATAGCTTTCGCGAGGCTCACGTACCAATATGTCTGATGTAAACTGCCAGCTACGTCCAGATTCATCTCTTACTAAGAACTCAATAGGAACAATCTTTTCTTGCAAACCTTCTCTGCGAAGAAAATCCGCATCAATCCGTAAATCAAACCCATCAAGTAAACTTACCGTTTGGCCTGTATTAATCGACGCAATACTACCCGCGGGTGATTCAATATTAACACCTAAAACATTTATATTGGTTGTTATCGTCAAATTAGTAAGGGGTAAAGCACCTGTATTAATAAAACTCGGGAATAATCGTACCAACTCCCCTGGATTAATTAATCCGTCACCATTGGCATTTTGTAATTCCCAAACACTCACTCGATCTAATTGCAAATCACCGGTGCCCGGATCATTAACGACCAAATTATTAATACGTCCAAAAGGAAGTGATCGTGTATCACTATTACCACTGGCATCAGTGACGCGCAGCTGAGCTGTATGAAGCCCCTCACTGATCGCAATCGGGCCTAATGCATTAAACTGGCCCGAAACCGGATCAAATAAATATTGAGTGCTTGGCACCAATTGACCATCAATACTTAACTCAATACCACTCACATCTACATTTTTACCTAAATCAATAATTTGTGCAGAGAACACATTCACGCCTGCTTCCTCTGGATTGACATCATTTAAAACCAAACTAGTGATAGTGGGCTTATAATTGATATCAAATGGGTATTGTGCTTGCGCAACCAAACCAACGCCATCAGCACCCTTTGCCGTAAAGACATGCTGACCTTCGTTAAGCTGTGCACGACATACCCATTTTAATGCATCACGATATGAAGCACTGTTCCCCTGACCTGCTGACAGTAGTTGTGATACACAGGGCGCACCGTCAATCGATAATTCTGTTAACGGTATATCAATACCGCTTCTGTCCTGGAATTCAGCAAAAAGTAATGTGCTACCAATAGCGTCATTAATTGCAATATGACTAAAAACAATGTTTGGTGGTGATTTAGGGCTAATCACTTTTTTTGTCGCAGTAGCACTATTTCCACTACTATCTCTCGCTGATAAAACAATTTTTACTATCTCTCGTTCTGCATCAACATCATAATTGGCGGCAACATTACCTCGCCCATCATAACTACCATTTGCAGCTGCATTATGTACATTTGCAATCAGATTATTATTCGCATCTTCACGTACTGTGTAGTTAACACGAATACTATCCAGTGGGCCGCCACTGTCAGAAATATTTGCTGTAAAATTTGCGGCATCTGCGTTAACAATAAAATTACTAATAACAGGCGAAAAATTATCTAACCATCTTGGGGGATCGCACTGTGTATATGTCACTCTTTTAAGTTCTGTCCAGATAGGTTTCGGTCCACCTCTACCATCAGGTCTGGTGTCACGTGAAATACATGCTCTATTATAACTTGAAGGATCATCACATATCGTTTGTCTTCCATCTGTCGGGTATTTGTAACGATAATTTTTGTAGCATCGAATAAACTGTTGCTTGCCATTTACCAAATGCCCAATAGGCTGGTAACCCTGTCGCTGTGAACTTGCTGTTTGAGACGCGACACTTGAATTTGTAGTACCACTTTCCTCTTCAGTTTGGTTTTGTGTGATCCCGCCCTGAAAATCATATATTTCCTTTCCTAAAATTGTCACCCCTTGTTCAGCTGTTTGACCTGCCAAATCAGCAACGCTAAAAAACACATCAATAGATTTAAGGCCTTGAGGTAATGTAATTATCATACTGCCATTTTCATCAAGATTAACTGGATAAGGTTTACCCCCAACACTTAGCGCCGTTCTCAGTTCGTGCAACTCAGTCCCCCTGTCAGTTACTTGTAGCGTTAATTCTTCAGCCTGATAGTCATAATTAAAATTTATGATTTGGGGTGGTTGGTTTTTAGCTGTGTAGCTCTTATCTATTTCATGAAATGACGAATTTTTTCCCTTAAAAATAGCATTCGCTAAAATACCCGCTATAAGACGATACCTCCCCTCTTTCACATTCTTAAATTTAAAATTATAAGGTTTGATTTCATTAAAATTAACAGTTTCAGTCCTGCCTGTATTGGAATACAACGTGGAGAATGATTGATTTGCATTAAAATCAACATCTGATGTATTTTCTATCTCAAACGTTAACACTTCGCTTTGCTTATCAAACTTAATTTCTCCCGTTGGCAAAGGAATGTATTCCTCAACATAGTAATCGCTCTTACCTTTGATGCGGCTATCAGAAATAACCGGAGGGATATTAGGGCCAGCACCAAAAGAGTTTTCTGTCTGACAAAGCGCTGCACTACCACAGCGTTCAGGTGGTCCTTTATAATAATTATCGTGACAATATAACCCACCAAACTCATCTGTTACTTTATTCAGAAATACACTGATTGTTTCAGGATATTCATATTTAACAGTTATTTTATCGCCATTCTTGGCACTATTTGTTTCAGTTATTTCAAAGGATTTCTTGTATAGATTGCGCCGCCCAATAACAGCTATCGTCCCACTGACAAATTCAACCGACTTTTCATCGACTGATGCCGGCCCTTGAACTTCCAGTTTTATTTCATCCATCACCTCACGAGAGCCACCGTAAAAGTCATAAACAGCTTTTCTATCTTTACCTTTTGTGAAAATTTTATTATCAGGATCTGTAACAACCCATGCTATTTTCGTGCCTGCTAAATACTCACACGGTGCCCCCGTTAGTAACTCACCAATTTCTTCATTGGGTTTATAACCAAATTCTTCTGTCAGAGTCGCTTCATTACCGGCAAGATCTTTTGCTTTAATTGTTACAACTATTTTTTCATCTTTGGTTAATGAGCTAGAGGCAATATCATAAACCAGTGTTTTCTTCTCGCCTTCAAACTTAAGCGCTGTTGATTCAACATAACGAGCAGGACTTACAACCGTTGTGCTTATACTTGCGTTTGTACCGCCCTGTTCAAAAAGTGATAACCCACTGCCACCCGAGTTATCAGTGATTTCATAAATAATACGTAAATTATTGGGGTCAAGATTGCTATCCGATGGTGGCGGTGCAATACGCGTTATCGTTGGTTTAGTTTTATCAATAAAATATGGGCGTTCATGGGTAACCGTCTGCAGTGACTCAACAGAAAGACCTTGCGAGCGCGAACTTGGAGAATATTTAGGTTCTAGCACGCCTTTATAGGTATGCCATTTATTGGGAGTAGCATCAAGGTCATCGACTGACCACTCGCCACCCTGACCTGTAGGTGTCACCTCGGCCGCCCGTACATTTGAAAACACTGATACAGCAATCACCAACCCAGCAATCCCTGCAACTACAATCCCCCACCGCATTGCCTATCCCTTTAATTTATAGTTTTATCCTTGTCCCAAACAAAAAATGCAGGCATAGTCATTACCCTAGCATAATTATGGTATATCAGGGAAGAGTGTTGTTCGCCCAGCACACAATTGGAGAAATACGTGACTAACCGTTTTTTATACCCTCTCATATTACTTACTGGGATGTGTGTATTCTCACCCATATCCTACTCACAAAGTACCACTACTCATGAAGTTCGCGGTCAACAAGATGACAATGCCGAAAAACAAATCGGTGAGGTTGTGTTCACCCTTACCAACATCAGCGAAACTATCGGGCTTTCTGTCGAAGATCTAAAAGTCTTTGCACATAATTACTATGGCTTGCAAAGCCCCAATTTATCTATCCGACTAGAAGGCAATGGCCCTGACGATCTTCGTTATTTTAAAGATGTACCCAAAGCAAAAATCAACGTCACCTTTGGTTCACTCAATGCCGGTAATGCACAATTAACAATTGGCGATAAAATTACTGATTTATCATTAGGTGAAGCAGATTCTTGCTCGCTCACCCAACAAGGCAACCCCATTCACATTGGCTCGGGCAATAAATTTCAACGTGAACCCCAGTTCCAATACCAAAGTCCCGGAAAAAGTTTTAGTTTTGAGCTTTTATATAACTCTCAGCTCAAACAACCCACCAGTTTAGGAAAAGGCTGGTCTCACAACTTTAATATTACCGGTGAGTTTAACTTTGATGCCGGTTGGGCAGGCATTCGACGCGGTGATGGCAAATGGATGGAGTTTATCGCCGATGAACAAGGCATATGGCAAAACATCAGTGACTCTAATAACAAACTGGAATGGACATCAGACAGTGTCACCTGGGTGTCGGGCAATACCCGTTTTCGGTTTAATGATTTTGGTCAGCTTATTCGACTTGAAAACCAGCGTGGTCTAGGTCAAACCCTCACCTACGCGCCTGCAGCAAAAGATAAAGCCGGCAAACTAACAAAAATCACCGATGACTTTGGTGGAGAGATCCAATTTAAGTACGATACGAACTACCGCATTAATCAAATAATTGATGTCGCTGGTCAGTCTTATCGCTATACGTACGATAAAAACAATAACCTAGTCAGTATTACTCGGCCGGATAACACCGTACGCCGTTATGTCTATGATGATAAACGCTTCCCGAATCACCTAGCCGGCATCATCGATGCTGAGAAACGACGCTACGCTACCTTCGCCTATGATAACAAAGGCCGTGCCATTCTCTCTCAGCACGGTGTTAAACCCAGTATCACCGATAAAACCGAGGTAGTGTACACCGACTCCGCCAAACGCATTATCAACGGCCATGAATACACCTTGGGCTTTAAAAACTACCAATGGACGGTAACGCAAGTCAAAATGGAGGCCGATAAAGGCAAAGCGGGCACCTGTGGCATCACAAAACGCAGCTTCTACCCCGATGGCAAACTGGCCAGTACCCTCAACGCCAATGGCATTGAAACCAGCTACACCGATTATGACCAATGGGGTCGCGCTGGCACGGTGACGCGCCACCCTAAAACTGCCAACCAACGCCACACGCAATACCGCTATCACCCTGTATTAGACCGGCCCATTCAAATTGTACGCACGGCGCCTAATGGTGAGCAAACCACCGACTTACGGTATGACAGTCAGGGTAATTTATTAGCATTGAGCCAACATGGCCTCACCCCCGATAAAAAGCCGGTCATACGTAAATTGGGCTTTGTGTACGACAAACTCGGCCGCCCCATTAAGCTAGATGGCCCGCGCGATGATGTACAAGACATCACTACCTTACGTTATTACCCCAATACAAAAGAAATGGGATTAAACCGGGGCCGGTTAAAAAGCATCACTGATGCCACTGGGCTCACCACCACGGTGCTCGCTTACAATGCGTTTGGTCAGTCTGTAAAAACACAGTTGCCCAATGGCTTAATACAAGAAAACAACTACGACACACAAAACCGCTTGCTCAGCCGCACCACCCGTGCAGGAGAAAAACAGCGCACTACCCAATATGCTTACGACAAGGCTGGTCTACCTAAGCTCATCACCCAAGCCGATGGCAACGTCATGACACTGGCCTACAATAGCGCCCGCAAACTCACATCCCTCACCGACCATCGAAAAACAAGCCTGACACTGAATTACGATGAGCACGGCAACGTCACCAGCCAAACACTAACTGATGTAACGGGCAAGGTATTACAACAAACAAAAACCAACTACGATGCCCGTGACTTACCAAAATCTGTCACCGATGCCTTGGGCAATACCCTGCGTTATGATTACGATGTTGGCCAGCGCCTAACTGCCATCACCGATGCGCGAGGACAACCCACACAGCTGCAATACAATACGCTCGGGCAAATCAGTGACATCCAAGCCCCGCTTTCGCAACGCACCCAATTTGGCTATGACAAACTCGATAACCTGAATAACGTGATTGATCCCATCGGCGTGCCCACCACCTTTAAACACGATGATTTAAGCCGCACCCTACAAGAAACCTCGTCCGACCGAGGCCAACTCGACTATGAACAAAACCCTGCCAGCCAACTCATTTCACAAAGCGATGCCGAGCAACGACAAGCACACTATGCCTATGATGCCACGGGTCGTTTAAACCAAATTAATTACAGTGAACAAGACGCCGTCACCCTTGATTATGATGACAACGGCAGACTAACAACCATCAGCGAGCCTTGGGGCACGCTCACTACCGATTACACGCCGTTTAATCAGGTAAAAACCTTAACGCAACAATTTACAAAAGGGAACTCTCATACGCAGCAGTATCAATACGACAACACCGGCCGACTCACCGCCCACACCCTGCCCACCGGTAAGAAAATCACCTACCAATACAAAAACGGCGATTTGGTCTCAATACACTTGAATAAAGCCGCTATACTCACTGATATGAAGAGCCACGGCACAGGACAATTGCAATCGGCCACCTTTGGTAACGGCCTGCCCTACCGCGTGGCCTTTGATAAAGCCGGTAGAATCAAACAGCAACAACGCGGCACACAGACTCTGACGTATGGTTATGATAAAAACGGTAACATTACCCAGCAAGGCAATACAAAATACCAATACGATGCCTTAAACCGACTCACGGCCGCAAATGACCCACAATTTAAACCCATCAGTTACACCTACGATGCCAATGGCAACCGACAAGCCTTAACAAGCAATAAAAACAAAACCAGCTATCGTTACAAAACAAATACCAATCAACTGATAAGTATTAACAATAATAAAATAAACTACGATAAAACCGGTCGGCGCATTGAAGACACGCAATTTACCTACAGCTACAACGGACGAGGAAGAATCGCTTCAATAGAAAACAAACAAACGAAGCGCACCACGACTTATCAATACCGGTTAGATGGGCTACGTGCTAGTAAAACTAGCAACGATAAAACCACCTTTTATCTTTACAGCGCCAATCAGCAACTGATTGCTGAAGCCAACAACAACGGCACTATCGAAAAGGAATATATCTGGTTGGGGCTCGCGCCCATAGCGGTGATTGAGAATAATCAAATCTTTTACATTCATACTGACCATTTAGCAACACCTCGTGTTGTAACGAATAAAAACAAAGAAACCGTTTGGCAATGGCACAGCACACCGTTTGGGAAAGGCTTGCCGAAAGAAAATGGGTTAACACTTAACTTACGCTTTCCGGGACAGTATTTTGATGAAGAGTCAAAGCTGCATTATAACTGGTGGCGGTATTATCAGCCGGAGTCTGGGAGGTATGTGACGGGAGATCCGATTGGGTTAAATAGCGGTCTTAATATATTTAGTTACGTCAAAAATGACCCAATTAATTGGTCAGACCCATCAGGATTAAAAGTTTGGATTGCTGAGAAGCCAATTGAAAACACACCGTTTGGTTTAGGTAATTTAGGCGGCCATATTTGGTTAATCATACAACCTGATAATATTAATGAACTTATTGCAAGAGGCTTTAGCGGCATACAACAGTTATTAGATGAAAATGGTCGATTTGTCCTAAGAGCAGGCCCTGAGAATCGTGATGGTACTGGGAATTTAGTTAAAAATTATTCTGGCGATTCAACAACTGAATGGAGACAAAGGTTTGAAATTGAATCACCAAATTACGGTTGCTTTCTATCTGGAGATGCAGACACCCAGCTAATTATTGATTTACTAGAAGCATACTCACAATATAACAACAATCTTCCATATGATGGCTTTGCAAGAGATGGTTCTTTTAATAGTAATTCATTTATTGCAGCTCTTTTAAATGCAGCAGGGGTATCTAATGTGCCAGACCCTTTCTTTTACCAACCCGGAATTGATAAACCAATTCCATTATCTTCAACATATTTGGATAAGAAATAATGTTACCCTTAATTAAAGCAAAATTACTCCATGATTATTTATACCCTTTAGTATATATAATGCCCCTTGTACTTATAGGCTGTGCTGAAACAAACCAAACAAAACTCAATATCACGGGTCTTGATATAGACCATATAATAAAAATACAAATACACACTAAGCTTCCAAGTATAGGTATTATTAACATAAAAGATAAGACAAGCATTCTTGGTGTGATTGAATGGTTAAAAAAAGCCGAGACCCCGAAAAAATTTGCTTCATACGTCAACGCAACTATTGAAATAAATATCATCTACAACGATAAAAACATTGATACCTTCAAAATCAGTCAACCTGGGCCAAATTACGCAGCTATTAAATATAATGGGAAAGTATTTCTCACATCTAAACATCCGCCACTCGACGAGCTTACCGAATGGATAAATTTATATTCTTCTAGGATGAATGATCATGCATTTTAGATGCAAAAAATAACGGTAGCAGTTAGCTTCTTCCATAAAGCCTTGTTTAACGGAACAACGATTTAGTCACTCTTAATCTGGTTACGTAAACGCGATTACGTTAAGTGGGTATTTACGTCAGTCACACCCTAGTTATCGTTCAACTTTTTCAATTTGTTCATCACCAAATATCGTAGTGCGTACGGGATACTTCCACATACTGCATTTTTTGTATTTATAGACCACATTAACCTATGCGACTTTTTTGGGAAATAAGTGGCAACTTAGCATCGTTCTCACCACGTCACTTATATCTGACTCACTGAGACCCAAAAGAACCTCATGCTTACCAGGCAAGTAATATGTTTTTTTATATACTACTTCAGAAGGATTGCGATATTTACTTAAAATGCTTTGCTCAAGCTTATATGCATCTTCCAACCTAAGTACCAAGTCAGCCAATACTTTGTAGTTAGGCCATTTTTCTAATCGTTTATATACAGAATAATATGTGAGGCCAACCTTGCAATCATTCCCACCCAAGAAATTAACAAAATATATTCTTACCATTTCATCTGGATTTCTGGCCACATAACTAGGGTTAAATTTCCCTCTATTATCTCTTTCATTCGACAATTCATGGAGAATATCAGTTTCCGTATAACCATTTCTAAATAATTCATAGATCTTCTGTCTTGTACCTATATTATATTTTGCGTAAAGGGCATGAGAAGCTTCTTTACAGGATAAATATTGTTTATTATCCACATAATAAGCCCTCCCTTCTTTATCATTTTTTTGTCGTTTATAAGCTTCTTTTGGAAGGATATACATAAGTAATTCCTCCCTGTTCAACAATAAGGAATCTGATTCACCTTTTATGAACTCGTTATAAAATCGCTGATGAAAATTATTGAGAGTACAGGGGTTATCAACTTCAGAATAATCTAAAATCTTATTATATAAATCCTTCAATAACAGGTTTCCAAATATTGTTTCACAAGATATCTTGGTAGGCTTATCTAACGGGGTGCCTCTTTTCTTCCTCCTTATTACTGTATCAGAACTGATAGAATGTTTTTTTGATAAGCCACATATCTCATCACTCCTTCTCAAAGAGCCTATTTTTTTTCCCTCATTTTCACTATTTTCTTTCGCCCTGTATTCCCTCATCCTCTGCGCCTCAATGCTAACTCCATTTTTTTCTGCAAGATCATGTAACCTAATTGGGTTTTCTTTCCATGATCGACCATGAATATTTAAAACATGTCGAATATCCCTTTCGTCATTTTTTTCGATGACCATCAATCGATGCCGAATAAGTTGCGCTGGGTCCTTAGGGTTATCTTTATATAGTTTTCCAATTGCGTCGTTCTTTTCATCTTCGCTTATACCTCCTATCTCGCAATGTTCAGATATTTTTTTATATAATTTAGCACTTAACGGTTCCGGCTCCCCATGATATTTAGCTATCTTTTTTTTACTCTTTGCGAAGTAAAATTCTTCATAACTGTCATATACCAAGTATACATATTCACCATCGGTATAAATCCGCCCTTGCGAAGAGCTTTTCCCTGCAAAGTTATCATTGAATCTTTTTGTAATTCTGTCTTGTCTGAAAGGTTTCTGCCCTTTTACTATTTTCAGGGAATTCTTTATTGCATTAGTGACACGAACGAATTCTCCATTTATTATTAGTGCTTTTTTTCGAGATTTAAAATCCTCCACAGATAAATTTTCATCTATTTCTTCTACCGCAATAAATGATGCATCTAACGCTTTCACCGAATTAACTTTTTTCACCGTAAGGGAATTTTTTCTCTCATTCATAGCTCGCCTTATGTTCATTGTATATCTCCTGAACTAATAACATCTAAATCCACAGCAACATGCCGCAACTCCTCCATAATTGCTTCAAACTTTCCTATGCTGTTAAGCGCAGGATTTTTATTGGTGACCCTACGTATTAGGGCTTGAATCGCTTGGCTCTTGTCACTGCAATCTGTCATTACAATTGCGAGTTCCACCATTCCTGAAGCCTGTAACTGCTTAGAAACCAACATTTCAATAGCTTGTTCATTTTCTTGATTTACCATAACTAACCTCTTTGATTTTAGGTTTTCCTGTTATTTAAGGCGTTTTGAAGAATATAATATTTAAAATCGAAACAAATACAGCATCACTAAAAAATCGCCAATAATTCATTTATTGTGAGAAGTACCTTATCGGATGCGAAACCGGGGGTCAAGCCTAACATGCTGAAACTAAAGAAAAAAAAGTCAATCCTTTCAGTGGGGCTCATTTTTTTTAATTTATATTAGATTATGATTCATGATATATAATCGTTAATATTCAGTATATTACATATAACCAATGGAGCTTATTTGGTAAAATAAGTCAATCCTTTGTCTTTGTCGTGGATTGACTTATTTATTGTACTTATAGTTTTTTTTGCGGCGGTTTTAGGCTAAATATTTAAAAATGAGTTCGAGTATTTGATGTTCATTTCGACATAGAGCCTTAAATTGATGCGGAGAATCACCTATAGGTATACCTACTTATCTCGATCTAAGGTCTGTTAACGGGTTAATTCAGGGGTTACGTAAACCCCGTTACGTTAATATCACCTTTAAGTAATCACCTAATTACGCTAGTGCGAAATAGCAATATTCGAATCCTTCCGTTAATTCAGGAATTAAATACACACTCCCCTGAGAAGCTCGTTTTCGATATTTTATCCAATACAAAGCTTAAAAACGGCTCTTTGGTGTAGTTAATGATCATCTGGTGAAGCTATACCGCGATAAAATCATGATACGGCTTTCGGGTGATGGTCATCCCTAGCCTAAGCAACTCTATTAATTAAGTTAGGAGAAATATTATGGCTAAGTTTTTTGTAGTAATTTTAGTAGCGTTTAGTGTTATCTTTTTTTGGAACTGCGATAGTGAATGCAAAAGAACTATTATTGAAGATATCATGCAAAAAAGATAATAGTCTGGAGTAAGCTACCCGCAAAAGGGTAGCTTCCTACCGGATTATCTACTTCATGACTATTTATATCTCATATGCAGATTCCTATATAAGGAATAGAACTAACCGAACAATGGCGCGAAGGCGACCCGAATAATGAAGGCGAAAATGGCAATTGCTAGAATTGTAATAAGAATAGCATCATCCTTTCCTTTAAAGTCACGGTGCTGAGCACTACAGAATGGACAAATGGAATGTTTTGCCTCAAAGCCATGTCCTATCACCTTTCTACCTGTGACAATGCGTGGCACCATTTTTTTACCGCAGGCATGACAGCTCACACGTTGATCGTTGCTGTCAGTGGATTGTTGAGTTATGCAGACAGCACTGGCTCGAGGCCCTTTCTTACCCATCCCTGGTTCAAAGTTAACGACATCTCCATTGCCCGGCAGTGTCGCTCCTTTAATATCACGTACCCCAAAAAAACGATCTTCACCCGTTTCATCAAAAATAAAACCATAACCCTTATCTTCAGAGAACCACTTCACAGTGCCTTTCATAAGTTATTCCTATTTATTGTGGATAGGATTCCAGTAACTTCACACCACCACCTGCTTCCTGAGCCGCAGTTTCAAGTGCCGCTAAAGTACGAGGAATAAACTGTGAGCTATCACCCAAAACGGAGCGTGCTAATGCCTGACCCAGCGCCCTTGCGCCAAACCCACCTGAAGACTTGGTAAAGGTGTAATAAACATCCAAATGGTAACCTGCTTCATAAGGTAATAAACAAACGAAGAACGTGGTGCGCTCTGAGCCTTCAAATCGGTCATTAGCATAGGCGGTAAAAATCGCATTATCACACTTAGGTATACGTGCCCCACCCTGTGCAGCGACCAATGCACCCAGTCCTGACTTGGCAAACGGTGAGGTTAATTGAAACCGTCCGGCCTGCTTTGGCAGCGGATGAGGTGGGATCTTATTCTGAAAGACAGCCTTATCTGTATGGGTCTGCACTGCTTCTTTGAGCTTAGACACAATTCGGCTGTGATCCGCTGTCCCCGTAATGTCGTATATCCTGTAGCCTTCTGATATCTCACGTGTACGGTTATGTGACGTTGCACATGAGGTTAATAAGACCAGTGAAACTACACCCATCAGTAAAATCTGTCGCATTAATCCAACTCCCCGTCATTATTTTTATCCATCCCTAGATAGCTACCTAAGGAACTCTTAGTTATCGACTTGGAAATACTAAGTTTTACTTAGTTTCACGTCAAGCCAATCCCTTGCAGACTAAGGAAAATTTAGTGTCCTAGGGAAATACAAGACGCACTATGCGGCGTAATAACTAAACAATGGCAAATCCAGTAGCAAAGCGTCTAAAACAAGCCCGGCTTGCCTTTGGGATCTCTCAAAAGCAATTGGGGATTAAAGCTGGTATTGACGAGTTTTCTGCAAGTGCCCGTATTAACCAATACGAACGAGAAACCCATTCACCTAAGCTGGACATGGTCGCTCGTATGGCCAAGGTACTCAAAGTGCCTACCCCCTATTTTTATACTGCCGATAACGATCTTGCAGAACTCATCCTTTTAGCAGGCAAGCTCCCTGCTACCAAGCGCAAAAAACTCATCCAGGACTTAAAGAAAATCACCAAAGACTAGCTCTGTTTGCAGCGACTTGCTGATTTTTTATTCCATGTGACGATGGTTGCATGGATACAGAAAACACAAACCAAAACTGGGAACAGCACTACGCCGATATCATCCAGGCTGGGATTGCGAAGAGCACCCTTCGGGCCTACAAACGTGATTTACGGTATTTTGATGCCTGGTACAACATCGCTATGGGTAAACCGCTCCAATATCCTGTGGCAAAAGAAACAGTCATTCAGTTTATTCTCGATCATATTGATCAAAACGAAAACGCACACATCCAAGCACTCGTCGTAGCAGGACTCAGACGATGCAGTGCTCCGCTGCGTATCACAACGTTGAAACGATACTTGTCATCACTCTCCGTTGCCCATCAAGAACAAGGACTGGCCTCCCCGACGCAAGCACCGGCCGTATCTATGTTGCTACGCCGAGCAGCGCGGGCACACCAATACCCGAGTCTTAAAAAGGATGCCATTACACAACCCATCCTCGCTCAATTATTGTCGACCTGCGATGACAGTTTGCGTGGTGTTCGAGATAGGGCTCTTTTGCTCCTCGGCTTTAGTGCAGGGGGTCGCAGACGTGCTGAGCTGGCCGCAATTAAAATAAACCACCTTGAACGCATAGAGGACGGATACCTACTCCATATAATAAGGAGTAAAACCGATCAGGAAGGCAACGGTCTTACTCTCCCCATACTCGGCATGGCCGCCAAGGCACTGAGTACCTGGTTAGTTCGTTCTGGTATCCGGGAAGGAAAACTCTTTCGGGGTATTCGAAATAACAATGCACTGAACCCCGCCATCTCACCACGCAACATCAACAACATTGTCAAACGCCACATCAAAGATGCCGGCCTTAACCCCGATGAATTCGGGGCGCATTCCTTGCGTTCTGGTTTTATCACCGAAGCAGGAAGACAAGGCGTCGCATTACGCGATGCCATGCAGCTATCTGGGCATGCCGATCCCAATACCGCCCTTGGCTACCACCGCCACGGACAACTACTCAGTAACCCGGCCAGCCGGCTGATTACTGACCTTAACGACAACACAAAAGGAGACACACCATGAAATGGCTAGACTTGTTATTCAAGATTTTTGGTGAGGATGAAACCACATTGGATATCCCCGACCATACACCTGGCGAAGAGAAATTACCTGACACCCATTGGCACGACACAACTCTTTATGATGTGCCACTGCTGGATGATGCGGTAGATGAAGACACATCGCAAACACACGTTGATAAACACCTCATCAACCCAGCGTCAGGGTTGCCGATGATCAATGGGACAGGTGGCATGGATGTTGGCGGTAACCTCTACGGTGACGATACCTTTAATAATGACGATGGGCTCCATTGAGCCCGTCTTGCCGTTAACACACTATTTAAGAACAGCTACTAGTCCGCTTACGACCAATAGCGGAAGTTCAGCCACCCCTCGTGAATGACCGCTGTTCAGCGGAAGC
>Ga0316207_10002718_pt1 | contig 17564 bp, 15 predicted proteins | sample 6weekpyrite_MG_FD_204943 | JGI IMG/M metagenome (GOLD analysis project Ga0316207, IMG submission 204943) | Microbial mat bacterial communities from mineral coupon in-situ incubated in ocean water Damariscotta River, Maine, United States -... | ecosystem: Environmental > Aquatic > Marine >...
GCTGTTCAGGCTCACTTATTTATACCGCCCGTGTTTTCTGCCTGCGGCCTGAACCGCGTCGGGGGCGAGCGCACCCGCCCCGTGTCTCAGATGCCGCGCCGGGGCAATGGCGCGGACATCCGATTTCGTACACCGATACGCCCCTTGGGTAAGGCGTAATCGGTGCCCTTCAGCTACACCCGGACGTCCCGCCGCAGGTGTTGCATTTCATGCAAGTGCCATTCCTGACCAGCGTGTAGTTGCCGCATTCGCCGCAGGCCTCGCCCTCATAGCCCTGCATCCTGGCCTTGGTGCGCGCATCCATCGATACCGACCCGCTGGCCACCGCGGTTGTCGTGGAAACCGAGACCGTGTTGGTGGTCACTTCGGGCACCAGCGTTTCCAGCGTCGCCACCGGATCGCCCGCCGCATCCAGCGCGGTGATCGCACCGGCACCGCCCTGCAGCACCACCAATTCCTGCGGCACCCGCTTGCGCAGATAGCCGGTGGAGGAGATCTGTTTCAGCACGTCAATCGGCGATGAGGCGCGGCTTTCCGGCACTTCCTCGAAATTGCGCACGCCTTCCTCGGCCCCACGGCCGAGATCGTCAAAGCTGGCCCCCTCGGGCTTCACATGCGCCAGGTCGGTGCGATCGAGATAGCTGACCGCCAGTTCGCGGAAGATGTAATCCAGCACCGACGTTGCGTTCTTGATCGAATCGTTGCCCTGCACCATGCCCGCGGGCTCGAACTTGGTGAAGGTAAAGGCATCCACGAACTCCTCCAGCGGCACGCCATATTGCAGCCCGACGCTGACGGCGATGGCGAAATTGTTCATCATCGCGCGGAAACCGGCCCCTTCCTTGTGCATGTCGATGAAGATCTCGCCCAGGTTGCCATCTTCATATTCGCCAGTGCGCAGGTAAACCTTATGCCCGCCGACGATGGCCTTTTGGGTATAGCCCTTGCGCCGCGCCGGCAGCTTTTCGCGATGCGCCTTGATGACCTCCTTGATGATCACCTTTTCGACGATCTTTTCGGCCAGCACATGCGCCTTTTCCATCACATTGCCCGATTCGAGCACTTCGGCGGCGTCGTCATCATCCTCGACCAGCGCCGCGGCCAGCGGCTGGCTCAGCTTCGATCCGTCGCGATAAAGCGCATTGGCCTTGACCCCGAGCGACCAGCTGAGCTCATAGGCTTTCTGGCAATCCTCGATCGTTGCGTCATTGGGCATGTTGATCGTCTTGGAGATCGCGCCCGAGATAAAGCTCTGCGCCGCCGCCATCATGTGGATATGGCTGTTCACGCTGAGGAAGCGTTTGCCTTTTTTGCCGCAGGGATTGGCGCAATCGAAGATGGCGTAATGCTCTGATTTCAGATGCGGCGCGTTCTCCAAGGTCATGGTGCCGCAGACATGGTCATTCGCGGCCTCGATATCGGCGCGGGAAAATCCAAGATGGCGCAGCAGATCAAAGGTCGGATCGTTCAGCTTGGCGGCAGGAATACCAAGCGTGCCGGTGCAGAACTCCTCGCCCAGGGTCCATTGGTTAAAGACAAAGCGGATGTCAAAGGCCGACGGCAGCGCGGCCTCGATCTTTTCCATCTCGCCGGGGCCAAAGCCGTGACCGGCCAGCGAGGAATGATTGATCACCGGCGCATTGCCAAGCGTGCCATGCCCCACCGCATAGGAGGTGATCTCTTCGATCTGGGAAGAGGAATAACCGAGGTTTTCCAGCGCCCCGGGCACGGCGCGGTTGATGATCTTGAAATAGCCGCCGCCCGCCAGTTTTTTGAATTTCACCAGCGCGAAATCAGGCTCGATGCCGGTGGTGTCGCAATCCATCACCAGCCCGATCGTGCCGGTGGGCGCGATGACGCTGACCTGCGCGTTGCGGTAGCCATGGGTTTCACCCAGGCGCAGCGCTTCGTCCCAGGCCTGTTGGGCCAGGGCCACCAGCGTCGCATCGGGGCAATTTGCGTGATCCAGAGGCACCGGTTTCACCGCCAGATCCTCATATCCTTCGCTGGCCCCGGTGGCGGCCAGACGGTGGTTGCGCATCACCCGCAGCATGTGGTCGCGGTTGCGGTCAAACCCGGCAAAGGCCCCCAGCTCACCCGAGATCTCGGCCGATGTGGCATAAGAGACGCCCGTCATGATCGCGGTCAGCGCACCGCAAAGCGCGCGGCCCTCATCGCTGTCATAGCCGTAGCCCATGGTCATCAGGAGCCCGCCGATATTGGCATAGCCAAGCCCGAGCGTGCGGAAATCATAGGAAAGCTGCGCGATTTCCTTGGACGGAAACTGCGCCATCATCACCGAGATCTCCAGTGTCAGCGTCCAGAGCCGGGTCGCATGCATATAGCTTTCGGCATCAAACCGGCCATCCTTGAGGAAGGTCAAAAGGTTCATCGAAGCCAGGTTACAGGCCGTATCATCGAGGAACATGTATTCCGAACAGGGGTTCGAGCCGCGGATCTCGCCATCGGTCGGGCAGGTGTGCCAGGCGTTGACGGTGTCGTGAAACTGGATGCCGGGATCGGCACAGGCCCAGGCCGCATGGCCCACTTTTTCCCACAGATCGCGCGCCTTGATGGTTTTGGCGACCGAGCCGTCGGTGCGGTTGATCAGGTTCCAATCGGCGTCTTTCTCGACCGCATAGAGGAACGCATCGGTGACGCGGATCGAATTGTTGGAGTTCTGCCCCGAGACCGAATTATAGGCCTCGGAATCCCAATCCGTGTCATAGGTCGGAAATTCGATGGCCGTGTGGCCCTGCTTGGCGTAATCCAGCACGCGCTTGATATAGGTCTCGGGGATGGCAACCTTCTTGGCCTCGCGAATGGCCGATTTCAGGCCGTCATTCTTGGCCGGATCGGTGGCATCCTCGATCAAGCCGTCCCAGGCGGCGATGGCCGAGAAAATGCCGTTCAGCATTTTTTCATGCATCTTCGAACCGGCCACGATCGAGGCGACCTTCTGCTCCTCCAGCACTTTCCACTCGATGAAATCTTGAATATCGGGGTGATCGGCATCGACGATCACCATCTTGGCCGCGCGCCGCGTGGTGCCGCCCGATTTGATCGCGCCCGCCGCCCGGTCGCCAATTTTCAGAAAGCCCATCAGCCCGCTCGACTTGCCGCCGCCCGACAGCTTTTCGCCCTCGCCGCGCAGATGGCTGAAATTGGTGCCGGTGCCGGAGCCGTATTTAAAAAGCCGGGCTTCGCGCACCCACAGATCCATGATGCCGCCTTCGTTCACCAGGTCGTCCTGAACGCCCTGGATAAAGCACGCATGGGGCTGCGGGTGCTCGTAGCTGCTGCTCGATTTTGTCAGCGTGCCGGTTTTGTAATCGACATAGTGGTGGCCCTGCGCCGGGCCGTCGATGCCATAGGCCCAATGCAGGCCGGTATTGAACCATTGCGGGCTGTTGGGCGCGGCCATCTGGCGTGCCAGCATCAGCTGCATTTCATCGAAATAGGCGCGGGCGTCGGTCTCGTTGCTGAAATAGCCACCCTTCCAGCCCCAATAGCACCAGGCCCCCGCCAGACGGCGAAAGACCTGCTTGGCCGAGGTTTCGCCGCCCATGCGATCGGTCGGGGCCAGATCGGCCATCGCCGCCGCATCGGGCACCGAGCGCCACAGGAAGGACGGCACACCCTTTTCACGAACCGGTTTCAGGATCGCGGCAACGCCTGCCTTGCGGAAATATTTCTGTGCCAGGACATCGGATGCCACCTGGCTCCAGCCGACGGGCACTTCCAGCTCGTCCAGCTTGAAGACGGCGGTGCCATCGGGGTTGCGGATCTCGGATGATGTCAGGGTGAATTCCAGCCCCGCATAGGTATCTGCGTCTGCCGAAGTGAATCTGCGCTCAATCTTCATGTCTGCCTCATGTCCCCGTCTTTGACGTCTGCCCGGCGCGCAAGCTCTGCGATCGCCGTGTTCCTGTCCCCGTTTCAGGCACATCCTTCCCCTTGGCCGGTGCCGAAAAAGCACCGGACCGACACGCAAACGCGCATCGCGTGGATGAGGAAATCATCTGCCCCTTTAAGCCTCGAGCCCACTATATGTAGTGTTGGCCCCGCTGGCAGCTACAAGGTGACGTATTTTGGCCAAGATGGTCAACGAAAAATTTACGATCTCTGGATATAAAAATCCCTTGCATTGCCGGTCAGGCGGCTTGGCGGGTGGCTGCGGGCGATTCATCCACAGATGGGAGGTGGAAAATTCTGGTGCGGCGCGGCAGCTTTACAAGGCGCTATTGGCTTTGGGTCCGAGATTCAGCTGATTTTCTTAACACATCTGAAGGCCGACGAGCTGGATTAAAAAAACTGGCGGGCGTGGCCCTGGTGACACAAGATCCTGTGGAATGCGCCCGTGCACCCCCTAGGTTCAGAGTTTCTTCATGGTTAAGGCAAGCCAAAGCAGCGCCTGACCGACGCGCCCCTGCCGATGGAGCCCGGCCCGGGCGAATCCCCTGAGCCGCGCCACCAGCCCCCGCCCCCGCAAGGTTGCGAACTCGGTCAGGATGGTGCGGTTTTCCGGCGTCAGCCGATGCGCCGAAGCCGTGAGCGCGGCGATATTGGCATCGACCCACCCGGCCAGATCCCCGCGCAGGACATGGGCCAGCCGGCGCCACACCGCGCCCACGCCCCGATTGGTGCCAAAGAGATTGCCGCCATGCTGGCGGTAAAGAATGGTGGGCACCTCATCGCGGATCACGCGCCCGCCCGCGCCCGCGATCAGCTGATAGAGCCACCAATCATGCGTCGCAGGCCCGCCCGCGGCCAGCGCCTCAGCCGCCGCGGCGCGCGCCAGATCGACCCCGGCCCTGTTCAACAGCATGGTGTTACCGCCCGCGATGCTTTGGACCAGCGCGTTGCGAAACCCGGGCGGGCGGCGAAATTCGGGCGACCTGCGGCGACGGCCCAGATCCTCATCGCAGATCCAGCTGCACGCACCATAGAGCGCGGGCTCGTTTTCGGGCACGCCTGCCAGCGCCGCCAGCCCGGTTTCCAGATGCTCGGGCAGCCAGACATCATCCTGATCACTCAGCGCCAGCCAGTCTGCATCGGGGGCTCTCGCCAGAAGGCTCAGGAAATTGGCTGCCACCCCCTGACACGGGCCATCGACCAGCCGGACCTCTGCCCCAAGCGGGGCCATCTGATCGGCAAACGCGCGCAGCATGTCGGGGCCCGCATCGGATGAGCCATCATCGCCCGCCACAAGGCACCACTCGCGGCGCGTCTGCGCGGCAAAACTTTGCAATTGCGCGTCCAGATGCGCGGCCCCGTTAAAGACCCCCATCACAATCACACCGCGCGCATCGCGCGGTGTGGTATCGGGCACCAAATCGGGCGGGTGTTGAGCAGGCGACATGCCCTTTCCTGCCCGTCCGGCGAAGAGGGCGCAAGGGGTGTGGTCAACAAGAGGATGGTCGGGGCGGCGAGATTCGAACTCACGACCTTCTGTACCCAAAACAGACGCGCTACCAGGCTGCGCCACGCCCCGACTGGCGCTGTCCTAACCGGAGTTCGACGCCGATGGAACCCCGATAATCAGCAAGCCCAGGCCGCGAGATCGGGATCGATCGCCGGGTGCTGAATTTGCGATCCGACCGTGATGCCAAGCGTTTCGGCCATGCCGCCATTGATCTCCAGCACAAATTGGATGTTGTCACCGCCGGGGATGGGCGTGCGATCACGCGGGATGGCGTTTTCATGGATGCGGGTGACTGTGCCGGTTTCGTCAGCAAAGATCATATCCAGCGGAATAAGCGTGTTTTCCATCCAGAAGGCCACGCTTTGCGGGCGCTCATAGACAAAGAGCATACCCGCCTGTGACGGCATCGATTCACGATACATCAACCCGGTCGCGCGCTCCTGCACATCATCGGCCACCTCAACGCGGAACCGGGCCATGCCCCAATCGCCGCGCAGCTCCAGCCGATCCTCGACGCAGGCCGCTTGAGCAGCCCCCGCGATAAAGATGGCCGCGAGGGCCCCAAGAACATGCCGCATCCTAACTCTCCTGTACAAAATCCCAACTGCGCACCTCGCCCGCCATCCGGCCGCGCGGGCCATCGACGACACGAATCACCACGGCCTCACCGGCTTGCAGATCGGCCAACCCATAGCGACGCAACACTTCGACGTGAACGAACACATCCTCAGAATGGCCGAAGACATTGGCAAAGCCAAACCCTTTCGCCTTATCAAACCATTTCACCCGCGCTGCCACAAAAGGCACGTCATCGGGGATCTCGATCGCGGGGCCGAAATCCTCGTCAACATCGCTGAACTCAGGCGGCGCGATGGACAATACCTCCTGCGCCTGAGCGCCACGCTCAGTCTGCTGGACGATCACCTCGATCCGCGCCTGATCGGCCACCGATCCCTGGCCGAAATTGCGCAGGACATTTGCATGCAGCAAAATGTCCGGCCCTCCCTCGTCCGCCACGATGAAGCCGAAGCCCTTTGAAATATCGAACCATTTAACAGTACCCGTAATCACGACGCCCTCTGAGCGTTCTTCATCCGCCATGGTTTCCCAACCCTTATTTGCGGTTATTGATCAGGTCTGTGCCTTCCAGTAACTTGACGGTTAGTTTAGTACTTCGCAAGAAGAAAGAAACCTACCTTTTTCAGTAGGTTGCCATTGGTCATGAATTAACGGTTATGTCATTGACGTAGGGGCACACGAATTTGCCAAAGCGGTGTCAGGGGTTCAGCCGCTGAATGTCCCAGCGATCTGCCGGGGCCGCGCGGGTCCATCGATACCTGTCATGCAGGCGAAAGGCCCCATCGGCCCAGAACTCGATCTCGACCGGGGTGATGCGAAAGCCACCCCAAAAAGGTGGCCGCGCGGGATTTGTCCCTTTGGCCGCGGTGACCTTGGCGACCTCGGCCATCAATGCGCTGCGCGAGCTGAGCGGCTGCGACTGATCCGAGGCCCAGGCCCCCAGCTTGCTTTTGAGCGACCGGCTTTGGTAATAGGCATCCGCCTGCGGCCCCTCCTCACGCGCAACCAGGCCGCGCACCCGGATCTGGCGACGCAGAGATTTCCAATGGCAGACAAAGGCCGCCTTGCCCGTGTCGGTGATTTCCACCGCCTTGGCTGATCCATAATTCGTATAGAAAACAAAGGCCCCGGCCTCGATATCCTTGAGCAGAACCATGCGCGCATTGGGCAGCCCGCTGGCATCGACCGTCGAGAGCGCAACCGCGGTTGCATCATTGGGCTCGACCGCCTCGGCCTCGGCCAGCCAGGCGCGCGCGATCGCAAAGGGATCGTCGCCTGCAAAAATCCCGCTTCTGTCGCTCATACCCTGACCAATGCCTTGTCTGACCCCGCAAGCCAGCAGGCTAGACGCGGTTGCCATTTCGCGCAAGCGCAGCGCCGCTCGCGCCTTGAAGCAACCGCGCCAATGGCCTAAACCGACCCAAGTGTTAACAAAATGATAAACACCAAAGGGACGCGCGATGGGTTTGATGACGGGAAAACGCGGGCTGATCATGGGGCTCGCCAATGACAAATCCATTGCCTGGGGCATCGCCAAAGCCTGTGCCGATCAGGGCGCAGAGCTGGCCTTTTCCTACCAGGGTGAGCAACTGCTGAAACGTGTGAAACCGCTGGCCGCTGAGATCGGATCAGATCTGATGATCGAATGCGATGTCACCGACGCGGCCTCGATGGATGCCCTCTTTGCGACGCTGAAAGACAACTGGGGCGGGTTGGATTTCGTCGTGCATGCCATTGGTTTTTCAGATAAATCCGAATTGCGCGGGCGCTATGTCGATACCTCCAGCGACAATTTCAAGATGACGATGGATATATCGGTCTTTTCCTTTACCGCCGTCTGCCAGCGCGCCGCCGCGATGATGCCCGAGGGGGGCTCGCTCCTGACGCTGACCTATTACGGGGCCGAACAGGTGATGCCGCATTACAATGTGATGGGCGTGGCCAAGGCGGCGCTGGAGACATCGGTGAAATATATCGCCGAGGATCTGGGCAAGGACGGCATCCGCTGCAACGCCATCTCGGCCGGCCCGATCAAGACGCTGGCGGCCTCGGGCATCGGCGATTTCCGCTATATCATGAAGTGGAACGAGCTGAATTCACCGCTGCGCCGCAATGTAACGCAGGAGGAGGTCGGCAAAGCCGCGCTCTATCTGCTCTCGGATCTCGGATCGGGCACCACTGGCGAAAACCTGCATGTCGATGCCGGCTATCACGTGGTCGGCATGAAGGCGATCGACGCGCCCGACATGACGCTGGACAAAAAGGAAGGGGCAGCCAAATGACCGGAGCGCAACTGCCGCATGAAAAAGGTTTTCACATCTCGTGGGACCAGATCCACCGCGATTCCCGGGCGCTGGCCTGGCGGCTGGACAAACGCGGGCCCGGCGAAGGCGGGGCCTGGAAGGCGGTCGTGGCCATTACGCGCGGCGGCATGGCCCCGGCGATGATCATCGCGCGCGAGCTGGATATCCGCACCGTCGATACGATCTCGATCAAAAGCTATGACCACCAGACCCAAAGCGACCCCGTGGTGCTCTGCCATCCCGAGGCCGAGCTGGTGGGCGATGGCACCGGCGTGCTGGTGATCGACGATCTGGTCGATAGCGGCAAGACGCTGGAGGTGGTCCGCGCCATGTATCCCAACGCGCATTACGCCACGGTCTATGCCAAGCCAAAGGGCGAGCCGCTGGTAGATACCTTTATCACCGGCGTCAGCCAGGACACCTGGATCTTCTTTCCCTGGGACATGGCCCTGCAATATGTGGAGCCCTATCGCGGCACCGATTGAACCGCCACAAGCCACAAAAAAACCCGCGCATCCGACCATTGGATGCGCGGGTTTTTTCGTCTTTTCAAGGCACTTTTCGGAATACCCGAGACAAGGTGCATCGCTTAACGCGTTGAAATCTTTGATTTCAGGCAGCGTCAGGTGATGCAGGATTTTCCGAAAGTGCTAGAGAGTGTCTTATCCGACCAGTTCGAGACCGGAGAAGAAAAACGCAATCTCGACGGCGGCGGTTTCCGGCGCGTCCGAGCCATGCACCGAATTTTCGCCGATCGACAGCGCGTATTCCTTGCGGATGGTGCCGGCATCGGCATCGGCGGGGTTGGTCGCGCCCATCACTTCACGGTTCTTGGCAATCGCGTTCTCGCCTTCCAGAACCTGCACAACGATCGGCTCGGAGACCATGAAGTCGCACAGCTCGCCGAAAAAGGGGCGTTCCTTGTGGACGCCGTAAAATTCCTGCGCCTGGGCCAGCGTCAGCTGGATGCGCTTGGAGGCCACGATGCGCAGGCCTGCTTCTTCGAACTTGGCGGCAATCGCGCCGGTCAGGTTGCGTTTGGTGGCATCGGGTTTGATGATCGAAAAGGTGCGTTCCAGCGCCATGGCTCATGCTCCGCGGTAAGGTTTCAATTCGAGCGGCTGCTAACATGGGTGCGCGCCGGTGAAAACCCGGCAATTGACACGCCCCCGCGCCTCAGCCACACCGCGCCTCATGTTACGGATATCCGACATCTCCTATTCGGTTGCGGGCCGACCGCTGATCGAAAACGCCACCACGGCCATCCCCGATGGCCACAAGGTCGGCATTGTTGGGCGCAATGGCACCGGCAAGACCACGCTTTTCCGGCTGATCCGGGGCGAATTGGCGCTTGAGGGCGGGGCCATCACCCTGCCCGCCCGCGCCCGCATCGGCGGCGTCGCACAGGAAGTGCCGTCTTCCGAGACCTCGCTGATTGATACGGTGCTGGCCGCCGATACCGAACGCAGCAGCCTGATGGCCGAGGCCGAAACCGCGACCGACCCCACCCGCATCGCCGATGTGCAGACCCGGCTGGCCGATATCGACGCCTGGTCGGCCGAGGCGCGCGCCGCCACCATCCTGCGCGGGCTTGGCTTTACCTCGGCCGAACAGGCGCAGCCCTGTTCCGATTTCTCGGGCGGCTGGCGGATGCGCGTGGCGCTGGCGGCTGTTCTCTTTGCCGCGCCCGATCTCTTGTTGTTGGATGAACCGACCAACTATCTCGATCTCGAAGGCGCGCTGTGGCTGGAAAGCTATCTGGCGAAATACCCCCATACCGTGCTGGTGATCAGCCATGATCGCGGCCTGCTCAATCGGGCCGTGGGTCATATCCTGCATCTCGAAGACCGGCAGCTGACGCTTTACCAGGGCGGCTATGACACCTTCGCCAAAACCCGCGCCGCGCGGCTGGCGGTGGCCGCCGCCGATGCCAAGAAACAGGAAACCCGGCGCGCGCATCTGCAATCCTATGTCGACCGGTTCCGCTATAAGGCGTCAAAGGCGAAACAGGCGCAATCGCGCCTGAAGATGCTGGAAAAGATGCAACCCATCGGCAGCCCGCAGGAACGCGCGTTTCGGGTGTTTTCCTTTCCCGAGCCCGAGCAGCTGTCGCCCCCCATCGTGCAGCTTGACGGGGCCGCCGTGGGCTATGGCGAACGCGCGGTTCTAAGCCGGCTCAACCTGCGTATCGACCAGGATGATCGCATCGCCCTTCTTGGCCGAAACGGTGAGGGAAAATCCACCTTTTCCAAGCTCTTGGCAGACAAACTTAAGGTCATGGACGGGCGCAAGACGCAAAGCGGCAAGCTGCGCGTCGGCTATTTCGCGCAGCATCAGGTCGATGAGCTTTTCGTCGATGAAACCCCGCTGCAGCATCTGCGCCGGATGCGGCCCGCGCATACGCCCGCCAAGCTGCGCGCCATGTTGGCCGGGTTCGGCCTTGGGGCCGATCAGGCCGAGACCGAGGTTGCTCGGCTCTCGGGCGGGCAAAAGGCACGGCTCAGCCTGCTTCTGGCAACGCTCGATGCGCCGCATATGCTGATCCTCGATGAGCCGACCAACCATCTCGACATCGAAAGCCGCGAGGCGCTGGTCGAGGCGCTGACGGCCTATACCGGCGCGGTCATTCTGGTCAGCCATGACATGCATCTTTTGTCGATGGTGGCTGATCGGCTCTGGCTGGTAAAAGACGGCCGCGTGACGCCCTATGAAGAAGATCTGGAGGCCTACCGGCGGCTTTTGCTGACCGGTGACAGCGCGCCCCGGGGCAAGAAATCGGCCGCCAAGCCGAAACGCCCGACCCGCGACCAGATCCAGGAGATGCGCGCCGAGCTGCGCAAATGCGAGGCGCGGGTCGCGAAAATCACCGACATGCGCGAAAAACTTTCGAAAAAGCTGGCCGATCCCGACCTCTACGATGCCGGGCGGTCGGGTGACCTGGCGGCGTGGCAGCGCAAATTCAACGAGGTCGAGGATGGTCTGGCCCGCGCCGAAACGCTGTGGCTGACGGCGCTGGAGCGTGTCGAAAAGGCAGAGGCATGAGCACCGCCGATCTCATCACCGTCTTTGTGTCGCTTTTCGTGATTATCGACCCGATCGCTCTGGCCCCGCTCTTTATTGCGCTGACCAAGGGGCAGGATGCGGCGCACCGACGCGCGGTTGGGCTCAGGGCCTGTCTGGTGGCCTTTGGTCTCTTGACCGTTTTTGGACTTGTTGGCGATAACCTTTTGTCTTTTCTGGGTATTTCGATGTCGGCCTTTCGTATCGCCGGCGGGCTTTTGCTGTTTTTCACCGCGCTCGACATGCTGTTTGAACGGCGCACGCAGCGCCGTCAGGGGCAGGCCCATGAGAACCCCGACCATGATGACCCATCGGTCTTTCCGCTGGCCGTGCCGCTGATAGCCGGACCCGGCGCGATTGCCACGATGATCCTGCTGGCCGGGGCCGATGGCAATTCCGCCACCGATATTCTGGCCGTGCATCTGGTGCTGCTGGTGGTGCTGGCGGGGGTGTTTGTCTCGTTCCTGTTGGCCCCGACGATGGAAAGGCTGCTTGGACCGGTTGGCATCAATGTGGTCACGCGCATTTTGGGAATGCTGCTGGCGGCGCTGTCGGTGCAATTCGTGATTGACGGAATTTTGGAACTACGGGTGATCTGACAAAAAAATGCCTATATGTTTGGGCAGGACGACTTTAGAAACCCGGCAGACTTCAGGATCCCGATGGAAAAAGCCGAGATCGCATCGCTGATTTACCTTGGGCTGCTCGGCATTGCGCTGGCGGGTTCGATGCTGTCGGCCAATCGCCATCAGATCGGCAAGATGGCACAATATGTGCTGATCTGGGGGTTCATATTCATCGGCGCGGTGGCCGGTATCGGCCTCTGGCCACAGGTACGCAATTCGGTCTTGCCGCAGCAATCGGTGGTGACGGGCACCGGCGAGATCGTGGTTCCGCGCAACTATGACGGGCATTACTACCTGACGCTTGAGCTGAACAACGTGCCGACCCGGTTTGTTGTCGATACCGGGGCCACCGATATCGTGCTGACGCCGCAGGATGCATCACGCGCCGGGATCAATGTCGCCGGGTTGAGCTACAATAACCGCGCGATGACGGCCAACGGGCTGGTTGAAACCGCGACGATCCGGCTGGATCGCGTCAGCCTGGGCGACATCACCGACCGGTCGGTGCCGGCTGTTGTCAACGGATCGCCGATGCAGGAAAGCCTGCTTGGCATGGCCTATCTGAACCGGTTCGACCGGATCGAGATTGAAGGCGGCCAGATGGTTTTGAGCCGCTAAGCCCCTCCGGCTTCTGCCTTTTTCTGCCATTGGCCGGTTTCCTCCGACCAATATTGCGCGCCACACCCGGCCCCTGTCAGCGTCTTCCACTGAGCGCGCGCATGGGTCAGCGCCGCCGCATCGCCGCCATCGAAAAGAATGCAAGCCCGATCAAGCGCGTGCACCTCATCAGCGCTGATCTCGGCCCCGTCCACCGCGATCACGCAGGCCGCGCCATTGGGCAGATCGGGCGATGTGGTCAGCAACACGGGCTGGTCCGCCTCATGATCGCCCCCGGCCCGGCCATGCGGCAAAAACCCATCCTCGGGATTGAGCCACAAGAGATCATCGAGCCGGTCCAAAACCGCCGCGCCGGGTGCCCGCACCGCCACCCGCCAGCCCGCCGCCAGCGATTTGGCCACAAGGTTTTGCACCGTGGCCTCGGGCGCGGATCGGGTGAGGTGATAGAAATAGACCGCCCCCATCGGATTATTCGGCCTCATACCCGTCACGGATCATCCGGTCGAGCGCCAGAACCCCCCAGCCGGTCGCGCCCTTGGGTGCCAGCGCCGTTTCGGTGGTGACCTTGGCCACACCCGCGATATCGAGGTGGATCCAGGGGCAGCCCTCCTTGATGAACCGTTGCAGAAATTGCGCCGCGGTGATGGATCCGGCCGCGCGTCCACCGACATTTTTCATATCGGCCACCTGGCTCTTGATCAACTTGTCATAGCTTTCGCCCAAAGGCATCCGCCAGGCCCCCTCGCCCTCGGCCGCCGCCGATTTGAGAAACCGGTTGGCAAAGGCATCGTCATTGCCGAACACGCCCGCATTGTCATGGCCAAGCCCGATGATGATGGCCCCGGTCAGCGTCGCCAGATCGACGATGGCAGAGGGCGCGAACCGATCCTGCGCATACCAAAGCACATCGGCCAGAACGAGGCGCCCCTCGGCATCGGTGTTGATCACCTCGATCGTGTCGCCCTTCATCGAGGTCACGACATCGCCGGGGCGCTGTGCACGGCCATCGGGCATGTTTTCAACCAGCCCGACCAGCCCCACCACATTGGCGCGCGCCTTGCGCAGGGCAAGCGTGCGCATCACACCGGCAACCACGCCGGCGCCGCCCATATCCATGGTCATGTCTTCCATGCCAGCCGCGGGCTTGATGCTGATGCCGCCGGTGTCAAAAACAACGCCCTTGCCGACCAGCGCCAAAGGGGCCTCATCGCCGCCGCCGTTCCATTGCATGACGGCCAGCTTGGTGGGGCTGTCTGACCCCTGCCCGACACCAAGCAGCGCCCCCATGCCAAGCGCCTCCAGCGCGTCCTCCTCCAGCACCTCGACAAAAAGACCGAGATCGCGCAGCGCCTCCAGCCGGTCGGCAAATTCCTGCGTTGTCAGGATGTTGGAGGGCTCAGCAACCAGATCCCGGGTAAAAAACACGCCCTCGGCCAGGGCCGCGACCTGCGCCAGATCCTCCGTCAGATCATCGGGCTTGTTGACCATCAGCGTTGCGGCCTGGGCGGGTTTCTGGTCCTCGGTCTTGTGGTCGGAAAAGGCATAGGCGCGCAAGGTCAGGCCAAGCGCCACATCGCGCATCTTGCCCTGGTTTGCGGCGGCCAGAATCAGGCCCGCATCGCCCTTGAATTTCGCCAGCTCGGCACCGGCCTTGCGCGCCTCGGTCACGGACGGGCGGCGATCCAGCTTGGTCACGCAGAGCGCCTCGGCCGCCAACCCGACAGGAAACCCCATCACATAGCCTTCGCCTGATTTCAGCTTTTCCCACTGCTCGGACGCGATCAGCCGGGCCACCGCGCCCTTGGTCAACCGGTTGATGCGCCGCGCCGCCTGGTCGAGCTTGCCATCGGGCGTGACCAGGATTGCCAGCTTGCCGTCGGCCCCTGCCAATGCGTCCAGATCGGTTTCTGTTGCTGTGATCGTGATGGGGGTGGTCATCGGTGCCCTCTTGCGGAAAATTGATGTTCCGCCAGACACTAGGCCTAGTGGGCGGCAATGGCCAGATATGCCTGTCCTTGTGGCAGGGATTGGATTAAAACCGTTTCAAGACGAAAAGTTAACGGACATGGGTGAGGGTGAAACGTGGGGCGCTATGACCGGTATATCCTGTCGCAGCTGCTGGTGCTGTTCAGCTTTTTCTCGATCGTTCTGGTATCGGTCTATTGGGTCAACCGCGCTGTGGGTCTCTTTGATTCCCTGATCTCCGACGGCCAGAACCTACGGGTTTTTCTTGAGTTTTCCGCGCTTTCCCTGCCGCAGATCATCCTGCTGGTTCTGCCTGTCTCGGCTTTTGTGGCGGCGATTTATGTCACCAACCGGATGATTTCGGACAGCGAATTGGTGGTCATGCAGACGGCCGGATGCTCGGCGATGCGCCTGCTCAGGCCGGTCTGGATCTTCGGAATCATCGCAGGTCTGCTGATTGCGATTCTGGCCCATATCCTGGTGCCCGCGGCGCGCGCCCAGTTCATGGATCGCAGCTATGAGGTGTCGCGCGACATGACCGGCAGATTTCTGCGCGAAGGCCAGTTCATCCACCCGACCGAAGGCATCACCGTCTATATTCGCGCCATCACCGAACTGGGCGAGTTTCGCGATGTGTTTTTGCAGGACCGGTCAGCCCCCGATACCGAGATCACCTATACCGCGCGCCGGGCGCTCTTGGTGGCAACCGATGCGGGCCCCCGCCTGGTGATGTTCGAGGGCGTGGCGCAAACCATCGAACGCGACAGCCAGCGGCTTTCGATCGTCGAGTTCGACGATTTCACTTATGATATCGCGGGCCTGATCGAGGCCCCCGCCGACCGGCATATCTCGATCCGCGAGATGTCGACCCCGGCCCTGCTCAGCGCATCGCGCGCCTTTGCCGAGGCGCAGGGCACGACATTGGCGGCGCTGCGCTTTGAAGGAAATGACCGCATCGCGCGCAGCCTTTTCGTGATTTTCGTGCCGGTGATTGCCGCCGCCACCCTGATGCTGGGGGCGTTTTCGCGCTTTGGCATCTGGCCGCAGATCCTGCTGTCGATCGCGCTGATCGTGCCGCTGCAGATGACCTGGAACGCCGCCGAAAGCATCGGCAGCCGCCAGGAGGGCATGGCCCAACTGGCCTATCTGCAACCGGCCCTTGCCGCGGTGGTGGCCGCGATCATGATCAATCTGGCAATGCGCGGGCGCAGGCCCCGGCGGCTGGGGGCGGCGGCATGATCCTGCATGTCTATCTTGCACGCCGGTTTCTGCGCTCCTTTGTCATCGTGCTGGCGGTCTTTATCGCGATTTTACTGCCCATCGACCTGGCCGAACAATTGCGCGCCATCGGCACGCCCGATGCCGGCCTGGGGGCGGCGTTTCAGCTGGCGATGTTGAACCTGCCGGGCGCGCTCTACCGAATGCTGCCGCTCTTTACGATCCTTGCGACGCTGGTCCTGTTTCTGTCGCTGGCGCGCACATCCGAGCTGGTGGTGGTCCGGGCCTCGGGACGCTCAGCGCTGAAATCAACGCTGGCCCCGGTCATGGTGGCCGTCAGCATCGGGGTGCTGGGGCTTTTGGTGATCAACCCGCTGGTCGCCGCCACCGAGCGCCAATATGAGGCCACGGTGGCGCGGTTTCAGACCGGGGAAGAGCGCACGCTTTCGGTCTCCGGCGACGGGCTCTGGCTCAGGCAGGGCGGGCAGTTCGGCCAGACCGTGATCCGCGCCGCGCGGGCCAATTCCGACGGCACCTCGCTCTTTGCAGCCAGCTTTTTCGTCTATGATGCAAATGGCCGCGCGCAGAGCCGGATCGACGCCGACCGCGCGGTGTTGACCGACGGATCGTGGGAATTGACCGCCGCCAAGATCTGGCCGCTTGGCGTCGCCAACCCCGAGGCCGAGGCCATCACGCATGCCAGTTTTTCGCTGCCCTCGACGCTGACGCCTGACCAGATCCGCGACAGTTTCGGGCGCCCCTCCACCGTGCCCATCTATGAGCTTCCGGCCTTTATCCGGCAATTGCGCGCCGCCGGGTTTGCCGCCCTGCAACATCGCGTCTGGCTGATGACGGAACTGGCCAACCCGCTGATGTTGGCGGCGATGGTTCTGATCGGGGCCAGCTTTACGATGCGCCATACCCGGTTTGGCAAGACCGGGCTTATGGTTCTCTTTGCCCTGCTATTGGGCTTTGGCATCTTTTTTCTGCGCAATTTTGCGCAGGTTCTGGGCGAAAGCGGGCAATTGCCTGTTGCGGTTGCCGCCTGGACACCGCCTGCTGCAGCGATATTGCTGTCACTTGGATTCCTGCTGCATACGGAGGATGGCTAGATGTCGGTGCTTCGCCTCGCCGCGTTCCTGATCGCTCTTGCCGTTCCGGCCTGGGCGCAGACAACGCTGCCCGCCACGCTGATTGCGAATGATATCGCCTTCACGCAAGCCTCCAATTCGGTCACGGCCACCGGCAATGTCGAGGTGTTTTTTCAAGGGGCCCGGCTGCAGGCGGCCACCATCCGCTATGACGGCACCACCGATCAGATCATCGTCGAGGGCCCGATCACACTGACCGAGGCCGGCGGGCAGAGCATTGTTTTCGCCGAATTTGCCGAGCTGTCGGCCGATCTGCAAAATGGTGTGCTGCAATCGGCGCGCCTGGTGCTGAACCGGCAACTGCAAATCTCGGCGGCGCAGATAGACCGGGTCGATGGCCGTTATACGCAGCTTTATCAGACGGTTGCATCATCTTGTGTGATCTGCGCCGCCAATCCGGTGCCGCTGTGGCAGATCCGGGCGCGCCGCATCGTGCATGATACTGAGGAACGCCAGCTTTATTTCGAAAACGCCCAGTTCCGCGCCCTGGGCGTGCCGATCATGTATCTGCCGCGCCTGCGCCTGCCCGATCCCACGCTGGATCGCGCCACCGGGTTTCTGCCGCCCGAGATCCGGTCCAGCGACCAGATCGGCACCGGCATCCGGGTGCCCTATTTCA
>Ga0316207_10002719_pt1 | contig 17558 bp, 18 predicted proteins | sample 6weekpyrite_MG_FD_204943 | JGI IMG/M metagenome (GOLD analysis project Ga0316207, IMG submission 204943) | Microbial mat bacterial communities from mineral coupon in-situ incubated in ocean water Damariscotta River, Maine, United States -... | ecosystem: Environmental > Aquatic > Marine >...
TTCGGCGTCGCGGAACCCGGACGGGAATATCTGCGGCACCACCACCGCGACGATGCTGAACACCAGCGCCGCCGAGATACCCATCGCGATCAGGCTGAACATATTCAGGTTCAGACTGCGGAAAGAATTCCAGCCCCGCACCAGAAACGGCCAGCCCGACCACAGCACGACCGGTGTGCCAAGGACCAGCTCGATCCACAATGTCGCCCGTTCGCCGAAAATTTCCCGCACCTCGGCAAAGCCCAGATAGGGGCCCATGGTCAGCACCAGGATCGGAATCGTCAACGCCGTTCCGATCCAGAACCGGCGGGTGAAATCCACAAGCTCGGGGTTTGGCCCGTCTTCGGTCATCGCGGCGGATTCAAGCTCCAGCCCCATGCCGCAAAGCGGGCACGATCCGGCCTCGGTCTGCCGCACCTCGGGATGCATCGGGCAGGTATAGACGGCACCGGCCCAGCCGCCGGGCACCGAGTCGAATTTGCCACCTGCGGGCGCCGCGCCATGCCCTGAATGATCATGGCCCGAATGATCGTGCCCGGAATGATCGTGACCCGAATGGTCATGGCCGCCGGCCTCGCCCTCGGGCACCAGAAACATGCCGCATTTCGGGCAGTTGCCCGGCTCGTCCTGGCGGATTTCAGGGTGCATCGGGCAGGTATAGACCGTACCGCCAGGCCCCGCATCGCCGGCTGCCTCTTGGTGGGCATGAGATGTGTGCGCATCGTTCATCGAAATGTCCTCTCGTATGATTCCAGGCGAATGTGGGCATTCCAGTCACTGGAAGGTCAAGGGTCTGTCGAAAAAATGTCTCATCGCGCCGATCAGAACGAAAACGAGACTGCGGACCGGGGTCACGACAGAACGAACGGCTGATCCTTGGCGAAGGGCGTTATTCCCGTGCAGATCAGAGTGCCAGACAAGCCCGGGCGGCACAACTGCTGACTGATGCCGCCAGAAAAATCAGGCGCCCCGCCGTCCCCGGGGGGTGCGCCCCGGGCGGCTACAGGGCGCCGTATGGCGGCCCGACGCCATCGCCCGGGATCGGGGAAACTCTCAGGGTCTGGCGCGTTCCAGTTCCGCCAGCGCGGGCCGGGGCAGGCGCGACAAAAGCTGCCAGACCAGCGCGCGGCAGGCCGGCCCCTGCCAACCGGGCGGAAAGAACCCGCCGGGCAGATCGGGATGGCGCAGCACCACCCGCCGCCAGCTGTGCACGATCAGTACCCGCAGGACCGCCGTCTGCAACGTCGAAAGCACGGTTTCGCGGCCCAGGCTATGTTCGACGGCGACGAGGGTGCGATGCAGCTCCGCGCAGGCGGCATTCAGATCGGGCGGGCAGAGGCGCGATCGCAGCCAGGGCGGAACGTCCGGCGTGCCGGTCGCAAAGCAAAGCAGATCGTCGCGCCCCGGCGGCACCGGCCCCGGGCCCATCGCCACATTGGCGGCCAGTTCGATATAGCCGTCGGCACCCTGCGAAATCCCGCGCGCGGGATCAGCGCCATCGGCGATCAGCAGGTGCCAGATCGCCGGCGTCTCGACCGACTGCGCATAAATGCGCGGCGTGACCTGTGCAGTCTGCGCGTCGCGCTGCACCGGTTGCGCAGGGTGACGTGCCAGCGCACCTCGCCGTAATCCTCCGTGCGGCGGGTTTTCTTTTTCACCGTCAGCCGCACCCTGATGGCGTCGCCCGCCCGAACCGGCTTTACAAAGCGCAGGGTGTCAAGGCCGGTGTTGGCCAGAACCGGGCCTTCGCCGGGCTCAACGAACAGCCCGGCCGCAAAGGACAACAGCAGATACCCATGCGCGACACGGCCTGGAAAAAACGGGTTCCGCGCGGCGGCCTCATCGTCCATATGAGCATAAAACCTGTCGCCGGTGAATTCGGCGAAATGTTCGATATCGCCAAGCGTGACGGTCCGCGCGGCGGTGTTCAGCGTCTCGCCCACCGCAAGCTGGTTGAAATTTCGCCCGAAAGGATGCGCTGGGCTCTGGGTTTCGGCCGCGCCCGGCACCCAGGTTTCACCGATTGCCGTCAGGATATCGGGGCTGCCCTGAACGGCGGTGCGCTGCATGTACTGCAGGACGCCGCGAATGCCGCCCATCTCTTCGCCGCCTCCCGCGCGCCCCGGACCGCCATGGGTCATATGCGGCAGCGGCGCGCCATGCCCGGTGCTTTCGGCCATGCTGTCGCGGTTGTTGAAATAAAGCCGCCCGTGATAGGCACCCGCCACCAGCACGACCTGCCGCGCCACAGCCGGATCGCGGATGATCACCGAGGCGACAAGGCTGCCCCGGCCGCGGTTCGCCAGCGCGATGGCGTGGTCGAGATCGCGATAGCCCATGACGGTGCTGACCGGGCCGAAGGCCTCGGTGTCGTGCACGCGGGCGGCGCGGTCGGGGTCGGCACAGTGAAACAGCATCGGCGGCAGAAAGGCGCCTTTGCCGGCATCCGCGCCCAGAAGCTGAAAATTTTCGGGATCGCCAAAGACCCGGTTCGCCTCGGTGCCGAGCATGGCGGCCTTTTCAAGCACATCGCGTTTCTGCGCGTTGGAAACCAGCGCCCCCATCTTTGTGCCGCTGCGTCGCGGATCGCCGATGACGGTTCCAGCCAGCTGCTTAGACAGGGCGGCGATGACGGGGTCAACCAACGCCTCCGGTGCGATGATACGGCGAATGGCGGTGCATTTCTGCCCCGCCTTGCTGGTCATCTCGCGCGCGGCTTCGTTGATGAAAAGGCCGAACTCGGGTGTGCCCGGCGTGGCGTCGGGCCCCAGAACAGAGGCGTTCAGACTGTCCTGTTCCGCCACGAAACGCACCGCGTTTTCAAGGATTTGCGGTGCCGCGCGCAGCTTCAGGGCGGTGCCGGCAGAGCCGGTGAAACTGACGATATCCTGCATGCTCAGCCGCTCCAGCATGTCGCCCGGCCCGCCGGTCACAAGCTGCAGCGCACCCGCCGGCAGGATGCCGCTGTCCAGCATCAGCCGCACGGCACGCTCGGTCACATAACAGCTGTCGGTCGCCGGTTTGACGATGGCGGGCACGCCGGCCAGCAGCGCCGGCGCCAGCTTTTCCAGCATCCCCCAGACCGGAAAGTTGAAAGCGTTGATATGCACCGCAACCCCTTGCAAAGGCGTATGGATATGCTGGCCCAGAAAGGTTCCGTCGCGGCTGAGCCGTTCGACTTCGCCATCCAGATAAACATGGCCATCCGGCATCTCGCGCCGCGCTTTGGCGGCAAACACAAACATCGCGCCGATGCCGCCGTCGATGTCGATCAGGTGGTCGGCCTGCGTCGCGCCGGTGTCGAACGACAGATCTTACAGCACCTGCTTGTGCCGGCCCAGATGCGTCGCCAGCGCCTTCAGCATCCGGGCGCGGTCATGAAATGTCAGCGCGCGCAGGGCAGGGCCGCCCACGCCACGGGCGTGATCCAGCATCGCCTGCACATCGAGATCGGAATTTCCGGCGCTGGCAATGGGGCGGCCGGTTATGGCGCTGGCAATCTCGCGCGCGCCGCGGCCGGGCGCGATCCAGGTCCCGGCGGCGAAACTGCGGATCTGGTGCAGACGCATGGCGGGGTTTCCTTGTCGCGGACCGCTGGCGCAATTTATTGACCAACCGTTCGGTTTATGCAAGGATTTTGTCCGGAACCGCAACGAAACCGCCGTTGCAGAAAGAGGACGCGATGAAGGACCTGACCATCGGCAAACAGGATCCCGAGCCGATCGAAACCGCCTCGCGCGACGAAATTGCGGCGTTGCAGCTGGACCGTCTGAAATGGTCGCTGCGCCACGCCTATGACAATGTGGCGATGTACCGGGACCGGTTCGATGCGGCGGGGGTGCACCCGGACGACGTGACCTCGCTGGCCGATCTGGCGAAGCTGCCGTTCACCCGTAAATCCGACCTGCGCGACCATTACCCGTTCGGCCTGTTCGCCGTGCCGCGCGACCGGATCAGCCGGATCCACGCCTCCTCCGGCACCACCGGCAAGCCGACGGTCGTGGGCTACACCGCGCGCGATATCGGCACCTGGGCCGACCTCATGGCACGGTCCCTGCGCGCCTCGGGCGTGCGCGCCGGGCAGATGGTGCACAACGCCTATGGCTACGGGCTGTTCACCGGCGGTCTGGCGCCGCATTTCCAGATCGAGCTGTACCGCTCGGGCCGGATGGATGCGATGCGGGTGTTGGTCGAAGCGACGCCGAACGCCGCGGACGAGGCCAGCCGCAATGCCGCGGCGCGAATGCTGTTCAAGCGCATCAAGGATGTGGTCGCCGTTTCCGTCGAGATCGAGGTCGGCGATCCCGGCGAGGTCGCGCGTTCCGAAGGCAAGGCGCGGCGCGTCATCGACAACCGTCCAAAGGCATAGAACATGGCGCGCACCATCGCAAAGGACCACGATGCCAAACGCGGCCAGATCCTGAAATCCGCCGCCAGGGTGTTCGCGACCGAGGGCTTCGACAGGGCCTCGATGGCCCAGCTGGCGCGCGAATGCGGGATCTCCAAGGCCAATATCTATCACTATTACGGCAGCAAGGACGCGATCCTCTTTGACATCCTCGACAGCCACCTCAGCGATCTGCGCGACCGGATCCGCGGTGCCGATCTGGATGGGCTGAGCGCCGAGGACAAGCTGCGCAAGATCGTCTCGGTGATCCTGCTGGCCTATCAGGGCGCGGATGACGAACACAAAGTGCAGATCGGCGGCATGTCGTCCCTGCCCGAGGATCAGCAGTCCCGCCTGCGCGGCTATCAGCGCGACATGGTCCAGCATCTCGGCCAGATCGTGCAGGCCACCGCGCCAAAGGTGTTTGCAGGGGACAAGACCAGGCTGCGCGCGGTGACGATGTCGATATTCGGGATGCTGAACTGGTATTATATGTGGAACTCGGGCGCCGGGCCGCAAGCGCGTGAAGATTACGCCGCCTTGGTCAGCGACCTGACCCTGAACGGTGTGCGCGGGCTTTAATTCGTGCTGCGTCTGATCGGAGCCGGGCCTTCATGCGCCACCCCGAGGCAGCGGTCGCGAATGCATGCCCGTTCGGGGCGGCGGCTGAATTCGATCTGACGCAACTTGCGCTGCCCCACCGCCGGACAGGCCGCGACCTTCCTCTCATCCGGCATGGATCGCCCCCCGCCTACTGGTCGTAATCGATGGCGACATCGTCGGTCAGCGGAAAGGACTGGCAGGACAGCACATAGCCCTTTTCCACCTCGTAATCCTCCAGCGCGTGGTTGGCGGCCATCTCGACCTCGCCCTGCAGAACCCGGCAGCGGCAGCTCGAACAGACCCCGGCGCGGCAGGCGAAGGGCGCATCGATCGCGTTGTCCAGCGCCGCCTGCAGGATGGTCATGTCCTAGGGCATGGTGATCGTTTGCGTCGCGCCATCCAGCGTGATCGCCACGCGGGTCTGCTTGGCGCTGCCGGCGGCGCCGGGCGTGGCGGCGCGGCGTTTGGCCCGGCCCGGCTGGCCCGAGGCGAAAAGCTCGAACTTGATCTGCGCGCCCGGCAGCCCATGCGCGCGCAGGGCGGCGGCGATGCCCGGCATCATCGGCTCCGGGCCGCAGATAAAGGCGGTGTCGACGTCTTGAATGTCGATCCAGTGCTCAAACAGCTGACCGCATTTTTCCTCCGTCACCAGCCCGGTGAACAGGTCGATCTCCTGGGCGTCGGTTTCCAGAATATGGATCACGTTCAGCCGGCCCATATAGAGGTTCTTCAGATCCTCCTGCTCCTCGCGGAACATGATCGTGGCAACGGCCTTGTTGGCATAAACCAGCGTGAACCGCGATTTCGGTTCCGCCGCCAGCGTGGTTTTCAGCACCGACAGCACCGGCGTGATGCCCGAACCACCGGCAAAGGCCAGATACTGCCGCGCCGCACCGGGATCTAGCGGGGTGTGAAACGCCCCCATCGGCGGCATCGATTGCAGCGTATCGCCGATGCGCAGGTCCCGGTTGGCCCAGGTCGAAAACGCACCGCCCTGGACGCGCTTGATGCCGACCTGCAGGATGCCCTCGTCCGTACCCGCACAGATCGAATAGCTGCGGCGCAACTCCTCGCCCTCAAAGATGCGGCGGAAGGTCAGGTACTGGCCCTGCGTGAACCGAAAGGCTTCGGCCGCGCCGTTCACCGGCTTCAGCGTGACCACCACCGCATCGCGGATCGTCCTGCGGATGCCGGTCAAGGTCAGGTCGTGAAAGCGCGCCATCGGCGTCTCCCTAGCGGTTCGAATCTGACGTTTCGAACCGCCAGGCTTCTTGATGATGGACCAACGTATCAAGACATCTGAACGACTTGCGCGCCTGCTTCATCTGCGGCACGGATTCAAATGTTTCGGTCGATCCACTAGATGCACTTGAAATAGTCGAACGGTTCCAGACAGTCGCGGCAGCGCCAATGCGCCTTGCAGGGGGTCGAGCCGAACTGGCTGATCTTTTCCAGACTGTGCCCCCTGCAACGCGGGCAGCGGTCCGGCCCGCCGGCAGGCTGCGGCGGCGCGATGCCATAGCGTTCCAGACTGGCGCGGCCCTTGGCGGTCAGCCAATCGGTGGTCCAGGCGGGCGACAATTGGCGTTTCAGCGCCAGCTTTTCAATACCGTGGCCGCGCAGCGCGGTCTCGATGTCCAGATTGATGATCGTCGTTGCAGGACAGCCCGAATAGGTTGGCGTAACAGTCACTTGCAAGGTATCGCCTGCCCATGCCACATCGCGGATCACGCCCAGATCGACCAGCGAAATCACCGGGATCTCGGGGTCGGGCACGGCGTCAAGCCAGTCCCAGACCTGCTCTGTCGTGGGCCGGGTCATGGGCTACCAGGTCGCGCCGGGATAGGCGCGCTGCAACCACTGCATCTGGGTCAGCAAATGGCCCAGATGTTCGGTGTGCCGCGCGCCCGATTTGCCGCCCTGATGGGCGAAACGGCTGTCCGGGACGATCAGCGTCGCCGCGTCCAGAACACGGCAGACCAGGGCGTCATAATCGGCGCGCAGGCTGTCGGGCGCCGGGCGATGCCGGCGGCGGCAAGGGCCGCGTCCGCGCCGTCGCCGGTGAACATCTCGCCGACATAGGGCCACAGATACTCCAGCGCCGCCTGCATCCGTGCATGGCTTTCCTCGGTGCCATCGCCCAGCCCGACAACCGTGTCCGCCGAGCGTTCCAGATGATAGGCGACCTCCTTGCCGGCCTTTTCGGCGATTTCAGCCACCCTTGGCTCGGAACTTTTCAGCAAATGCCCCAGCAGCACCGACTGCCAGGCATCAAACAGAAACTGGCGCATCAGGGTCCGGCCGAAATCGCCGTTCGGCATCTCGACCAGCAGCAGGTTTCGGAACTCCCAGACATCGCGCAGAAACGCCAGATCGTCGGCACTGCGCCCCGCGCCTTCGACCTCGCCCGCCAGCCCCAGCCACATCAGCGTCTGCCCGATCAGGTCAAGCGCCGTATTGGCCAGCGCGATGTCTTCCTCCAGCACCGGCGCATGGCCGCACCATTCCGACACGCGATGCCCCAGCACCAGCGTGTTGTCGCCCAGATGCAAAAGGAACCTCAACAGCGCCGCCTCGCCGCCCATCACATCGCCCCCGCATCGTCGGGAATGTCGTAAAATGTCGGGTGCCGGTAGACCTTGGACTGCGAGGGCTCGAACATCGGCCCCTTGTCGCCGGGCGAACTGGCGGTAAGATGATTGGCCTGCACCACCCAGATCGACACGCCCTCGTTGCGGCGGGTGTAAACGTCGCGCGCATTCTTGATCGCCATCTCGGCATCGGGCGCGTGCAGGCTGCCGACGTGACGGTGGGATAGCCCGTGCTGGCCACGGATGAACACTTCCCACAGGGGCCATTCGTGTTTCATTGGTCGTTGTCCAATTGCATGCTGGGACGGCTGCGTAGCGCCGCGAGGAGTTCGTCGCAGCCTTCACGTTCGGGTTGGCCCAGAGCGATTTGATTTTCCTGAACAAATTCATCGAAAAGACAAAATCTCAGTTCCAGGGCTTGGCGTTCGGTATCCGAAAGCACGACGATCGCGACAATCCTTAGCAACACAAAATAGACAATCGCCGCAAATGCGCACACCTCAAAAAAGATGACGACCAGGGACGATATCATTCCAAAGAACCTTCGCAGATTTCCCCACCGCCTCCATTTCCGGACTACAAAAAATGAAATGATCTCTCCGGAAATTCGGAGAAACAAAATAGCAAACAAAGCTAGGAACAACGCCATCGCACCGAACTGGAAAATGTACTCCCAACGACCACGATCGGGGTCGAAATTCGATAAGGTTTCACGGGCGGCAAGCCAATCATCGATGGTGGGTACAATCGCGATAAACGCTAAAGTAAGGCAAAACAGGGCTCTGACATGAAACCCGATGAAGTCCGAGAAATGCTTTGAACTTTCGAAGGTCGAAAGCGATATCAGCATCCGGCACAGTTTGTTTTTGAACCGTGTTCCTAAGTTGCTGGGCATTGAATTTCCTTCTTGCGGGCATGGGCCAGCAGGCCCTCGCGGACCCAGGCACCTTCGTCCCAGGCCTTGTTGCGCGCGGCCAGGCGGTCGGTGTTGCAGGGGCCGTTGCCGCGCAGCACCTCAAAGAATTCCGACCAGTCGGGTTGCGAGAAATCGTAATGCCCGCGTTCCTCGTTCCATCTCAGATCCGGGTCCGGGATGCGCAGCCCCAGGAATTCGGCCTGCGGCACGGTCTGATCGACGAATTTCTGCCGCAACTCGTCATTGGTGTTGATCTTGATCTTCCAGGCCATGGACTGCGCGGAATGCACGCTTTGCGCATCCGACGGCCCGAACATCATCAACGAGGGATACCAGAACCGGTCCATCGCATCCTGCGCCATGCGTTTCTGTGCAGCCGTGCCCTCGGCGCATTTGCGGATCAGATCGAAGCCCTGCCTCTGGTGAAAACTTTCCTCCTTGCAGATCCGCACCATGGCGCGGGCGTAGGGGCCGTAGGATGTGCGTTGCAGCGGCACCTGATTCATGATCGCGGCGCCATCCACCAGCCAGCCGACCGCGCCGATATCGGCCCAGGTCAGGGTCGGATAGTTGAAGATCGAGCTGTATTTCATCCGCCCCGCCAGCAGATCTCCGGTCAGCTCATCGCGGCTGACGCCCAGCGTTTCGGCGGCGCCGTACAGGTACAGCCCGTGGCCCGCCTCGTCCTGCACCTTGGCCAGCAGGATCGCCTTGCGCTGCAGCGTCGGGGCGCGGGTGATCCAGTTGCCTTCCGGCAACTGCCCGACGATCTCCGAATGGGCGTGCTGGCCGATCTGGCGTACAAGAGTGGCGCGGTAGCCGTCGGGTATCCAGTCCTTGGGTTCGATCTTTTCATCCGCATCGATGCGGTCCTGAAACCGGGCCTCTTGTGCGCTCATGGCGTCGCGGGATTTGACACCGGTGCCGACGCTCCTGATCATCTGGGCATACATCTCGGCGGCTCCCTTCCGTCAGATATGTGTCAGGCGCGTTCAAGGATCAGCGCCGCGCCCTGACCAACCCCGACGCACATCGTGCACAGCGCATAGCGCCCTCCCGTCCGGCGCAATTGATAGGCGGCGGTCAGCACCAGCCGCGCGCCCGACATGCCCAGCGGATGACCCATCGCGATGGCGCCGCCGTTCGGGTTCACATGCGCCGCGTCATCCGGCACCCCCAGCGCGCGCAAGGTGGCAAGGCCCTGCGCCGCGAACGCCTCGTTCAGTTCTATCACATCCATGTCGGACATGCGCAGACCCGCGCGGCTCAGCGCCTTTTGCGTGGCCGGCACCGGGCCGATCCCCATGATGCGCGGCGCGACCCCGGCGCTGGCCATGCCGACCACCCGCGCAATCGGGGTCAGGCCATTGGCATCCGCGGTGCTTGCATTGGCCAGCAACAGCGCCGCCGCCCCGTCGTTGACGCCGGATGCATTTCCCGCCGTCACCGTCCTGTCAGCCCCGTTTATGCCGCGCAGCGTCGCCAGCTGGGCGGGCGTGGTGCCGGGGCGGGGGTGTTCGTCGGTGTCCACCACGATCGCCTCGCCCCTGCGCTGCGGGATTGTCACCGGGGTGATCTCATCGGCAAAGACCCCGGCGGCACGGGCGGCGGCCCAGCGCGACTGCGAGCGGGCCGCGAAAGCATCCTGATCCGCACGGCTGATGCCATAGTCCCCGGCCACATTGTCGGCGGTCTGCGGCATCGAGTCGGTGCCATGCGCCGCCGCCATCGCCGGATTGACGAAGCGCCAGCCAATCGTGGTGTCAAAGACGTCGTTGTCACGGGAAAAGGCGGTCGTCGCCTTGGGCATCACGAACGGCGCCCGGCTCATGCTTTCGACACCGCCGGCGATGGCCATGTCGTAATCGCCGGCGCGAATACCGCGCGCGGCCATGCCGACCGCATCCATGCCCGAGGCACACAGCCGGTTGATCGTGGTGCCCGGCACGCCGACCGGCAACCCGGCCAGCAACGCCGCCATCCGCGCCACGTTACGGTTGCTTTCGCCCGCCTGATTGGCGTCGCCCAGGATCACATCGTCGATGCGCGCCCAGTCCACGCCGGGATTGCGCGCCATCAGCGCCGCAATCGGAACCGCCGCCAGATCGTCGGTGCGCACCTGCGACAAAGCCCCGCCGTAGCGCCCGATCGGGGTGCGGGCCGCGTCGCAAATCAGGGCCTCCATCAGGTGTTTCCTCGCGCGGGGGTTCGGGGAATAGCCGACCGTATGGTCGGTGATAAACCCGCCTATGAGACCTGGCAAGAAATTTGTTACGCATTTTCGGAAACCAGCGTTTCGCGTAACATATCGCGCCCGCGCCCCGACCCTGCGGCGCGCCGGATGTCCCGATGCCCTGCGGTGGGCGCTCCTGGGCGCTACTTGGGCGCTACCGGGCGCCCGCCGCCAGCGCCTCCAGCAGCACATGCACCTGCCGCGCGGGCAAGCTCTGCATCGCCAGCCGGTCGCAGCTCAGCAGGAAAACCGGCGGCGAGGCCGCAATCGCATCGGCCAGCGTGTCGATCCGTTCCGCCGTCAGCAGGGCTTCGAAACAGGTCGCCGCCATGCCTTCGTCCCGGGCCGAAAGGATATGCTCCAGCGCCGCGCCGCGCACGATGCGCGCCGGGTCCGACAGCGCCCCGATGATGTCCTCGCCGACCGCGGCCTCGCGCACGGCAATCGCGCGCACCATCGCGTCCTCGTCGTTACGGCAGCCGGTCAGCAGGCTGTGCAGGTCCGCGTTGCAGGCAATGGCTTCGGCGGCGACCGAGCGGATCGGCGGAAAGCTGTCGGACAATCCGATCCCGGCCCGCGCCCACCCTTGCGACGGCAGCGTGCCGGCCGTCGCAAGACTCAAAAGCGCCTGATACCCGGCCAGCCGGATCGGGTCGGACTCGTTGCCGGTTGCCGCAACAACCGCCTCTGCGACCGGCGCACCCGGAACCTCCGCCGCCATGCCCAGCGCGAGCCTTTGCAGATCGCAGCCGATTTCATCCGGCCCCTCGACGGCGCGCCGTTTGCGGCGCTTGGCCTGGGTTTCCTCGGGCGTGTCCTCGGCCTGATCCGGCGCCTCAGGCAGTTCGGCGGGCCGGGCCTGACCCTGAATCGCGGCAAGCGTCGACAGCCCGGCATCGGCATCGCCGCCCGTCTCATCGGCAATGATCTCGCCATCCGCGGAAATGCGAACAGGCCCATGGGCCGCGGAATCCAGCCTGGGCGCGCCGGCATCGGGCGCGGCAGCACCGGGGTCATGTCTGATCACGGCCTGATCGGGGGCCAGCAAGGCGCCGCCCATGGCCAGGACCAGCGCCTCGGTTGCGGCGGCATCGCCCGCGCCCGCCCGCCTCGCCAATCCGCGCAGCGCCACGGTTCTGACCTGCTGGGTCTCGTTGGACAGCAGCGCGATCAGCCGTTCCGTCGCGGCCACGTCCCGCAGCTCCGCCAGTGCCGTCACCGCCGCGACGCGCGCCTCCAGCGGCCGGTCCGCGCTGCGGGCCAGCCGCATCAGCGGATCGGCGGCCAATTCGGGCGCCAGCCGGACCAGCAGCCGCGCGGCGGCGGCGGCAAGCCGGGCACCGGAATGCTCCAGCCACGCCAGGGCATTGGCGGGCAGGGCGTCCTGAACATCCGCATCCAGCGGCAGAACCAGCAGGTCCAACGCCGCCGCCAGCACGCTTTCGCTGGCATCGCTCAGACAGGCGACCGCCAGATCGGGCACCGCGCCGCCAAAGGCCAGCAAAGCGTCGCGGCGCAAATCGGCGTCCGGATCGCTCAGCACCAGATCGCGCGCCGCATCGCTGGCCGGATCAAGCACCAGCAGCGCCAGACGCCGCACGTCGGCGCTGTGATCGGCAAGAAGATAGTCGATCTGATCGCCAAAAGCGGCGGGATCGGCACTTGCCAATGCGGCCAACGCGCGCTTGCGGGGCGCGCCGGTTTCGGTCTGTGCAACCGACAGCAGCCACACCGCGCCCTCGGCGCCCATCCGCGCCAGTGCCCTGAACACCGCCTCGTCCAGATTCTGGCCGTATTCGTCGTCCCGCGCCGCCAGCAGATCCTGGATCGCGTCTTGCGCCTGCAACACGCCCAATGCGTCAATGGCGGCGATCTGCACATCCAGCCAGTCGTCCCAGGCGTCGGTTTCGTCTTCCCAGGCCACCTGATCCTCGGCGCGCGAGGCCACCAGGCTGCGCAGCAGCGCAATCGAACCGGCATCGCGCAGGGCGACAAGGCATTCTATCGCCGCATGCTTGACCTCGCGCACCGGGTCGCCCGCCAGCGAGCGGCGGATCGTTTCGGCATCCTCGGGCAGGGCCAGGCCGGGCAGGGCGGCCATGGCATCGGTGCGCACGTCGGGGTCTTCATCCATCAGCGCCGCCAGCAGCGCCTGCCGCGCGCGCGCGTCGCCGCCCGCTGCCTGTGCCGCAATCGCGCGCACAGCACCGGTTCGGATCACGTCATTGTCGCTTCCCAGATGCCGCAGCAGGGCGGGGACGGGATCGGGACGGATAAAGGGCGAAAGGGGCGATTGGTCCAGCACCGGAAGTCACCTGTCTGAAAGGAAAAAACTGCCCCGTGGCCATCGGCGACGGCCACGGGGATCGTATCGGCGGATCAGGCGATGTCGCGCCGCGCGAAGGACATCGAGCGGAACTGGCTCTTGTAAGGGCTCTCGCCCATCTTGCGCACTTTGCCGACGCCCATCTTGTAGTTGTAGTTGCCGCTGATCCAGTCGACGACCCGGCCCGACAGCGCGTTCGCGGGCTGGCTGGTGTGCAGGAAATCCATGTAGCCAAGGTTTTCCTTCACCGCGGGCGTCACCATGGCAACGGCGGTGATCGACGCCTTCGTCAGCTCGATATGGCCGTTCTTCAGCAACGAGGCGAAATCGAAATCGCTGCCCTCGACGCCGACGATGGTATCGGTCTGCACCGGAATACGGTCCGAATAGACCTGCACATAGTCGCCGCTTTCAATGCCGCGCGCGGCGGCGACGGTCGGGTGGATCTCGATCCAGTTCTCCGGCCAGCGCTGCACGATATAGGGGCGGCGGCGGTCGTCATAGCCCGACTGCCAGCGTTCGTTGATCCGGCCGGACGAGATCCAGATTTCATCCTCGCGCGGCTTCAGCCAGTTCCAGTAGGACGCGAACAGATCCCAGGGCGCCTTCTGGATGTTGCATTTGCCGGTCTGGCTGTTGAAATGGGTCAGCTTCTTGTTAAAGACGTTGGCCCCCGCAGGCCCGGTCTCGGGCAATACGCGGTTGACGTCATGCAGGCGCTTTGTGCCTTCAAGCGAGCCATCCTCCAGCATCAGAACCGGGCCCTGAATGCCATTGGTGCCAAACTCGCCCATCTTCTCATGCAGGGTCTTGCCTTCACGCCGCGCGGCGACAAGCACCATGTTGAAATCCTTGCGCGACCCGCGCGAATGGCGCGCGCCTTCTTCCAGAACGGCGTTGGAGTCCTTCCAGTCAAAGCCCTCAAATCCCATCTTCTGGGCCAGCTGCGCGATGATCCACCAGTCGGATTTCGCCTCGCCCGGCGCATCGTAGAACTTGGGATACAGCCGCAGACGCCGCTCGCCATTGGCTCGGGTAAAGGTGTCCTCGCCCCAGCCCGAAGCCGGAAACACGATATCGGCATAGCGCGCGCCGATCGGGTCGACCAGATAGATGTCCTGGTTCCAGACCACCATGCCGCCGCTGTCGGCGCGCCGTTTCAGCGTGTCGATGATGTCCTGTTTCTCAAAGCTTTGCACCTGGTGCGGGTTGCGCGTGGTCAACTCGTCGAACTTGGCCTGCAGGGACTGGCTGCCGCACATCGCCTGCACCCAGGTGGTGCCGATCACATGCGCCAGCCGCGTATGCCCGCTCATCAGATAGCGGTCGGTGTCCATCGCGCGCCGCCGCCGTCCGGGCAGCTTTTCGGGCGATTTGTTGCGCGGATAACCACCACCGCGCAAACCGCCACGCTGGTGGCCGCCGGCGCGCCCGATCACCTGACCGGGCCGCCCGCCCGCACCCACGGTGATGCCAAGCGCCGAAATCGCCTGGGTGTTGCCGGTGTTGTTGGACCAGTAGAACCCCTTTTCGATCATGATCGAGGTCTTGGGCCGGGTGCCGTCCGCGCGGGGCTTGGCCATCCATTCGGCGGCGGTATAGATCTTCTGCACGTCGATCTGCGCGATCTCGGCGGCCTTTTCGGGCTCCGCATAATCCTGCGCCAGCAGCCACTCCTTCCAGTCCTCGAAACCGGCGGTCTGGAACTTGCCCCAGGTCGTGCGCCACTGCCATGGCGTGTTGCGCGTGCCCTGGCCAAAGCCGGACGAGCTTTCCCACTTGTTGTTGACCCAGTTCTTGATCCACTCGTCGTCCTGCCAGCCGTTTTCGACAATGACGCGCGCGATCGCCAGAACCACCGGCAGATCGGTGCCGGGCTGGATGTCCAGCAGGAGCCCGCCGTTCTTTTCGGCGAAGGCCACGCCGGCAGTGCGCCGGGGCAGCATGAAGATCGCCTTCTGCCCGCCCTGGATCGCCGGCATGATGTAGTCGGTGAACAGGATGGTCTTGGATTCGTAAGGATCGGTGCCGCACATCATCAGGGTGTCGGCCTCGGCCCAGTCGTCATAGGAGGGGCCGAAATTGTCAAAGCCCGCGTCGCGGAAACCCGGTGTCGAGGACACGTCGGACGGCGTGTCGTGAAAGGTGAAATTCGCGGTGCGCACATGGCGCAGGGCGTATTTGGTGATGGCATAGGTGTTTTCCATATAGCCGTAGGAAAACGTCTTGACGCCATAGGCGTTGGTGCCGTGCTTTTCCAGCACGTGGTTGCCGACCGCCGCCGCGATATCCAGCGCGAAATCCCATGTCACCGGCATCAGCACGCCGAACATCCGCACCATCGGGCTTTTCAGCCGGTCGCGGGTCGGGGTCTGCGGGTTATAGACCTTTTGCGCGATGGCGCCGCCGCGGATCGACGAGTTGCCGGAATAGTTGACGAACTCGGTATCCTTGTCGGGAATGATCACCACGTGATGCGGCTCGCCGTTGTGCAGCACGATGTTGTGCTGGTTCGGCGCAACCCAGGCGCCCAGCGGCGCCACCGGGAAATCCTCGCCAAAGGCGTTCTGATCGGCCGCCGGGCCGCCGTTACGCCCGCCCGCCACGGGCCAGCGATAAACCTTGTAGCCGCAGGCGACGATGCAATAGTCGCAGGCGGTCGAGATCACGTCAGCGTCGGGCGGGGGCAGCGGAACGGATTGCTCGGGCACATAATACGGTGTGGACATGGGTGTTCCTCCTCAGCCCTGGAAATTGTCGAAACGGCCATAGATCAGCCCGAACATGCCGACGGCGTAGATATCGTCGCCCTCCAGTTCCAGCAGCACCTGCGGCAGCGACTGATAGGCCTGCCCCGAGATGAATATGCCGTGGCGTGTCAGATCGAAGGTCGTCAGGTGCAGCGGGCAGGGGCCAAGCGCCTTGTCCGCCGCCTGATAGGTGCCCTGCAACGGGCCGCCCTGATGGGTGCAGGTATAGTTGAAGGCCACGACATCCTTGTCCGGGCCCAGCCCGCCGCCTGCCGTCTGACCCAGCTTGACCAGAATGCTTTCGGCGTACTCGCCTTCGTCCGGGTATTCGAAATCGACCGGCTCATCCACCGTCAGCTCGCTGAGGCGCGCGATCAGCTTGCGCGGATAGGTCGAGATCACGGCAGGCGTCTGCGCCTCCGGCATGCCCGGAATGCCGACCATCACCACCGAGGTCGCGATGCCGCTGCTCAGCAGGAACTGGCGCCGGCTCATCAGGCATTTGCGGGTGCCCGCCTTTTCGGCCTCGCCGTTTTCGCCATTGATGGCGGCGGCTATCCTTGGATCGAGTTTGCTCATCTTACCTGTCTCCCAATTCAGTTCTGTGCCACGGCGGGCAGCGGTTCCATCTCCGGCAGATCAGGCTCTGCGGGCAGGATCTCGTCGCCGCTCAGGCTTTCAAGGAACGCCACGATGTCGTCGATTTCCGCATCGCTCAGGCCAAGCGGCTGAATCAGCGGGGTCTTGTTGGCGGCGAATTCGTTCACCCCGCCGCCCTCGTTGTAAAACACCACCACGTCGCGCAGCGTCTCCAGCATGCCGTTGTGCATGTAGGGATAGGTGTATTTGGTGTAACGCAGGGACGGGGTGCGGAACTTGCCCTTGTCGCTGACCTGCTTGGTGCGGAAATACAGGCCCGGATCGTCCTTGGTGGCGCGATACATCGCCTCGGTCGAGCCCTTGGCCAGCAATTCGAACCGGAAGGTGATCTGCGCAAGCGGATCGTCATCCCAGCCGTCATAGGCCGGCACGCCCAGGTTATAGTATTTCTCATCGGTCAGCAGCGCGCCGCTGTGGCACGAGGCACAGCCGGCCTTGCCCGCGAACAGATCGAGCCCGCGCTTCTGCGCATCGTCCAGTGCCGCATCGTCGCCGCGCATGTAGTTATCGAACGGCGTGTCGGTCTGCACCAGGGTGCGCTCATAAGCGGCAATCGCCATATAGGCATGGCGCACCAGCGGGTATTTGTCACCGAACACCTCGGCAAAGGCTTCGCGGTATTCCGGCACAAAGGCCAGCCGCGCCTCCATCATGTCGTCCTCGCCATTGCCCGCGACACCGCCGCGCGCGGCCGAACGCGCCTGACCTTCCAGCGAGCCTGACGAGCCCGCCCAGAACAGCTTGCCGTAATAGGCGGAATTGATCACCGTCTGGCTGTTGCGCCAGTGCGTGGTGCCCGGATAGCCAAAGCTGATCCTGTCCTGCACCGCCCAGCCCGCTTCGGGCAGATGGCAGGACGCGCAGGACATGCCGTAGTTGCCCGACAGGATCGGATCGAAGAACAGCTTTTCGCCAAGCGCGATCTTTTCCGGCGTCATCGGGTTGTCCGCCGGGATCGGCGGCGGGCCAAGCGCGGCCAGCCCCTCGGGACGGTTCGACTGAGCCGCAGCAGGGCTGGCGATCAACGTGGCCAGCGCTACGGCAAGTACGGTTTTATGTGCCATGGTCCGGCTCCCTAATTCGTGGCTTCGC
>Ga0316207_10002720_pt1 | contig 17549 bp, 13 predicted proteins | sample 6weekpyrite_MG_FD_204943 | JGI IMG/M metagenome (GOLD analysis project Ga0316207, IMG submission 204943) | Microbial mat bacterial communities from mineral coupon in-situ incubated in ocean water Damariscotta River, Maine, United States -... | ecosystem: Environmental > Aquatic > Marine >...
AGTGGGTAGCCCGACTCAACGGAAGCTAATAGTCCCATTGCTACCACGCTTAATTTATTTTTTTCGGTGTTGCGAGGGTGGCCGTTGACATATTTAAAGCTATACAGCTCATCATCAGAACAGGGCATTAATTCGATGACACCGTGTTTATAGTGAATTGCATGTCTGGGTGATTTGTAGAAATTATTCCAGTTTATGAAGTCCTCTTCCAGTTGTGTAATTAAGCGTTGATAAAAGGAAGCGAGTCCAATACTATGAATCATTGATTGAATAGCTGGAATATCGAGCATGCGCATTTTGTAAATTCCTTATTATGCTAAATTAGTTAAATATTCATTAAGTATAGATTGTCATTTACCATAATACCGCATGTTAAATGTGACATTTATAGAGAAAAGCTTATAAAATATTTGTGTTAATCTATAGATATTAATATAACCCTGGGGGTAGAACTATGTCAAAAATTCTGACTATTATACATTGCATATTATTGTTATTAATAAGCGTCTCTGTTGTAGCATCTGATTTTGCTAAAGAAAAACGTTGGTCAGAGCAAATCGTTGATTATCTGATTGACGGTGAAGCCGAGTGGTTAAATGTCGATAAGCATAAAATATTAGCTATCTACACAGAAGCTACTACCCAGGCTACGAAAGGTAGTGTAATAATTATTCATGGATCGGGTGCGCACCCTAACTGGAGTGATATCATTCAGCCTCTACGCACTCAGTTACCCGAGTCAGGCTGGAGTACATTATCCATACAAATGCCAATCTTATCTAATGATGCTGAATACACTGAATATGCTCCGTTGTTTGATGAAGTTGCACCGCGTATAAATGCTGCGATTAAAAATCTACAGTCAAAGGGGGCTAAAAATATTTCTATTATTGCCCATAGTCTAGGTACTACTATGACTGCACATTATCTTGCGTCAAATAAAGCTCACCCTGTTAAGGGATTTATCGCTATTGGAATGCCGGGTGAAAGCAAAGACAACAGAATGAATAATGTTCTTTCATTAAAACAAATTAATATACCCACACTTGATTTATATGGCAGTAATGATTTGGAGAGTGTTCTTAGTTCATCTAAATTGCGAAGCGACTCATCTTCACATAATAAAGAGTATTCACAAATTGTAATTAAAGATGCTAATCATTTTTTTAACAATAAAAATAGTGAGCTATTTGAGGCAGTTTCCAACTGGTTGGCTAAGCAGTGATATCGATAACTCATTTTTCGAGTTTTTCAAGACCAGGTATTTTACTGAAAAACTCGTTGCTGCCCCGTTAAAAATTAAATTATATTAAATTTAGTCCTGAAAATCTTCAATTGTTTCTGCAATGGTATCAATGCTGCCAAATGTTTTTTTGCTTAACACAGCGTCGGGAAACTCAAGATCAAATTCATCTTCAAGGGCTAGCATTAAGCCTACTGTGGCCAGGGAGGTGAGATTCGCTTGATGCAGGTCACTGTCATTTTGCAGATTTTCAACGGATACGGTCAGGCGTTCGTGGGAATAGAGTATTTCCCTAACTTTTTCTGTACTCACCAATATTCCTTTTTATATATTAATAACAGGAAAATTATAGATTAACAGAGAGTTAAATCATAGCTTTGATTGTATCTGGGATTTAATGAGTGAAGATGCTTTTTTGTAAAAGAGTGTAAGAATAATAAAGCAGCTTATAAATTTGATAGCATCTGTGTGAGCACGTCTTTTAACTGCTCCAGTGACAGGGTGCCCATTAAAAATGCCATATAGCCTGTTATTTCGCTGGTACTTAAAGTCAGGTCTATGCGAATAAACAATGCTGTTTCACTTTTGTTATCTGAAATGCTTAATAAGTCGAGGGGTTTGGACATTTCAAATACAGGCAAGTTAATTATAAACTCACCATCTATAGCTTCAGCAAACGAACCTATACATGCATTTAATACTATGTTGCCAATTTCTGAAAAAGCCTCCTGCTGAAGTTCTGAAATGGTTTCTTCGGGTAAGTCCTTGCCCAGCATCTGACGCACAATTTCTAAACTGTTTTGTTCAGGAAAAAGTAGCATAGATTGTGCTGAGAATGGCCCTGAAAGCATCTGTGACACACTGCAAATGGTGGTGTCCGAACCAAGTTTAACAGCAAGTTGGTTAACCGATAAAAACTCAATCATGGGAACAGACAGTTTTATTTCCTGTTTTACCATTGAGCTTAATGAAGACGCAGCCTTACCCACTCCTAAATTAAACATTTCCGTGAGTAAATCCAGTTCAAGTTCAGATAGCGATATTATTTTATTCATTAAAATACTCCAGCATAGTCATTATGCATTCTTCATTAATCGGTTTATTAATGCATTTGGCACCTATCTGATCAGCCTTGTTGTGAGTGGCTTGCTGAATATTGGCAGTTAGTAAAGCAAATTTTGCATCAGTGCGTTTATTTTTCATCTGTGTAATAAATTCAATTCCATCCATATTTGGCATATTGTAATCCACTGAGAAATAATCAATGTTTTTTTCATCTGCCAGTTGTAAAGCTTCAACACCATCACTAGCTTCATAAATATTCATCTGTGGGTATTGATTAATTACCATAGCCTTAATCATCATTCGGGATACTTTGCTGTCATCTATAATCATTAATGTTTTATTGTGAGTCACTTTATTAACCTCGTTTATGATATTCTAACAATGCTGTTTTTGCCTGCGTATATTCACTAATAACAAATTCTATTTCGGTTTTTTTTGTTTCTTTCTCGGTGTTATTTCTACACATTGCCTCCAGTGTTAATGAATGTTTATATACGGTATCAGCACCGACATTTAAACTACTAGATTTCATACTGTGAGCATAACGTTCAAGAGTTGCTAAATCATCTTTCTCAAGTAAATCCATCATATTGTTTATCATTTCATCAGACTGTTCGAGATAAGCTGGAATAAGTTCATCAAACACCGGGCCCATGACTGCTTTCATTTCAGATAATTTGTTATAGTTAAGTGAATAGTCAGGTGCTTGGTCAGTTGTGTCTTCAGCTTGAACCTCATTAGCAGCTTGATCAAAATCTTTTTTAATCACATCCTGTTTCAGGGGCTTTAACCAGTGAGATAAAATATTGGTAAGCTGTTGCCGGTTAAACGGCTTAGCAAGGTAATCACTCATGCCTGCCTGTTGACATTTTTCTCTATCTGTAGATAGGGCATTCGCAGTTACAGCAATAATGGGGATATCTTTATCCGTTTCCCTGATTATTTTAGTTGCTTCAAAACCATCCATAATGGGCATCTGGCAATCCATTAAAATAAGGTCGTACTGAGCTTGATTGTATTTTTCCAGTGCCTCTTTGCCATTATTAGCAATATCAATGTTCAGGTTAAATTTGTTTAAGAGACCCAGTGCAACTTTTTGATTAATGAGGACATCTTCAACCAGTAGTATTTTTCCATTTAACGTAATGGTGCTTTTTGTGTCTTCAATTTCATCCTCTATTACAGAGTGTCGCGTTAGAAACCTGTCATTAGCGCTTTCAGTACCAGGCATAGCCAACACGCGGGTTAAAGTTTTGTATAACAAATCACTTAATATGGGTTTGGTGAGATAGGCTGAAAAACCAATATCTTTAAATGCTGCTGCCTCACCAAGACCAGTGGTTGAGGTTAGTAAAATTAATGGGGTATGTTTTAATTCCTCATGAGATAAAATTTCACGTCCAAGTTTATCGCCACTTAGGCCCGACATTCTATTTTCTATTATAACCAGTTTATAGTCATTTCCTGATTGTTTAGCTGATACCATTAACGGTACAACATCTAGTGGATTTAACACTTTATCCACTAGCATATTAAATTTTTTTAACTGTTCAATTAATATCTTTAAATTAACCGGGTTATTATCCACGATAAGAATACGTGAATCATTCAGGTCATTTTTCACAAGTTTATCCGGACATTCTATTTTTTCCAGCCTTAATTCAATCCAGAAAGTAGAGCCTTTTCCGGGCACGCTTCTTACATCTAATTTTCCATCCATCAATTCTGTAAGTCGTTTGCTGATGGACAGTCCCAGGCCAGTTCCACCGAATTTACGGCTTGTTGAACTATCTGCCTGTGTAAAAGATTCAAATAGTGTTTCCTTTGTTTTATCATCAAGGCCGATGCCAGTATCGGTTACTTCTATGCAAATATTATAATTATCATCATTCTGGTTATGAGCCTTTACCTCTACAATAACCTGGCCTTTATCTGTGAACTTAATTGCATTACCAACCAGGTTTAACATTATTTGCCTTATGCGGCCCGCGTCACCTATGACATAAGTAGGACAGTCGGTGTGATAGTAGAAAATTAATTCAATACCTTTTTCTTCAGCCTTAACCAGTAGTAAACGTGTAACATCATAAATGGTTCGTTCTAAATTAAATTTAAATAACTCGATCTCAATTTTTCCAGCCTCAACCTTTGAATACTCAAGAATGTCATTGATGATTTCTAAAAGGGCCGTTCCAGAGTTAGAAATAGTTTGAACAATGTCTTCCTGCTGGGTGTTTAAAGGTGTGTCCTGTAATAATTCAATCATGCCTAGAACCCCATTCATCGGTGTTCTTATTTCATGACTCATTGATGCAAGAAAATTACTTTTTGCTTCATCTGCTTTCTGCGCATCGTCTTTAGCTTTAATTAATTCATTTTCGTTCTCTAATCTTTCCGTGTCATCTCTAATAATTCCAGAGTATTTAGTTTTGCCACCTATTGTCATTTTACTCACTGATAAATCCATAGGAAAAGTTGAGCCATCTTTTTTTAAGCCTGTCACTTTTCTTACGTAGCCTATGACCTTATTTTTACCTGTTTTTAAATAGTTACTTAAGTAACCATCGTGCTTTGAATGGTAAGGGTCGGGCATTAACATTTTAATGTTTTTTCCTAATGTCTCTAATTTAGAGTAACCGAATAACTTACAGGCTGAATTATTTATATTTTCTATTATGCCCTTTTCATTAATTGAAATTAGTCCATCAGCTAATGAATTCATCATGGTTCTATTACGAACTTCACTTGCTTCTAATGACATTTGTGCTTTTTTTCTAATACTTGCCTGTGAGTCCGCATCTTTAAATGCTCGAAATACACTGATGCATAATCCACATAGAACACACAGATAGCTGAATTTTTTGAATAAATGTGCCACATCAAATTGAAAATCAAATAAGGTATCTGAATATGGCATGACGACTAATTGTGCTACAAGGTTGACAATTATCATAAGTATCAACCAGTGTGAAAAATCATTTGTTTGCCAGCTACCCAGCTTTATAAATCCAGCTAGAGCCAGTATAAAAAAAATAGCAGGAACCAGTTCTTCAGGTCGATGGATGAATGTGATATTGAAGTAACCACTTGGCAAAGGAATGAATGCGAAGAATAAAAAACTGGAAAGTGCTGAGAAAATTATAATAGTGTAAATTAGTTTAGGTGATATTTTGAACTGGACTTTGTTTTCTGATTCATATTTCAGGATAAAGTAGAGTACAAGAATTATCATAGATAAAAATAATCGAGATGCCAACCAGCTCCAGGGAATGAGTGATGATAAGTCAGAAGGGTAGAACGCTTTAAACCAGCTTGAGGTGACAACGGCGTGATAACCGTCGAGCATGCCTACACCAAAAAAACCGGCACCGAGTACCAAATAGTCAGTACCGCCTCTACTATAAAATCGAACCAGGGCGAGTAAACCAACAAACAGCGCCAGTACGGTTGCTAGTGTCTCCATCAGGGTATGTGCCTCAGCAGTTCCTTGCCAGCTGGAATTACTCAGTAATATTGAGCCGAAAGAAAGAGTTAAAGCTACAAGCCAGTATGTTTGTATTCGTTTATGCCTAATATCCATAAATTAGAGAGGGTATTATTTTTTATGTGATTGTTTTAAGCATAGGACATAAAACGACTTTAGGTGCTGTTTTATATAAGAATTTTAATGAAATCTATTGCTTAATTAGACGAATCTAGAGTGTGCGAAACAAGCGCCTGACCAGTGATTGCTTTTTGTGTTGAATTTAACGGGTTGAAGATTATTAAAAAGGACTAGGCCATTAAAAATTTATATTAATATTCAATGACTTGCATTGCTAATTCAAGCTAAGGCTGTTAAAGCAGTCGCTCGAAGTTATAGCCATGATTTGGCTAAGAATATCTATTCACAGGCCTGGAGCCTTAGCCTGCTTATGGATTCTCATGCGGCCTCAACAATTTCAGGTTTAACTGAGTGGCTTTCAATATAACGTAAACGTTTTTTCTCCTTGATACTGCTTAAATCAACAAGAATCATTGCGTCTACACAATTTGAAAAATCTGGATCTATATTGAATCCAAGAAATTCACATCCCCCGGGTATACACAGTTCAACATATTGTTTGTAAAGTGGTGGCACTCTGACACCGAAGCTCGCCAGCTTCTCTTTAAGGGCTCTATATGCAGCCTTGTACTGCGTCTCTTCATGTATATCTTCAAAGTCTGAAAAATCTTCAATATATGAAAAATGAAATGGGGTCTTAGCTTCTGCTAATGATTTATAGTTACCAAAAAGTTGGGTATAAAAGCTGGCAATAATTTTTTTTGCTTCATCATGATAGGAATTACTGAGTGAAACAGGGCCAAACATGTATTTAATTTCAGGATTCTGTTTAAGGTATGCACCAATTCCATACCATAGGTAGTCGAGGCTACGCTTTCCCTGGTATCTAGGTTGAATAAAGCTGCGACCAAGCTCAATTGAGTTTTCAAGGCAGGGTATTAGTTTCTCGTTAAAATTAAAAAGTGTGTTTGTGTAAAGGCCCTGTTCACCCATTTCATGTAAAATATTTTTTGCTTCACCTATTCGGTAAGCGCCAATTATTTCAAGTTCCTCTTCATCCCATAAGATAAGATGACGATAATATCGGTCATAGTTATCAATATCCAGGGGATTACCCGTACCTTCGTGAACCTGACGAAATGATAGTTCACGCAATCGTCCTAGTTCACGTATAACGCTGGAGTTTGATTTATAGTCAAAAAGATATATGTGCTTTCCATCCTGTGTTTTTCCTATTAACTCAGAATTCTTTAGTTCACTTCGAATTAATTTAGTTTTTGAAGGATGTATAATGTTTTCAACAGGTGTGAACAGCTCTTTTTTACCCTTTTTGCTTAGCAGATAAACCTGTTTTCTCATGCGCTTTGCAATAGATTTTTTAGCTAAACCAAGGCTCGATATAGAATTCCACGGAATGGGTTTACCTATTCGAATTGAGATTTCACCATCATGTTTGTTAAACATTTCATTTACTAACATCATTGTTCCAAGTGGCTTGTAAACACTGGATAAACCATAAAACAGAGATGAGTTTTTACCCTCAATATGTACCGGAACTATAGGCGAGTTTGTTTTTTTAGCCAGGTGAACAAAGCCGGTTTTCCATTTGCCATCACGCACTCCGTTTGGTCTGATGCGAGATACTTCCCCCGTTGGAAACATAATCACAGCCTGTTCTGATTCAAGTGCGTCTATTATTGAATGCAAGCTCTTACGGTGATTGGATTTGCTTGATAAATTGTCTACAGAATGCATTAAACTTTTAAGTGGCTCAATTTGGCCTAATGGTGTTGTTGCTATTATTTTTACATCTGTTCTTATTTCTGAAACTAGTTTCAGTAAAGCAAGGCCATCTAGAGACCCCAGTGGATGGTTTGCAACTATAATCACACGACCCTGGTCGGGAATATAGTAACGATCTTTGTTTGATACGCGAAACTGAAAATTAAAATGTTCAAGTACCGCATCATTAAATTCAAATCCTTCAAGATGCCTGTTTTTCTGAATAAATTGATTAATTTCATCTTGATGAAGAAGCTTTTTCAAAATGGCAGAGGCAGCCTTCACTACAGTTTTATTTGCTGTGTTATGATTTTGAATATAATTATTTAGAATTTCATCAGCATTAATCATTAATTCTTTCTCTACCCGTATTTATATAAATCGAAAAGATATAGATGAGATATGACGGTAATGTGTCATTAATGTGAAGGTACGGTGATGCTTTTTTCGCCTGTATTTATACTAATAAACCAGGGTGTTTTCTTTGTAATTAATCTATGTTATGCTCATCGCCAGCACATGTAGGGTGCAGCTGGTCCGCGGGAAGGGGGTTACCCCCACCTACATAAAATACGAATATTTATCCTTCTTTCTACCTGTATCGCGGACAACAGGGTTTAACGAAAGGAGGATTTCTATGAAATCCCTACCCAAAAAACCTAATCTCGAGTTTTTAAAAAAACAGGCGAAAGCGTTACGTACTTTACATCGTCAACAAGATCCCTCGTGTTGTAGTTTAATTCGACAGCTTGATACATCATTTAGCAATAAATCAGATTCTGAAATACTTGATCAACATTTTTCGATAAATGATGCACAACGTATTATTGCACGTGAATACGGTTATTCAAGCTGGGCAACACTTAAGCAATACATACAGTCATTAGGTTCGAAGTTATATAATAGTGTAAACGATAAAAACGCTTATCATAAAGTCATTACCAACTCCTATGACGTGCGTAGCAAAGATTATGACAATAGCGAATGGCACAGGGGGTTAGCACTGCAAACTGTGGATTATGTTCCCCCAAAAGTTGGCCATGAGGTTCTTGATATTGCAACGGGAACTGGCACAATCGCATTTCATGCAGCAGATATTGTAGGCCCAGATGGTTCCGTCACAGCTATCGATATTTCAAAAGGTATGTTAGCAAAGTGTAAAGAAAAACTGGCAGATTCCCATTTTCAGAATCTCAGGTTTGAGTATGCGGATGCAGAAAATCTTAAATATAAAGCCGATAGTTTTGACCGAATATATTGTAGCTCAGCCTTTTTCTGGATGAGTCATCCACTCGCTGCTTTGAGACACTGGATTGAATTATTAAAACCAGGTGGCATCTTAGGGCTAAATGCTTTTACGGAGAACTCTTTTATCTGGGGTGGTGGAGCACGTAAGGCACTTGGAAAATACGGAATAGATTTTTACTGCAATGTAGCCTCTGGATCGGTAGAAAAATGCAGGCAGTTACTTACCCTGGCTGGCTATGAAAATATCCAGATCCATGAAGTTAAGAGCGGAAGATATCTCGATCTGGGGGATAAAAAACCTACTGTCTTAACCGAAGAAGACTATTCACCAGGGCAATACCCGCATCCATTAACGGGTGTCCCTAAAGAAATTTTACAAAAGGCGCAACTTGATTTTGAAGCAGATGTAAAAAAACATATGACAGATGAAGGTGTTTGGCATGATATGACCATGTATTATGTTTATGGAAAAAAGGAAGCATAATGTTCTATTACTCATTTATAAAAATGGCAATACAAGATATTAGTCCCAGAAAAAAGAAGGGTAATATAAAGTTATTTACACTGCTTATGACGATGCTTGTTTTTAATGCTTGTAGTAATCCGAAACTAACGAATCAAGTTCATGATCCTGATTTTATCCCTGAAATAGAGTACCCTGAATATCCACCAGATACAGGCCCCAAAGTGTTTATAGACGAAGCCCACAATAATTTTCATACAATGGGCGGACGATATAAACCCTTTGCTGATTTGCTTCGTAAAGATGGATTCAGGGTTTTTCCATTCAAAGATAAATTTACCCAGGCTAATTTAAAAGCGGTTGATATATTAGTTATTGCAAATCCTGTGCATAAAAGCAATGTAGGTAATTGGTCATTACCGACGCCATCTGCTTTTACCGATAGTGAAATAGAGATTGTAAACAACTGGGTTAAAGAGGGTGGAAAATTATGGTTGATTGCTGACCATATGCCTATTCCAGGTGCAGCAAAAAAGCTTGCACTCTCGTTTGGTTTTAAACTGGAAAATGGCTTTGCCTATGGCCCAGGCGGTAATAGCAGGATTAAATTTAGTAGAGAAAAAGCTACTTTAAATAACCATATAATTTCTAATGGTACGAAAGAATATGAATTTGTAAAATCTGTTTACACCTATACCGGTCATGCTTTTCAAATTCCTCCCGAGGCGCAATCAATTCTTCAGTTTGCGAGTGGATCCTATTCATTAAACCCGCAAACAGCGCATAAGTTTGATAAAGACACACCGCGCCTGGATGTTTCTAACTGGTCACAGGGTGCAGTTAGAAATTATGCTAAGGGCAGAGTCGCGGTTTTTGGAGAAGCAGGTGGTTTTACTGCGCAAGTAAGCGGCAAACAAAGAATAAAATGGGGTATGAACTCGGTTGAAGGATCGGCTAATAGTCGTTTTGTATTGAATGTAATGCACTGGTTATCAGGTGATTTACTTTAAAAGGAATATTTAAATATGGATAAACTAACGTTTACATACTCTCAGTTGTCATCTCATTCAGTTGGCCATTTGGCTATGAGTCACTATGACTTACCCGGATTTATAAGTTGCAAATTTTATGTATTGGGCCTGCATGATAATTATTTAATCGAGTGTGAACACGAAAAGTATATCCTGCGTATTTATAGAAATGATTGGCGCTCAACAGAGGAGATTCAGTTTGAACTTGAACTGCTAGCCTTTTTACGTGCTAAGACAGCTCCTGTTAGCTTTCCAATTTCTACTAAACTGGGTGAGCTTAGTTTTTTAATTGACACACCTGAGGGGAAAAGATCAGCCGTATTATTTTTATATGCCGATGGCTCAGCACTTGAAAATGCCATTTCAATTGAGGAAAGCACACAGCTAGGGAAGGTGGTAGCTAATGTACACAGAAGTGCGGATACGTTTGAAACAAACTACAGCAGACAAAATTTAGATTTACCATACCTCCTTGACGAATCAATTCTCGCTATAAAACCCTTTATAGATGTTGATGCACTGAGTTATTTGCAAAGTTTACAATTTAAGCTCGAAGATACTCTGTCTTCGTTCTCAAAACAAGCCGGGGTATACGGAATTTGTATAGGTGATGTTAATTCGAGCAATTTCCATATAAATCACAAACAGGAAATCACGCTTTTCGATTTTGATCAGTGCGGTTATGGTTACCGGGCTTTTGAAATTGGAAAATTCATCTCTTCACTTCACTCTTTAAAAACAAAACATGACATCGCTAAAGCATTTATAGATGGCTACCAGCAAGTACGTGTGTTAACACATGAAGAACATCTGGCAATTCCATATTACGAACTGCTTTCAGTCATCTGGGTAATGGCAATCCATGCTAATAATGTTGATCGAATTGGCCATAAGTATTTAGAAAAACCGTTCTGGGATCGACGTTTATTTAAACTTAAGGAACTAGAGAAGTTATTGCCAGAATCATCTTCAATTAATTAGCCCCTGTTTTTTCTCTTCAACCTGTTTGTTTTGCTGAGTGGCTGATAAGATGATCGCAATATGGATTTTATTCATTAATGATAAATTAGAGATTCCTAATGTTTGTATTTTCATGCGGGCTTTACACGTGTATTGCGACAAAACGACAAGAAACTTTTAATATTTCAAGGCTTTAGCTTTTTCTTTGTCTATAATTAACAGATAAAATATGACAATATAAAAAATCAGGCAATTAGGATGAATAAAAAAAGAGTCAGCACGATTCATGTTTTACTTCTCATTATTACGATAACGCTATTCACAATGTCTTTTTCTAATTCAGAAAACAGACCCATTACAAATACAGTTATTGCAAGTACTGCCACTACGAGTATAGAAGCAGCGGATAATGAGGCCTTACTCGATAAACACAGTAACAGAAATAATAAAAAGCTAGTCTATATCGTTTCAGATACAAGAATTCCATTCTGGAAAATTATGGCTCGTGGCATTAAAAACAGAGCTGATTCAATAGGTTACGAGCTTGACATTTATAGTGCCGAAAACAGTACAAAACGTGAATTAGAATTTACTGCAAAGGCATTAAACGACAAAGTATCGGGAATTATTGTGTCTCCCACCACCTCGTCAGCCTGTGTTACTATTCTCAAACTAGCAAAAAAGGCAGGTATTCCTGTTGTCATTTCTGATGTTGGGACAGATGGTGGTGAGTATGTTTCATATATCTCTTCAAATAATAAAGAAGGTGCATATATGATTGGAAAAGTGCTGGCTAATAAAATGCTTAAGCAGAGCTGGGAAAATGCCAAGGTCGGTATTATTGCCATTCCTCAAAAAAGGTTAAATGGCCAGTTAAGAACAGCAGGATTTATGCAGGCCATGGATGAGGCAGGCATAAAAGGCGCGGCTATAAAGCAACAATCCACATTCTCTTATGTCGAGACATATGACTTCTCCAAAGAGATGATTAAAAATCACCCGGATCTTCGTGCAATATTTATACAGGGCTCAGATAGATATAAAGGGGCTTTAGATGCTATTGCAGAAGCTGGGAAAAAAGGTGAAATTTTACTGGTCTCGTTTGATGCGGAACCTGTCTTTCTGGATCTAATTCCCCAGGGCGCTCTCGTGGGTGCTGCCATGCAACAACCTTACTTAATGGGTGAAGAGGCGGTTCTGGCGATGGACAGGCACCTGAATGGTAAGAAGGTTGAAAAGGATAGAAAGCTCCCGATACTTGCAATTTCTACCGAAAATATTATAAAGAAACTACCGATAATTAAAAGAAATGTTCTTGGTGTCGAGACGCACTAGGTTGATTTGAATCTTGAAAAAAATTCTGTATCACCAATCTTTATATATAACCCTTGGGATAATCATTATCTCAATGGTTACCATCATTCAGTCTATTCATTCTACTTTTACCTATACATCGACTAAAAACAAGATTATAGAAGAGATGAAATATGATTCGAATTTCACCGGCTCATTTTTGCAGAAAAACATAGTTGGTTTGATTTCCTCCTACTCTGTTAATGAGTACGGCAAGCTTGTATTTAATATGGTGAATCATCGAGATATTTTTGCCATTATTGTTGAAGACTACAATATGGGTAAAATCTTGAATAAAAAATCTTTTGTTAGTGGAAGTATTCGAGATGCTAACTGGAATATTGTTGATTATGATTCTGAAAGCAGTGAACAAACGAAACAGTTAGATGCCGCCTATTACTCTGAAAAATATGACATCATTGGTTCATCAGGTGAAATTCTTGGCTCTATTAATATTTATATCTCTAACTACAATATGTTGAAAGAGTTAAATCAGATCATTATAGAAACGTTGATTGACACCGTTTTGATTTCCCTGTTTCTGGCATTATCACTTTTTACAACAATACGTTTATTTGTCTTAAAGCCGGTCTCAAATATTATTGAAGTGATCAGCAATTGTGATGATGACGGTATACCTTATGAATCAATCAAAGGTCATGCTTCCGCAGAAATTTCCACGCTTTCAAAAACTATTAATAGTATGCTTCATACAATAAGAGATTCAAGAGTTACTCTAACTGAACAACATAACGAACTTAAAGCTCGTGAAGACCAGTTGCGAACACTTTCTATGGCAACGGAACAGAGTCCGGTTTCTATTCTTATCTGTGATCCGGCTAATTTAATTGAGTATGTAAACCCGCAGTTTGAGAAAACCAGTGGTTTCGATATCAATGAGATTGTGGGTAGCTCTTTAGAGCCTCTGTTGCTCGACAACGAAAAAGATAAAACTCAGGTAGCTGAGCTTAAAGATGCTCTTATGTCGGGTAAAAAATGGATAGGGGAATTAACCCCAAAGACTAAAGGCGGCGAGTATCGTTCTATGCGAATGTCCTCATCACCCATTTTACTCGCAGATGGTTCTGTTTCTCATAACATTTATGTTGCTGAAGATATTACCGATCAAAAGAGAAATGAGGAGATGTTGCGCAATAGCCAGAAAATGGATGCGGTGGGTCAACTAACCGGTGGTATCGCACATGACTTTAATAATCTTTTAGGGGTCATTATGGGTAACCTGGAATTACTCAAGATGTCGCTTGGTGATAAGCCAAAACAAATGAAGAGAATAGATAGTGCCCTGGCTGGCACTATTCGAGGTGCGCAGCTAACCCGTAAATTACTCAACTTTTCACGACAGAGCCATAAGGGGCAGGTGGTTACACATATAAATTCGTTTATTGAAAATTTGTATGAACTGATTGCCAGGTCTGTCACCGCAAAAATTCAGGTGGAGACTCACCTGGCAGAAAATCTCTGGCCGGTGATGATTGAACCCGGTGATTTTGAAGATGCAATTCTTAATCTCTCTCTCAATGCCCGTGATGCAATGCCCAAGGGAGGGCTGCTGGTGATTGAAACGGCGAATAAATATCTTGATGCCAATTATGTTAGTCAGCACCCCAATATCAGTGAGGGGGATTATGTAATGATTTCGATTAGTGACACCGGTATGGGCATGAGTGAAGAAATCCGTAAAAAAATATTTGACCCTTTCTACACAACTAAAGAGTTTGGTAAAGGCACGGGGCTGGGGCTTAGTATGGTTTATGGATTTGTGCAACGCTCTAACGGACACATTCAGCTCTATTCAGAAGAAGGAAGTGGAAGCTCATTTCGTATCTACCTGCCTCGTATAGCAGAAGAACAGGATGCACAGATTAATGAGGAGCATGGTCAAGTTGAGCAATTACGCGGAGATGAAACCATTCTAATAGTAGATGATGAAGTAGCGCTTTCTGAGGCAGCCGAGGAGTATCTACAAATGTTGGGTTACCAGACACTGGTGGCCAACAGTGCTAAAGAAGCGCTTAACATTCTTTCAATAAACGATGGAGTTGATCTCATCTTTAGCGATGTTGTTATGCCCGATGTCGATGGTTTTGAACTCTCGTTTGCAGCGGTTAAGCAAAAGCCTTCAATTAAAATACTTCTAACCTCTGGCTTCAGCTCCAAACATATGGAGTATGCCAATGGTAAACAGAAAATCTACCTTAAGCTGGCTGAAAAATTATTGGGTAAACCCTACAACCTGGATGAGCTTGCAGCGGCTGTTCGTAATACGCTGGATGAGCAGGGGGTGCTTTAGACTGCCGGATTGATTGTTTTTAAAATCGAAAGACTTGTCACAGAGACGTAGAGAGCCAGGAGAACACAAATTTTGTGTAGGGTGGATCAAGCAACGCGGATCCACCAATTCACCATAAAAGAAAAAGAAAACACAAATGAACGCTAATGAATGCAAATGTTTGGTTTGTGCGCCTGCGGCGCACTACACAAAAATGCATTTGGTTTTTATTTTTCAACGACGTGAAACTTAGTGTAACAAAATAGTAAACGATAATAATAAAAACCGTCATCCCCGAATGCTTGTGTCGGGGATCCAGCGTCTTTGGGTACTGTAAAGACACTGGATTATAAAATACATTCATTTAATCACAATGATATAGCGGGACACCCATTATAAAAATAAATTATATTATAAGCCGAAGTGTGGCGTAATAGACGATTACTTAAGCCTACTCATGTCTCTGGTTGTTGGCGGAACAGCAGTGATTAAATGATATGTGGGTGTCCGTATTAACTTGGGTGTCCGTATTAACTTGGGTGTCCGTATTAACTTCCGTATTAACTGGTATTAATTGTTATATTCCGTAGGGTGGATCAAGCAAAGCGGATCCACCAATTCACTACACAAAAATGCATTTTCTTTTTATTTTTCAACGATATAAAACTTAGTGTAACAAAATAGTAAACGATAAGAATATAAACCGTCATCCCCGATAAAATCTTCTGGAAAGATTTTAAACATGCGAAGCATGGCCTGAAAGGGATTCTAAAGTAGTAATGAACTATCGAATTCATAGGACAAGATGAGAATGCTTGGGGCAGAAGCCCGAAGTAATGCCTGTATCGGGGGTCCAGCGTCTTTGGGCACGGTAAAGACACTCGGTTATAAAACACATCCATTTAATCACCACCCTCATAAGAAAGACGATGCGCCTCAATCGCATCCCTGTGCACCAGATACACCCCCTTACTAAGCCGAAACAAAAACTTCGTATGCGTCACACTAGTTTGCCCCTTCTCAATAACCGCCGCAGGTAAAAAAGAAGACACATATTGGGTTTTAATATCACTAAAATAAGCACTAAATTCTTTTATAGTCACAATCACACCCCGATCTTCAACCGAGCCTAACTCGCCATTAATAATGACATCAAAAAACGCTGCTTGAGTGTTGTCATAGCTGAATCCTTTAGCGAAAGTTATTGTTGTGAATTATTCAGGTTTGTAAATGCCCGGCTACTTTCAAATTCATTAATAATTTGATCCGGATTAAACTCAGGGTTGTCATCAAGCCGGTCATAAATTCCACTTAATAAATTCTCAATCACCCAAAGGTAATGATCGATGGTGTGCGCAGGGAGGTGTTCAGTATTTTCCGGCAACACATCAAGCATGGCCTTTAAACCCTCGGTGTAACGAATAATAAGCAGCTTAGGCGGCTTAAGTGATTTATCCAGTTGTTTATTAACGGTATGTAACACTGATTGGTTTTAATGAGTACTCATATAAAATCCTCTATAAAATAAGGGCAAACATGCAAAGTAACGGTAGGTGCTGCTTCAGCTGAACAATTTTCGGCAAATGTTTTTAATTAGTCCCGTCATACCTGCGCAGGCAGGTATCCAGTGTCTTATTTTTCCTCGTCATGCCCGAACGCTTCTATCGGGCATCCAGTGACCTTAAATCTTTAAGTTCAAAAAAGAGTCAACAACAGAGGAAACCAGAGCCAGAAAATGACTCCGGTAAAAAAACACCACCGATTGATCACAAAAGGAAAAAGCCGGTCACGTAGAACAAAAAGCCGCAGAAAGCGCACGGCCCATGCTCTCCACCAAAGCAGAGCGTTCCCGGTGATAAGTCAGCAGCTGAGCTTTCTCACGGTCAGAACAATCACGTATGAGCACAGCATGACCATGCGCACAGAAGGTTTCCAGTTGACCATTAAGATGAAGAGTAATAGAGTAATAGGACACCCAGTTAAGAGTAACTAGTAATAGTAGTAGTAACAGGACACCCAGTTTAAAAAATAAAATTCAAATATTTTTTAAAACATAATTTCATAAAGTTTAAGTTTACAAAATTTTTCTTTCCTAAGGACAAATTTAGGTTATAAAACAGGCGTGTTATAAAATTTTGTTGAAATCAAACCACAGTTGAGCATCAGTAAGATACTGAAGGTAATTGAATTATGTCTATGTATTCATTCTTAAGGGAAATATTGCTCACAACAGTGTTTAAACACCGTACGTTTATAACCCAGCTTTTCACAGGCAGCTTTCAAGCTAATTGCTGTACCCACCAAGCCTTTTAATTTACTTTCAAAGTGGCTTGATAAATACAACCAGTTTTCAGTTTCAAAGTTTAGGCGGTTTAACAGTGGGGGTAAGTTTGCGTCAATTGCGCCCCGTTTATCTTTGCGGGTTTGTTTTCCTGTCCAGTCGACCAGGGCGATGTAGTCATTGAGCTTAAAGGGCAGGCCCTCGGGCATGTTTTTTCTGGGATTGCCGATGAAGGGGTATAAGTTTTTAGGTTGCTGACGTTTATCATTTGGATGATGGGCTTTTATGG
>Ga0316207_10002721_pt1 | contig 17546 bp, 7 predicted proteins | sample 6weekpyrite_MG_FD_204943 | JGI IMG/M metagenome (GOLD analysis project Ga0316207, IMG submission 204943) | Microbial mat bacterial communities from mineral coupon in-situ incubated in ocean water Damariscotta River, Maine, United States -... | ecosystem: Environmental > Aquatic > Marine >...
AGAAAGTTGTCACTCACTGAGGCAGCGCTACCGTCAGTGGCTGTCACCATCACTTCAACCGCACCGACATCCCCATTCGCAGGGGTACCAGTGAAGGTCTGCGTTACTGCATCAAAGCTTAACCAAGCCGGTAAGGCAGTAATACCGTCGGCAAGTGTTGCGGTATAACTCAAGCTATCACCGGCATCGACATCAGTAAACGTATCCGCAGGCACTGCGAAGCTGAACGCGGCATCTTCAGTGGCGGCCTGGTCACTAATAACAGTCGCAACCGTGGGTGCATCATTAGTGTTGGCGATGTTAATAAGAAAGTTGTCACTCACTGAGGCAGCGCTACCGTCAGTGGCTGTCACCATCACTTCAACCGCACCGACATCCCCATTCGCAGGGGTACCAGTGAAGGTCTGCGTTACTGCATCAAAGCTTAACCAAGTCGGTAAGGCAGTAATACCGTCGGCCAGTGTTGCGGTATAACTCAAGCTATCACCCGCATCAACATCCGCGAACGTATCCGCAGGCACAGTGAAGTTGAACAAGGCATCTTCGCTAGCGCTTTGATCATTGATCACAACTGCAACGGTTGGTGCATTATTGGTATTAGTCACGTTGATGAGGAAATTATCTGATGTCGATAGACCGCCCGTGTCGGTCGCAACAATCTTCACTTCAACCGCACCGACATCCCCATTTGCTGGGGCACCAGTGAAGGTTTGGGTCACTGCATCAAAGTTCAACCAGCTTGGTAATGCCGCGCCGCCCGCTAAGGTAGCGCTGTAGCTCAATGAGTCACCGGCATCGACATCAGCAAACGTGCCTGCTGGGACAGTAAAGCTGAACAACGCATCTTCGGTGGCGGCTTGATCATTGATCAATACCGCAACGGTTGGTACATTATTGGTATTAGTCACGTTGATGAGAAAATTATCTGATGTCGATAGCCCCCCCGTGTCAGTCGCAACAACTTTCACTTCAACCGCTCCAACATCCCCATTAGCAGGCGTACCGCTGAAGGTTTGGGTCACTGCATCAAAGCTTAACCAAGTTGGTAATGCCGCGCCGCCCGCTAAGATAGCGCTGTAACTCAATGAGTCACCGGCATCGACAAACGTATCCGCAGGCACAGTAAAGCTGAACAAGTTATCTTCGGTGGCGGCTTGGTCATTGATCACTACCGCAACAGTTGGTGCTGTATTTGAAGCAGATGCACTCTCAACATTTATTAAGAAATTGTCACTCATAGAAGCCAGGCTGCCGTCAGTGGCGGTTATCATCACTTCGATCGCACCAATATCACCATTGGCAGGTGTGCCGCTGAAGGTTTGGGTCACTGCCTCAAAGTTCAACCAAGTCGGTAAGGCCGAAATACCATCGGCAAGTGTTGCGGTATAACTCAAGCTATCACCGGCATCGACATCAGCGAAGCTACCTGCTGGCACAGTGAAGTTGAACAGTGCATCTTCCATCGCCGGTTGGTCACTAATAATAGTCGCAATCGTTGGCGCATCATTGGTGTTAGAAACATTAATAAGGAAGTTGTCGCTCACCGAGGAACCTTCTCCATCAGTAGCTGTGACTTTTACATCCACTACACCGACATCATCATTCGCAGGGGTACCAGTGAAGGTTTGGGTTACTGCATCAAAGTTCAACCAGCTTGGCAGTGCTGAGCCATCTGCAAGTATCGCCACATAGCTGAGGCTATCACCGGCCTCCACATCGTCAAAGGTACCTGCTGGTACGGTAAAATCGAACAGAGCATCTTCGATGGCAGGCTGATCGCTAATTGCAGAAGAAACAATAGGGGCAGTATTGGTTGCAATCAATGCTTCAATATCAGCAGCGGCAAGAGTAACTCCATTTCCACCATCAAAAACTATTGAGTCTATCTCGTGTTCACCACCCAAAAACCAGTTTTTTATTGTTAAGGTATCTGTAGTACCCGCTATTGATAGTATTAAATCATTACCATTGCGTGTAGAGGTTAAATTATCAGGGGTAATACCTTCGTTAATTATCAATCGGTCAATGGATTCACCATAAATACCTGGCAAATTATCCTTTTCATCGTAATCATAAATGGTATCTTGACCATAACCTTGACCAAACATGTAGGTATCACTGCCCTGGCCACCATACATGGTGTCACCCCCAGTCCCGCCATCTAACAAATCATCGCCTTGATTACCCCGCAAGGTCTGATTACCCGAACCACCCCATAGCTTGTCGTCTCCAGTCATTCCATCACGACGATACCCATATAGACCGTCAGTTATCCAAGCAGTCTGTGTGATTTTATCATTAGAAGGCAGCTGACTAGCATCTGAAAAAACAAATGCATCAACTTGATAATGAGGGCCTAAAAACCAGTCTGTTATTGTCAACTGATCTAGTACGTTATTGACTGAAAGTATTAAGTCATTACCATAACGGCTATAATAAATATCAGATGCGCTAATGTCGGCATCGAAGATTACTTTGTCTACAGTAGAGCCATAATTGGTAGCAGCAACATCATAAGAATTGTAATCATTAATCACATCCTGGCCTGAACCAAAACCAAATAAATAGGTATCACTACCCTGATCACCAGACAAAGTATCGTTGTTCGCACCGCCATCTAGAATATCGTTACCACCACCACCCGATAAAGCATCATTGCCAGCCTCACCATAGAGAATGTCATTACCCGAATTAATTAAACTATTTGTACCTATCGAGGTGTTTTCACCATACAGTTCATCATCCCCAGCACCACCATAGAGGATGTCACTTCCCATGTCACCCATAAGTCGATCATTACCGTCATCACCATTAATGACATCATCAAATTCAAACCCAAACAAATAGTCATCGGCATTTTGTGTGCCCGTTATGACTCGTACACTATTTTTAATTTGCTCTAAACCTGGGAGTGAAGTGTCGTCGGCAAATGTAAAATCTATATTTTTTACACCAAGCCCCTCCCAGTACGTATCAAACCATTGTTCAATAACCAACTGATCATTGGTGCCAAGAATAGTAAGGACTAAATCTGTTCCCCATCTAAGACTAATAGAAATGTCAGATGCACTTATACCTGCATCAAAGACAACATGATTAGCATCATTTATGTTCTTATCATTGATATTATCTTTTCCTGAACCAAGACCGAATCGATATATATCATCACCTTCACCACCTTCCAGATAGTCATCACCAGCGCCACCATCTAGAACATCAACACCTCTACCACCATAGAGATTATCATTACCTTCACCCCCATTTAGAATATCGTTCCCATCCCAGCCAAACAGAGTATCACGACCTAAATTGCCGTTTAATGTATCAACTCCAGAGTCACCATAAAGGGTATCATCCCCCCCCCCCCCATTAAGGACATCATTACCACCACCACCATAGATACGATCATTACCTGACAGCCCATCTACAGTATCATCACCTTCATAGGTAGTAATAGTTTCAGCAGCATCTGTGCCTATGACGGTAAGAAGCGAATTATAAACTTCAGTTGCATTAGGTAAAGTACTACTATCAGAAAAAACAAAATTTCCAATACGATAATTTTCACCTGCAAACCAATCGCGAATAGTCAACAAATCATCAGAGCCAATTATCGAAAGCAAGAGATCATCACTATTACGACTCAAAGAAATATCAGTTGCCGAAATATCACTGCCGAACACAACGCTATCTAAAGTTGAACCAGATGCATTATCTGAATCTTGCCAATCATAATCATAAACGTCTACATGGCCATCACCACGACGAAATTCATACGAGTCATTACCTGCGCCACCGACAAGAAGATCGCCATTACCACCAATTAAGACATCATCACCGCCATGGCCATAAAGAGTTTCGGCATTTATTGTGCTATTTAGATTGTCTGCAATATCAGAGCCTTCTACAACAACCCCCTCAAGAGGGATATCTGTTAATAGGCTATCTGTAATTTCTTGTGAATTAGGTAAAAATGAGGCATCACCAAAAACGAATTCTTCAATACGATACTCAGCCCCTAAGAACCAGTTTTGAACAACTAACTGATCGCTTGTACCAATAATGGAAAGAACGAGATCTTCACCAACACGACCCAGATTTAAATCTGTTGCCGATACAGAAGCATCAAAAACCACTCTATCAACAACTGAGCTTTGACCATAATTATTATCGGCGTACTCAAAATCATTAATAACATCTATTCCATAATCACGCCCAAAAATATAGACATCACTACCTTGGTCACCTTGCAGAAAATCGTCCCCGCTACCGCCATCTAGAGTATCGTTATAAACACCACCAAATAAAGTATCAACCCCAGCACCACCATTTAGAATGTCGTCACCTCCTTCATCATTGTAATCACCAACTAGCTTATCGTTACCATCACCTCCATCCAAAAGATCACTGCCTCCATAGCCATACAAGAAATCGTTTCCACCTAAGCCAATAGCTGATTCATCTTCATAATTACCATAAAACGTATTGGCAAAATCATTACCTGTATATGTCAAAAATGATTGATATATTTCTTGTACAGTTGGCAATTCGCTCCCATCTTCAAACACAAAAGATGAAATCCTATGATTTGAACTTGTAAACCATTCATCTAAAACTAAGGAATCATTTGTACCCAAAATTGATATTACAAGATCATTCTGATCAACACGATTTAACACTACATCTGAAGCATTGGTATTCGCATTGAAAAGCACACGATCGCCAACCCCCCCATACGCAAGATCAGCCCCATACCCACGCCCGAAAACAAATGTATCTTGATCAAGCTCACCTATACGTGAATCAGGTGCATCGTACAAAGTATCATTCCCGGCACCTCCATCAAGAGTGTCGTTCCCTTCGCCTCCATATATTTTATCTGAACCGTCACCACCATATAGTTGATCATCCCCTTCATCACCAACTAATTTATCATCACCTTCATCACCAAATAGAACATCCTCTCCAAGACGACCTCTTAGGGTATCATCACCCCCACCACCGTGAATAACGTCATTTTGAATTAATCCCGAGAGAAGCTCACTCTCACCAGAACCTTCATAAGCAACCATTGACTGATTAATTTCTTCGGCCGTTAATTGACTACCATCACTAAAAACAAATTCTTCAATTTGCTTGGAGCCATCGAACCACCACGACCTTATTGTTAATTGATCTGTACTACCGACAATCTGTGCGATTAAGTCATTCCCACTACGGCTCAATTTAATATCTGAAAATGTTATACCACCTTGAAAGAGGACACGATCATAGCTAGAAGATCCTGAATTAATACCGTCATCTTCAACTATGAGATCTTGCCCATAATAACGACCAAAGATATAGGTGTCATCACCAACGCTCCCCCTTAATATGTCATTACCTTGACCACCATCAAGGGTATCGTTACCATCACGGCCATTCAGCAAATCATCGCCACCCAGCCCTATAGTAGTGGTATTATTAATTGGGTCAGAAAAAAGTTCATCTTCTGACTCAGTTCCGATATTTGTAAGTTTTAAATCATCTACCATTCCAATATCAAAATAATTTCCATCTACAAAATTAAATCTTTCAATTTTATGATCGTAACTAGAAATAAAATCATTACTGCGAATAAACCAATTTTGAATCGTCAACGTATCAGGTGTATTTGTAAATGTAATAACCAAGTCGTTTGATACACCCTCAATGGATATATCAAATAGTGAAAATCCAGAACCAAAATCTATAGTGTCTAATCCACCCCTTTCGTATGATTCATTAATAGTGTCATTTCCATCACCAATATTAAACTGATAAACATCTCTTCCATACCCACCGCTAAGTACGTCGGACCCCGCTCCACCGCTGAGATTATCATTGCCATCCCCCCCAGCCAGCTCATTATTACTATCATTTCCGACGATAATATTAGACAAATCATTACCCGTACCATTTATATTCAGAGCACCAGTCAATGTTAAATTATCAATCTGAGAACTTAAAATATAATCAACACTACTAATCGCTGCATCTACCCCGCCGATTGACCCTTCAAAAACGTCATAAACATTATCGATAACAACCACGTCATTACCTGGAGTGTCCTGAATCGTATTGATCTCACCAGTCAGCCATTGATTCTCAATAGCCACCCTATCCCAGACAGTACCGCCATCAAATTGTATAGATTCAATTTTTGTTTCTAACGCTTCTCCTGTAGCAGGCTCATAAATTTTTAACTGAGTCGTGCTCTGGTCAATCACTAACCAAAGATGGCTACCATCGAAATATAAACTTACATCTTGCGGCAATATCCCGGCGTCAAGCTGTAAAGTATCGACACCACCATCATCCTTGATGTAATCAAAACCACTACCTCGACCAAAATAGTATGTGTCATTACCATATCCACCATATAGTTCATCGTCACCTGATCCACCATTTATAGAATCATTACCACCTTCACCCACCAAGCGATCGTAGCCAGAGCCGCCAGATATTATGTCATCACCAGTTCCACCCCAAATACTGTCATCCCCTGACTCACCATGTATAATATCGTTACCTTCATCGCCAAATATATCGTCAGCGCCTGCACCACCATAAATCCGATCACCAACATCTACACCGAAACCGTCACCTCCGCCTTGTATGTAATCATTACCATTACCACCATAAATAACATCTGCACCACCATAACCCCATAAATGATCATCACCATCATCACCATACAAAGTGTCGTTATCCTCTTGGCCATGCAAATAATCTATTCCAGCACCACCATAGAGCGTGTCTGCACCAGCACCTCCTTGTAGCTCGTCATTCCCAGAGTTACCAAATATTTGGTCAGCACCATCACCACCTAGAATAAGGTCATCGTCTGCACCACCATCTATAAAATCATCACCGCCATTACCACTAATCTCATCATTCCCGTCGTTACCATAAAGGTAATCGACCTCCCCTATTCCCTCAGAAACACTATCCATATCACCAGCAATAATATCTGCACCAGCACCACCATAAATGACGTCAGACCCACCTAAACCCCAAAGTCGGTCATCACCAGCACCACCATCTAGATAATCATCACCATGATTTACTGATAAAAACTCTGAATATATCCAATCCCCATAAATATAATCATTTCCACTACCACCAAAAAGCATGTCTGAGCCACCCCAGCCAATCAAGGTGTCAACACCAGCGCCGCCATCAAGATAATCATCACCATGAAAAATAGCATCTACTCCTGAAGTACTATAATCACCCTCCAAATTATCATCACCTTTACCACCTATCAGGATGTCAGACCCGCCATACCCCCACAAAACATCATTCCCGGCACCCCCATCGAGAAAATCAGAACCATGCAACTCACCATTTAAACCGTTATTATCCCCTGCCATCCGGTCATTTCCATCACCACCATATAACTCATCATTACCGCCATGACCATCCAACACATCATCACCAGAGCCGCCATCCAAATAATCATTGCCATGAGTTAAAGCATCTATGCCTAATTGATCACCGTAAAGTTTATCCCCGTCATCGCCACCTAATAATGTATCGTTGCCTTCCGCGCCTGTTAAAATATCAGCACCAGCCCCACCCATAACAATGTCATCACCAGCATTTGCCCATACAACATCGTCACCACTTCCGGCGTAGATCACATCATTACCAGTAGCATTAAGATTATCGATTGTCACAGAGCCATATGTATAAGTATTACCCTCTACAATGTATCCCCAAGCGTATTCTGTTGGAAAATAATCAGTATCGCCAAATATATGGTCATCACCTGCACCCGCCACAATCAAATCATCGCCATCACCACCCGACAGTCCATTTCCACCACTATTCCCAACCAAAGTGTCGTTACCATCATTACCTGATAGCCAATCTCTATTGGCTCCTGCGACGGTGTCGGATATAACATCACTTAAACTTACTTGAACATCGGCAAACATTTGATCATTACCATCACCACCACTCAAAATATCATCATCACCGCCACCTTCTATTAAATCATCACCACTGCCTCCAGATAAAAAATCAAGTCCATCCCCCCCCTCAAGCCAATCAGAGCCGAATCTTCCCCAAGCTTGATCAAAACCATCACCTAGCAAAATATGATCATTTCCGCCTACGTTATCAAAATTATCTATACCATCGGCAAAATAAACAGTGTCATTACCAGCACCGGTATCTATAACATCATCACCTACGCTGCCATCAATATAATCATCCTTATTAACACCTAAATCACCTAATATCACAGTAGCACCTGAAAAGTCAGTGTAAGTAATGTCTTCGATAATGACTTGCGTGATCCACATCCGAGATTCTGAAAGCACAGGATCCAATTCACTATATGGCGTTAGCCTTGCACCAATAATAACGGATTCATCAGTTGCATTAGTGTCATAAGAAGATGTAACCAATACAGGATGCATCGTTTGTCCAGCGGGAACGATAACCAGATACTCAACAACACTCGGATCAGAACTATTTAGTTGCTGAGTGACGCCAGCACCAGAAAGCGTAATCAAGTCAGGACTAGTTACCGTCAATATTACTGCCTGACCATTTGTCTCCGACGTTTCAGCAAGCGTGATAGTCAAAACATCTGAGTTACCCTCACTAATATTCACATCACCTAGGGTTAGAAATTGATTTGGATCTGCCTTACCAAAGAATGAATCAATGATCTCAATAATCGTTGGGTCGTACTTTTGAACAAATTGATCAATTGCTAGAGAAGCCGTGTCTATACCAATAGATATTGAGTTATAAAATGACATCGTAGATTCAGGCAAATACTGTGAAGCAATATTTACCTGGTCAGTAGTCAGCTCCAATACATCTGTGAGAGCAGCCGTAAATAGCCCAATAGCAGTAGCCGTTACGGAACCACTAGATACCACTTTAGTGCTAAAAACCTTTTCCCAATCTATTTGCGAAAAAGACCATGCAGTAAACCCTTTAGCTGTGTCCGGATTGGCATCAGCTATGTTTTCAAATAATGCTTTTAGTACACCATTCAACTGACCAGCTTGATCTGCAGATGCAGGTGACAATGAATAAGCCGCCGCACCACCTAAAACTGCGGCAACTAGACGTGCAGCTGCTTCTACAGGATCAATCTCAGCCCCATTTAGTGACAGCCCCATCGCTGATGCAATAGGTATAAGCGTACCCAAATGTAAATATTTTGGTGACAGCGGCAAATTATCTTGAAAGCCATACGTGTCAGCAAACAAAGCAACATAAGTAAGTAGATGTCCAGTCACCAAATCAAGCGGTGCGTCACCTGTCATATTTACAAGGTTATAAGTATCCCCACCCATATGACCTTCACCGATACGTGAGACAAAATCACCTTCGACAAAATAATGGCGATTGTAGACACCTGATAAAACGGATTCCCTATAGCCGCCACCCCATTTCTTCATAGCGTAGATGCCACCTATCGCATTAAAGGTGGTAAGGGTCATTTCAACAGGAATTTCCGCAGTTTCATTCTCTGGCGTTATAAACTGCGCAGCGTATTCATAGGCTGCGTACTGAGCTAGGGCACCACCCAGTGAATGGCCGGTGAAATTTATTGTTGGCGCCGATTCATCAATCTCATTCAAATAGGCAAGAACCTGCTCTTTTGGATCATTATCTGCAAGAGTATCCCACTGATCCCACCCCAGCTTTATATCCTGCGCAGCATCTACTAACCCCTCTGTACCAGAAAATGCCAAAATAACATTGCCATCAATATCTTTGAGAGCGATCATCTTGAAACCAGTACCCTGAACGTCTAAAACACCACCTACTCCAAAACGGTCATCAAGAGAATAACCAGTAGGGCTTCCACTAGCACCCTGGTTATAAGATGCCTGAGATGCTTGCAACATTGCTTCTGATAAAAGATTACTCATTTTCGTTACCCCCGTTGGAACATAAATTTATTATTTTTAATCTTGATTCACCTGGCGAACCAACTCGCCTTGCCATATAGAATGGTGTATTAACAAATGCGAGGTTGCATCCATTCGGTGATAGGCTGAGTTTTTCGTGCCCACCAGTTATTATTTTTTGATATTCATTACTACTTACTAAATACAATGCCAATGTTCCTGCATCATAATCATTTGCTTTTCCAGCTGAAACAAGCACACCTTTTTTTGTCGGATATAGGCTTACTCCGTATTTACTCACGTTCTTAACTGGGACAATAGATTGGCAGCCTGCTTCGACGTACCCTTTATTTGACATCCACCAATATCGAATACAATCATTTTTTTGAACTATTTCCCCATTTATCGGTTCTTGAAAAAAATAGGAGTCGCGTTGTTTCATGTAGTAACGGCGTGTAGTTAATGCAATATCACCACGCGTAATTTTCAACGGAATAGCTTTATTATCCGACGAACGCCTAAAGAGTACTGGTTGCTCCGATTTTGTCGCGCCAGGAATAGTATCTGTTTCCCACTCCAAAACCCCATGCTGCTCCAACAATGGCAACCACACCTTGCCAATCATAAATTCTGGCTTTTTTATCAGACGACATGTATAGGGATTTAGAGGATTAGCGTGGTACCAAGCACGATACTCTTCAACTGTGGCGAATTCTGCAGTTTTAATCGTTTCATTACCAAACACCCCTTCCTTCCAGAAAGTGCGATGAGATAGTTCAGGATCTACCTTTGGTATGTCGGTACCATAAAATGCATAACGGATATAGCCATCGTGGTAACACAAAGCACTGCCATCGGCATACTTCTCAACTTTGTTGATTCGCGTATCCCAAATATAAATAGACGGTTTATGTTGTCGCTGTTCTTCTACCGTTTTAGGCTTGGGGCCATAACTAACAAACATCACACGATCATTGTCCATCCAATAGATATTGTCACCATATTTGGTCGAGGCGGTCACCCCTGAGTCCAACACTGGATATAGCGATGGCTTCTCTGTCTTTTGTTGGTCACAGCCAACTACGCAGAGTATTAGCAGCAATCCTATGAACTTACATTTTTGTTTTATTTTTTGGATCATCCAATGATTCCGTTTTCTACATTCTATTAATAATATTATTTAGAACGCTGTCATCTTTCCCTGACGCTCTCATCCACATACTGCATCAGTGGACTGAAGATATATTCAATCAGCCGTCTTTTTCCGGTTTTTACTTCTACCGTGACTGCCATACCAGGACTTAGGTTAATCATCTTTTCACCCACCAAAATGGCACTTTGTTTTAACAACACCCGTGAGGTGTAGATCAGCCCCAGGTTTTCATCTGGCACGGCGTCGTTTGAAACATTGAGTAATTCGGCATCGATGATGCCGTATTTGGTAAAGGGAAAAGCATCAACCTTAACTTCTGCGGTTTGACCTTCACGGACAAAACCAATGTCTTTGTTTTCAATCACGGCTTCCACTTCGATGCCTTCTTCCATTGGTACTATGACCATTAACTGCTGTGCTGGGGTAACAACCCCACCGATGGTGTGCACGGCTAGCTGTTGCACCACACCATTGACCGGGGCGGTGAGTTTTTGTAGCCAGGTGCGTTGTTTGGCTTTGACCAGCTCTTGTTGCAGGCCATTAAGTTTGCGCTCTGCCTCGGCCAGTTGTGCCAGGGCGCTGTTGGTGAATTCGGCCTGATATGCCTTGCGCTCTTGTTTGATTTGATCAAGGGTTGCGGTGAGTTCTTGGCGACGTTTTTGTTGTGCGGCCAGGTCTTGTGCCTTTTCTATGCGTTCTTGTTCGATGACTAAATAATCATTTCTTGAAACCATTTGTTTTTCTGACAATGCTTTTATTGAATCAGCCCGTTCGGTAATCAGCGGTAAGGTGGTTTCGAGTTTGATGATGATTTCATCGGTGCCGGCAAGCTCGGCCTGGCGACGGATTTGTTCGTTGTTGAGTGAGCTCAGGCGGGCCTGGTATTCATGCCACTGGCCTTGCAGCAGTTGTTGTTGGGTAGTACTAATTTCAGGGGCGGTGTTATCTGGCCAGTTGACATCAAGACTATTATTGGTTTGGTTTGTATTCACTGCATTAATCAGGGTGGTGGCGCGTATTTGTTCCATCTGTGCCAGCAGGGTTTCGTGACCTATGCGGTTTTCATCGGCCTCGGTGGAAGTAGTGTCGAGCTCGACTAACACATCACCTTTATTGACTGCTTGGCCCTCTTTTACGTGTATGACACGGACGGTGCCAATTTCTTGTGGTTGGATGAGTTTGGTGCGATCACTGGAGACGATTTTGCCGTGGGCGACGGCGACGATGTCAATTTTTCCGACACAGGCCCAGATGACGGCGATGGTGAACAACACGGCGATGCTGATGCTGATGGTACGGCCGATAGGTGACGGCGGCGTCTCCTGGATTTCCAGCGCAGCGGGTAGAAATTCTAGCTCGTTGTTGTTACGGTCATTTTTCATGTTGATTGTTTCATTTCATTCTTCTTGGTTTTGCCCGGGTATTTATACCCTTCGAGTACAAGCGCCCGATTTTTGGGTACAAAATTGTGCACAGCCTGCTGCAACTATTAAGTATGAATCGTCACTCCGGCGTAGGCCCGAGTCCAGCACTTAGGTAATGACTGGATTCTGGCCTACGCTTGTGCCTGTTCTATGGGTGCCAGGATGACGTTCATTATTTATTAATTTAATGCGCTACTGTTTGTTCAGCTGTTGTTTCTGCCTTGGCATTTGAATCTTCAGTTCCCGCTGTTTCATTTAGTTTTTCTTGTTGCTCAGCCAGCTTTTCATTGGTTGCTTGCACCACTGTTTGAGCATGTTGATCCAGGTGTTTGGCCAACTGGGCCATTTGCTCTGCCAGTTGTTTGATTTGGTCTTGCTCAATCAGGCCGCGATTGCCGGCACGTTGCAGCCAGTAGCTTGCTGGGGTTAAATTTTTGCGGGCATTTGAGACATGTTGCAGATGTTCTTTGACACTTTTACGCCCAAGACTCATAGCCAGTTGTACACCTATGCCATCTACCGCACGTGTTAATGGCAGACCGACACTGGATTTAGCGAACTCGCCCCATTCTGCCGTTGTTTTCCAGATCGTATCCGCCAGCTGGTCGGCGATTTGATTGGGGTTGTTATTGTTTTGTTGTTGTTGAGCATTTAATTCTGTCATGATTTTTCCTCTTTTCTATTAACTGACGACTGAGATACCTTCTCGCATATCCCCTATCTGATATTGATACAGCTTGGCGTAGTGGCCGTGTTGTTTGATGAGTTGGTTATGGTTGCCCTGTTCAACAATTTCGCCTTTGTCCATCACAATTATTCTATCTGCCTGACGCACGGCACTGAGTCTATGGGCGATGATAAAGACGGTGCGGTCTTTACAGATCTGTTGCATGTTGTCCTGGATGATGCGTTCGGATTCATAATCCAGCGCGCTGGTGGCCTCATCAAAGATCAGGATGCGTGGATTGCTGACCAGGGCACGGGCGATAGCGATGCGTTGCCGTTGACCGCCGGAGAGGTTGCCGCCATGTTCTTCCACTTTCGAGTCGTAGCCTTCGGGTAGCTCCAGAATAAACTCATGCGCCCCTGACATTTTGGCGGCCTGGATGACCTTTTCCATCGGCATGCCGGGATCACTGAGAGCGATGTTGTCACGCACGGTGCAATTAAAGAGGATGTTTTCTTGTAGCACTACACCGACCTGGCGGCGTAACCAGGTGGGATCCATCATGGCCAGGTCGACACCATCGACTAATACACGGCCACTCTCTGGCACATGCAGACGCTGAACCAGCTTGGTCAGGGTGCTCTTGCCGGAACCGGAACGACCGACGATGCCGATGATTTGTCCGGCAGGCACGTCAAGATTGACGCGGCGCAGAACTTCCGGGCGGTCAGGCTGATAGCGAAAGGTGACATTATCAAATGTAACCTTGCCTTGCAGTTGCGGCAGACTGGTGCGGTTGGGATTGTAGCCGGGTTCACGTGGGGCGTTGAGCACGTCGCCGAGACGTTCGACCGAGACACCGACTTGCTGAAAGTCTTGCCACAGTTGCACCAACCGAAGAATCGGGCCGCTGACACGAGATGCCAGCATATTGAAGGCGATGAGCTGGCCGACACTGATGCTGCCATCGATGACCAGGTGAGCACCAATCCATAAGGTCAGCACCACAACGACCTTATTGATAAACGAGGCCAGTTGGTTGGCGATGTTGCCTAGGTTGGTGGTTTTAAAACTGGATTTGACGTACCCGGCCAGCTGCTCTTCCCAACGGCGTTGTAATTGCGGTTCCACCGCCATGGATTTAATGGTTTCCATGCCACTGACACTTTCAACCAGGAAGGCCTGGTTTTCGGCGCCACGGGCAAATTTTTCCTCTACCCTTGCCCGCAGGATGGGGGTAACCACCAACGACAGGATGATATAAAACGGGATAGCACCCAGCACAATATAGGTGAGCGTGGGACTGTAGTAGTACATCACTGCCAGAAAGACGAAGGTGAAGAACACATCGATGACCAGGGTAAGGGCCGACCCGGTGAGAAAGTTGCGGATATTTTCCAGCTCTCTAACACGCGCCACGGTATCGCCGACACGCCTGGCGCCGAAATAACTGATAGGTAGAGCCATCAGGTGATTGAATAGTTTGGCACCGAGACCAACATCAATACGCTGGGCGGTATGAGAGAAGAGATAGGTGCGCAGACCGCCCAGAACTACCTCAAACAATGAAACCACCAGCAGGCCAAAGGCCAGCACATCAAGTGTTGTCAGTCCTTTGTGCACCAACACTTTGTCGATGATCACCTGGAAAAACAGCGGTGTGACCAGCGCAAGCAGCTGAATAAAAAATGATGCCAGCAGCACTTCGGTGAACAGCTTGCGGTATTTGAGGATGGCAGGGATAAACCACTTAAAATCAAACTTACGATCTGAACCCAATAGACCGGCGCGTTTGGTCAGCAAAATCAGCTCGCCCGTCCAGACTTGCTCAAATTCATCTTGAGCAAGGGCTTGGGGACGTTGTTCTAAGGGGTCTTGTATCAAGACCTTTTTAACGCCAGCCTCCTCTTTAATGCCACCGATAACGAAGTAATGGCCATCTTTATGACGGGCAACGGCGGGAAACTGAATATTATCGAGCCTTGAAAGATCTGAGTTGACCTGACGTGCTTTAAGCCCTAGAAGTTTGGACGCGCGCAGGATTTCAGTATTACCAAAAACTTCTTCTGCCTGACCAAACTGATGTTTTAACTGATCTGCTTCTGCCGCAACGCCGAAAAAACGCGCCAGCAATACCAAGCAAGTCAGCCCCGAATCTACCGGGACTTCTCTTCCAGATATCATTATTGTTATTTTTTAACCCATTTACGCCTGGACAAAGTCAAGCAATGATTATACCAACCACCCCCAGCTCTAAATAAAACAATCAGTTAAGCTGCTCCTGACATGCTGATCAATTATTTAACATCACATCTGTAAAGATTACCGACACAGGATAAAACTAATCAGTGCATTTCAGATTGACAGATCGGTTAGGTAGAGAACTGGACTTGGTGGGCGCTCTCAATTATGCCAGAGCTGGTTAATACAGGAATTGCAAATATCAATGAGGCCTGCTTTGGTGTGATGATAGCTGACCACCATCAGAGTCTGGATGTCGCTTTTTCGTATTAGTTTAGTGTTGGGCTGAAGTCTGAAAATGCCACTTATGAATCGATGAGAACCGATCACAATCCGGTCATTAGCTATGGTTAACAGAATTTATGCCGATGCATCACCTTATTTCATCTGGCCTTGGCCAAGCTATGCTTTATCAACATGATCAACTTATGCTTTCGCGCACAAACTCACCACGACGAGTCAACAAATTATCCAGCAACAATCGCATTTTCTATGCCGGCATGCATATTGAAAGATTTTAGCTATCTATCAATTGTTAATGGGAGAAACATGATGAACCACTCTATTAATTACTCAGGCTTTATTGACCTGGCTATAGAGGCTAACGCCATCGCCTCAAGCACAGCCGGAAATCACAATACAGAAAATTGCAAGCCTGCTTTAGCTATGTACCTTTACGAAGACATTGAATTGGAACAACTGAAACATGGGGCAGCATCAGCCACCCCATCCAGTCTTGATTAAAGCTAAGGAACCTCTGAACAAGCACCCCATTTTTTACAAAACGCCTAAAAACAGGCGATTCAGTTCTAATGACTGGATACTTTTTGCCCATCGGGCATATTTTAGGCGCAATATGCCTACGCAATCGCGAGTTCCTTCCTAGCCATGTACAAATTGGATAACGCAAACAGCGTAAAAACCTGGGCCGCATTTTTCTCCAACCCTTTGTAGCGAACTTTGCGATAGCCCCATAAATGCTTTACCACACCAAAGGCATGTTCAACACGTGATCGCGTTCGATTGCTTTTGCGATTGAATGAGCGATCCGCGCAATTGAGTTTTTTCATTGCTGTCCCGCTAACTTTCACAGCAACACCATTTGATTAATGTCATTCGACCTGCCAGGCACAGGATCACCTCTAAGCAGCGCCATTAACCCCCGTTTTTCAAACAAATTGAGCTGTAATAACCGCAAAATTTGTTGCAAGCTTCTATGTAACTTTGATCGAAACTTGAGAAACGCCAACAACAAGTAGACACACAGAGCAATCCAGATTTGTGTCATGACCGCATTCTTACTGGTACCTACAAAGGATTTGATCTTCAGGTTTTGTTTTATCCATTTAAAGAACAACTCAACCTGCCATCTTGCCTTGTAAATATCAGCAATCGTCTTCGCTGATAATTTGAAATTGTTTGTCAGAAATACATAATGCTTGCCTGTTTCCGTGTCCCGGTAGCCGATACGACGCAATTGAACAGGGCATTTTTTCGAGGCCAGCGCACCCGTGAACTCGATGGTTTGATCACTGGTCAGGCCTTTGTTTTTTAAGACTGAGCGACGACATACGCTACGGTATTTAGCATTGGTTTTTAACCGGGTAACAAAGAATATTTCTTTATCAGTCAGCTGCTTATACCAATCGTAGTCGTTATAGCCTTTATCAATCGCGACAATACTGCCCTTGGGGAAATTCAACCCACGGCCAACGTTGACATCATGTGTTTTGCCTTCTGTCAGCGTCACGAATTCAGGCAAGTAACCCGAGTGGTTCAATCCTACATGGAGTTTTACCGCGCCCTTGGTGGTGCGAAAATCAGCCCAGGGAAAAACAGATAAGCATAAATCTATGGTGGACGCATCCAGTGAATACAGTGGGTTTTTGAAGCGAAATTCATAGCCAGGTCGGTGGTAACGGCAACAAATGTCTTGGGTAATACTTCGATATTGCAGTCGTCACTGCAAACGTAGTGATTTAAGAACTGATGCAGGCGTTCTTTATTCACAAATCCATTCAGCGTCGGATTAAATTCAAAAAAACGCACCACATCAAGCCGGGTTAATGAACGCGACCAGGCTTCCAACTGATTCAACTTACCTGTGGCGTAAGAGGCGCCCACCAGGGCTCCGATAGAACAACCGGTTATCACATCGG
>Ga0316207_10002722_pt1 | contig 17541 bp, 20 predicted proteins | sample 6weekpyrite_MG_FD_204943 | JGI IMG/M metagenome (GOLD analysis project Ga0316207, IMG submission 204943) | Microbial mat bacterial communities from mineral coupon in-situ incubated in ocean water Damariscotta River, Maine, United States -... | ecosystem: Environmental > Aquatic > Marine >...
TCGATTACATCGAAGTGTTTTATAATCGGCAGCGGAGTCATTCTTCATTGGGATATAAATCACCCGTTAAATTTGAAGAGAGTTTAGATACTTAACTGAGTGTGCGTTTTTTTGGGGTAAGACCAGAGTAAAAACTCAATTAATGGATAGTTTGAATACCTGGCGGCATAATCTATTTCCAGGTTCTCATTCCTTCAATTGTGGTGCTGAGAATAGGGTCTGAGCCTCTGCTGTAGAGTAATTCAATTATTTTAAATCAATAGCTATGTGTTTATCGTTCTTTTGGGTGTTAGAAAAATGTTGTGTGAGTTGTTTTTATTCAATAATTCTTCAGAATTAACTTATTCTTTATGAGCTATTAAATGCTCAGGGTTAACACATAAACGATTATTGCAATTCTGGCGTATTATTGTGCCCTGTGTGATCAGATCAATAAATGCCATATAGCTGACCTCCTTTGCGCCTTCCGTTTTTGTGCCATAGACTTCATCTTTAATCATTATTTAACCGTAGCCACTATTGGATATCTGGCCCTTCCATATCCAGCAACCGCTGTTTTTATCTTTAAAGGTGTTCCTTAATATTTTCTCTTGTAATTGCTGGTTCATGATTAACACCTATCTATTTAAATTGCAGCTGTTACAGATTTTATTTCCGGTTAGCAGGTAAGATATTTTGCTTCTATATCGAGCAAACACCCGGTAAATTATATCCGCTACTATTCTGATTAATGGCCATCGTAATATGGTTAACCATTTATGCTTTCCGACCAGGCTCCAGGCTTTACAGGTTACATCTAAACCCAGAAGCATTTTTCCAGTATTTAACTGGCCATGTAATACTCGTATGGCTTCTGATAAATTTATATGAGGATAATCTATTGAAAAGTTGTCATTGTGTAGGTCAATAAAATGAATATATTTTTTATTATCATGACGTTTCAATAGCTGCATTTCTTTCATGCAAAGAGGGCAATCACCATCATAGTAAATAGTTAGAATCATATTTTTCTTCTCCTGCTACTATAACTATTGTCAATCAACCGCCATGGTTTACCATTGCAGCGATTATAATCACTGCAATTTTTGGTGCAGCCTCGGCAAGGTAGGCGATTAGATTTGGGTAAGAGGCCTTTATCTGAATTTTGTTGTTCATTGATCATAGTTATTTACTTGTGTGAAAATGGTTCTTACTTGTAGGCCGTGCAAACTGTCCATAGTCTGTAACTTGATTTATATCGTTCTATTACTCACTGAATCACGAATCAGGTCTATCATCATTGCAGATCCACCGATATGAGGAAGTACTTCCATGGGAATTTGTGAGTGCATCTCTCTGGCTTTATCAACTTCAGCAGGCACATCTTCCTGTACATGCCGTCCAGCAGAAAGAAAATAAGGCACCACACAGACATCGGTCGCACCCTGTTGTACACATTGATCTATTGCATTGGGTATTAGAGGCTCAGCAAGTTCGAGAAAGCCTGCCTCGATAATGGGGTATTCAGATTTCATCTGTTGCTCAATAAGTTTAGCCAAGGCCACCACTTCATCGTTAGATGCCTGGCGTCTGCTACCATGTGCTACAAGTACAAGTGCTTTCATAATGTTTGCCGTAAAAATTGTATAAAGTTACATTTATTTAATGCGAATTCTATTTCGTATGTCGAATCATGTTGTTGTATCTTTTCAGTGCATTTGCTCGACTTGTTGTTAAATCAACAGCAACCCGTGTAGCTTGATTTTTAGAGTGGGTGCCTAACCAGCGATTTATATAGTGACCCCGTTTATCAAACTTTTCAGCCTGAGTGTAAGGGTTAAAAATTCTATAGTAGGGTGCAGCATCAACACCACAACCTGCTACCCATTGCCAGCCCATGGTGTTATTAGCCAGGTCAGCATCAACCAGGGTATGCCAGAACCAGTGAGCGCCTTGCTGCCATGCAATGCCCATATTTTTTGTTAATAATGAGGCAGTCAGCATGCGCACACGGTTATGCATAGTGCCGGTTTCCCATAGTTGTTTCATGCCAGCATCAATAATAGGGATTCCTGTTTTTCCTTGCTGCCATTTTTTAAGATTTACTTTGTCTTTTTTCCAGAACATTTTTGTGAATTTTGGATTCATGGACTGTGTACATGTTTCAGGAAAATGCCAAAGTGTATAACGAGCAAATTCCCGCCAGACGAGTTGCCTGAAAAATGTTTCTGCTTGTTGAGTAATATTACCTCCCTGTAATTCTATAAGAGGAGCCAGTTGTCTAATGATTTGTTGTACTGAAATTTCACCAAAATGTAGATGAGGTGAAAGACTGGAGGTTCCATCTATTTCAGGGATATCTCTTTCAGATTTGTAATTAAACAACGATTCATTTATGAAGTTATCCAGTTTTTCGTTAGCATTTTTCTCTCCGGGTGACCAGTAGCTGTGTAGCTTCTCATGCCAGGGATGAACATCGAGTAAATTGAGTTGGTCTAGTGTTAGTGAGTTTTTCGCAAAATGAGCAGGAAAGCATGATGCCCTTACATCACTTTTATTATTTGAGTTGAAACTGAAAAGATCCAGTTTGCTGCGTAACTTTTTATAAAAAGGCGTGAATACTCTATAAGGTGTATTTTTACTTACAGTTAAAAAATCATCAGGTTGGCTTATTAAACTATCATTAATACGTTTTACCTGAGTGCCTTTTTTTAGTAGTTCAGTTTCAATCTTATTCTCATATTGAGTGCGGTGAGGCTCATGTCTATTAGTCCAAACAACTTCACTCACCTGGGTGTATGAAACCAGCTTAAAAATTGTTTCCACTGAACTTGCTTTAAAAAACTGCAGCTTAATATCTAGCCTCAGTAAATCAGCTGATAATTTTTTAAGACTTTGATGTAACCACCAGCGGGATGCGCCACCCTCAGTCCAGATAGAATCTTCTTCTGGGCTGTAAATATATATCGCTATAATTGGTTTGCGCTGTTGCAGTGCCCAGCTTAATGCTGGGTTGTCATTGAGTCGTAAATCGCGTTGAAACCATAGCAGGGTGTTCATGATTATTTCCGAAGGGAATTTGAGTTGTTATGTGTTGATGTTCCCAGAGCTGAGGAATAGGCGGGCACATGACTTTCAAATACTTTTAGAGCTACGGATACATTTGATCCTAATAAAATGCCGCCGCTTGCCTGAAAGGTTTTAGTATCAATTAAATCATCAGGTCCACCAATAAATACAGGTATGTTAAGTTTATTAATTAGCTCCGTTAGGCCTTCATTTACGTTTTTATCCATCTGTGTTTGAGCACCTAATATCACCGCTTTTGCAGCTGAACGCTGAGTGATGTAAGTCAGCTGATCAAGTGGTAGATCGGCTCCAAAATACAGCACACGGTAACCTCTTGCCAAAGCGGACAGTGCAAACAACATCAGGCCAATTTCATGGAATGAGCCGGGAACACAGGCGCAGATTATGCGCGCTCCTCTGGCCTGGGAGTAGGCATGATGGAATCGGGCACCTAGCCTGTTCTTTAACCAGCTGGTGTAAAAGTGTTCTTCGGCAACGCCTCTTTCCGGGTGTTCTTTCCACCTGTTGCCTAGGATGGCTAAGACAGGTTGAATTAGCAGGTCAGTCACCATATCAACAGGGTAAAGTGAAGAGGCTTCATTATATATGGTATCAATTCTCTCTACATTGAAGTCACAGGTGGCTTCAATGGTGGATTTTATGTATTCGTCCCATATGGTAGCCATAGCCGTATTGGCAATAGATGGTGATGATTTAGTGTCCTTTGGCTCGTATAAGTTTATTGAGGCTGTAGAAGTATTTTCAACAGACAGGATTTCAGAAATAGTCGGAAGGGAGTGCCCATCATTCAGCAGGTCCAGAATTTTTAATACTCGTTGAGTATCTTTGTTGCTATATAAGCGATGACCTTTTGGCGTCCTTTCAGGGTGTAATAAGCCATAACGCCTCTCCCAGGCCCTCAGGGTGGAGGTTCCTACAGATGTTTTTTCAGCCAGCAGGCGTATAGGAAAGCGTTCCTGATCTGGGTTTTGCTCAGTGTTGTGAGTGACTCGGTTCATAATATTTAATTTCGACATGTGTTTATTGTACAAGAATATTTGACTTGTACAAGTATTGTATATAGTATTTTAATCATTGTACAAATATCTTGTACAGGTTTTAAAGGTGACTTGCAGTTTAATAGACAAAACGGCGGGACTCTAACGATATTTCACGATCAGTATTCATGAGTAACAGGTGATATAAGTGGATAAACAGCTAGAAGAGCAATTTAGAGGTAAGCGTTTTAAAGGATTGCCCAATTTTAAGCATGGTCGTAGTGCGGGTATGGGTGTTTTGGTTGTAAACCTGGGTACGCCAGATGAGCCGACTACTTCTTCTGTCAGGCGCTACTTGGCAGAATTTCTATCTGACAAGCGTGTTGTTGAAATCCCCAAATTACTATGGATGTTAATACTCCATGTCATCATTTTACGAATTAGACCAGCAAAGTCGGCACGTGCTTATAAGAAAGTATGGAGTGAGCAGGGCTCACCGTTTATGGCGGGCACTGCTGATTTATGTTCAAAAATACAGGCTCTACTCGATGATCGTATTTCTGGTAAGTGCAATGTTCAACTAGCTATGCGTTATGGAAATCCATCCATTCAGAATGGATTAGAAAAGCTTCAGGCAGAAGGTGCTGAACGCATTATGGTGCTGCCTTTGTATCCTCAATATTCTGGTGCAACAACAGGGTCCGTTGCAGATTCGGTATTTTCAGCTTTGTCCAAATTGAGATGGGTACCAGAACTAAGAATGCTAGGTGCTTATCACGATGATCCTGATTATATATCAGCAGTAGCAAAGTCTATTAATGAGCATTGGCAATCAAGTGGTCATTTAATAAATAAAGAGCTGGTAACAGGACATAAATTGTTTATCTCATTCCATGGTATGCCCAAAGCAACATTGCATGCCGGTGATCCCTATTTTTGTCATTGTCATAAAACAGCAAGATTAATCGCAGCCGAATTGGATCTACACGAAGATCAGTGGGAAATGGCATTTCAATCTCGATTTGGAAAAGCAGAGTGGTTGCAGCCCTACGCAGCAAAACGATTTGTTGAGCTGCCAGAAGAGGGAATAAAAAATATTACCGTTGCGTGTCCAGGTTTTTCAATCGATTGCCTAGAAACACTGGAAGAAATAGCGATAGAAGGGTGTCAGGACTTTATCGCAGCAGGAGGTAAGTCCTTTGAATATGTGCCGGCTTTAAATTCATCAGAACAGCATGTTGAGTTTATGGTTAATAGAATAATGGCCAATGCATCTGCATGGCCTGAATTAAAAAGAGAGTTAGATATAAATGTGTGGAATAGTCGTATTGAACTCAGTAAACAGTTAGCACTTGCAGCAGGAGGGGTTTAGGTGAACACAATTGATGATATTAATAAATTAAAGATAAATAAGGTCTCTGGTGATAAATCGTTACGACCATTGATTGGTGTAAGTGCGTGCTTACTCGGTAAGCCGGTGCGTTTTGATGGTGGACATAAGAAAAATAATTTCATCTTATCTTCACTATCGAACCATATTGATTTCGAATCTGTTTGCCCTGAGATGGGTGCAGGTTTTGGAATGCCAAGGCCAACTATGCAACTTCGTCAGAAAGGTAAAGAGATACGTCTGGTATTTAGTAAGCAAACTGAGAATGATGTGACTGATCAGTTAATTAATTATTCTGTTTCTAAAGTTATTCAATTAAAACATCTTGACGGTTTTATTTTTAAAAAGGATTCCCCCAGTTGTGGTGCTTTTCGAGTGCCCGTGGTGATACATGAAGAGGGTTTCAGAAATAGAGAAGGTGTAGGTCTTTTTGCAAAATCATTTATGCAACGTCATCCTCTTATTCCCGTTGAAGAAGAGGGTCGCTTAAATGATGCTGCGCTCTGTGAAAACTTCTTTGAACGTGTATATGCCTATCGCCGCTGGAAAGAAATAGGTAACCCGGAGAAAAATATCAAAGGGTTCATTGAATATCATGCAAGGCACAAATTAATTCTTATGGCTCGAGGTAGTCATTTCTACACGGAGCTGGGTCGTATAGTGGCAGGTACGACTAAAAAAGATCTGATGCAACGTCGTGAACAATACATACACAGGTTTATGCAGGTAATGAAGGTTACCACGCAACGAGGTCGCCAGGTTAATGTATTGCAACATGTTATGGGTTATTTGAAGCAGGTTATCAACAGTGATGATAAACAGGAATTGTTGGCATTATTTGAAGCTTATCGAAAAAATCAGCTTCCATTAATTACACCAATAACATTGTTGCGTCATCATCTTCGTGTTCATCCGCAAAAGTACATTTCAGAACAACATTATTTACAGCCTTTTCCTGAACAACTCGCATTGAGGTCATCGATATGAAAGAAGCAGCTTTAATGAATGATATTTGCATACATGAAAACAGTATTGCGCATTTAAAGTTTACTGCGCAATGGCAGGATGACATAGGTAAGCATACCGCTATACAACATATTAAGAAATTTCACATATGGCGAGATATGGATTTACTACCACAACCTTTACTAAACGATATTCTGCATCATCCAGTGGGCAAGGGTGAGCTTCATATATTTAAAGCTGACGAACTGGTACCCGCACGGCAGAAGGAGAAACTGGTTACGTTACCGATTAAAAACTTTAATGATCGCCTAAAGAGTGGTGAAAGTGTGCAACCTAGAGCGGGACGCTTTTATCCTATGGGCTGGTTCCGTGGTGTTAATGGTATTTATAGTGAAAATATGTTTCCAGCGCGACTGGTTGAGATGACTGAAAATAATATAGTGGTTGATTTTAATCATCCATTAGCTGGGCAAGAGTTAGTTCTTGGTGTTGAAATTTTAGAAATATTTCCGCCTTCAGATGAGCATGGCGGACGTTGTACGGATGTTATAGAGGAATTTCTCGGTCACGGTCCAGGTATGCAAGTTCCCTTCAATGATACTTCAACGGATTTCATTGTAGATAGTGTTTTTGAGCGTGTTGATGAGAGTAGTGATGAAGTCTTTTATAAAAATGAAAGAAAAGTACACCACCTTGATGCTTATGCACGTGCAACAATTTGTGATATTTATTCCGGCTTTGTTAAGCCGGGCTATGAAGTACTTGATCTTATGGCGAGTTGGGAATCACATATTCCTGAGGGTATTACAGATGTAAAAGTCACAGGCCTGGGCATGAATGAAATTGAGTTACAGTCTAATCCTGTGCTCAATGAACATGTTATTCATGATCTTAATAATCAACCCTTGTTGACTTATACAGATGAAAGCTTTGATCTTGTTATATGTACAGCTTCCGTTGAATACCTGACAAATCCATTAACAGTGTTTGAAGAAATTAAACGTGTGTTGAAGCCAGGTGGTCAATGCATTATCACTTTTTCAAATCGCTGGTTTCCATCAAAATCGATAAAACTCTGGTCTGAAATGCATGAGTTCGAGCGCTTAGGTTTAGTCATAGAGTATTTTAAGCAGTCAGGTTGGGATAAGGGTATTAATACTTTTTCAAGTAAAGGGTTACATCGTCCAGTTGATGATCCTCATTATGCACAAACACAAATCTCCGATCCGGTTTATGCGGTTTGGTGTCAGAAGTCATAACTCATTAAATTAGAGGATATAAACATGAATATTCATATACTCGATCCGATTACGCTGAATGATGTAAACGATTTAGACAATGCACCCTATGTTATTGAAGGTGAAGGGCAGGGCGCTATTAAGATTTATTTTGAATCGGAAGAAAATAAATGCGAATACCTGGACATGGATGTGCATGGCTCTGATGGCAGTGGTGGATCGGCATTGAAAAAGATTTTTGATGAGATGGCGGATAACCCTGACACAGGATCAATTAACTAGAAAATGATATAGGCGTATTTATAGCGTCGATATATCTAAGTGATAACGATTATATTATAGGAAATGATTCATTGTGAAGATTAAGAATACAGGGCACAAAGCGTTAGTCATTGTTGAAGACATAGGTCTACTTATTATTGCTATTGCAACAATCATAGCGATGGGTTTCGAAATAATATCTATGTTTAAAGCAATGAATGTGACGCTGGCTGATCTCTTATTGCTTTTTATTTACCTTGAAGTGTTGGCTATGGTTGGAATCTACCTTAAGTCTGGAAAGCTTCCTGTTCGTATGCCGCTTTACATAGCGATAGTCGCCGTGACTCGTTACATGATTCTTGATATGAAAAACCTGGATACCTTAAGAGTTCTAGGTCTTTCAGGTGCGATACTTGTTCTTGCAGTATCTATTCTTGCGATCAGATATGGCCATTCTAAATTTCCCTATGATCATAAAGAAGATGAATAACTAATTAAGTGATTGCATACATATATACAGTATAAGCGAATAGTTATTTATGAATTTAAAAATACAAATGAATTGGAGATTTCACGATGAGCACAAATGTACAACGCAGTATTAATTGGGTCGAACAAGGGTATGTACCAGAAGCAATAGTTCGAAAAGGTATTCGGCGTTTACTCAGGCAAAGACTGGATGAGATCCATGCGGGCGATGCTGAAGTATCGGCTGAATCTAAGCAGTTATTTATTGATGCAATGAAACAGTCTCCCATTGCACTGTCTCCTGAAAAGGCCAATGAGCAACATTATGAAGTGCCTGCCGAGTTTTATGAATACGTTTTAGGTAGGCATAACAAATATAGCGGCTGCTACTGGGATAACAAAACTAAAGATCTTACCCAGGCCGAAAACAATGCTTTGCGTATCACCTGTAACCATGCCGAGCTCAACGACGGTCAGAAGATTCTGGAACTGGGTTGTGGTTGGGGGTCATTAACTTTATGGATGGCGCAGCATTATCCTTCGAGTCAAATTACAGCTGTATCGAATTCTCATTCACAGAAGGAGTTTATCCTCAACAGGGCAATGAAACATGAACTAACGAATATACAGGTGATTACCTGTGACATGAATGACTTTAATACAATGGATGAGTTTGATCGTGTAGTGTCGATTGAAATGTTCGAGCATATGCGTAACTGGGAAAAACTATATAACAAAGTATCAAGCTGGTTAAACGATGGCGGAAAATTCTTTATGCATGTCTTTTCACACCGTCAGGTTCCTTACAGTTTTGAAGTAAATGACAGCAGTGACTGGATGAGTGAGTATTTTTTTACCGGTGGCATGATGCCTAGCGATGACCTGCCTCTGTATTTTCAACAAGATTTAAAAATCAGTAAAAGCTGGACCTGGGATGGCAAACATTATGCAAAAACATCCAATGCATGGCTTGAAAGAATGGATAAAAACAAACAGATCTTGATGCCCATCTTTAAAGAAACATATGGCGATGAACAGGCGAACACCTGGTGGATGCGTTGGAGACTATTTTTTATGGCCTGTGCAGAACTATTTGCTTATGAAGATGGGCAACAATGGCATGTTATGCATTATTTATTTAACAAGGCATGAGCTATGAAAGACCAGAAACGCATTGTAGTTAATTTCATCATTTTTCAGCTGGGCTGGTTCAGTTGTGTGTTGATGGCTGCAAAAGGTTTATCCGAGACAGGTATTATTATTACGCTTCTACTCGTGGGTATTCAGTTGTTTCTGGCCGAGAATCGTCTGAATTTATTAATACTTATATTCATCATTACTCTGATAGGTGGTGCGTGGGACAGTGTACTGACATCTTCTAATATTTTGGTGTTCAACACGGGGATGATCGTTAACTACCTTGCGCCAGGATGGATTATAGCGATGTGGTTAATCTTTGCGACGACCTTGAATGTTTCGTTTCGCTGGTTATTTGGACGTTACTGGTTGGCGATGTTACTTGGCGCTATTTGTGGGCCTCTGGCTTACCAGGCAGGTGCCGCCCTGGGGGCTGTCGTTATACCAGACAATTTACAGGCGAATTTAATTATGGCTGCAGGCTGGTCATTGTTAATGCCTTTATCGGTCAAATTGGCTGAGATGTTTAATCGAGATAATATCAGAGGAGATGGAATATGAGTGTTATTTCACATTCACTTGTTGCGCTTGTTCCAATGTTTATCATTGGGATTCTTTTCTGGCTTATCAGTCTGGTTAAAAAAGACGTCAGTATTGTTGATAGTTTGTGGTCGCTGTTTTTTATCGTTGCAGCGTTAACGATTTTTAATTACCAGGAAGATGTTACTGATCGAGCTGTACTGGTCTTGTCGTTAGTGACTATATGGGCTCTGCGACTGTCGATTTATATCACTCTACGACACTTGGGACATGAAGAAGATCATCGTTATCAGACCATTAGAAGCAAGAATCAACCTGGGTTTTCATATAAGAGTCTGTATTTGATATTTGGATTTCAGACTTTGGTCGCCTGGGTCGTAGCACTGCCTTTGTTTTATGCAATTAATTCTGCTGCGCCTTTAAATGTTTTTGATGGGCTGGCTGCATTGTTATGGCTTGTGGGTATGTTCTTTGAGTCGGTTTCAGATTATCAGCTCTATCAGTTTAAAAAGAACCCTGAAAATAAGGGTAAAACATTTACCCAGGGTTTATGGAAGTATTCCAGGCACCCAAATTATTTTGGAGAGTTCCTTGTTTGGTGGGGATTCTTTATATTTGCACTTTCAGATCATGCCTATTTAACAATTATATCTCCATTGTTAATGACATTTCTATTGCTCAAGTTCTCTGGTGTAAGCCTGTTAGAAGAAACAATGAAAACCAGACCAGGGTATGAAAGCTACATGCAACATACTAATGCTTTTTTTCCTGGATCTGCTTTTAAGGGAGGTGAGTCATGATGCTTATCAATAACATAAGAAATAATGTATTGATCGTTCTCATCATGATTACATTTAATTATCAGGCCATGTCTCAGAGTAATTATCCTGCAAATGAATTTGAAGATACTCAGACTACCAGGAAAAGCTGGAATTTTATTGCTTACCTGGATGATGAAAAAATTGGCTATCACAATTTTGAAATAATTAACAAAGCTGGAGAGATGATTGTAAATATACAGGCTAAATTTGATGTGAGTTTTATGTTTATTCCTGTATATAGCTATGAGCATAAAAATAAGGAGGTCTGGAGTAATGACTGTTTAATCAGTCTTGATTCAAGCACATTGGATGGTGGTGAAAAGTTATTTGTTAACTTGTCAAATAATAAAGGGATTACTCATATTGTCACGCCCGACAATAATATAAAAAAAAATTCCTGTATAAGAAGTTTTGCGTACTGGGATTACGAACTTATCAATTCTAAAGCCTTGCTTAATGTACAGACAGGTGAATTGATTGATGTGAATTATGACTTTATCGGCATTGAAAATATAACTATTAATAATCAGCCAATTAGTGCCAGGCATTACCAGTTAAATGGTAAAGACAGTGATGGCAAGTTGATTAATATAAATCTCTGGTATAACTCAGATAACAAGTGGTTAGCCCTGGAATCCAGGCTTGATAATGGTCGTTCTCTTCGATATCAGCTAGCACAGGAGTCCGTACAATGAAGTGGTTGATAGTGACTATCAGTATTATGTTATTACAGGCGTGCTCGCACACATCAGAAGTTGCTTTGCCTCGCGCGAAGAATGTAGACCTGAATCGTTTCATGGGTGACTGGTATGTGATTGCTAATATTCCTACCTTTATCGAACAGGGTGCACACAATTCCATTGAGTCCTATGCCATGAACGGTGATGGCTCGATTGCCACCACATTTCGATTCAACCAGGACTTGTTTGATGGGGAATTAAATACATATAAACCCACTGGTTATGTTAGCGAAAATAATAACAGCGAATGGGGTATGCAGTTTATTTGGCCCTTTAAAGCTGAATACATTATTGCCTACCTTAGTGATGATTACGAACAAACTATAATTGCACGCTCAGCACGCGATTATCTCTGGATTATGTCTCGATCTCCGATCATAGACGAGCGCATTTATAAAGCATTAGTACAAAGAAGTGTCGATATGGGCTACACCCGTGAATTGATACAGAAAGTACCACAACAAATTAAATCTTCACAAAATATAAATGTGATTATGATGGAGCAAACACAATGAAACTGGCCATTATTGGTAGCGGAATTTCAGGCAATGTTCTTGCCTATTATTTAAATAAGGAATACGAAATTACTGTGTTTGAAGCCAATGACTACATAGGTGGTCACACGCATACCCATGATATTGAAATTCAGGGTCAGCAATATGCGGTAGATACAGGTTTCATTGTGCACAATGATCTGACTTATCCCAATTTTATTAGCTTATTAGAAGAGCTGGGTGTTGAGCGTCAAAAGTCGATCATGAGTTTCAGTGTGAAATGTGAAAAAACGGGGCTTGAATATAACGGCAATAATCTAAACTCATTATTTGCACAACGTAGAAATTTATTACGCCCATCATTTTATAAAATGATAGGCGACATAATGCGTTTTAATAAAGAGTCACTAGCTTTGCTTAAAACACCTGAAATCGATATCAGTCTTGGAGATTATCTGCAAAAGCATGGTTATTCTAGCCAGTTTATTGAGCATTATATTATACCCATGGGTTCAGCCATCTGGTCATCAAGCTATGAGCAGATGCTGGGATTTTCAGCCCACTTCTTTATTCGGTTTTTTCATAATCATGGCCTGCTTAATGTGACGAATCGGCCAGACTGGTATGTCATTAAAGGGGGGTCTAGTGCTTATCTGGATAAATTGACATCAAGTTACCGCAGCAAAGTACGTCTGAACTCAGCTGTTAGACAAGTTAAAAGACTTGAAAACCATGTAGAAATTACTACAGATGAAATATCTGCTGAAAAATTTGATTATGTTTTCTTTGCCTGTCACAGTGACCAGGCATTGAGTATGCTTGATCACACTGATTCATTTGAAACAGATATATTGTCATCTTTTCCTTATCAGAATAATGATGTTGTGTTGCACACAGATACATCTTTGTTGCCAAAACGAAAACTCGCATGGGCATCCTGGAATTATCACAGGCTACAAAGTCAAACCACGCCTGTAGCAGTGACTTACAACATGAACATATTGCAGGGTCTGGATTGCCCTGAAACATTCTGTGTCACACTGAATCATTCGGATGCTATTGATGAATCTAAAATTATTAAGCGTCTAAATTATATGCATCCACTGTTCACACAAAATACACTGGATGCACAAAAACAGCATTCCAGGTTAAATGGTGTGAACCGATGTTTTTATGCAGGTGCCTACTGGCGTTATGGATTTCATGAAGATGGTGTTGTCAGCGCTTTAAATGCAATCAGTGACTATAAGGAGCAGCTGGGTTATGTACAGCAAAATATACGTCGGGCAGGTTAATCATAAACGATATCTACCTCGTGAGCATTGCTTCAGTTATCGTATGTTTATGATGTATCTCGATCTTGATGAGTTACCTCATTTGTTTGATCGTTATTTATTCTGGTCAGCAAAGCGATTTAATCTAGCTTACTTTAATCGTAAACAACATCTGGGTGATACTAACCGGTCATTAAAACAGTGTGTTCTGGATCTTGTATATAAACAGGAAGGACTAAAATTAAATGGACCAGTCAGATTGTTAACTCATTTTAGTTATTTTGGTTACGGATTTAATCCTGCCAGTTTTTATTACTGCTTTGATGATGCAGGAAAAGAGGTAAAAGCAATTGTTGTAGAGGTGAATAATACTCCCTGGGGTGAACAGTACTGTTATGTATTACCTGCCAATAAACCCAATACTGCATCCAGGCATATTTATGAATTGAGTAAACGTTTTCATGTGTCACCATTTAATCCAATGGATCAGAACTATGATTGGCGCTTTTCGGATCCTGGAGAGCATTTATCTGTATACATGAAAAATAGTGTAGATGGTGAAAAAATATTTGATGCTGTACTGACTTTACGTAAGCAGGAAATAAATAGTCTGAATCTAGCTAAAATGTTAACGGGTTTTCCATTTATGACCATAAAAATAATTTCTGCGATTTACTTTGAAGCTTTAAGACTCTGGTTTAAACGCACGCCTATTTATGATCATTCTGGAAAAGATTATGTAACCAATGCTAAAAATGAAGAGGGTTAGAAATGAAAAATAATATTGTGACGTCTATACAGAATCAGGTAAAAGACCGTCCTCGTTTTCTCAATCAACTGGCAAAGCGTATTGTGTTATCAAAGCTAGAGAGCATGGATAAAGGTCTATTACAGATCGTTGATGACAATCATATCTTTCAGTTTGGAGACCCGACTTTAAGTAAATTAAAAACCACCATTACCATTCGAGATCCTTTATTTTACAGCTCGCTGGCTTTCGGTGGCAGTGTCGGTGTAGGTGAAGCTTATGTGCGAGGTGATTGGGATTGCAATGATCTCACCACGCTTATGCGTCTACTCCTTATCAATCGAGATGTTCTGGATGATGTCGATCAGGGTGCAAGTAGCATCAGTGCGATTATGAATAAAGCATTCCACTGGCTGAACAAGAACACTCGAGATGGTAGTCGGCGCAATATTTCTGCGCATTACGATATTGGCAATGATCTGTTTGAGCACATGCTGGATAACACCATGATGTATTCTTCAGCTATTTATGCGGATACAGAATCCAGTCTTGAAGATGCTTCAATAAACAAAATGGAGAGACTGTGTAAAAAGCTTGAACTGTCTGATCAGGATCATCTTCTTGAAATTGGTACAGGCTGGGGTGGATTTGCCATTTATGCGGCCAGTCATTACGGCTGTCGCGTTACGACGACAACCATTTCCAAACAACAGTATGACTATGCTCACCAGTTAGTTAGGCAAAAAGGTCTGCAAGACCGAATCACATTACTATTAGAAGATTATCGTGATTTACAGGGGCAGTATGACAAGCTGGTCTCTATTGAAATGATAGAAGCTGTGGGACTGGAACACCTGGATGTTTACTTTGAAAAATGTTCAAGTCTGTTAAAGCCTGATGGTTTGATGTGTTTGCAGGCCATTACCATTCAGGATCAACGTTATGAACAGGCAAAGAGTGAAGTTGATTTTATTCAGAAATACATATTTCCTGGCGGCAGTCTGCCTTCTATTACCGCCATCAGTCAGTCTCTAACTCGAGTAACGGATATGTCTATTTATGATATTGATGACATTGGTAGACACTATGCCAGAACTTTACATGACTGGCGTGAACGTTTCTTTAAATATGAAAATAAAATACGTCAGCTTGGATATGATGAATCTTTCATCCGCTTATGGGAATACTACCTGTGTTATTGTGAAGGCGGTTTTATGGAGCGATCCATTAGCACCATACAGGTTGTAATTAGCAAACCTTCGTATAGATAGAGTCAAAACAATGAATGGTATAGATCCGTACGCCTATATGCATAAAATTTCATCCAGTATGGATGACCTGGTAAACAAACAGGAAATAGAAACCGTGCTGGATGAAATTGAATATTTATTTGAAGTCATCCCACCCGATATGCAGGATATTGCTGAAATCCTAATCGATCTATTACGGAAGAAATTAGCTGATGTTAGTTAAAGCGTATGCATAGTAATAAAGTAAGTAGTTATGCCTTTCGCAGGGTTAATCCGTTTCTGGGTGTAATGCAGGTTATTGAAACAGAAGGAGGGCGAGCGATCAGTACCAATGGCATAGTCTGGGATATAGAAGTCATAGCCGAACAGTCTGGTGACTGGGGAAGTTTAAATAAAAATAGAAACAATATGGTGTTTTACCGCTACGGCTTATGGTCATTACAGGATGGGCTTGTGAGTCGGCCATTGGCGCCTCACCTTGAGAATGACTCACTTTCAAAGCAATGTAATTTTCTTATTGAAAATATAAAACAACGTCTTTGTGACCTGCCTTTTAAGCTTAAAGATACAGAAGAACTCTGGTTATTTGATGAGAAAAACCACAAGCCTCTTGCTTTGCTTGCCAGTGTTATACCAGGTAATAAGCGTCCTTCACCTGAACCTAAATACTGGGCCTCTCATATTGGAGCAGAAGGTGTGCCCAGCCAATATATATTCCCAGATGCCAAACAACTTAAAGCCCAGGTAGAAAAGGCTGCCGGTTTTAATATTCAAAAGCACTGGATAAATAGACACGAAGATGGCAGTGGTGTGTATGAAATTAATAAAAAACATTTATCAGGCAGTGAATTTCCACCTTTTCTTATATCTGAATACTGGCCGGATGAAGAGCAGAGTCTTTGTGTAAAAAACTATATTCACTGGATTGCACCCTCCTTGCTTACCTTGCAGAATATTTCTAAAGCAGAAAGAATACGCTTAGAAGAAAACATGAATGTGCAGGCTATATCCATCGAACATCACAAGGAGTTATTTATTGAGGTCGTTAATGAAAAGTTACTGAACTCAGCCCTGGTTCAGTGTAGGTTGCAAAAATCCATACTATAATTACCAGTAATCTATAAAACTATATTTTGTTAACATGGAATTATCCGGTAACTAAAACTCAGTTCATACCTTATGAAACTAATTGTATATATAAGTGAATACTCTGGTAGCGAAGCAGAAATCGATCAAGTCCTTGAGTCTATTACATTAAAAGCTAAAACCAATAATCCAGAATATGATGTGACGGGGGTGTTATTTTACCAGAATGGCAAATTTGTCCAGATTATAGAAGGCGAAGAAGAATCACTCAATAAGCTAATGAAGCGAATAGAATCCGATTCGCGTCACAGCAATATTAAGTATCTGGTAAATGAAGAAATTCAGAACCATGCTTTTAAAGACTGGAATATGGATTCATTTAATCTTTCAGATAAAAAGAACATAGATGCTGAAGAATTAGAAAAAATATATGATGCTTATCGTAAAGTTGCTTTGCTTAGCTCTGATACTCTTGTATTAGCCTACAAGACTTTGCTTGAAGAAGGTGTGTTTTCTAAAGATTTATAAATATAAAGTGTATATTTTAAATAAACAAATATTTTATTTGAGTTATATAGGATTTTTATTAATTTATTATATTTCACGAGTGATATTTGCCATTCACTTATAGATTGATAGTTGAGACCATCTCTGAAAAGAGGGCATTGTCATTTCTCTATAATATAATAATTAATATAAAAAGGAGAGGTTGACAACTTCTCCTCTGCAATCGATATCCCTATCTATTTCAATGCGTTAAACTAATATGAGGTGTCTAAGTAATAGACTGGGCCTATTTCAGTGTAAATTCTGCTGAAAGCAATGCATTCAAGTCGATCACGTTCCTGATTTTTCGCATATTCTTCTGTGCCTGGCTTGATATCCCATAAATCATTCCAGCCACACCATGTACCGTCTGTAACCCTCCCCTAAAATAGAGACATGTTCATTTAGCGTTCTCCCACGTAAACTACGTAACAGGAGAACAACAATGAAAAAATCACGTTATTCAGAAACACAGATAGTGAAAATTTTAAAAGAAGTCGAATCCGGTAAATTGGTTAAGGATACCTGTCGTGAGT
>Ga0316207_10002723_pt1 | contig 17540 bp, 17 predicted proteins | sample 6weekpyrite_MG_FD_204943 | JGI IMG/M metagenome (GOLD analysis project Ga0316207, IMG submission 204943) | Microbial mat bacterial communities from mineral coupon in-situ incubated in ocean water Damariscotta River, Maine, United States -... | ecosystem: Environmental > Aquatic > Marine >...
TCACCGGGTTTAGCCGCGGCCTACTTTCAAAAAACAGAATGCTTTTGTTTTACCCAGCAAAAGCTTAAAGCCGGTGAAGAAAAACTGATGCCCGTCACCTTTATAGTTGATAGCGAGTTACCGGAAGAAATGAGCGAAATCGCTTTGTCTTACACTTTCTTTACCAGTAAACAAAATCAGGATTTATCTGAAGCTGTAAATGACAATTTATCAACCAATAAATCCTTAACCCTAGAAAAATCAAACGCACTTTCAACTGATCTTTCTAGGTTAACACTTTCACTTAATCAGGATCACAAATTATGAGTACTGCAAGTCACGGTGAATATTATATTCCGGAGCCCAGTAAATGGCCCGTTATAGGAACGATTGCATTAACAACTTCGGTTATTGGTGCGGTAAACACGATACATGCAGGCGAGATGAGTCTTTTGCTTCCCGTCGGTTTATTATTGGTTGCCTATTTATTTTTTGGCTGGTTTGGTTCAGTAATCGATGAATCAATGGCTGGAAACTATAATGATCAGGTAGATCGCTCGTTCCGCTTAGGCATGATGTGGTTTATCTTCTCTGAAGTTATGTTTTTTGCCGCTTTCTTTGGTGCATTATTTTATGCAAGAGCCTTAGTCATACCCTGGCTAGGTGGCGCAGGCAATAATGCAGCAACCCATGAATTTTTATGGCCCGCATTTGAAGCCGTCTGGCCCGTATTAACTAACCCGGATAATGCTGCATTTACAGCACCAAAAGAAGCAATGGGTGCAATGGGTTTACCCGCAATTAATACCGCTATTCTGTTAACTTCAAGTGTAACTGTAACCTGGGCACATCATGCACTACGTGCTGGTAATCGTAAGCACCTTAATATGGGCCTGGGCTTAACTGTTCTATTAGGGGTTTGCTTCCTGATATTACAGGTTGAAGAATATATGCATGCTTACAATGAACTGGGTCTTACCATGGATTCAGGTATTTATGGTAGCACATTTTTTATGTTAACCGGCTTCCATGGTTTCCATGTAACCATGGGTACAACGATGTTGTTAGTAATTTTAGTCCGTTGCCTAAAAGGTCACTTTACAGCCGATAACCATTTTGGATTTGAAGCGGTTGCCTGGTATTGGCACTTCGTTGATGTTGTTTGGTTAGGGCTATTTATATTTGTTTATTGGCTATAAGCTTAAACAAGTCAGAAGTCAGAAGTCTTTTTATTATTAGACTTACGACTTAAGACTTCTGACTATCTTTTAAAGGCCGTGTGGCTGAATAAGCCCAGTTGCCTGACCAATTAAAAGCAGAAGAAATATTCCAACTGAAAGACCAATCCTCCAGGTTAGCGATTTAACCAACTTATCCGAGTTCCCTTTATTGTTCACAAGATGGTATAGTGCTGAACCTAAGCTGACTAAAACTATAAGCAGTAAAACAACAACAATAATTTTAAAAATCACTCTAATAACCTCTTTAATAAAAACATAATATATAAATCATTCAAACCATGCCAGGTATACAAATAAAACACTATAATTTTAAAGCTACGCTTATACCTAGCATAGTCACCCTCGCCCTGCTTTATATAATGATATCACTTGGCTTCTGGCAACTTGACCGGGCAGATTATAAAGCTAATTTACAATCAATAATAGAGAGCAAGCAAGGTAAACAGGCTATTCCCCTTAATAGCATAGCTGAAGAGGAAGATAACTGGTTATACCAGCCTGTATTTGCAACGGGTCAATATGATCAACAACATCAGATTTTTCTTGATAACCAGGTACATAACAGGGTGGCCGGTTATAGTGTTTTCACACCATTAAAAATATCAGACGATCTGGCAATTTTAGTCAATCGTGGTTGGTTAGCATTAGGCACTAGTCGAGAAAGGCTTCCAGATATTACTTTAAATTCCCAGGTTTTACGCATTGATGGGCTTACTGCCCACCCACCCTCTAAAACTTTAGTGCTTTCAAGTAATGCAAATAGCTATGAACAATGGCCAACAGTTTTACAATATATTGATATAAAAGAAATTGAAAAACAATTAAATTATAAATTGATGCCTATGGTTATTATAATGAATCAGGCTGAACAAACAGTACTGGAACCCCTGCCAATAAAAATTAATATGCGTAGTGAAAAACACACAGCTTATGCATTTCAATGGTATGGCCTTTCATTAACGTTATTTATCATATACATTGTGGTAAACACTAAAAGAACTAAACAGAATTAAATAATTTATTTAACATTGTAATTATTCAGCTTCCCAAATGATTTTAAATTAACGTTAAAAAGTGAATTCACATGTTTAATACAGATTTTGAATCTTATGGAATGTAAACAGAATAGCAATAATAGACTAAGGTTTATACATGACTAATGAAGCAATAGAACAACCAAAACGCAGCAACACAGCCCTATGGGTTATGACTGCATCTTTTTTTATTCCGGCTATTTTGGCCTATGTTTATTTCTATTATGGTGATAGACCTGCAGTAAATAGTAATGGCGACTTAATTATTCCAATAGTCGATATTCACACATTAAATATAACCGATAAATCCGGTGCAGCTTTAAGTGAAGAAAAGCTTACGCCTAACTGGCGCATGTATTACTTTGTTGGCTCACATTGTGATAATGACTGTCAAACAAGCTTGTATAATATGCGCCAAATTAATATTGCCATGGGCAAATATCAGGATCGTGTAAGCCATGGAATTATTCATTTAGCAGAACCCGATGAAGAGTTTGCCTCTTTAATCGAAAAAGAACATCAATCTGCAGATAATATTTACACTAAAATAGAAAACATTTCAGCTATCTCAAAACTTGAAAATAATGCAAATAAACTGCAATCTATTTATCTGGTCGACCCACTTGGTAATATTATGATGCATTTTCCAAAAGATCTTGAACCAAAGCTAATTCGTAAAGATATGAATAAATTACTTAAAATATCACGATTACGTTGACTAGAGGGACAACATCCTACAGATCTTGAAGCGATTGATATTAGAAAATAGCCAGGCTTTTTTAATATTGTTCATGCAAGCATTGCAGATTTTAATATCATGGGTATTATATACTTGGCTATTTCCATGGGCACAAAAAATTATACCAGTTTATATTTTTATAAAATTAAACCTTAATTTAGTGCCCCTTAAAGAGAAACGCTAAATTTTTTATAACTTTCAAGACCTCCTGAACTTAATTTCAACATTCTAAATATTTTTATTACTCAGTTAACAGGAAAAGATGTCCAGCCCTGCAACCAGTTACTGGCAATACCAGGCCGAATTGCGCCGAGATAATTAGCGCCCTCATCCCAGAACTCCCCTTGAGGTATATTCGCTTTTGACTCCCTGGCGGGAGAATGGCTATAGGGCGTAAAGTCTGGTTCAACTGGGTTATATACACTTACAGGTAAACGTGGATCAAATCCAAACTTATTATTTAAATGTGGACGTGTTAAATAGTCAGCTTCAATAAAGCCTTTATCATCATCTTTTTTATCCGATTCAATTGAAAAATACTGTTTTCCATTTTTACCAATCGAATAGAAAAGAATATTGTTATAATTCAAATCCCCGTTTTCAACCAGATTAGCAACTTCATTACCTCGAAGATCAACTGATTCATTACTAAAACCGGAAATAATGAAGTTGCTAAAAGTACCACCACTACCTCGGCGAATATTCATTGCCCGCTGTGAGATCTGGCTATTGTTAGCACCAATCATCGTCACATTATAAAAGGCGGGTTTTGAAACGGGTTCGGCTAAAGGATTCTTTTTAAAATTATCTCCCTCAAAGCCATTATCCCCTCCATCGATATGCAGTTGTACAATCAGAAATTGAACTTTACCCTGCCACCCCATATCCCAGTCAAATGAATCATCTTTAGCACCGGTTACAACAATGTTTTTCATATTGACACTACCACCAAATACTTCTATACCGTCATCAAGTGCCTTATGAATCTGTACATACCTGACAATTGTACTTGAACCACAACCACCCAAAGTCAGACCATTTAATTCATTGTCGGTATAAACTTCATAGCCAGCAAATTCAATGCGAACATATTGTAAAACCCCACAGGAAGATTGGCTATCAGCACCACCAAAGTCACCCCTGACATCTTCACCCGGAATACCTTCTATATGTGCACTTTCACCTCGATTAATTGGCGCATTACCCAAAAGCACTACACCGCCCCAGTCACCTCGTTTTCGTTCTCCTGTAGATTTATTACTACTAAATATAACAGGGTGCTCAGGGCTGCCACTAGCTATAAGTTGTGAGTCACGCGTAATTATTAATGCGGTCCCTTTGTCACCTTTGATTTGGGTACCTGCTTCAATTGTTAGTTTTGCACCCTGCTCTACGTAAACAATGCTACGTAAAATATATTCTTTATCAGCAGTCCAGGTGGTGTTTTGCGTAATTGAATCGGACACTTCAACCCGTTGATTAAATAAATGACTTATATTAGAGCGAAAAAGCATCGCCAGGGTTATTATCAAAACCAGACTTAAACCCGCTATAGTTCCTTTTAATAAAACTAACTGCTTATTATTCTTATTCGAGTGGCTCTGTAATTTACCTGATTTAGTTTTCTGATTATTATCAAAAGAAACATTATCGACATCACTGACGCTGCCTGTTTGACCAAAAACTTTCTCAAAATCAACACGTAATAGTTTATAAGCCATACGCCGTAACTTATGATCTTCCGATTGAGTTGCCTGGCGTAAAAAGCTATTGCGTAACTCTGCATTATCTAGCAAACGCTCACTAGAGCAATGTTTTGCTGAACGGCTATTCTGACTTAATACTTCACACAGTGTAGTGAGCAAGCGAATAATATCCTGTTCAGTTAGTAGTTGTGATGAGGTTTGCATGGTAAAAATCCTAAAATTAAATCAATACGGATTGAATATATTTAAACTGATAAATCTACTGATCCAGACTAATAACAATTGCAGCTCTATAGCTGTTCCAGAATAATGGAATAACGTATGAGCGAATATTTTTTGGTAAATAAATTTCATCCAGCTCACCCCTTACAACCACGGGAACAGATATCATAAATTCCTGACCGAGATCTTTACGTGCATTACCAGAAATTATATTCGCAACTTCTCCAACCATATCGTTCAAATTTTCATCATGGAGTTCAGACTCCCCCATACTCAATAACATATGCTTTAATAATGCTCTTGGTGCGGTAAAATAAACACAACCTTTATAACCACCTGAAACACCAATAATACCGGTAAAATCATATGTCATTGGTTCTTTATTTTCATTAAGATAAGGCGTACCAAGTATTAACTCAAGGCTGGCTGTTTGGGTCAGATAATGCGCAATTGTCTGAACAAATATAGTGAGTCTTTTATCGTCCATAATTAACCTTCTACCAGTTCCAGTAATGCTTCCTGTAATTCACAATCACTAAAGGGTTTACACACAAAACCTTGCGCCCCTTGCTTTAGTGCCTTTATTGCTGTCGCTTTATCTTTTAATGCTGATACCACGAGTATTTTTACCTGTTTGTTAATTTGACGAATACGTGAAATTGTTTGAATACCATCCATCTCTGGCATGGTTAAATCCATAGTTATTATATCGGGAGTAAAATTCGATAAAGCCTCTATTGCTTCACGACCATTTACCGCACTTACAACTATATCAAAATCAGAGTCTTGCTGTGAGCGTTCTATTTTTCTGCGAATGATATTTGAATCATCGACAACCATCAATCTATACATAAGCATTTTCCAGTTAATCGGTTAACAATTTAAGCAGCTTTACTTTTCACTGCTTTTACGGGTGGAAAATTAATTGTAAATCGAGTGTATTTACCCGGTTTAGATGAAATTCGAATACTGCCTTTCTGCTCTCTGATATGTTTATGCACAACAGACATACCAACACCGCGACCAGAATTTAAATCTGATGTAATAGCCGTTGAAAACCCATTTACAAATATCAATGACATTAATTTTTTATCACTCAAATTATCAACTGAACGTTTATTCCATTTACCACTTTTGATAGCTTTTTGTCTTAATGCATTTGTATCAATGCCTTTTCCGTCATCTGATATCCTTAACTCATAGCCACCATCAGATGATGTAAGCAGGCAGACCTCAACGCGAACATGCTCAGGCTTACCAAACACGGCCCTGTCTTTTGATGTTTCTGCACCATGTGCTACAGCATTGCGCACCATTTGAATAATAGTCTCGCGAATTACGCTAATGTATGGTTCCGGCACACTTTGATCTTCAAGGCCAGAGCAAAACACCTGAACTGATTTATTCTGTTGAACTGCAATGGAATGAGCTAAATTATGAACAGCATGATTAGAAATTATATTATTAACCACCACACTATTAGAATTACTCTCAATAGATGTAGAAAGTTTCTTTTGTTGTAAATTCTGTTTAATATCTTCAATTGAATCCAGCAAGTCTATCATTCTATCTAACTGAATAGTAAATGGCATGAAATCATCACCTTTCAAACCAACCTGATTACTTAACTCACTGAGTATATCTTCTAGTTTATGAGCCTGTTGTTGTAATATATCTATTGATAATGCAGATGCTTCGCCTTTAACTTTATGTGACTCAGCAATTAATACTGATATTTTTGCACGGTGCTCTTTTTCGCTTTTACTACTCTTGCGTAATAGCTTATTAATATTGTCTACTGAATTACGACAATTAATAAGAAAATCATTCACCATATCAGTTTCTAAATGCAATAATGCTGATAGTAAATCACTCTGACTATTATCGCTTGCACGTGCTTCATCTAATTCCTTTTGTAGTCGAACTATCTTACTAATATCATTTACGGTAATTAGCACGTGTTGAATGAGCTCACCTTCACTTACTCGATTAAAGCTAAATTTAAGATAGCGCGTTGAATAGCGTCCTTTATTATCAAAACTATGTGTTTCAACACAATCTAATGGATTTAAATTTTTAACCAGATTCTCTTTAATAGATGGATCAAATAATAAATCGATATATTCCATAACTGTATTTAAGGTCGATTCTGTGACCATGTCTTCTAGTAATCCATCAAAAGTAAGGCCCTGAATGCCACTGATTCCAAAAAAATCATGCATGTTTTCAGAGTGCTCATCTCCTACTACAAGCCGGGTATCAATTAGTAATAAGCCTTGATTTACTGTTTCAAGAATTTGTCTATTCTGTCTACGTGCCTCATAAATAACTGCATCATTCTGGCGAAGTTTTGAAATAAAATGCACCAGTATTATCATGAAATTGATTACTGCTAAAACAATACCCACCATCTGAACACTACGTAGGTGTGATGCTTTCTGGGTTGCTATCTGTTCAAGTTCGTTTGTTAATGTACTAATAAAACTATGTAAAGAATGGTTATTTGCCTTTGCAAAATTAATCGCATCATTCAATGATTGCTGATAACCATCTTCATTGGACGGTTCTGGGCTACCAACAATGGGTGATAGTAAATTTTTAAATGGCATCCAGATATTATGGATACGTTGTAACGCATCGGCACCAATTTCAGACTTTACTGGATTTAATTTTTTCGCTATTCCTTCTGGCCCCGTTATCGTACTTCCAAGGCTAAAGGCATTAAATGCCTCATCAAACTGCTGATAGGTATCCCTGAGCTCATCCAGTGCGGGTCGACTATCCTCAGCAGATGTTGATGTATCACGTACTTCGTATAATCCCTTACTTAAACGCTGGGACATCGTGCTTAAGCGTCCCCCTAGATTCACCCCTATTGCATTTTTTGAAATCGAGTATGAAATATAAATATTCATCCCCAGAATGGTTGCGTCTAGCAAAATAAACATGCCTATTGCAAAAATTAAACTACGGTATTTTCCGCTGATAATACTTTTAATGTTTTCGAGCATTCTTGTTTGGTCCAGGAGAAGTTATGAAACCAGGAGGTTATTGAAGGAGAAAGCAAGATAATGCAGAAATATGAACAAGATATTACAGGGGTGAGAAGGTTTTATTAATTGTGTTAGATCTGTGATAGGAACTATGAATTTTATCAGGGCTATGTGTACTAATTTAACAACGATAGACGGTAGGTAATGTTAAATATAAGGTACTTGTATCCAGGCTGTATCATCAATTAATAGGCAATTGAAGGTAGAAATAGTATGATCATTGAATAGACTGGTTTTATAGCAACAGAAAATTTGACATTGTTAAACTATATGACTTTTTTAAGTTACAGCCAATGACATAACTAGCTGAACTATTCCAAAAATGCTCAATATAAATACCACCATAAAGACAATTCCAGCAATAATAAAAGTTGAGGGTTTACCATGCTCAAAGTCACGCTCATGATTAGCTTTAGTTTGAATGCCACCAGCTGCAAACATAGTGCTTTTTAATACATTTAAAAAGCCCGTGCCTTTACGATTTTCCGTATCCTGCTTAACCACTTTCACCTCTCAATTTAAACTATAAAATTAATAAAATTATCTAATGGATCATACACCTACAATTTATGAATTCTATAATTAATATGCCAAAATTAAAGTAAATTAGCATTTTTCGTCATATATATTATTTATTACTTCACATGATCTAATTACTTATGATATACAGTGCTATAGCCTGAGCTAGACGAGGTTAAAGAGTGCCAAATAGGCATATAAATAATAAAATAAAAATCACTAAATCTTAGAATAAGTTCTATACTTACATTTTATACAACTTACTATTTAAGAAAGTGAATATACCTAATAAATGTGGAGTATTAATAAATGCTGTTCAAACACTTTTGCCATGTATACAAACCCAAAGAATGCCTTCAAGCTGCAGATCGCGAACCCGCCCAGATAACTGACATTTTAATACATGTTGCGATTTTATCACTCATACCCACAGTCTGTGGTTATTTAGCAACGGTTCATATTGGTTGGGATCTGGGTATAGGTAGCCGTTTCACTATGGCACCCGATAAAGCGGTTATCGCTGCACTTTTTGCTTTCTTAAGTCTGAATATCGGTGTCTATGCTTTAGGCTATGCAATTTGCTGGTTTTCTAAAACATTTAACCTGAAACCCGACCCATTACATTGTACCGAATTAGCGGTATTTTCATCTTTACCACTCTTCATGTTAGGCTTTGTTGCCTTATACCCGGTTTTATACATTAACGTGATAGTTGGGCTTGTTGCAATGGGCGCGGCTGTCTACCTGTTATATACAGGCATCCCCATCTTTATGCACATTCCAGAAGAAGAAGGGTTTGTTTACTCTACCTGGGTAGTTACAATTGGCCTGGTTATGCTAGTTGTCTTTCTTGGTGGCGCAATTTTCTTCATCTCTGCAACCAGCACCTGAAACCATAACTAACTTATATAGAATCAATTAAAAGCCCGCTTCTTGCGGGCTTTTTTATGCACAGGACGTGCGGTATATTAAAAATGCAGGAGCAATTTTTAATGGCATTTTATTAGAAATGGTGTTATTGGGTTATTATTTTACCGTCTATCTAGAACTCATAAATTGCGAAAAAGCCAGGCTATAATTCTAATTGAACTCCGGTTTTCTAGAGTGCACTGCTCACATCCTATAGGAGAACCCCCATGAGAAAAAGACTCTACTTTTTACTCCCAAACCTGGGAGAAGCAAAAAAAACGGTTGATGAACTGTTACTTTCAAGAATCGATGAACATCATATCCACGTTATGGCCAAAGATGGCACAGATTTGGGCGACCTGCCCGAGGCGAGCATCTTTCAAACCAGTGACATTGTGCATGGCATTGAAACTGGCATGGTTATAGGTGGTATTTCAGGGCTCGCTGGTGGCGTTATTGCAATTACCGCACTTCAGCTTGGTTCAATTATGGGATTAATTGTACTGGGTTGTACCCTCTTTGGCGCAGGCTTTGGTATTTGGACTTCAGGCATGATTGGCTCAAGCACGAAAAACACGAGATTAAAAGAATTTGAACAGTCTATGGAGGAAGGAAAAATCCTCCTCATGACAGATATACCTGTGGACAAGGTAGAAGATATCACCCATAAGATGGAAGCACATAAGCAAACCATAATGGGTGGTTCAGATCCTAGTATGCCAGCCTTTCCTTAACAGGGAGTTGTGATTACCAGAAAGGTGATTACTGAAACGATAAACCTTAATTTCCTTTCTGGTAAAAACGGATTACATAAACATCCTGAGAAGGATTCTTGCGTAATGATCGAGTAACAGAAAACCAAACAACGCACTTAAATAAAAAATTGAATAACCAAACGTTTTCATTGCGTGATTATCGCTTTCGCCAGTGTTATACAGCTTTACTGCGTGATAAAGAAAACCTATGCCCAATGCAAGTGCCCCTGCAAAATAAATCAAACCCGTCATTTTTATAACAAATGGCATCAGGGTTACAGATAGCAACATCATGGTATAAAGCACGATATGTAATTTGGTAAACGTAACACCATGGGTAACAGGAAGCATGGGCAAACCCGCACGCGCATATTCTTCTTTGCGCTTAATCGCTAGTGCCCAGAAATGGGGCGGCGTCCAGACAAATATGATTAAAAACAGTAACAGTGCTTCACCATTAACTTCACCGGTCATCGCTGCCCAACCGAGTAATGGAGGTGCTGCACCTGCTGCGCCTCCTAATACAATATTCTGTGGTGTAGAACGCTTTAAAAACATGGTGTAGATAACCGCATAACCCACCAACGAAGTTAATGTTAATAAAGCAGTTAAGGGATTTGTCCAGACCAATAATATGGCCATTGCAATGACCGCAAGTGAAAGCGCAAACGTTAATGCCTGTTGTGAAGAAAGTTCACCCTGTGGCAATGGACGATTACTGGTTCGCTCCATAATCACATCTATACGTTGATCAACCCAGTGATTTAAAGCCGCCCCAGATGCAGATGCAAGACCAATACCTAAACAGGCCGCAATAAAGACATCAAGTGGTAATGCGCCAGGTGTTGAAAGTAACATACCAACAATGGCTGTAAATACAATCAGGTAAACAACTTTTGGTTTACAGAGGTTGTAATAGTTACGCCAGTTTAAACTGGGGGATTTTAAAGTAGCTTCAGTCATGTTAGAGCCTTTTCTGTATCATTTGGGGAGGTTATAGCACTAATACTCAGGCTATAATTTATAAGTAATAAAGTGAGTAATAACACCGCTGCAATTGCATTGTGTGAAACCGCTACAGGTATTGGTAAAACAAGCACAACATTAGCAATACCTAAAGAAACCTGGGTAGTTATTAGTGCCAGTAATAAAATGGCCAGTTTACGTAAAATGTTATTTTCTGTTTTTAACAACATTAAAAACGCTAAAACACAGAGGATAATGGTGGTAATAACCGCACCAACTCGGTGTAAAAAGTGAACTGTAACACCGGCTTCTAAAGATAAAGACCCACCTTCATAATTAACCGTTGGGTCTTTAAAAAATACAAAAGCTTCACTAAAATTCGTTTCAGGTAACCATACACCCTGGCAAGTTGGAAAATCAGGGCAATATAAGGCCACATAATTTGTGCTGGTCCATCCCCCCAGGAAAATTTGCAATGCTAGAACAACCACTGCAATTCTCGCCAATGGTTTTATTACCGGCTCAATATCAGCATCTTTAATTTTTTCTATCCAGGGCTTACTGTGCTTGAGAAAGACCCAGAACAATAAACTTAAAGTCAACAATCCAGTTAGTAAATGTAATGTAACGATTGTCGGTCGAACTAACTGAGTTACCGTCCACATACCTAGCATCCCCTGAAAAATAACCAGTGCAACCAATATCAGAGGCAAAATAAACTGTTGACCCTCGTGCTGTCGATTACGCCACGCAAGAAACGCCATAACTAAAATAAGCAAACCCAGGCTACTAGCAAAATACCGATGAATCATTTCTTTCCAGGCTTTCCCCGAATGAACCTTAAGATCAGGAAAGGCATTAATCGCCCGAGTTATCTCCTGTGCATCGTCTGGTGCTGTAATTTGTCCAAAACACCCGGGCCAGTCAGGGCAACCAAGCCCCGCATCGGAGAGACGCACATAGGCACCAAGGACAATCACAAAAAATGCCATGCAACACGCTGCTAAGCTAATTCGAAGAAACCACTTATTGTTCAAGAAACACCCGAATATTTAATTAAATTTTGACGCATTTGATGCTATATGAACTTGTTTATTGATGCAATTCAATTAAACTTTTTGGCGCATAAACCTAGATTTTTTAGATATTTACAATATTATTATTTTATTAATAACAAATACTAACCATAGGCATCCATACTTTAACTAAAATTAAGGCCTTACTAATACAGTCAATGTGCTCAAAATATAAACAGGCTTAGTTAATATGAAAATTCTTAAAATATAATCAGTGATGAAATTTAGTTCGATTGATTATTAATTAGAAATCTCTTTAATGCTGCACCGCTTAAAACTCGGATAAACCTCTCAATGTCAGCTCCCTATCTGTTACAATATTGACATGCATTAATAAAATACAGTATTTAAAATGTTAGCACTCTCGCGATTGACCACAGCCGTTAGTTTTTTATTGATTTTGCTTCTAAAAACTCAATGCTGCTCTGATAACATTTAATAATTTTGTTGAATTAGCGCTACCCAATAATTCCAGACATAATTTTTTAATTACCAGTATTAATATTTAAATTAAATTCATCAATCCTGGAACATTTGTAACGGGAATGTGAACTTAAAAATGTTAACGAACAGTGGTGAAATCACATGAAAAAAATAATCCTGTTATTTATAATTTTATACAGCTTTATCACTAACACATTACTTGCAGATGATTTAGAATATAACCTGACAGATGCTATTAATCGAAGTGACTTTGAGCAGGCAAGTGAACTGATAAAAAAAGGAGCTGATGTCAATAAAAAAATAGAACCATTTAATCAAACACCTATCATAATAGCTTCACTAAGAGGTACTCAATTTGTCAGGTTACTGGTTGATAATGGTGCAAATATAAATGCCAGAGACCAGGACAATACAACCGCACTTATCAATGCCTGTCTTTATGGAAATACTGAAGCCGCTATTTTTCTGATATCAAAAGGTGCTGACATACATGCTAAAAATAATGATGATATGACCGTATTAGAAGCCGCAAAAATATCAGAAAATAAATATTTAATTTCATATGTAAAATCGAAAGGCGCAAAATAAAACATAATCTACAATTGCATCTCTAAACAGGCATCACTGAATGCTTGTTCTTCCATCCAATTTAGAATTCTTATTAACAAATCTAACCTTATGAGCACAGCATGTTTGATCTTTATAAACATTTACTTTCCAGAGAAATAATTTTAGGAACAACCTTCGGCGCAGCAATAGTCTTTATGTTCGTGGGCATTATTTTCTGGGGCGGATTCAATACCGCAATGGAAGCCACAAATACTCTGGAGTTTTGTATTAGTTGTCACGAAATGGAAGACAATGTTTATATGGAATACAAAAAAACGATACACTATAAAAACAGAGCGGGTGTCAGGGCCATGTGCTCAGACTGTCATGTGCCCCGCCCCTGGACACATAAAGTTGTTAGAAAAATACAGGCTAGTAATGAAATATTTCACAAAATACTAGGTTCAATTAATACACCTGAAAAATTTAAGAAAGAGCGTAAGGCCTTGGCAAGCATTGTCTGGAAATCCATGAAAGAAACCGATTCTCGAGAGTGTAGAAACTGTCATTCTTTCAATGCAATGGAAATAAATTTACAGCAAAGTCGAAGCGGCCTGGTGCACAAATATTCACAGGACAGAGACAAAACCTGTATTGACTGCCATAAAGGTATTGCTCATGAGTTACCTGAAAACACTGAAGTCTATAAAGGTGGTAATGATATGGATCACAGCTACTATGAAGAACTTAAGTTACCCTGTCATAAATGCCATAGTGATATGCAAAAAACAAATATTGAAGATTGGGATAATTCATAATTCATTTAGAAGCGTATAGAACACAGAGGAATTTTTTTAATCGTAGGGTGGATCAAGCGAAGCGGATCCACCGTTTTCACTAAGCCTGGTGGATCCGCTTCGCTTGATCCACCCTACACAACTGATCATTGCGTTTTCTTTTTCTTCTAACACTTTATTTATATTTTGATTGAACAATAATCGCTTTAGGCTCAACAATACAGGCTTCGCGACACAATGCACAACCTGTACAAAGCTGCATATTTATTGAGGGCTTTTCCATATCCCATAACATAGCACCTTCAACGGGACATACACGACAGGCCCCACATTCTGGTCCACTATAAGGCATGCATGATTGTGTGTTGATATAAACTGTTGCTATTTTAGGTAACACCCTGGAGGCCGAGTCTTCATTAACTTCTTCCCTGTTAACGTTTTCTATATCCGAATTTTCTAACACATGTTCTTCTGTATTATTTTCATCTGATGAGACTATTACTTTTAAAGCTTCTTTTTCACAAACTTCAACACATGGCCAATCTTCACACAGATGACAACTATGATTAAACAAATCCATAGCCGGTGTTGAAAAAACTTTTACACCCAATTTTGAAGACAATGGAAAAATCACATCATGGGGACATGCCTCTATACAATCACCACATCGATTACAGGCTAATAAAAAATCGAGCTCTTCAATGGCAAAAGGTGGGCGTATCCAGCGGCTTGCATTTTCACGTGCTTTTTTAGCTGCATGCTTTGCTAAAGCCTGAGCTGCTTTATCTGCACCTCGGGTAAAAAAGGCTCGTCTATCCAAAATACTCTCCGTTATCTGTGATTTATAATGGCGCTATACACAAAGCACCTAATCTCATTACCATTGGCTGTGTTAACATCCATAAATTAAAACCATTAACAATAAGAATAAATAACATCATGGGTAATAATTTCCAACCAGAGCTGGCCAGTAAACGTTGTCCTCGATGTCGTAACACCTTAATAGCTATCCAGAAACCAAACATCATTAATAAGGCCTGAATTGCAAACAATACATCCTGTGACAAAATCATATTGAATTCTTTTAAAATACTATCGGTAAGTGTTTTTGGTTGTGCTCCTATACCCAATGGATTCAAAAACAACTGACTAGCACCGACTGATTCACGAATCATATGATTAAGATTATGCGCTAAATGATATGCAAATGCTAAAGGAAGTGTAATAAAAACCAGACCCGTAAATAGTTTTTTAAATGTAATTTCAACTTTTGATAAGTATCGGGTTAGTAAAATAGCAATTGTATAAATTATAACTGGGGCTATCATGCTGATAATTAAACCCACTGTGAAACTTACCAGTAATTGTCCCGAGTCACCAATTTTTTGTGCAAACTGGCTTATCCAGCCTTCCCAGAATTCCATCATGGTAATACCATGAAAACTGGTCAGCGCAAGTAAAGCCAACATAAACCAGGCTTCATCCCAATGGGGTCGAGCACTTTGCACCGCCTCATGACTTTGTGGCCGTAAACGCCAGGTAATATTTTTGTCAGGGCAACTTTGAGTACAGTTACCACATGAAGTGCAATAGGTATTTTGTGTTAAACGGCCCATTACAATTTGCGTTGGACAGGCTTCTATATTTTCTGTGCCATTAAAACATTCTAAGCTTTTACAGCTAGAACAGATATCTTCATTGATGGGACGTAGTTCAATAGGTGCCAATTGTGCATAAAAACCCACTGTTCGCCCTACTGGACAAATATAATGACAGAAAGCCTTGTTTTTAAAAATTGCCAGAGTAACTGTCGCCATTACCACCATTAACAAGGACAATAATGCGGTCCAATAAGGGCTAGTTGTTACACCCACACCCAATTCTAACCAGGTTAAACCAATAAACAGTAACAACGCTGGCCAAACATTTCGCAACCATTTAGGTGGTTTAATTTCCAGGCTATTATTTATTTTAAAATTAAAAGCCGATTTATTACTCAGCCATAATCGGGGTTTAACCAACCAGGTTGCTAACGCATCCCATGGACACACGGCACACCATGCCGAACCAAAAAAAAATATTGAAACAATTAACCCGGCCCACCAGATGTTCCAGGTTAAAACTGTCGCGATATTTCTTTCGGGAATTGGCGTACCTTCAAGCCCTGCAATAATTACCAAGAGGAATAAAGAAATAACGACAATTTTTAAAAACAGTAATACCCAGGGTGAAGTAGTTAATAATTTAATGAAAGGTTGAAGTGGTTTTATATTAGCTAAACTGATTTGTTTTAACGAAATATTTTCAGGTGCGTCTTTAAACAACACCCATAGAGTGAGCACTACCATAAACCCCCAAACGATATACCCCCAGATTTCGGGTAATCCAGGGTGTGTCACGAAAGTTCATCCCTTGTATTACGAATTTTTTCACGCATTATACGTTTACGTTGAACCACATTAACCGTAATCAGCACAAATACGATTGTGCCTAATGCAATCCCAATTGGCCCCATTGACGAGCTTTCACCAATTTGTAATGGGAAATCAATTATATAAGGTTCACCACCGGATTCAAATGTTGCAGTGATTATGTAACTACCCTTTTCTTTAAACAAAAACCCTTGCCTGAATACCCCATCATACATTTCCTGTGTACCGATTTTTTCTTCATTTTTTTCCTCAAAGAAACCATCATTACGGACTGTAAATGTCATTTCACCATCAAACGAGTTGCCATTATCGATACGTGATGCATAAACATTAATGCGACCATTTTCACCGGGTTTTGGAAATGCAGGGAACACCATATAGGTTAAATAATAATCCCCTATTTGTGTTTCTACCTGCATGCTGGGTGGTGTATTTGAGTCTTCATTCAGGCTATAGGCTGGACGACCTAGAACATGATGTGCTACTGATTCGGATGACATTAATAATGAAATAATCATTATTAATATTAAATTTAATACACTATTTACACTAAATCTTTTCATTCTAAAACTATCTCGTTATTTCTTAAGGTGCTGTGGGTTAATGAAAATAAATATAAAAATATTTGCTACAGAGAGCACAAAGTATTTAATAGATAATGGATTCTCTGCGACCTCTGTGCCTCAGTGGCCAATGTTCCTTAGACAGTATGCTGCGTAATAACACCTTTTCCGAGTTCTACTATACGAATAGGCAAGCTGGGGTGAGGACATATTTCCACACACATGCCACAACCTACACACCCCTCCTCTTTTATATAAGGCCTGTACATATCTGCAAATTCAAAAGCAATAGCCTTTTTGCCCAATGGACAAATGGCGACACAGGCCCCACAAACACCTCGATCAACCCAGGGGTAACAGGCCGATCGATCAATTTGTGCTAGCCCCATTTTAACTTCTTCCCTGGGAACCTCAATGAGGGCCTCTGTGGGACACACCTCCATACATTTATTACACAATATACAGGCTTTGTTTACCGGGTTAATATAAGGCGTGTTAACTATATTACCACCCGATCTTTTATCAAATAGAATACATTTTGGTGGGCATATTTCTC
>Ga0316207_10002724_pt1 | contig 17539 bp, 21 predicted proteins | sample 6weekpyrite_MG_FD_204943 | JGI IMG/M metagenome (GOLD analysis project Ga0316207, IMG submission 204943) | Microbial mat bacterial communities from mineral coupon in-situ incubated in ocean water Damariscotta River, Maine, United States -... | ecosystem: Environmental > Aquatic > Marine >...
GTGCAATGTAAAACATGAAACGGACCGGGCGAAACAAATGGGCAGCAAATATGACTTCATCGAGCCCGTTTTTGACCAGCACGCGATTGATGTGTAACAGGCGTAGTAATTGTGAAGGTTTTATCAAGGTCGCATCCGGCCGATTTGCATGGTTTTATGAGAGTTTATCATGAAGTCGGCTGATACGGGCCGATAATCGATCGACATCATTTCTTAGTCTGTCGATTTGCGTGTTAAAGTTCTCTATCTCATACGGGGTGGTGACAAGCTCAGCCTCTTCTTCAAGGTACTCTGCAGTGTCCTTGAGCAGCGAATCCTCGGCTTTTGTTGCCCAGTTTTTTAATGATCGTAAACCGTAACCCAACTGATGGGCAATGACATCGCCGGTGAGCCGTGACAGATGCTCTTCCCAGTCAATATCAAGTTCATGCAGGATACGGTTGAATTGCTGGCCGGTTTCAGTATCGCCGGTAATTTCGACATCACCGGAAAAAAGCTGTTGTTCGGAACGGTCGCCAAGGCTCATGCGAAGCAGGGAAAAAGGTGCGCCGCGAAGGCGCGTGTCCACCTCGCCATCATAATGAGACATGATGTGAACCGATTCACTACCGGGAATAATGGTTAGCGTCATATCCAGGCCAACGATGTCGATGGCAATGACCTTGCCATTGAGTTTTGCCAACCGTTGTTTACCTTCCGGATCGAGTTCGATGTATCGGTTAAAGGCATTTTCAAGTGCGGCGGTGATGATAACAGGTAGTTTCATTGGCCTGCCTTAGTGAATTAGTACTTGTATCCCCGGTGTAGTGCGACAATGCCGCCAGTGAGGTTGTGATACTCACATTGGTCAAAGCCGGCTTCGATCATCATGCCCTTGAGGGTTTCCTGGTCAGGGTGCATACGTATCGACTCGGCCAGGTAACGGTAACTGTCGGCATCGTTGGCCACCAGCTTGCCCATGAAAGGTAACAGTTTAAAAGAATAAAGGTCATATACGGGTTTCAGGCCGGGGGTAACAGGTTTTGAGAATTCGAGCACCAGTAAGCGCCCGCCCGGTTTGAGCACGCGATACATGGAGCGCAATGCCATGTCTTTGTCAGTGACATTGCGCAGCCCGAAAGAGATCGTGATGCAGTCAAAGCTGTTATCAGGAAACGGCAAGTATTGTGCGTCTGCCTGAACGTATTCAATATTGCCTACCATGCCCCTGTCGATCAGGCGGTCGCGGCCGTTTTCAAGCATGGAGGAGTTGATATCCGAGAGGATAACCTTGCCTTGCGGGCCAACCAGTGACGAGAACTTTTCGCTCAGGTCTCCCGTGCCGCCAGCAATATCCAGTACCTTTTGGCCTGCACGCACACCGCTGAGTTCAATCGTATAGCGTTTCCACAAGCGGTGTATGCCGAATGACATCAGGTCATTCATGATATCGTACTGGTCTGCGACAGAATGAAAAACCTCGGCTACCTTGCCGGCTTTCTCTGTCGCCTTGACATTTTCATAGCCGAAATGGGTGGTATCGTTATTGTCGGGTTGTTTTTGCATACGTCTGTCCAAGCCTGTTTCTTTAATATATTAAAGCACGAAGCGAAGAAAAATGCAGGTGCGATTATTCTACAGGCAGACACTTCCCTGTGCCGCCGTGATCATAAGCTATTTCCCGGATCGTTTATGACCGGCCTTTTCCAGACGCTCCTGGTAGTCAGACCAGTTGGCATCCATATTCTTGCCCAGGTTGTACAGTGTTTCCCATGAGTAAATACCGGAGTTATGCCCATCATCGAAGTGCAGGCAGACGGCATAGTTGCCAACGGGTTCGATCTTGTCAATGCCAACAAATTCCTTGTTCAGCTGCAGTACCTCTTCACCGGGGCCATGACCCTGGACTTCGGCAGACGGTGAAAAGCAACGCAGGTATTCACAGCTGTATTTAAAATTTTCATTGTCATCGAAAGTGATTTCTAGTGTGCGAGACATCTTGTGGAGATTGATCTCGGTTGGCCTTGGTGTACTCATTGGTATTTTCTCCAGCAGGATTATTTGTAGCTAGGTTTTTAAAGGATATAACGACTGAGGTCTTCGTCCTGCGACAATTCACTCAGGTATTGATTGACATAGGCTTCATCGATCATGATGGATTCGCCGCTGTGATCAGGCGCTTCGTATGAAATAACCTCAAGCAGACGTTCAACGACTGTATGCAGGCGCCGTGCACCTATATTTTCAGTGTTTTCGTTAACATGCCAGGCAATCTCGGCTATGCGCTTGATCGCATCATCGGTAAATTGCAGGTCAACGCCTTCGGTTCGCATCAGCTCGGCATACTGTTCGGTGAGAGACGCATCCGGTTCAGTGAGGATCGAAATGAAATCTTCTACTCGCAGTGCCTTGAGTTCAACACGAATAGGCAGGCGGCCCTGTAGTTCCGGTATCAGATCAGAGGGCTTGGCGAGATGGAACGCGCCAGATGCGATGAACAGGATATGATCAGTCTTGACCATGCCGTATTTCGTGTTCACGGTGCTGCCTTCAACGAGCGGCAACAGGTCGCGCTGTACACCCTCGCGTGAAACATCGGCACCCCCTTCGGTTCGCTTGGCGACCTTGTCGATTTCGTCGAGAAAGACAATCCCGTTTTGCTCGACATTTTCAACGGCGGTCAGCTTGAGCTCGTCTTCATTGACAAGCTTGGCGGCCTCCTCGTCGATTAGCAGTTTTCTTGCATCCAGGATCTTGAGTTTGCGCTTGCTGGTCTTGCCACCCGACATATTCTGGAACAGGCCTTGCAGCTGGCTGGTCATGTCTTCCATGCCGGGAGGAGCCATGATTTCAACGCCGACAGCCGGGGCGGCTACGTCGATCTCGATTTCCCGGTCATTCATATCGCCCTGGCGCAGTTTCTTGCGTAGCTTCTGGCGTGTTTCATTGTCAGCTGGCGTCTCGGACTCGGTGTCGGTAAAGCCAAAACTGGAGCTGCTCGGCATCGGTAGCAGTGCATCCAACAGGCGCTCTTCTGCGGCATCCTCGGCACGGTGCTGGACCTTGTTCATCTCCCGCTCTCGAATCATTTTTATGGAGTAGTCTACAAGATCGCGTATTATAGACTCAACATCACGGCCAACATAGCCAACTTCGGTGAACTTGGTGGCTTCTATCTTGATAAATGGTGCATTTGCAAGCTTTGCCAGGCGACGTGCAATTTCGGTCTTGCCGACACCAGTCGGGCCTATCATGAGTATATTCTTGGGCGTAATCTCACTCCTTAGTGACTCAGGCACATTCATACGGCGCCAGCGGTTGCGCAAGGCAATTGAAACCGCACGTTTTGCCTCGTCCTGGCCAATGATGTGTTTGTCCAGCTCCTGGACGATCTCTCTGGGTGTCATTTCGGACATGAGTCTTCTACTCCGCGTAAAGCCTGGTTGACTATTGCTCGTACTCGAGTTCTTCGATAGTCAGATTGTGATTGGTGTAAATGCATATATCTCCGGCGATATTGAGGCCTTTTTCAACGATCTTGCGTGCATCTAGCTCAGTATTATCCAGCAAGGCACGTGCCGCAGATTGTGCAAACGGACCACCTGAGCCGATGGCCATGAGGCTGTCCTCAGGTTCTATGACATCGCCATTACCGGATATGATCAGGGAGGTAGACGGATCAGCCACTGCCAGCAGGGCTTCGAGCCTGCGTAGTGCACGATCGGTCCTCCAGTCCTTGGCCATTTCGACGGCAGCACGAGTCAGGTTACCACTATGGGTCTCCAGTTTGCCTTCAAAGCGCTCAAACAGGGTAAAGGCATCGGCCGTACCACCGGCGAACCCGGCCAGTACCTTGTCATGATACAGGCGTCTGACCTTGCGGGCATTGCCCTTCATGACCGTATTGCCCAGGCTGACCTGGCCATCTCCACCAATGACCACCTTGCCGTTACGTCGTATCGATAATATGGTGGTGCCGCGATATTGTTCCAATTAAAATTCCTCACAGGTCCGGAAGTGCGTGATTGTACACGATTTTTAGTTTCAAATATGGCAAAAATAATAGGGATTTAGCTATTTTTAGGGCCTACGATCCTTATATATAGTGACTGTTTCGGTTTTTTAAATGCATAGTCTGATAAAAATCGTTGCGCCAATTACAGTGCCGGGTGAATAATAGATGCGGGCCGGACTTATACAGGCATCATATCAGCAGATTGAAGCGACAGGCAGGATGACAGTGACAGATATAAAACAGGAGTTGGTGCAGCATTACCGATGGTTACGCCAGTATGGTCTGAATGACTCGCATAGTGGCAATGCCTCGGTACGTGATGGTGATACCATTTGGGTCACCCCCAGCGGCTGTTGTGCCGATACTATTGAGGCCGATGACCTCGTGCCCTGTTTTATCGACGGACAAATAGGTGGAGGCGCCTCCCTTGATGCACCTTTGCATATAGCGGTTTATCAGCAAAACGCTTCGGCCATGACTGTCCTGCATAGCCATGGTCCTCACAGTGTCGCGTTAACCATGAATGGTGAAGATTTCAAGCCTGTTGATTTTGAGGGTCAATATTATTTTCAGCACGTACCCGTGTTGAATATTGAATATCAGGACTACCTGAATGAATCACCCGTCCTGGTATCAAAGGCATTAGTGAACAATAAAATCGTCATCGTGCGCGGCCATGGCGTGTATGCGACAGCAGATAACATTAATCTGGCCTATAAATGGACATGCTCGTTGGAACTATCGGCAAAGACCGCATTTATTGCTCATCAGTCCGGGAGCCTGAATGATTAGTATACTGATCATGCGGCGCAAGACGAAAGACTGATTACTAAGAGAGTTGATTATTTCGAATTAAATGATATTTTGAGAAAGCCCCGGTCTGTAAAGCGCACGATTTACCACATCAGGTCATCGGGGACTTGATAGTCTGCATAGGCCTCGTCTGCATCTGATGATGTAGTATTGTCATCACTGAATAAAATAATACGTTTTTCATTGCGCTGCTGAATTTTTTCTGCGATATTTTTGGGTACGATTTCATATTTTCCAGTGATGCGCGCTATGCCGTAATTGCCTTGAATGATCTTTTGTTTCATTTCTTTGTTGACATAGATGCGATTAATTTTGTTGTTATGTTCAAAGTTGTAGGCGATGTCGCAGTCCTCATCTCGCTTGATGAAATTTTTTGAAATAAGCTGATCAATTTCAGCCGAGATAGCCTTTTTTCTGGCCTGTTCTACTTTTCGTTTGTTTAATTCACGATCCTGCTGCGCCTTATCTTGCACAGCTTGCCGTACTTTGAGTGCAGATTCATCTACTGTTTTATTTTTTTTCGAGCGCTGCTGCTTTTTCTTCTTGTTTTTGGCCTGGTTAGCTTTTTGAACCTGCTGCTTGGTGACAACACCTGCCTTAAGGAGTTGTTCCTGAAATGGGTTGTTCATGTAGTTTTCTCGGGGTTTTTATAACCATAATATATGACAGGTGTGTACCTTAGCGTATTTTTGATGCAGTGCCAATGACAAGACTTCCATGAATTGCCAGATTTTATTCATTGGCTTGTCCTGCTCGAAAAGCAAGTTAATCCAGAGTGTTATGCCGCGGCCAGGCAGCGGCATCAATCGTTTCCTTATAGCCATACCAGGTTGCATGGCCTATTAGCGGCAACAGGATTATCAGACCGAGAAATGCCGTGGCAAATCCGATCAGGATACAGGTGACGATGAGACAGGCCCAGACCAGCATGGCTGATTTATTTCGAAAGACGGCATTAATACTCGTGATCACGGCAGTGACCACATCAACCTTGCGGTCCATGATCATGGGTAGCGAAAAGGCGCTGGCTGTGAAGATGATGGCACAGAAAAGCGCACCGATAGCGCTGCCAACAGCAAGAAACAACAACAGCTCGGATAATGCCGGTGAGGACTGTTCGGGGAAAAAGATATGCACCATGGAAGCAGCGCGGGCCCAGATAAGGAAAACAATCAGCAGGATAAACGCAAACACAAGTCCGTTGCTGATATGACGTCGGCCTTCTCGCAGGCAGTAGCCCAGCTGGGGTGTCTTGCCTTCCTGTAACTGACAGCTGATAGAATAAAGTCCCATAGCCAGCACGGGTCCGAGAAAGAAAAAACCGGACAATAACGCAAACAGCAGCATATAACTGCCCATCAGGTAGGCGAGAATGGCAACAATGTAGCTGATCAAGGTCATTGCCAGGCCGTATGTCAAGCTTTGCTTGCGGGCGCGCATCATGTCTGACCAGCCGAGGCGTAACCAGTGCAGGGGTGCAAAGGTTTTCAGCTTGTTGCAAGGCGCAACAAAGGGCATGGTGGATGTATCAAATTCTTCCGGTTTGTCGTTATCTGAAGCTGCAACCATGATGTCTCCTTACCATTTAATTATAGTTATAATCATTAGCGATTGTCGGCGTGTTAGCTAGCGTTTCTTTTTCGCCCTCGGGTGTGCCTTGTCGTAGACCTGTGCCAGGTGCTGGAAATCCAGGTGGGTATAGATCTGGGTGGTGCTGATGTCAGCGTGACCGAGCAGTTCCTGAACAGCGCGCAAGTCACTGCTGGACTCAAGCATGTGTGAAGCAAATGAATGTCGCAGCTTGTGCGGGTGCAGACGACTGTCCAGCCCCTGCTTGATGCCCCATTGCTTGAGCCTTTGCTGAATACTACGTGGCTGCAAGCGTTTGCCCTGACGGCTGATAAAGACGGCGGCCTGTTCTGTATCGGCAAATTCAGTACGAAGTTTGAGCCAGTTGCGTACAGCTTGCCTGGCCATCTTGCCAATCGGCACAATGCGTGTTTTTGCGCCCTTGCCGGTCACCCGGATGGTGGCGTCAGCAAGATCCATGTCGTTCAGGTTGAGCGATACCAGTTCGGCAAGACGCAGTCCTGATGAGTAAAACAGTTCCAGTATGGCACTGTCCCTGACAGACAACGGGTCGGTGCCCTTGATGTCCAGTAACCTGGAAACCTGGTCAACATCCAGCGTGTTGGGTAATTTGCGTGCCTTTTTCGGTGCACTGATTCCCTGTGCCGGGTTATGGCCGGTTAGTCCCTCTCGCAAAAGGTAGTTAAAGAAACTGCGGATACTGGAAAGCTCGCGTTGCAGGCTGGTGGCCGACAGTCCATGGCGATGACGTTCACTGATAAAGGCACGAATATGGTGGCTGTCGATATCGTTCCAGTTTGCAACTGCCTGCCTGTTACAAAACCCCGTAAAGGTTTGTAAATCACGTTGATAATGTTTTTGTGTGAGTGCTGACAGGCGTTTTTCAATCCGGATGTAATCCAGGAAAGCATTGATCTGTTGTTGATCCGCTTTCATGAATGCCGGTAACTAGATATAACGTCTCAATGTTTGTGTGATGATATCTGATATCTGCCCCAGATAAATTGTACCCATGCTCGAGTGGAAACGTTGTGGATCCTGGCTACCGATAGCGATCATGCCGGTTTCACCATGCGTGCCCAGCGGTATGAGCACGGCAGAGCCAACCGAGGTGGATTGTTCCTTGAACAGGAAATCCAGTTGCTGTTGCTTGAGCCGGCCGCACAATGGACGGTTGACCTTGAAGAAAGTCTCAAACCGGGTTTTGACCTCATCGTTAAATGGAATGAATTTATCCTGATGATAGTCACTGGTTTGCGCGGGCTGTGCAAACAGATAGATGCGCATGTCATCGGCATGAAACTCTTTCTTGAACACCGCATCCAGAGTGTCGATGACATCGTCTGTAGAGGTAGTAGCGAGAAGTGATAATGTCAGTTGATGGATGCGTTGTGTGAGGCGGTCATTTTCATGTGCCAGGTTGACCAGCTCCATGAGTTTTTTACGTACATGGGTATTTTGTTCGCGTAACTTGTCGATCTGGTATTCGAGAATGGAAACGGCGTCCCCCGAGCTGTGGGATATTTTAAGTTTTAGCAGTGTTTCTTCATGCCGTGTGAAAAAATCGGGGTTGTTTTCGAGAAAATCGACGACGTTTTGTTCCGTAATTTCGTACGAGTTATATTCTGATTTTTTTTGTAAGCTCATATCTGAATGGTTCCTTCAAAAACACTGGTAGCCGGCCCTGTCATGAGGACAGACTGATTGTCACCATGCCACTCTATCACAAGTTGACCTTCTTGTAGATTTACCACAACACGGGGTCCTAGCCAACCCCTTAAAATGCCGGAAACGACGGCCGCACAGGCACCTGTACCACAGGCCAGGGTTTCACCCACGCCGCGCTCCCAGACACGCAAGTTGATATGTTCACGGTCAATAAGCTGCATAAAACCGACATTAACACGCTGCGGGAAGCGACTATGCTGTTCAATGCGGGCTCCCAATGAGTGAACCGGGGCGGAAGCAAGCTCCTCAACCCGGATGACAGCATGTGGATTACCCATCGACACAGCACCAATGCTGATATGCTGGTCGTCGACCTGTAGCTGATACTCGCAAGCCTGCTCATCTGCCATAAAGGGAATCAGTGACGGTTCCAGCACCGGCGTGCCCATATCGACGCGCACATTCCCGTCTGTTGTCATGCTCAGGTCAATAATGCCCGACTCTGTCTCAACGCGGATGACTTTGCTGTCTGACAGGCCCTTGTCGATGACAAAACGCGCAAAGCACCTTGCGCCGTTGCCGCATTGTTCGACTTCGCCGCCGTCTGCATTAAAAATACGATAGCGAAATTCAATGCCTTCCCGTGGTGAAGATTCAACCAGCAGAATCTGGTCACAGCCAATACCCAGTCTTCGATTGGCAATATAGCGAAACTGATCAGGGTTCAGATCAATGGGCTGGTTAATGGCGTCAATGACGACAAAATCATTTCCCAGGCCATGCATCTTTGTAAAATTGATTTGCATCACATTATTATGCATAAAAACAGGTAAATGTCGCTATATATGTATACTGTAAATTAAAAGAAATTTTTGATTAGTCTGCATTGCAGGATGTACGTGAGGTGGTTATATGAGTAATAAAATACGGGTATTTGTATTGTGTTTTAGCCTGGCTGTCAGTGGTTGCGCACGCGATGAATATGGTAATGAGCGGCCGATGACCGATGCAGAAAAAGGAGCGATTATCGGTGCCGTTGTCGGTGCCGGGATCGGACTTACGCAAAAGCGAAAGCATGGCAATAAAGCCGTGTTGATAGGTGCGGTCGGAGGGGCCGTGGCCGGTGGCCTGGTCGGTAATTATATGGACAGCCAGAAAAAAGACCTGGAAAAGGCCTTGCGACCCGAGATGGACAGGGGTGCGATACGTCTGCAAAAACTGGAGCAACATCGCCTGTTGATCAGTATGACCAGTGAAACGACTTTTGAAGTGGATTCCACGCGGATCAAGAGTGGATTTCATAACAGCATGAATAAAATGTCCCGGATCCTGAACAAATACGGAAAGACCGAGCTGTTGATTGTCGGTCATACCGACAGCACCGGTTCAGCATCCTATAATCAGCAGCTATCCGAACGGCGCGCAGAGGCTGTGAAGCAATACCTGCTAAGCAGGAAGGTCGTGCCCCAGCGCCTGAGCAGTTTTGGTAAAGGGGAGTCACAACCTGTCGCGAGTAATGCCAGCGCTGCAGGGCGTCGCCTGAACCGGCGTGTCGATATTATCGTCGTGCCTATTGTTGCCGAGTAGTGATGTTTATACTAGAGAAGCTTGAGGTAATCGCGGTAGATGCAACGGTCCATGACCACAAACAGCCCCGCCTGTTGTGCGCGGGTAGCGGCGGACTCATTAATCACGCCGTCCTGTAACCAGATGGCAGGTATGTTCATGGCGATACAGTCGTCGACAATGGCGTCAACATGTTCAGGCGCACGAAATACATTGACCAGGTCAATACGGTCGTTGATATTGGTCAGCCTGGCATAGGCCTTTTCGCCCAACACCTCGTTAACCGCAGGCCTGACAGGCAGAATGCGGTAACCAAATGTCTGCATGGCGCTGGCAACCTGGTGGCTTGGTCGTTTGCTTTTGGGTGAGAGGCCGACAACGGCAATCGTCTTCACGGTTTGCAATAAACGGCTTATGGCCTCGGTATCCGGTGCAACGTAGTGTAGATTCATGCCATTTATTCAGGCAATAACTGTTCGCCAGCCATGAGGTCATCGATGGATTCACGTTTTCGCACCAGGTGTACCTGGTCGCCATCGACCATGATTTCTGCGACCCTGGGGCGTGAGTTATAGTTCGAACTCATGCCAAAGCCGTAGGCACCCGATGAGCGAACAGCCAGCAGGTCGCCCTGCTGCAGTTTCAGTTGCCTGTCCTTGCCGAGAAAGTCGCCTGTTTCGCAAACCGGGCCGACAATATCGTAGTTCACGGTATCGGCCGTATCACTTTGAGTCACTGGAACAATGTCCTGCCAGGCAGAATACAATGCCGGTCGCAGCAGGTCATTCATGGCAGCATCAACAATCGCAAAATTTTTATGTTCGGTATGCTTCAGATATTCGACCGTCGTCACCAGGATGCCGGCATTGCCGACAATCGCCCTGCCTGGTTCAATCAGGATCTCGAGGTCGCGGTCACCTAGGTGCTTCATGATGGACGTTGCATATTCTGCAGGTTCTGGCGGGGTTTCATCCTGATACCGGATACCCAGGCCACCACCAATATCGAGGTGCTTGATCGTAATACCCAGATCCGCAAGCCGGCCGATCAGTTCCAGCACACGCTCCAGCGCATCGATGAAAGGTGATGAATCCGTTAGTTGCGAGCCAATATGGCAATCGACACCCTGGATATCAATGTGTGACATCGCCGCTGCCCGCTGGTAGATCGCCAGGGCCTCGGTGATGTCAATGCCGAATTTGTTTTCCTTCAGGCCGGTGGAGATGTACGGGTGTGTTTTTGCGTCCACATTCGGGTTTACCCGGATAGAAACAGGCACGTGGCGGTCCAGTTCGCGAGCAACGTTGTTAAGACGTTCGAGTTCAGCGTCGGACTCAACATTAAAACAGCGAATGCCGGCCTGAATGGCAAAAACCAGTTCGTCGCGTGTTTTTCCGACACCGGAAAATACCACCTTGTCGGCCTGTCCACCTGCGCGTAATACACGTTGCAGTTCACCCTGGGAAACGATGTCAAAACCAGACCCCAGACGTGCCATAATATCCAGTACGGCCAGGTTGGAATTGGCCTTGACGGCATAACAGACCAGGTGTGGATGATCGCCAAAGGACTGGTTAAACGCATGCCAATGCCGCTCGATGGTGGCGCGTGAATAGATATAGCACGGGGTGCCATATTGCCCGGCAATACTGGCGACAGGAACTGACTCGGCTAGCAGTTCGCCTTGTTTGTAATTGAAATGATCCATTATTTTTTCTGGTTTTGTTGCTGCGAAGATTGTTGATCCGGGTGATAAAGCTTGCCCTTTTTGCCACAAGCAGACAACATGGATGCTGTCCCCAGCAGGACAACAACAATGAGAAACAGATATCGTGCCCAGCAGTTAACCATAGTGACCTAGATCCGCAGATATTGATTGCTACAGGGAAGGATTTTAACTGTACGGCATAAAATCTGCTAGTTATATTTAATTGAATAACAGTACTGGACCTAAATGCGACTGAAGACAAACATTTTTCTATGGGTATTGCTGGCCTCGAGCCTACCGTTGACCGTGTTTGCCCTGGCCGCAATCACCTATAGTGAAAAACAGTATCTGCATGAAGTAAACCGCGAAATGAATGCCGGTCTGAATAGTGTCGTTTCCGAGATCGATCGCCGGCTTTACTACGAACGACAAATGATTCTGTCGCTGGCTGAAAGTCGCTCAATGCAGGAATACCTGCCGGTCATGGCGACCATGACCCAGGGAGATCTGCATCATGGCTATTTCCAGCTGTCTGATCGACTGGAGCGTTTTTTGTCGAGTTTTCAGGGGGTGGTGCCCGGCTTCAAATCCATACGTGTGCTCGATAATGAGGGCAATACACTGATCAAGGTACGTTTCGGCGTGGGTGTTGTCGGTCAGGTTGACGGAATTGAAAGCACACCCTATGCAGAAGATGAAATAGAAGACTCGGCATTCGTCAAGCAGCTGAGCAAGTTACCGCCGGCAGAATTGAGTTTTATGTTGTTGCCGGATAGCCGCTGGGAAGACGAAGACGATTTACGTGGTCCTGCCATGCTGGATGCAGTGTACCCGCTGGTGCAGAACAATGTGACCGTCGGTTATCTAATGGTCGGTTTCAATGGTGACCTTATAGACAAGATACTGGACGTTGTACCGCGACAGCATAATGGGCAATTACTGGTTTCCGAGCTTAATCCCGATAACAGTGAACGAAATGGTTTGCTGTTATACGATGATGTGACCAACCTTCGACTGGCACAGAAAAGCACAGTACCGGTCGACAACCTCAAGAACTATGAAGGTGGTCTGTTATGGAATGACGTGCATGTCAAACCGAATGGCCAGTTTCAGAATGACGAAAACAAATCCATCACTTATTACCATGAGTACCTGCCCTACCCTAATCAACTGGCCAGCTGGGTGCTGGCAGTCAGGGTGGACCATAACACCCTGGTAGCACCGTTTGATCAAATTCGCCTTGCCATATTAATGCTGGTTGTTGTTGCCGTGGTACTCAGTATGGTGCTTGCCAACATGGGAGCAAGAAATATTGTGCGGCCAATCTCGGGACTGGCCAATTCACTTAAACGTTATGCTGATGGCGAACACCGCATACGAGTAGAGGTAGGCGGAACGGATGAGATACAGCAAATGGAAGGTTCCTTTAACTACATGGCGGAAACACTCGAGCATGCTCAGGAAGAAAGGGACCGCGCGCATAAAATGATGATGCAAAGTGCGAAGCTCGCCAGTATTGGAGAGATGGCAGCGGGTATTGGCCATGAAATCAATAACCCGTTGAACAACACATTGTCACTGGTCAAACTGATGAAACGCAGTTTACCCGAAGAAAATACCAAGCTGGCCTCCGACCTGGATTCACTGCGCGAAGAAACCATGCGAGCATCAGCGATCGTCAAGGGGATATTGAATTTTGCCAGACAGGTTCCACCAGAGTATACGCGTTTTAATGCATTGAAATGGCTGGACGAAACTGAAAGACTGGTTGCGCAAGAGGCAAAAAACAAACACATTGAATGTCATTTGATTGCCGATCAGGATGTCATGATAGAAGGGGACCGAAACCAGTTGCAACAGGTCATGGTCAACCTGTTACTGAATGCCATCCAGGCAAGTGAAAAAGATTCGGACATCATTCTCAGTATCGAAACAAGGCCCGGCAAGCTACTGATCCACGTAGAAGATCACGGTAAAGGAATAAAACATGAAAACATGGAACGCGTATTCGACCCGTTTTTCAGCACCAAGGAAGTAGGCGAAGGCAGCGGCTTGGGTTTGTCGATCAGTCTCGGTATAGTGGAAAGGCATGATGGACGTTTAAAGATTGAAAATAATTCTGATGGTGGCGTCACCGCAACTGTAGTATTGCCGGTGTCTGACAATGGCGAAGATGATCAGGAATAGCACATGAGCACAAATCCGGTACTTTTATTTGTAGACGATGATCAGAAGGCAGGCGAGCTGATGCTGCGGTTTTGTGAAGACACAGAATACGGTTGTCGAATATTTTCTAATCCGGAGCAGGCACGTGACTATTTTATAGAAAACGGTGCCGACATTGTTATCACTGATTTGCGTATGCCGAAAATGTCGGGTATTGAACTGCTTAATGAAATCAGACAACACAATACCGAAGTACCGGTGGTCATCACAACGGCGTATTCGACGGTTGATGATGCTATCGAGGCCTTGCGTCTCGGTGCCGCAGACTTTATTAAAAAGCCATTTGATATGGACGAGTTGATGTTAATGGTCGGTAAAAACCTCGAGCAGACCAAACTCAAGCAGGAAAACAAACGACTTAAACGTCAATTGCAGGATGCAAAACATGATTTTCATATGGTGGGTGATTCACCTGCCATGAAGCATGTTTACAATATCATCAACAAGATCAGCGAGATCAGGTGCAATGTGATCATTGAGGGCGAATCGGGTACCGGTAAGGAACTCGCCGCCAGGGCGATACATGAAAACAGCCCGGAAGCAGATAAACCCTTTGTCGTCATCGATTGCGGCGCATTGTCGGACACCTTGTTGGAAAGTGAATTGTTTGGTCATGAAAAAGGTGCATTTACAGGGGCGGCGACCACCAAGCAGGGCCTGCTTGAAGTGGCCTCGGGTGGGTCAGTTTTTCTCGATGAAATCTGTAATATCTCCGATAACATGCAGGTCAAACTGATGCGCGTTGTACAAGAGCAGCAGGTAACGAGGGTTGGCGGTGTGCAACCGATCGATATTGACCTGCGGTTTATTGTGGCGACTAACCAGAACCTGGAAAAGATGGTCACCGAAGGACGGTTTCGTCATGACCTCTATCATCGGCTTAACGTGATCAAGCTGGTCATGCCAGCATTGCGCGAGCACAGTGAAGATATCCCGTTACTGTGCAAGCAGTTTGTTGATGAATTTAACCAGCGCTATAACCGCGAGAACAAGGGTTTTGATGCCAGCTCCATGAAGTTGCTGTGCAGTCATCACTGGCCGGGCAATATTCGTGAACTCAGGAATAGCGTTGAACGGGCGATCGCGCTGTCAGATGGCGAGTACCTGCAGGTGCCTTCGTTTGAAGAGGCCATCAACTCAGCGACCGAAAGCGATGCCATTGATGGCGATATGCCCACGATAGAAGAGCTGGAACGACGTTATTTACTGAAAATACTGGATTATTACAGTGGTAATCGTGAAAAAACTGCAGAAAGACTCGGTATTAACAAATCAACCCTGTGGCGTAAGTTACAACAGTATAATAACGTCTGAGCCACCCGTTGGTCAGACTGTCTTACCACCGCCCCATGATCTAGGCTAAATTAATCATATTGCAATGCAGATCGTGCAATTTGCAAGATCTCGGTCTTCAGGAATACGTGACCTGGCCATATCTCATTGTTATTGTTAATGTTATTAGTTTGGCACATGAATTGCGAGTAGCTTAAGTACTTTTGATATAGCAGGAGGAAACTCAATGAAACGAAGAACCCTATTAAAGGGCAGCCTGAGCGCAGGTGTAGCGGGTGTAGCCGCAGCAGCCGGCTTGTTGACCCCACAACTGGTTATGGCGGCCTGGCCAAAAGCGGCGTTTGAAGCCAAAGGCGTAGACAATGCAGTGAATTCATTACTGGGCAGCAGCAGCCTGACGGCCAGCAGTGACATCAGCATCAAGGCACCACCGATCGCTGAAAACGGTGCGGTAGTGAATATCGCGGTTAGCACCAAGCTGAAGAATGTCGCCTCTATCAGTATCCTGGTAGAAAAGAATGCCCAGCCACTGACCTCGAGCTTCAATCTGGCCTCAGTGACAGAACCCTTCGTCAAAACGCGCGTAAAAGTAGCGAAGACATCCAGTGTGATTGCCGTGGTTAAGTCCGGTGGCAAGTTATACAGCGCTGGCCGTGAAGTGAAGGTCACTATTGGCGGATGCGGCGGTTAATCCGGCGTCAACAGAACACAAAGAGGTAACGAAAAATGGCTAATGATTGGAAAGTACGTGCCACACTGAAGGGTGGAACCACAACGCTGAAGGCGTTGATCACACACCCGATGGAAACTGGCTTGCGTAAAAACAAGAAAACGGGCAAGAAAGTACCTGCTCATTTCATACAAAACCTGACCGTTGAACACAATGGCAAGAATGTCTGTCAGGCAGACTGGGGTCCTGCGATTTCTGCAAACCCTTACCTGTCGATCAAGTTCAAGGGCGCTGCTGAAGGCGATAGTGTGAAAATCAGCTGGAATGACAACAAAGGCAAAAGTGATTCACATACTGTGAAGGTCGCTGTGCCCAAGTAAGACGGCAAACAGCTGCAACGCCTTACAGGCGCAGATCAAAAACCCGGTATAATATTGATTATGCCGGGTTTTTTTGTTTTGGATAAACAGGGAGAACAGGCAAAAGCCGTACTAACAATACCTGTAAAGGAAATATGATAGCAGTCGTTAACCTTTCACAAGGGTAAATTCCTCCAGGGAGAGCATAATAATGCAAGTAGATCTTAAAAGAAGACTATTTTTAAAGGGTTCCATGGCAGCCGGTATGGCGACAGTGGCCGCAGCAGCAGGCCTGTTGACACCGAACGTGGTCATGGCCGCCTGGCCACAGGGTGCGTTCGAGGCAAAGTCGCTCGACAATGCACTCAATTCCCTGCTGGGTTCAGCTAGTGCGGCGAAAAGTCATGATATCAAGATCAAGGCACCGACCATTGCCGAAAACGGCTCTGTCGTGAATGTGGTTGTGCAAACCACGATGCCTGATGTTGAGTCGATCAGTATTCTGGCTGAAAAAAACGGTAACCCACTGGCGTTCACGGTTGATTTGTCAAAATCAGTCGATGCCTATGTAAAAACCAGAATCAAGCTAGGCAAGACATCCAGGGTGGTTGGCGTCGTCAAGTCAGGGGGCAAGCTGTACAGCGCCGAACAGGTCGTCAAGGTAACGGTAGGTGGATGCGGTGGTTAAGACGCCAAGGTTGACAGAATTTAATGGAGTGAAGCAATGAGAGTGAATATCATCAATAAAAATGGTCAGGCGCATGTGCGTATACTGGTGAAGCACCCGATGGAAACCGGTCTGCGCAAAGACAAGGATAGCGGCAAGATCATCCCGGCCCATTTTATCAAACACGTGTCGATTGAGCACAAGGGACAGAAGGTCATTAATGCCAGGTGCGGTGTGGCCGTATCTAAAGACCCTTTTTTCTATTTCAAGGTGAATGATGTCGCCACAGGTGACAGCATTAAAATCAGCTGGGAAGATAACCTGGGCAAGGCAGAAAGCAAAGAAGAAAGCATTGCTTGAACAAACAGGATGGATACTGGATATATGAGTACCACATAGCGATTTTATGTCCTGTTTAGTTAGTATATTGCAAGCCTGAGTAGCTATTATGCAATCGAAAATGCTGCAAAATGCAGTGATTTTACACAGCAATAGTATGCGCCAAATGTAACCAATTGATTATATTATGTTTATAAATATGGTACGGTAATTGCCTAATATAATAGTTAAGCGAGCGTGCTAATTTATAAAAATATAGTTTCCTTAAGGAGGTACTGGAATGAAACGAAGAACCCTATTAAAGGGCAGCCTGAGCGCAGGTGTAGCGGGTGTAGCCGCAGCAGCCGGCTTGTTGACCCCACAACTGGTTATGGCGGCCTGGCCAAAAGCGGCGTTTGAAGCCAAAGGCGTAGACAATGCAGTGAATTCATTACTGGGCAGCAGCAGCCTGACGGCCAGCAGTGACATCAGCATCAAGGCACCACCGATCGCTGAAAACGGTGCGGTAGTGAATATCGCGGTTAGCACCAAGCTGAAGAATGTCGCCTCTATCAGTATCCTGGTAGAAAAGAATGCCCAGCCACTGACCTCGAGCTTCAATCTGGCCTCAGTGACAGAACCCTTCGTCAAAACGCGCGTAAAAGTA
>Ga0316207_10002725_pt1 | contig 17531 bp, 15 predicted proteins | sample 6weekpyrite_MG_FD_204943 | JGI IMG/M metagenome (GOLD analysis project Ga0316207, IMG submission 204943) | Microbial mat bacterial communities from mineral coupon in-situ incubated in ocean water Damariscotta River, Maine, United States -... | ecosystem: Environmental > Aquatic > Marine >...
GGTATTCTAACCAGCTGAACTACCGCTCCAGCGCTTGGTGGGTGCTGAGGGGATCGAACCCCCGACATTCGCCTTGTAAGGGCGACGCTCTCCCAGCTGAGCTAAGCACCCAAGAGGAAGGAATATTTCTATTTCCTAACTACCCCTTGTTCAGAGGCGCGCTAGTTTACGGCATCTTTTAATGCTTTACCAGCCTTAAATCCAGGAACATTTGAAGCTTTGATTTCGATAGGTTCACCGGTACGAGGGTTACGGCCAGTACGGGCTGCACGCGCACGAACGGAAAAGGTACCAAACCCTACCAGGGTAACTTGATCGCCACCTTTAAGAGCATTTAGGATGGCATCAAGTGCACCATCAAGCGCACGTGTTGCTGAGGCTTTAGAAAGGTCTGCACTTTCAGCAACAGCATCAATTAATTCAGCTTTATTCATTCGGTTTAACTCCCCTGTATTGTATTTTTATTTCCAATCGTCGCCATCAATGACACTGAACGACATTATTTTTTTGACTATGGGTCGCGCTGTGAAAACAAGTCCCTTCTCTTATCCCATAGCCCCAGATACCTGTCAAGCAAGCTTATTGTGGCATGAAATAATTTAATAAAAGTGTGATGCGATCAACAGGATGGACATTTAACGTTCACTAAACAACATCAAGCAGTTAGCAATAATGATTAAAAAAAGTTTGAGGTGTTGACGATAACTCAACAAAAAAGGCCAGTAGAAAATCTACTGGCCTAAATGATTAACCGTATTCTTGAGCTGTTGACTCAGTGATGTTGTAACGGTTTACCTTTGCCCGACTCAGGCTTTGACTTTGTGCTCGAACCGGCTGGGGTATCCTTAGCCACGGTTTCAGGCAATCGTGTTAGTGCCACTTCCAGTACTTCATCAATCCAGCGAACCGGCTTAATCGTCAACGCCTCAACAATCGTTTTAGGGATATCTGCCAAATCTCGCTCATTTTCATGTGGAATCAGCACTGTTTTAATTCCGCCACGGTGTGCAGCAAGCAGTTTTTCCTTCAAACCACCGATCGGGAGCACTTCACCACGCAAGGTGATTTCACCTGTCATCGCCACATCTGCACGAACAGGGATGTTCGACAAAGCTGATACCAGAGCAGTACACATTGCTGCACCCGCACTCGGGCCATCTTTAGGTGTAGCACCATCAGGCACGTGAATATGAAAATCAAATTTCTGATAAAACTCAGGATCAATACCCAGTGCTTCAGCACGCGTGCGTACAACCGTCATGGCAGCTGAAATTGATTCCTGCATCACATCACCCAATTGTCCGGTATAGAGAGGCTTACCTTTACCTGCAATGGCTGCTGCTTCAATGGTTAATAAATCACCACCGACTTCTGTCCAAGCCAAACCTGTCACCTGTCCAACTTGATCGGTATTTTCAGCTTCACCATAACGGAAACGCTGCACACCTAAATATTTTTCCAGATTACGTGATGTAACTTTCACTTGTTTGTCGCGCGGCTTAAGTAAAATATCCTTAACCACCTTACGGCAAACCTTCGAAATTTCACGTTCTAAGCTACGCACCCCTGCTTCACGGGTGTAATAACGAATCATGTCCTTGATTGCAGAATCAGATATATGAATTTCTTTATCTTTTAAACCGTTATTCTTTATTTGTTTTGGCACAAGATAACGTGTCGCAATATTAAGCTTTTCATCTTCGGTGTAACCTGACAAGCGAATCACTTCCATACGATCGAGCAATGGGCCAGGGATATTCATGCTATTTGCCGTGGCAACAAACATCACGTCAGACAAATCGTAATCAACTTCAAGATAATGATCATTGAATGCGTGGTTTTGCTCTGGATCCAGCACTTCTAATAAAGCAGATGCAGGATCGCCGCGAAAATCAGTCGACATTTTATCCAGCTCATCAAGCAGGAATAATGGATTACGTGTGCCAGCCTTACTCAGCTTTTGTACAATCTTACCCGGCATAGAACCAATGTAGGTGCGGCGATGACCGCGAATCTCTGCTTCATCACGTACACCACCCAGTGCCATACGTGTGTATTTACGACCTGTCGCACGGGCAATAGATTGACCCAGCGAGGTTTTACCCACACCTGGCGGCCCAACCAGACAAAGAATCGGACCCTTTAATTTTTTAGCACGCTGCTGTACCGCTAAATACTCAAGAATACGTTCTTTAACTTTTTCTAAACCATAATGATCTTCATCAAGCACGGCCTCAGCTTCGGTTAAATTACGCTTCACCTTGCTCTTTTTCTTCCATGGCACGCCGGTCAACGCTTCAATGTAATTGCGCACAACGGTAGCTTCGGCCGACATCGGCGACATCATCTGTAATTTCTTTAATTCAGACTCTGCCTTTTCTTTTGCCTCTTTCGGCATGCCGGCTTTATCAATCTTTTGTTGCAGCTCTTCATTTTCATTCGGTGCATCTTCCATGTCACCCAATTCTTTTTGAATCGCTTTCATTTGTTCATTCAGGTAATACTCACGCTGACTTTTCTCCATCTGCCTTTTAACACGGCCACGGATACGTTTTTCTACCTGTAAAATATCTATTTCAGATTCCATGATCGCCATTAATTGTTCCAGGCGTTCACGAATATCAACTATTTCCAATACGTTTTGTTTTTCGTCCAGCTTTAAGGACATGTGAGCAGCAATCGTATCTGCAAGACGGGCTGGATCTTCAATACCCGACAAGGAAGACAAAATTTCTGGCGGCACTTTTTTGTTCAGCTTCACATATTGATCGAACTGATTCATCACCGAACGTACCAGCACTTCCGCTTCACGTTCTGCAGGTTGTTCTGATTTAAGAACACTGACTTGCGCTTTGAAAAACTCATCATTTGCCATGAAGTGCAATAGACGAGCACGCTCACCACCTTCAACTAACACTTTAACCGTGCCATCAGGTAGCTTGAGTAATTGTAAAATAGTTGAAACCGTACCAATACGGTACATGTCGTCAGCTTCAGGATCGTCTTGTGCAGCACTTTTTTGTGCAACCAACATAATCTGTTTGTCTGCTTCCATTGCAGATTCAAGCGCTTTGATAGATTTATCTCGACCAACGAACAACGGGATCACCATATGCGGATAAACCACTACGTCACGCAGGGGTAATACCGGGATCACACTAATTTGTTCGTCTACAACCGATGATGATGTTTCTTCGTTCTCCATACTGGAGCCTCGCGATGTTGGGCGTAATGCCCGAAAATTTTGTTGCAATATTGCACTAGTCTAGATTGGGATGAATGTAGCAATAATCAAGACTTGGGGCATGCATAAATATTAATGCATCGATAAAAACAAAAGCCCCGCACTAGGCGGGGCTTTTACATTATCCTAGTCTGACGCCGCCGCCTGATCTGGCTGCTCGTAAATCATCAAAGGTTCTGATTCTCCCTTGATGGTATTTTCGTCAACCACAATTTTTTGCACGTCTTCTAATGATGGCAAGTCATACATGGTATCGAGTAAGGCGTATTCAAGAATTGAGCGCAAACCACGTGCCCCCGTTTTTCTTTCCATTGCCTTATTGGCAACCGCGCCCAATGCATCCTCACGGAATTCCAGTTCACAGTTTTCCATTTCAAACAGACGCTGATACTGTTTGGTAATTGCATTCTTTGGTTCGGTTAGAATTTGAATCAATGCATCTTTATCAAGTTCTTCCAATGTTGCAACCACTGGGAGACGACCGACAAATTCAGGAATCAAACCGTACCGAATTAAATCTTCTGGCTCAGTGCTATGCAGAATTTCACCCAGCTTTAAGGTTTCGTCCTTGGTTTTCACTTCCGCAGCAAAACCAATTCCGCCCTTCTCAGAACGGTCACGAATAATTTTATCAAGGCCTGCAAATGCACCACCACAAATGAACATGATATTAGCCGTGTTCACTTGTAAGAATTCTTGTTGTGGGTGCTTACGACCACCTTGTGGTGGGACCGAGGCAACCGTACCTTCGATCAATTTCAGTAAAGCCTGTTGTACACCTTCGCCTGATACATCACGTGTAATTGATGGGTTATCTGACTTACGAGAAATTTTGTCAATTTCATCAATGTAGACAATACCTGTTTGTGCTTTTTCAACGTCGTAGTCACATTTTTGCAGTAACTTTTGAATAATGTTTTCGACATCTTCACCCACGTAACCAGCTTCGGTGAGTGTAGTCGCATCTGCAATCGTAAATGGTACGTTCAATAAACGTGCAAGCGTTTCGGCCAATAGCGTTTTACCACTACCAGTTGGACCAATCAGTAAGATATTACTTTTTGAAAGTTCGATATCACCACTCTTGGCTTCTCCAACTTCGAGACGCTTGTAGTGGTTGTAGACCGCAACAGACAAAACTTTTTTAGCTTTGGCCTGGCCGATAACGTATTCATCAAGAATATGATTAATTTCATGAGGCGTCGGTAATTTACTACCGGAGGCAACCGAGGATTTTTCCTGAACTTCTTCACGAATAATGTCATTACATAATTCGACACACTCATCACAAACGAAGACCGATGGACCTGCTATCAGTTTTCTTACTTCGTGCTGACTCTTGCCGCAAAATGAACAGTACAACAACTTTTCGCTGTCATCTCCGCTGTTTTGACCATCATCACTCATGAATCTTTCCTCATTACCTTATATGACACTATCTATGTCATACCTTGCTAGGATTTTAATAAAGATGCAAGTGCATCTGTCACTCATTAATACCCTTAATACTTTTATGGAAATTTACATTTCCCGCTTGTTCTACACAGTTTAGACTGTTTTTCGCGACAAGCTTGTGTTTCAGTTTACTCGTCGTCAGTGACAGCCTGGCTGCGATCCGACAATACCGCATCAATTAAACCGTAATCTGTGGCCGTTTGACCACTCATAAAGTTGTCACGGTCTGTATCACGTTCAATTGTCGCCAAATCCTGCCCGGTATGCTCAACCATAATGGCATTCAGTCGATCCCGTACCAGGAGCATTTCTTTAGCATGAATCTCGATATCCGAGGCCTGACCTTGTACACCGCCTAAAGGCTGGTGAATCATCATCCGTGAATGTGGCAGACAAAAACGCTTGTCTTTCGCGCCACCGGTCAATAATAAGGCACCCATACTTGCTGCCATGCCAATACACAATGTGCTTACATCCGGTTTAATGAACTGCATTGTGTCGTAAATCGCTAAACCGGCGCTCACCGAACCACCTGGTGAATTAATGTACAAATGGATGTCTTTGTCCGGGTTTTCTGATTCGAGGAACAATAACTGCGCCACAATCAAGTTCGCCATGTGGTCTTCAACCTGACCAACAAGGAAAATCACCCGTTCTTTTAACAGACGTGAGTAGATATCGTAGGCACGTTCACCTCGCGAGCTCTGCTCAACCACCATTGGCACCAGGCCACTATTGTAAATTCCGTCATTCATACCATTGTTGTTATAGCTATCGGTCATGTGAACGCTTCCTTTAATTTCTATGTTAGCCCTGTCTTGAGGCCATTATTGCATCAAATTCTTCTTTCTTTTCAACAGTTTTGGCTTTATCCAGTACCCAGTCAACCACATTCTGCTCAAGTACGACCGCTTCAACTTCACCTAAACGGTTCTTGTCAGCATAGTAATAATTAATCACTTCTTCTGGTTGCTCATAGGGAGCTGCAATTTCTTCAACCGCTGCACGTACTTTGTCTGCTGTCGCAACAAGCTCATTGCTGCTAACAATGTCAGACATAATCAAACCCAGTGATACACGACGAACCGCCTGATCACGGTATAAATCATCATTTATGCTGCCTTCTGGCATCGGTGGCATACCTTGCTGTGCGAACATTTGACGTGTTTGCTCAGCAAGTCGCTTAATTTCATCTTTAACCATGACTTCAGGTAATTCAAGCTCGTGTTGAGCAATAATCGCATCCATCACATTAGTCTTAACCACTTCACGCAAAACCTGATCCAGTTCACGTGTCATATTTTCTTTCACTTGATCACGCAGTGCCTCAACGGTGCCGCCTTCCACGCCGAGTGCTTTGACAAAGTCTTCATCAACTTCTGGCATAACAGGCTCGCTAACCGCTTTAATCATTGTTTCAAACTGAACGGCTTTACCTGCAAGATCTTTATTACCATATTCTTCAGGGAACGTGGCATCGATCACTTTTTCTTCTGCTGCTTTAAGGCCTTTTAGACCTTTTTCAAAATCAGGGATAAATTGCCCGGCACCCAGAACCACTTTAACGTCAGTACCTGTACCACCGTCAAAGGCAACACCGTCAAGCTTACCGACAAAATCGATAGTAACTTGATCGCCATCTTTGGATTTACGTGTTACGTCTTTCCATTCTTTGCGCTGTTCACGAATACGGTCAATTGTTGCGTCAATGTTTGCCTCAGTGATTTCAACCACTGGCTTTTCTATTTCAGCCGATGTCATGTCAGATAAAGTCAGCTCTGGCATTACTTCAAAAACGACAGCGTAAGTAGGACCTTTACCCTCTTCAAGTGGTAAAAATTCAACTTGTGGCGCACCAGCAGGACGCAGATTCTCCTGATTCATTGCCTGATAAAGAGTAGATTGAACCGACTCTTCGAGGGCTTCTTTGCGTGCTTCGTTAGAGAAACGCTTTTTAACCACACTTAATGGCACTTTGCCGGGACGGAAACCATCAATTTTAACGGTGCGTGCTAATTGTTGAAGGCGATTCTGTACTGCCTTTTCAAAATCTTCTTCTGGCAACTCGACAGTCATACGTCGTTCAAGACCGTCACGTTTTTCAACCGAAATTTGCATGTTTCTCATCCTCAAAACCGACTTTTGGGGCCGGAAAAATTCAAAAAAAACCCGGATGAAATGACATGTCTTTCACCCGGTAAGATAAATGGTGGGGATGGGGAGACTCGAACTCCCACGTCTCGCGACACCAGAACCTAAATCTGGCGTGTATACCAATTTCACCACATCCCCAAAAAAGTATGCCTAATCAAGCACTTAAGCAAACAAACCAATGCTTCTGGGCGCAATGGCCTGCTCTATTCAACCGGCATTATACAGACTCTGACCTATTCACGTAAGTCGTTACAATCCCACGCATTTCACACGGAAACACTATCCACCAAACGCAACAAAGGGCTGCTATCGCAACCCTTCGTGTTTGTATGGTGGGTCGTGACGGGTTCGAACCGTCGACCCGCGGATTAAGAGTCCGCTGCTCTACCAACTGAGCTAACGACCCGTTTCTGAGCAGCTCAAAAACGTTGCGGCATTGAACCATAGTCTTTGTATGGTATCAACGGCGCTAATATGGGGTGAACGATGGGGCTCGAACCCACGACAACCGGAATCACAATCCGGGACTCTACCAACTGAGCTACGCTCACCATAAAACCTGATAATTGACACGATGTCCGCAAAAACACCAAAAATGGCGCGCCTGGCAGGAGTCGAACCTGCTACCCTCGGCTTAGAAGGCCGATGCTCTATCCAAATGAGCTACAGGCGCATGATTCCGAAATTATATGCCGCAGCGCAGGCCAATTACTACAATTAACGAAGATGTCGGATGAAACCAAACACCTTCTTTTTCGTTTGGTCGGGGTAGAGAGATTCGAACTCCCGACATCCTGCTCCCAAAGCAGGCGCGCTACCAGACTGCGCTATACCCCGATACGGTCTGCCAATTCCCGTAAGAATTAACAGGCACGGGATGATACGCGTACCAATAGAATTGGTCAACGCATCTTCGGTGAAATCACGTAACTATTTCAGGTATAATCCGTCTTCTTTTGATTCCCAACGCACAGGCAGATTTAAATGACAGCTCAACGTATTAATGGCAAACAGGTAGCCGATGAACTTATCACTAAGGTTCGCGATCGTATATCAGCCAGAGTTGACGAAGGTAAACGTGCGCCGGGGCTGGCGGTAGTGCTGATTGGAAATGATCCTGCCTCATCGGTTTACGTAAATAGTAAGCGCAAACGCTGTGAAGAAGCCGGTGTGAAGTCATTTTCCTATGATCTTGATGAAGCCACAACACAAGAGGAATTGCTTAATTTAATTAATGAGCTGAACGCTAATCCCGAGGTTGATGGTATTTTAGTGCAACTACCTTTGCCCAAACACCTTGATGCCGATTTAGTCATCGATCATATCGACCCACATAAGGACGTTGATGGTTTTCACCCTTATAATTTCGGTCGCCTTGCACAACGTCGACCACTGCTACGTCCTTGCACACCACGAGGTGTGATGACCTTGCTTGAGTCAATCGGTGTTGACTTAACCGGTTTAGATGCCGTGGTAGTAGGCGCATCCAATATCGTTGGCCGCCCGATGTCGTTGGAGTTGTTAATGGCGCGCTGTACCGTGACCATTTGCCACAGTAAAACCAAAGATCTTGCCGGCAAAGTTGCTGCGGCAGATATTGTGGTCGCAGGAGTAGGTATTCCCAATTTTGTGAAAGGTGAATGGATTAAACCTGGTGCGATTGTTATCGATGTCGGCATCAACCGTTTAGACAATGGAAAATTAACCGGTGATGTTGAATTTGATGAGGCAAATAAAAACGCCGCGTGGATCACCCCCGTTCCCGGTGGTGTCGGCCCAATGACCGTCGCGACGTTGTTAGAAAATACGCTGGATGCAGCTGAGCAGCGAGATGCCGTTTAATTAAACTGTGGTGGTAATACCTTCTCGGCACTAAGCGGGATTGCATCGAAACACGCTTTGTATTCAGCACTCTCGCTAATTCCGCCTTTTTTACGTAAATCTATAATTTCATAATCTTCAAAACTAAAATCAACGTGTTTGCCCTTCCAACTACCCTCACAACTTTCATAAGTCGTCTCATCATTGGCATCAAAGTTTCTAAAGGCTTTTAATTGTCCGTTGTAGTTATACATAGTCACCAATGTTTGTGATGGCGCATTTCTAAAACCAGGCAAGTAGGCAACAGTATAATCTCGATCTAAACGTCCTTGCTTGTCATATAAAAACACTTCCAGAACATGCAGATTATCAGGCTGTTCTGCTTCCCAGTGAACGCGTGTTACTAACTGACCCGTTTTTGCATCTCGGTAGGTGTGTTCTTTATAGAAGTCAGGCTTGCCACGATAACCACCCATTCGTGTAGTTTCTTTAAGCTTGCGTGTAGTAATCAAGTCTTTATGCATAGCGAGTAATTTTTCTGAAAATGTGTTCCAGGTCTTTACGTGCTTACTATCTTCAGTCTGTTGGCCTCGTTGTTCCGCCGCCTGTACCTGAAAACCCAGCGTCGATAACGCTAAAACCAATATTAAGCCAATCCGCATTTCACCCACCTCTTATCATTTTTATCTCGATAGACTGTATGACCACAAAAAACTGAAATTATTCCCTTCGCCAACGCGTTTTTCCAGCGCTGTCTTCAAGAACAATTCCCATTGCTGTTAATTCGTCTCGTAATCTATCTGCCTCTGCCCAGTCCTTCGCATCACGCGCTGCATCACGTGCCAATACCATCGCATCAATATCTGCTGCATCTGCATCATCTTCAGAACCTGATAACCATTGCTCCGGACTTGTTTGTAGCAAGCCCAGTAAATCCGCTAATTGTTTTAACTCACCCGCCAGTTGGTTAGCAACCGGCATGTCGTTGGCACCTTTAGCCTTGTTAATCGCATGGCGTAAATCGGATAACACCGCCAACGCACCGGCCGTATTAAAATCATCATCCATCGCAGTATAAAAACGCGTTGAATAATCTGTCTCTGGCGCATTTTCTTCTGGTTCCAGATCACGTAAACAAGTGTAATAGGCATCCAGTGCTGAACGAGCCATATCCAATTGCTTATCAGAATAATTCAATGGACTGCGGTAGTGACTGCTAGTCACAAAGTAACGCACTACTTCCGGCTTATATTGCGCAAGAATCTCTCGCACTGTAAAAAAATTACCCAATGACTTGGACATTTTTTCATCATCGATACGAACAAAACCATTATGCATCCAGACATTAACAAATTTCGTTCCTGTCGCTGCCTCAGATTGTGCAATTTCATTTTCATGATGCGGGAACTGCAAGTCCATTCCGCCACCATGAATATCAAAATGATCACCGAGACAATGTGTCGACATCGCTGAACATTCAATATGCCAACCGGGTCGGCCTTTGCCCCAAGGCGAATCCCAGCTTGGTTCTTCCGGTTTAACCGCTTTCCATAAAACAAAATCCAATGGGTCTCGTTTAGCCTGATTCACTTCAACCCGAGCCCCGGACTGCAAATCTTCTAATTGTTTCTTTGACAATGCACCATAATCAGGAAAACTATTCACGCTGTAATAAACATCGCCATTATCCGCCGCGTAGGCATGACCTTTTTCTACCAGCGTGGCGACCATATCAATAATTTGTTGCATATAAGCCGTTGCGCGCGGCTCTTGATCCGGGCGTTGCACAGATAAGGCATCTGCGTCCTGATTCATCTCGTCAATAAAACGTTCGGTCAAATTATCAAAAGGCTCTTTATTTTCATTTGCCCGGGCGATAATTTTGTCGTCAATATCAGTGATATTACGAATGTAGGTGACGTGCTCATCACCAAACACATGACGTAAATAACGATTTACCACATCAAAGACCACCAAAACACGTGCATGCCCTAAATGACAAAGGTCATAAACGGTCATACCACAGACGTATAAACGAACGTTTTTAGGGTCAATTGGCTCAAAAGCTGCTTTTTTGCCAGTGAGGGTGTTGTATATCTCAAGCACTGCGGGTTTGCCTCCAACTGCTAATATGTGCAGCCTGATAGTTTTATCTTTGTCCTTGTCAGCGCCAGATGGTAGCCGATTACGCCGCCAACGACAAAGCCTCTGGTGGCAATGGCCTTTCATAGGCTCAATAAAGGCTATATTATGTGCTCAATTTAACCGGACACGAAACAGCAAATATTATGAAACTATCCATGACACACTTAAAACAACTTCTTTTATCACTTGTGCTATTTGCAGGCGTACAAACTGTCTATGCCGCTGACACCGTTAAAGTGCGCATGCAGACCTCGGCAGGCGATATTGTGCTTGAATTAAATAAAGAAAAAGCGCCCATTTCGGTAAAAAACTTTCTTGCTTATGTTGAAAGCGGTGCCTACGAAGGAACTATCTTTCATCGCGTTATTGATAACTTCATGATTCAAGGTGGTGGCTTTGATGAAAACTATAATCGTCGCCCTACCCAACCACCGATTGTGAATGAGGCAGGCAATGGTTTGAAAAACCTGCGTGGCACAATCGCGATGGCTCGTACCAACGCCGTGCATTCAGCCACCTCACAATTCTTTATTAACCTAAAAGATAATGACTTTCTCGATCACAGAAGCCCTACACCTCGTGGCTTCGGTTACACCGTTTTTGGCAAAGTAACCGAGGGCATGGAAACTGTCGATGCAATTCGTAAAGTTAAAACTGGCGCTGGCGGTCCTTTCGCAAAAGACGCACCCAAAACAAAAATTGTTATTAATAAAATGATCGTTGAATAACATTCAAAATTTCAGGACACAATTATGATTAAAATTAACACTAACCACGGTAGCATTACACTGGAATTAGACGCAGAAAAAGCACCTGCGACAGTTGAAAACTTTATGCAGTATGTGACTGATGGTCATTACGACGGCACAATTTTTCACCGCGTCATCAAAGGCTTCATGATTCAGGGTGGCGGCATGGAAACGGGCATGAAAGAAAAACAAACTCGTGATCCCATTAAAAATGAGGCCGACAACGGGCTTTCAAATGATCTAGGCACTATTGCGATGGCTCGCACCAACGTACCAGACTCAGCTACCTCACAGTTTTTTATCAACGTAAAAGATAACGGTTTTCTTAACCATTCAGCCCCCACTGCGACTGGCTGGGGTTATTGTGTATTTGGTAAGGTCGTTGATGGCCTTGATGTTGTGCAGGAAATTGAACAAGTCGATACCGGCAGTGCAGGCATGCATCAAGATGTACCAGTTGAAGATGTAATTATTGAGAGCATTGAAGTCGTCGACGAATAAAACCGTGTGTCACTAGAATAATTCGATGGCATTAACGCTTTTTATTTCTGATTTACACCTGGACTCAAGTTTCCCTGAACTAAAGGACTTGTTCGTGCAATTTATGCACGAACAAGCGCCGTTTGCCGATGCAGTCTATATTCTTGGTGATTTATTCGAAGCTTGGGTCGGCGACGATGACGACCGTCCTGGCACACAATTCTTTATCGACGAACTACGCAACCTATCAGACAAGGGCGTTGAACTGTTCGTCATGTCGGGTAATCGGGATTTTCTATTTGCTGATGAATTCGCCAACCGTTGTCATTGTACGTTATTAAAAGATCCAACAGTTATTGACCTATATGGCACGCCAACCTTGTTAATGCATGGTGATAGCCTTTGTACTGATGATATTAAACATCAAGAGTCTCGTGAACTATTACGCAGTAGTGACTGGAAATCACGTTTTCTCAGCCAGCCGTTAGAAGAACGGATTCAACAAGCCAAAGAATACCGCAGCATGAGTCGCAAGCATCTAAAAGATGCGCCTGATGCGATCATGGATGTTAATCAAGCGACGGTTGTCTCGACAATGCGGGAACATAATGTATTGCAGCTCATTCACGGCCACACTCACCGGCCTGCCATTCACTCTCTGAAAGTAGATAACCAGGCCGCTAAACGCATTGTACTAGGTGACTGGAACACACAAGGCAGCGTTCTGAGCTGCGATGAATCAGGTTGTCAACTAACTCGCTTTTAGTGGCGCTTCTTCAGCGGGTGCTTGTAGCTCATCAAGAGAAAATTGATCAAACTCTTGAGGCAGCACAAACAATTCAGGCTTAGGCTCATACGCATCATCGAAATCAATTAAACTGCGTTGATAGCCGGTATGATCGCGCTCATGTACCGGTAAACCAAACTGTAAATACCTGTCTGGCTGGAAAATGTGTAACGCCATATCGCAAGTATTGCGTAAATCAGCGGGTGTAGAATTAAATGTTTTTGCATGCTGACCCGCTAAAATTCGTCGGTACTCGGCAATCGCCGCTGTTGCATTAGTCAATAAACCTTCTGCAATCATGGCATCCTGACAAGCTTCACCGTTAACTTTAAAAACATAATGAACTAATTCACGATCATCGATCTTTGGTGAATTTTTATCTGGAGTACGCACGGTATCGCTAGTTAATTCAACAGGCGACTTTATTGTCACTGGTTGATGTTTTACGACCAGGATAGAATCATTATCATCGGAAACACTGTAAACAATTTCTTTAGCTCTATCGACTAGCACAAAATCATTGCCATCATCATTATCATCAAGGCGAATATATTTATCAGTGATAATAATGCGCGACTCATAAGGATCGACGTTTGGTTCTTCTACTTTATAGAGTAATACTATTGACGTTGATGCCTGCTTGTTCTTGGGTTTTTCTTTTTCTGTCAGCGTAGCAATCTCGGACGCCGCTGGTGGCGCAACAACTGTTTTCGTTTCTGTTGGTGATTGATCACAAGCAGATAATAAAATCGCCAACAATGTTAAACCAATAAACTTTTTCACTTCATATCCTCTGCAAATTTTCCAGCATGTTCATTTCAGACTCAGTAAAACCAGCCTGTTCACGTGCCATATAATGGAAAGGTCCTCGAACCATGCCTTTCATGTATTTTTCTATTAACTCAGCAAACACTTTTTCCGGATCTAAATCTCGCTGCTGGCAATAATAACGAAACCAACGTGTGCCAATTTCAACATGACCAATTTCATCACGCAATATAATATCAAGTATTTCAACCGCACGACGATCACCCTGTTGCTCCAAACGCTTAATCATCCCGGGTGTGACATCCAAACCACGCGCTTCTAACACCCGTGGTACCAGCGCCATGCGTACCATACCATCATGTGCGGTTTGCTGCGCCATTTCCCACAAGCCATTATGCGCAGGGAAATCACCATAGTCATGACCTAATGAGCGCAAATGTTCACGCAGTAAGCCAAAGTGATAAGCCTCTTCCCGAGCCACCTTAATCCAGTCTGCATAGAATCGCTCCGGCATATCACGAAAACGATATACTGCGTCCCAGGCAAGATTAATAGCATTAAATTCAATATGTGCAATCGAGTGAATAAGTGCCGCATGCCCCTGCTTATTGCCGGTTTTACGCTGGCGTAAGTCCTTCGGTAATACCAGTTCAGGTTTATCGGGACGGCCAGGCTCACTAATATCTGAAGGGGGTGAGTTATTTTCAATACTTAGTTCGCCAACAACCCAGGCTGCAGAGGCTTGTTCTGTTTGCAGACATTTAGCATCTGGATTAGATGCATTTAGGCACTGCTCGGCGATATCGAAAAGGTTTTGCATAGACACTTATTATACTGGAACTTACGAATAATCGTTTAAATAAAAAACGGGGAATGAAAACATTCCCCGCCTTAAATAACGTTAACTCATCGTTTGATATTTATGATTTGTGAATATCCATTTGCGGATACGGAATTGAAATACCCTGCTCATCAAATGTGAGTTTCACCTTTTCTGTTAAATCAAACATAACTGCCCAGTAATCACCGCTCTTAACCCATGGACGAACCACAAAGTTAACACTGCTGTCAGCTAGTTCTGATACGGCAATCAACGGTTCAGGATCTTTAAGTACCCGCTCATCACTCGTAACAATGTCACGTAAAATAGACTGCGCCTTCTTTAAGTCATCGTCGTAACCAATACCAAACACCATATCAATACGGCGTGTTGGACGTGCAGAAAAATTTGTAATCGTACCACCGTATATACTGCCATTTGGAACAATAATTTCTCTATTATCACCTGTACGCATCATAGTGCTAAAAATGCTGATTTTTTCTACTGTACCCGAAACACCACCGGCTTCAACAAAATCGCCTGTTTTAAATGGACGGAATACAATTAACATGACACCTGATGCAAAGTTTTGTAATGAACCCTGCAATGCTAAACCAACAGCCAAACCGGCAGCACCCAATAAGGCAATAAGCGATGTTGTATCAACACCTAACTGATTCAATGCTGCGATAATAATGAATAGCAGTAATGCTGTAGATAAAATTGAACAAACAAAATCGATCAGGATATTATCCATGTTGGCTTTATTAAGCAGGCGGCGAACAATACCTACAATTACTTTTGCAACCATGCGTCCAACAATATAAATAATTGCTGCTAATACAATATTAATTCCCCATGGAATTACATACGTATTAAGCATTGCTTGTACATCAATATTTTCCAACATACTGCCTCCAAAAAGTTATCTTCTTTCCTATAAAATATTCACAGTCTAACTAAATTAATTCAGCAAGACCACGTTCAAGATCAGCTTTTAAATCTTCTATATCTTCAAGCCCTATTGCCATCCTTATCAAACCATCAGAAATATTAGCTTCTTCACGCTGCTCTGGAGTTAATCGCCCGTGCGTTGTGGTCGCCGGATGCGTAATGGTTGTTTTGGTGTCTCCCAAATTTGCGGTAATAGATACCAATTGCGTTGCATCAATCAGTTTCCATGCAGCATCTTTGCCACCCTTTAATTCAAACGACAACACGGCACCCGGGCCACTTTGCTGTGATTGGGCAATATCATATTGCGGGTGAGCTTTAAGCCCCGGAAAATAAACTTGCGACACGGCTGGCTGTGCTTGCAACCACTCGGCTAATTGTTGTGCATTGTCACAGTGCGCTTTCATCCTTACCGATAAAGTCTCAAGCCCTTTCAAAAAAGTCCATGCATTAAATGGGCTCATACTTGGGCCGCACGTTCTCACCACACCGTAAATATCTTTACCAACAATTTCTTCTTTACCGACAATTGCTCCACCCATGCAGCGACCTTGCCCATCCAGAAACTTGGTTGCTGAATGAATTACAATATCTGCGCCCAGTTCCAATGGTCGTTGCAGAACTGGCGTACACAAACAATTATCGACCACCAATAAACACTCATGCGCATGTGCAATCTCTGCCAGTCTTCGAATATCAGCGACTTCTCCTAAAGGATTCGATGGCGTTTCCAGAAATAAAAATACGGTATTGTCCTGAATCGCATCTTGCCAAGCTTTTTCATCTGTCAGCGCTACAAAGGTGGTTTCGACACCAAATTTAGCTAGATGCTGTGAGAACATGACCGTTGTTGTACCAAAAATACTTTGTGATGCAACAATGTGATCACCGGCTTTTAACAGACCGAGACACGTTGCCAGAATAGCCGCCATACCTGATGCTGTGGCAACACAACGCTCACCGCCTTCTAACGCGGCTAAACGTTGCTCAAAAGTACGGACGGTTGGATTAGTAAAACGCGAATAGATATTACCGGGTTCATCGCCGGAAAAACGTGCAGCAGCTTCCGCAGCACTATGAAAAACATAACTCGATGTGGTAAATATCGGTTCAGAATGCTCGCCTTCTGGTGTGCGTACCTGACCTGCACGTACTGCACGAGTATTGAATTTATAATCCTTGTCTGACATCCCGCCTCCTCATCCAACTTTATGGATACATATTAACTGTTTTCGGACAAACGGGCACAAAAAAACCCGCTCAACGATCGCTAAAGCAGGTTACCCTCCCTTTAGCTGCATTTATTAAGCGCCCGCAATCTGAGTCAAATCGGCGCTTGGTTGAACTTAAGTGTGGCAAGTCTAGGCAGTGATAAGATGCCTGTCAAGATCAACCGGTATTATGCATATCCAATGAAACCGACTTCTCATCTGTCGTTTCCTTGGCAGAATCTGAACGTAATAATTCAAGCTGTTCAAGATACAGTGGTGTCACACCTTTAGTCACATACTCACCATTAAATACCGAGGTATCAAACTTTGTTAACGATGTATTACCGCGATGTACTGCATCAATTAAATCATCCAGATCCTGGAAGATTAATTTGTCAGCACCAATTGCCTCTGCGATTTCTTCATCCGTACGACCATGTGCAATCAATTCCTGTGCACTGGGCATATCGATACCATACACATTCGGGTAACGTACCGGAGGCGCTGCTGAGGCAAAATAGACTTTCCGTGCACCAGCATCACGCGCCATCTGAATGATTTGTTGTGACGTTGTACCACGAACAATCGAGTCATCAACTAACAAAACATTCTTGTCACGAAATTCAAGATCGATCGCATTGAGCTTTTGACGAACTGACTTCTTGCGCTGTTTCTGACCAGGCATAATAAACGTGCGGCCAATATAACGATTCTTAATAAACCCTTCGCGATATTTCACACCCAGTTCATTGGCAAGCTGTAGTGAAGAAGTACGACTGGTATCAGGGATGGGAATGACGACATCTATGTCATGATCTGGCCATGTCTTCTCAATCTTATGCGATAGATTTTCACCCATGCGCAAACGAGCTTTATATACGGATACGCCATCCATAATCGAATCAGGACGTGCAAAATAAACATGTTCAAAGATACACGGTGC
>Ga0316207_10002726_pt1 | contig 17528 bp, 14 predicted proteins | sample 6weekpyrite_MG_FD_204943 | JGI IMG/M metagenome (GOLD analysis project Ga0316207, IMG submission 204943) | Microbial mat bacterial communities from mineral coupon in-situ incubated in ocean water Damariscotta River, Maine, United States -... | ecosystem: Environmental > Aquatic > Marine >...
CATTCCAGAAATGAAATTTTTGATGCACTGCAGAATTTTGAAAATATAGTGATATTAAAAGCAGGGCGTTCAAGAGCTGAGATAGTACAACTTATTGCAGATGCGGATCGTATACAGGATGCCTGTTACATTGAATACGCAACGCAGTCGCAACAAAAAGTGGTAAAAGATATCAGCCAACTTTCAACTGATGCCGGACCGTATTTTTCTCTTTTCCTGGTTAATGCCAGCAGGGCATATCAATAGCGATGAACAATTTACCCGATAATAAGCCGTTAATAATATTTTCGTTGACCGATGCCGGTATGCAACTTGCCAGTCAAATAAAAAAAAATTTACCGCAAGCTAAGCTATGTCATAAACCGGCATCTTTTATAAAAACCGTTCAGACATATTTTAAAGAAGGCAATCGCTGCGTGTTTGTTTGTTCGGCGGGAATTGTCATTCGGGCACTGGCTCCTGTGCTAGATAATAAGTTAACTGATCCTGCCGTGATAGTGCTGGATGAAAAAGGGCGATACGTTATTCCGTTACTCTCTGGGCATGAAGGTGGAGCGAACCAGCTGGCTTCAAAAATTGCCGACAACCTTAAAGCGACCCTGGTGCTAACTTCTGCACATGATTACACCCGCCCTGTCTATGTGGCGGGTATGGGCTGTGATAAAGGTTGTCCTGAAGAATTGCTTTTAGACTTATATAATGATGCAATTACACAACTACCTGATGGTATTAATGTATCAACATTAGCTTCAATTGATATCAAGCAAAATGAAGCCGGATTGATTGCGCTAACAAAAAGATTTTCGATTCCCTTTGAATATTATTCTGCCCGCAAGTTACGGGAAGTCGAGGAGCAGTTAACAGTTAAGTCCGAAATTGTATTTAAAGAAGTGGGTTGCTATGGCGTGGCAGAGGCTGCGGCATTAATCGGCGCAACTGAATTAACAGGTAATAGCGCAGAATTAATATTGCCTAAATTAAAAAATAAACGGGCAACAATAGCATTTGCCCGTAGTTATTACTAAGAAGCAGGTACAATGAAATTATTTGTAATTGGCACTGGGCCAGGCGACAGAGGCTATTTAATACCTAAAGCAAAAAAAGCGATTGACGCAAGTAGTGATCTGGTCGCTTATGGATTGTATATTGATTTGTTAGGTTCACTTTGTAGTAATAAGCAGCATCATGAGTTACCCTTAGGTCAGGAAATCGAACGTGCCCGGTTAGCGCTTGATTTGGCTGCACAGAATAAAACAGTCGCTTTATTATCCAGTGGTGACATTGGGATTTATGCAATGGCGACATTGGTTTTTGAAATGCTTGATAATGCATTACAAGGTAAAGAAACAGGGTCTGCTTACGCTGAAAAATGGCCGGCTATTGATATCGAGGTTTTACCGGGGGTTTCGGCTATGCAAGCGGGTTCGAGCCATGTAGGCGCATTACTCGGGCATGATTTTTGTACTATCTCATTATCTGACTTGCTTACTCCCTGGCAAACAATTGAAAAACGAATACACAGCGCGGGGCAGGGTGATTTTGTTATTTCTTTTTATAACCCTGTTTCAAAAAAACGTGACTGGCAGTTAAATAAAGCCCGTGATATTTTACTGGAGTATCGACCGGCTTCAACACCTGTTGTGATTGGTCGGCAGCTAACCCGTAGTGATCAGCAGGTTTCTATTATATCTTTAGATAAGCTTGATGCTAAAGATGTCGATATGTTTACACTCGTTAGTGTAGGAAATAGTGAGTCCAGACATATTGTAAATGGTAATAAAGAGTGGGTTTACACACCACGAGGCTACTCAAAAAAACTATAACAAAGTAATTTTTTTACCGTGAGTTATTGGAAGATATAAGATGACCGTTTATTTTATTGGTGCAGGGCCAGGCGACCCTGAACTGATTACAGTTAAGGCATTAAACCTGATTAAGCGCTGTCCGGTTGTTTTATATGCCGGTTCGCTTGTGCCAAAAGAAATACTGGATTATGCACAAGATGATGCTTTAATTATTGATAGCGCATCATTGGCATTACCCGAAATAATTGATGCCATTCAAAAAGCTGATAAAGAATCAAAAGATGTTGCCCGAGTACATTCCGGTGACCCATCTATTTATGGTGCCATTGGCGAGCAAATACGACAACTTGATACTTTAAATATAGATTATGAAGTAATACCAGGTGTAACGGCAGCAAGTGCATCAGCAGCCTGGTTGAAAAAAGAATTTACATTATCTGGTATTACGCAAACTGTGATTTACACCCGTTACGGGGCTAAAACCCCTATGCCGGAAAAAGAAAATCTTTCTTCACTCGCCCAACATGGTGCCACTTTGGCGATTCATCTTGGTGTAAGTCATATACATAAAATTGTAGAAGAATTACTACCCTATTATGGTGATGATTGCCCGGTTGCCGTTTGTTACCGAACCAGCTGGCCCGAGCAGGACAAAGTTGAAGGAACCCTGGCCGATATTGTAAAAAAAGTACGGGATAAAAAAATAACACGTACCGCACTTATTCTCGTTGGACATGTATTAAATCCGGAGACATTTAATGATTCGTTTCTTTACAATGCAGACAAGGCGCATATCTATCGACCCAAGGTGAAACAGGCTAAACCTCGTTCAGTTGAGCGAAACAAAAAATAGAAAAAATTTAAAGGTGAGACGATGCAATTAGGCAAAATACCGGCAACAGTTGTTACTGGATTCTTAGGCAGTGGCAAAACGACTTTATTATCCAATATTATTAAACAGGCGAATGGTAAACGCATAGCTGTTATCGTTAATGAATTTGGCGAACTTGATATTGATGCTGACTTGCTCAGGAGTTGTCCGGTTGCAGGTTGTGATGAAAAAAATACTTTGGAAACAAATTCAGAAATACAACAAGAAGATACCGGTGTTTACGAATTAGCTAATGGTTGTATCTGCTGTACGGTGGAAGAAGAATTTTTACCCGTGATGAAACAATTACTGGAACGTAAGGATACAATTGATCATATCCTGATTGAAACATCCGGTCTGGCACTGCCCAAGCCGCTGGTGCAAGCGTTTAACTGGCCTGAAGTTAAGCAATATTGTACTGTCGATGCCGTTATTACTGTACTGGATGGCCCCGCGGTTGCTGATGGTCGCATGGCGAATAGCCCTGAAGAAATTCAGGCAATGCGACAGACAGATGAGAATCTTGATCATGATCCTAGTTTGCAGGAATTACTGGAAGATCAATTGGGCTCTGCCGATTTGGTGGTTATCAGTAAAGCAGACTTGCTTGATGCACAACAACTTAGCCAGGTCGATGATATTGTTCGTCAACAGGTAAAGAAAGAAATTAAAACTCTTCAGATTGCAAACGGAGAAATCGCAAGCGAACTGATTATGGGATTAGATTCAGCAACCGAGGACAAAATCGAGTCTATACATTCCCATCACGATCACCATCATGAGCATGGGCACGATCATCATCATGCTCACGATCATTTTAATTCTGTATCGCTGGAATTTGGTGAGATTGATTCAAACAAGGCTCTGGAGATAATCAATACGTTAATTGCTGAAAATACTATTTACCGGGTAAAAGGTTTTCTGGCGTTACCAAACAAACCAATGCGTCAAATCCTGCAAGGTGTTGGTACGCGAATTGACCGGCATTTTGACAGAATGTGGCGAGATGGTGAAGCACGTATGAGTCGATTAGTTTTAATCGGGAAAGAGTTGGATGAGAATTTAATAAGAACTCAACTTTCACAGGCCTGTGTTGCTTAATTTAATAATGAACAAAGAGTAACCTGTGCATCTGTTAGCAGCAAAACCTGGTGGCTTTAATGACGATGAAGGTATTATCGATCTACAGCAGTCGCCGGCAGAAATTATTATCCTGTCTGCACAAGATACATCGTTAGCACTATTAGCAGATGTGGCCGATGAGCTTGATGATTATTTCCCGGCGATTCGCCTTGCCAATATCATTAACCTGAATAAACCAACGGCATTTGACCTATATGAAGATAAAGTGCTGCAACATGCCAGGGTCATTATAGTATCCGTACTGGGTGGCAAAAATTACTGGTCTTATGGCATTGAGCGACTCGTTGAATTAGCTGAATTAAACAATCAGCAGCTAGTTCTTATTCCGGGTGATGATGTTGCTGATAATGAGCTTTTTTCACTTTCAACAACCGAACAAGATGTTTGTATACGACTATGGCGCTATCTGCGTGAAGGTGGAAAAAGAAATGCCATTAATTTTTTTAGCTATATTGTCGCAACATTTTTTTCCGACAAACTGTTGAAGTCTCCGGATAATCCTGAGCAAAAAAAATCAGGCGCGGAAAATAAAGGAGATAATAATATTGGTATTAATCAGTCTGGTGTTAATAAATTAGCTATAAAAAATTTAAAGTGGGAAGAGCCCAGGGTAATACCACATACCTTGATTTATTCCCCCGGCCGGCATGATATTACTTTTGAAGAATGGCAAACAGAACAATTGTCTGATCTTCCAGTTTGTTTACTATTATTTTATCGTAGTCATTTACAATCGGGTAATACACAAGCGTTTGACGATCTTATAACAGCATTAAACATAGCCGGGTTAAGTGTTCTGGCTTTAGCTACCAACTCATTAAAAGACAGTGACTGTTTAAATGTTGTTAATACCCTAAGCTTGCGTGCTAGCTGTAGCGTGATTATTAATACCACGAGTTTTTCGCAAAGTATTCAGGGAAATGCTTCATTATCATCGACACCACAAGTTGACGTTAACAGGTGTTTTGAGTCAGATGCGGTTGTTATACAGGCAATTATGGCAGCAAATTCCAGTGATGACTGGCAACAGAATAATCAGGGTTTGCATGCGCGCGATATTGCAATGAATATTGCTTTACCGGAATATGATGGTCGTATTATAAGTCGGGCTGTTAGTTTTAAAGAGGTAGTTAAACGTTCTGAAAGAACACAGATAGATCTGATACGTTATCAAACCAACCCTGAGCGCGCCAGCTATGTCGCAGAGCTTGCACATCGTTGGGCGTTATTGACATCAAAGCCAAATAGTAAAAAACGAATTGGGTTAGTTCTTGCCAATTATCCAACCAATGATAGTAGAATTGGCAATGGCGTTGGTCTGGATACACCCGCATCTGTTATTAACATCCTCAAGGCTCTATTAAAAAATAATTACCCGGTTGAAAATATTCCACATAACGGTGATGGGCTTATCGAACAATTACTGGATAATGTAACGAATGATGCAGACAAGTTTGATCTTAGAGACTGTCAACAAAGTCTCTCTTTGCAGGATTACAAGCTGTATTTCGACCGGCTACCTGAGAAAAATCGTTTTGCAATTATAGAGCGATGGGGCCTGGCAGAAAACGATCCAAAGGTCAGACAGGGGCGAATCATGATAAGTGGTATCCGTCTTGGTCAGACATTTGTAGGGATACAACCTGCACGTGGATTTAATATTGATTTGGTTGCTAATTATCATGATCCGGATTTGGTTCCACCACATAATTATCTGGCATTTTATTTCTGGCTGCGCCACATTTATCAGATAGATGCCGTTGTCCACATCGGTAAGCATGGCAACCTGGAATGGCTGCCGGGTAAAAGTGTTGGCCTGAGTAAAAATTGCTGGCCAGATTTAATTTTAGGTCCTCTGCCTCACCTGTATCCTTTTATCGTTAATGATCCCGGTGAGGGTGCACAGGCCAAACGCCGTAATCAGGCAGTCATTTTAGATCACTTAATGCCACCGATGGCACGCGCTGAGTCTTATGGTGAGGTGCTTGAGCTGGAAAATTATGTCGATGAATTTTATCAGGCACTTGGTATTGATCCCCGGCGCGAAGAATTTTTACGCGATAAAATATTACAACTGATCGATAAGATAAACCTGGCTAAAGAACTGAACTTAAATCCACAGCAGCAAACTGACGAGCAGCTGTTATTAAATGAAGTCGATGCCTATCTTTGTGAATTAAAGGAAGCTCAAATTAGAAATGGCTTACACATATATGGGCAGCTTATAACAGGAAAAAAACTGGTTGAAACATTAGTTAGTCTGATTCGCTTACCAAGAGGCGAGGCTGAAAATGATATCGGTATCTTGCATGCACTGGCAGATGATCTGGATTTAAAAAATGATGCAATATTATTCGATCCATTGAATATTGAAAGTACAGATTTATGGCAAGGGGCAAAGCCCGAATGTTTAAAATTAATCGATAATAAAGTATGGCGCACTCACGCTGATACTCGCGAACGTTTAGAGCTTTACGCACAACAACTCGTTACATCAATGTTAGAGGAACAGTTCTATCCACAAGAATTAGTAAAAACGACACTTATTTTAAGGTATATGTCAGAGAATATTCTTGAGGCACTTCATCAGTCAGCAACAAATGAAATTGATCACTTTATACAGGCATTAAATGGCCGATTCGTACCTCCCGGACCAAGTGGGGCGCCGACTCGAGGACGACTGGATGTTTTGCCAACAGGGAGAAACTTTTACTCGATTGATAATCGTGCGATACCGACACGCAGTGCCTGGGAGCTTGGTCAGCAATCAGCTGAATTACTGGTGCAGCGTTATATGCAAGAGCATGGTGATTACCCGGAACAACTTGGTATCTCTGTTTGGGGGACATCAACGATGCGTACGGGTGGTGATGATATTGCACAGGCCTTTGCGTTAATGGGGGTACGTCCTGTCTGGGCAACGGCTTCTAACCGAGTCGTTGATATTGAAATTATCCCGGGGATGCAGCTTAATCGACCGCGTGTTGATGTTACATTGAGAATATCCGGGTTTTTCCGCGATGCATTTCCCAATGTTGCGCGTTTATTTGATACGGCAGTAAAAGCACTGGCTAGTTATGAAGAACCGGCGGGTATTAACAGGATACGTCAACATATCGAGAATGATAAACTGGTATTACGCGAACAGGGTGTAGATGAACAACAGGCTCAGCAACAAGCACAATGGCGTGTCTTTGGTTCAAAGCCAGGTTCTTATGGCGCAGGTTTGCAAGGACTTATCGATGAAGGTATCTGGGATACCCCGGCGGATTTAGCCAAAGCGTATGTAAACTGGGGTGGTTATGTGTATTCGCAGGATAATTTTGGTGGAGAAGCGTTTCAGGATTTTGAATCACGCCTTAAACAACTTAACGTGGTAATACAGAATCAGGATAATCGTGAACATGATTTGTTAGATTCGGATGATTATTATCAGTTTCAGGGTGGGATGACGAATGCAGTGCATGTCCTAAAAGGTGAAATGCCGGAAGTGTATCACGGTGATCATTCCAATCCCTCGTTGCCTAAAATTAAAACTTTAAAAGAAGAGCTGAATAAAGTTATACGTTCGCGAGTGGTCAATCCCAAATGGATTAAAGCAATGCAACAACATGGCTATAAAGGCGCGTTTGAAATGGCTGCCTCGGTTGATTATTTGTTTTCCTATGACGCTACAACTAACTTGATTGATGATTATCAGTATGAAATGGTCAGTGATGCATTGTTACTGGACGAAGAGAATCGGGAATTTTTGCAGCAGCATAACCCTAATGCCATGAAAGAAATGTCAGAACGATTACTGGAAGCCCAGCAACGAGGTTTATGGCAGAATCCGGAAAACTATCAACAGAAAATTTCTGAGGTTTTACTGGAAATTGACCAAGGTCTTGAGCTTGCAGAGTAATTTAACTTAGTATATCGCCATGTATTCTGAACTTGAAAAAAATGCTATTTACAGGGTTATCGCTGAAAGACGCGATATGCGACACTTTGTTAAATCATCAGTTGATCCTTTAGTGTTGAACAAAATTTTTAATGCCGCGAACCAGGCGCCCAGTGTAGGACTGATGCAACCGTGGCGATTTATTCGTATAAGCGTTCAAGCGTTACGGCAGGCTATCCATCAACTGGTAGAGAAGGAACGAGTATTAACAGCAAAAGCGCTGAATAAACGTGAAGACGAGTTTATGAAGCTTAAAGTTGAGGGTATACTTGATTGTGGAGAGTTAATAATCGTAGCGTTACCGAATAAACGCGAAGAACATATTTTTGGTCGTCGAACCATGCCACAAATGGATCTGGCTTCAGCTGCCTGTGCGATTCAAAATATGTGGTTAGTAGCACGTGCAGAAGGACTGGGTATGGGCTGGGTTTCGATATTCGAACCTGATGAATTAGCATCGTTATTGCAAATGCCAGAAGGAAGTGAGCCTGTTGCCATCTTATGTCTTGGTCATGTCGATAGTTTTTATCATGAGCCGATGTTGATAACGGAGAACTGGACAAGTAAAACTGAAATCAATCAGCTGGTTTATGAAAATAGCTGGGGAAATAAGAGTGAAGAAAACCCGGCTACAAAACCTGAACTGGAAATCAACCATGATTAAGCATGGTGGTAACCTGGGCGAAGCGGCTATAAAGTATGGTATAGCAAAAGACAAGTGGCTGGATTTATCAACGGGTATTAATCCCAATCCCTGGGTTGCGGCTGAACAGGTTCCGGAAAGTGTTTACCATACATTGCCACATCCGGATGCAACATTTTATAGTGTTGCCAGCCAGTACTATCAGACAGATGAATTGCTGGCAGTGCCGGGCAGTCAGTCAGCTATTCAGGCGCTGCCTCGCTTAATGGTAAACAAAGTGGTTGCCATCCCTGTTCCGGGCTATGAAGAACATTATTATCAGTGGCAACAAAATAATCATCAGGTAGTCAGTTATGATCCCGATACGGTGGATCTTCTTGCGTTTGTTAATCAACATCAACCCGATATCGTGATAGTCATTAACCCGAATAATCCCTCGTGTAAATTATTCAACAAATCTGAGTTACTTAAAGTATTAAAGTTGATGGAAAAACGTAATGGCTTGCTAGTGGTTGATGAAGCATTTTTAGATACGCGAAATCAGCATAGTTTGTTACAGGTAAGCTCGGTACATTTAATCGTATTACGTTCTATCGGCAAATTTTTTGGTTTACCCGGTATTCGTATGGGCTTTGTAAAGGCTGATATCAAATGGCGGCAACCGCTCGAAGAATATCTTGGAGCCTGGCCGCATACTGGTGCTGGATTGTGGATAACCACACATTGCCTGGCAGATTCGTGCTGGCAACAGAAAATACAACAAATCCTTAAAATTGACAGCCAACAGCTGGCAGATTATTTAAGCACACTATTTCCGGATAACCAGTCAATTTCATCGACGGATTACTTTGCCAGCTACCGAACAACAACGAAAGAAGCTCATATAATCCAGGATTTTTACGCCCAACATGGAATCCTGGTTAGATTAATCGAGCTGCCTCATGGAAATAAACAAGATGATGCAATTATCCGTATTGGGTTATGCCGAAATACAGCTACGGAGCAGGAAAGGGATCAAATACACTACTTTAAGCAAATAACCCACAAGTTGAGTCAGCATTTAGGCTGGTCGCTACGCGGTGTTGATGCTGAACTGAGGGGATGCCAGTAAGGCGAAAAAAATCAGCCACCGACAATCTTTGCTTTTCTCTGGCTGCAAAATAATGTATTGTTGATAGTGATTTTCAGGGTGTCATGACAAACTTTCTTTTTTAGTAGTTTGTTTGAGTAAATGGGAAGTTAGGTAAGAGGTTGATATGTTGTTTTCCTTTGAGCCTACGCTGCCCCCGCAACGGTAATTGATGTTGTTAAACACATCATAAGCCCGGAACCAGCCCTGATAGTAAACGGTTAGTGACTTATTACTAGCTAATAAAGAGTATTTTCTTTTATAACGATTAAGTACACGGGTGTGTGTACTAAGAGAGACTTCAATGCAAACATCTTCTAATTCAATATCGCGTATTTCTACGCTTGGTTTTTCTGCTGGTTTTCAGATTGCTGCGGCTATCTTGTTGGGAACGGTTTTACTTTACGGAGTTGGTTTTGCCTCGAGTGAGATTGCCCATAATGCCGCGCATGACTCACGTCATACCTTTGCGTTTCCTTGCCATTAAGTACAATTGCCTCAAGGCTATTTTGAGCATTTATTTTTAATTAACGGCTGGAGTGCTATCGGTTACTCTGCTGTTACAGATTAAAAATTTTTTTGTATCTTAAGAAAACACGAGGAGAATATTATGATTTTCAGAAATATTATTTTTTCTGCTGTAATTGTTGGACTGCTATCTGGAATAATCTATGGCTTGTTTCAGCAACTACAACTTAGCCCTATACTTTATGAAGCAGAACAATACGAAGTGAAACAACAGGCTGTCGCGGGTGACTCTCATACTGCAGGGCATCATCAAAGTCAGGATTCTCATGATCACCATCAGCATGATACTAACGCATGGTCACCGGAAGATGGTAGTGAGCGTATATTCTGGACGATGGTAGCGAATATCTTAACCGGGATTAGCTTCGCTTTAGTTATGCTATCTCTTATGTTGCTACATAACCTAAAAACAAATAAACCTAAACTGAATGCTGTGCGGGGACTTGCCTGGGGTATCGCTGGTGTTTTAGCTATCTATGTTGCACCGGGTTTAATAGGGCTACAGGCAGAAGTTCCTGGAACCATTAGTTTATCGTATTCTTTAAGGCAAGCGAGTTGGGTGATTAGTGTAATAGCAGCGTTAAGTGGTATTGCCGCGCTTTATTATTTACCTTTAAAGTATAAAGGGCTTGGTATTATATTTGCCGTAACGCCGTATTTTATATTTGGTACATCTTTGCAGACTGAGCATACGTTTAAAAATACCAACCCGGCAGCTATTGCAGCTTTAACGGATTTAACCCAGCAATTTGTAATCATGACGGCAATTGGAACCGCACTGTTTTTTCTGGTACTGGGTTTTGCCTCGGGTTACGTAGTGAAACGCTACATTAAGTTAGATGCTCAGCCAGGCTAATTTATTGTGAATAATCACAAATTTCCCTTTTCCGCTATTATTGGTCAGCCCGATTTAAAGAATGCTTTATTAATTTCTGCTATTGATCCACGTATGGGTGGCGTTTTAATTAGTGGGCCAAGAGGTTCAGCCAAGTCGACTATTGCTCGTAGTCTGGCAGATTTAATTCCAGGCGAAGTTTTTGTTAATTTGCCTTTAGGTGCCAGTGAAGAAAAATTACTGGGTAGTCTGGATTTGTCTCGTGCGTTAAGTCAACGTGAAGTAGAGTTTTCAGATGGCTTGCTGGCAAAAGCCCATCAGGGCATTCTTTATGTCGACGAAGTGAATTTACTTGCCGATCATCTTGTGGATTTATTACTGGATGTCGCCGCCTCAGGAGTGAATCAGGTCGAGAGGGATGGCATCAGTCATCAACATCCTGCAGATTTTCTTTTAATCGGGACGATGAATCCGGATGAAGGTGAGTTACGTCCCCAGTTATTAGACCGATTCGGACTGATGGTCGATTTGAATCATGCTTATACAATAAATGAACGCAAGAAAATTATTCAGCAGCGTTTAGACTTTGATGAAAATACTGAACAATTTTTACAGCGTTATAAAGCAGGACAAAAAGCGATATCAGCACAAATACGGTCTGCAAAAGAAATTTTAAATAAAGTCAATGTTGCTGATGATGTGCAGCAATATATTGCTGAGATCTGTAGTCAGGCTAATGTAGAAGGATTACGTGCAGATATCATTATGTATCGAGCGGCAAGAGCTTATGCGGCTTTACATCAATTAATGGAAGTGTCGACGCAAGAAGTCGATGCTATTAAACAGTTTGTGTTGTTACATCGGCAAAATACGATGAATACATCAATACCAGAATCGGTTAACCCGCCGGCTAGCCCGGCTATAAACAGTCAGGTTGATGATAGAAAACAGTCTTCTATACAGGGTAGTTGGGGAGCAATGCAAGCACAAACACTGCCTGTGACTGAAGGCCATAAACTTCCTGAATCTGATACAGACAAGCCGCTAAAAAAAAAGCACGTCTGAACATCCATAAAATTTTATCAGTTCGTTCTACTTCCCCAAATAATGCGCAACATCCGGGGCAACAGTCAATTTCTTTTAAGGGTAACCTGACTAAAAAACAATTAGCAAAGCAGATCGACTGGTTTTCCACTTTAGCCGCAAATAAATTACGTTTTAAAAGAGCAGTGTTAAAAAAAGATGAGTTAACCTTAATATTGCTGGATACATCGGCTTCGACACTGGGACGAACAGGCTTATCTGAGGCTTTGGGTACAATTAAACAACTGGCCCAGACGCTCTATATTAATCGTAAAGATATTAGCATTATGACTTTTGGTAATGATAAAGTTGAAATATTAATAAAACCACAGCGCACACCAAAAAACATTAAAGCACGATTGAACTGTGTAAAAGCAGGTGGCGGAACGCCATTAAAAAAAGCCTTGCAACAGGCATCGTTGTTTATAGAAAAGCAGTTATACCATTATGAATCCTGCAAGCTATATCTGTTCACCGATGGACGCAGTACAGACAGTGTTGACAGTATAAATCTGAATTGCGAAGCAATAATAATTGATACCGAAAAAAATAATATAAACCTGGGTTTTGCTAAAAAACTGGCAAAAGAATTAAATGCAAATTACTTTGATTTGTCATTCCTGGCATCATAGCGTAAGTTATTATGTTGATAATAATGTAAAAATTAATCACTAACGACAGAGATAAATAAATGTTATCGAAACAAGAACAGTCCAGACATCAATCTAAAATGGCAAAGAAAAAGAAAATAGTTGATGAAAGAATTGCCAGTGCGACAGAAGAGCGTGGCGTTTTGATCTTATTAAAAGGAACCGGTAAAGGTAAAAGCTCATCGGCGTTTGGGACGATGGCGAGAGCTTTAGGCCATGGACAAAAAGCCGGAGTAATACAGTTTATTAAAGGCAGAGAGGAAACTGGCGAGCACCTGTTCTTTGCTGATCATCCTCAGGTAGATTTTCATGTTATGGGGCATGGTTTTACCTGGGAAACTCAGGATATAAACCAGGACATACTTGCTGCAAAAAAAGCCTGGGAGATAGCCGTACGAATGCTTCAGGATGACAGTTATAACATTCTGGTTTTTGATGAGTTGTCGTATATGTTTAAGTATAAGTACCTGGATGTAAATGACTGTGTACAAGATATTGCTGCCCGACCTGTAAAACAAAATGTAATTATTACCGGGCGAACAATGCATACAGCCTTGCAAAAAATTGCCGATACCATAAGTGATGTACAGGATATACAACATGCTTTTCGTGCTGGTGTAAAAGCCCAACCTGGTATTGAGTGGTAAGGTTACAAGCTTGAATATGAATAATAGTCATTCGGTGTCGGCAACTTGTCCGGCGATATTTTTTTGTGCACCGGCATCAGGGCAAGGTAAAACAACGATTACCGCAGGGATTGCCCGGCATCATAGAAACCAGGGGCTTGACGTTCGGGTATTTAAGACCGGCCCGGATTACCTGGATCCATTAATATTAGAGCAAGCATCATCAAACCCGGTTACCCAACTCGATATGTGGATGGTGGGTAAACAGGCATGTAAACAGTTTTTATATGAAGCAGCCCTGGAAGCAGACCTGATTCTTATCGAGGGGGTCATGGGAATGTTTGATGGTAGCCCGAGTGGGGCGGACATGGCGCAATACTTTGGAATCCCCGTTATCGCCATCATCGATGCCAGGGCTATGGCGCAGACTTTTGCCGCCATTGCTTATGGGCTGGCAAACTACCGGCCTGATTCGAGTTATGAAGGGGTTGATCTGACATCATTAGAATTCGTGGGTGTTATTGCAAATAAAGTCGGTAGCGATAGACATGCAGATTTAATTACAGAAGCCATGCCAGCCGATGTGAACTTACTTGCTTGTTTAAAACGTGATGACGGTATGCAACTACCCGAGCGCCATCTTGGACTGGTCTTTCCCAGTGAAGTAAGCGATATCGACCAACGACTCGATGCAATTGCAGACATTATAGCCTCGACACAACTCATTCAATTACCTAAAGTGGTTGAGTTTTATCCAGCGACAGACTGTGAGGCCGATCTACAAGGCTATTATAGCGGTACGCAAGAAATACGTGCTGACCAAAGTAATACCCTACAGGGAATAAAAATTGGCATAGCAAGAGATGCTGCGTTTAGTTTTATCTATGCAGCAAATATACAATTTTTAAGCAAAATGGGGGCGGAGCTTATCTACTTTTCCCCCTTAAGCGATTCTCAGTTACCGGATGTGGATGCACTCTGGTTTCCCGGTGGTTATCCGGAGTTACATTTGGCGCAACTACAGGCTAATAAAGCGATAAAACGTAGTATCCAGACTTTTTATGCCGCAGGCAAAAAAATCCTGGCCGAATGTGGCGGTATGCTCTATTTGCAAAACACTTTGACCAGTCTGGATGGCGAATGTTTTCAGATGGTCGGTCTGATCCCGGGCGATGGTTATATGCGTGAACGAGGTGGCTGTCAGGGGATGCAGTATGCGCCATTATTGGGCAATGACAACCCGGCTGGCGAAGTGCGTGCCCATGCTCACCACCGTTCACGCTCGGAAAACACCCTGGAACCGATTGCAAATGGGCGGCGAACGCGTCATCCTGCACCAGGTGAGCCTATTATGAAAAGCCGAGAGCTGCTTGCAACCTATTTGCACCTGTATTTTCCCTCAAATCCCAACGTTATCTTAGGGCTATTCAAATAGAGGGCAAATGAACAGTGAGATTATTGAGTCGACTACATTTTGCTTTGCCTTAACTGAATTACTGGTATACTTCTTGATATTCTAAGAGCCGAAATAATAATAATAATCTATGTATAAATTAACGATTCGTGATAACAAGAATAAACTAGATGAGATGTACGTTTCGCATGATGTATTAAAAATTGGCAGAAATGCCGATAATGATATACGCCTTGATGACGCCACAGTTAGCAGTCACCATGCAGAAATTATTCAAAATCAATCTAACGTCGTCATTCAGGATTGTGGTAGCACTAATGGTACGTACGTCAATGGAAATGCCATAAAAAACCATAACTTACGTAATGATGACGTTATTGTTATCGGAAAACTGACCATTTCATTCTATAGTGATAGTCCAGCGCCTCTATCGGAAGAAATTGATCCGACTGCTACGATTAGTCGTGGTGAAATGGAACATCTGTTAGAAAGAATTGCGCATATTAAAACCGGTGAAACCACTAAAGCGGCAGTATCGCGAAAGTTAAACTGGATTGCGCAAAATGCCAGTGGTGTTTGGTGGGGCTATGAATTAGAGCCTGTTGCAGGCGTTGAGGAGTGGGAAAATCCGCAAAATGGTATGAAAATTCTTCTAAAAGAAGAGCAGGCTAATGACGGCTGGAAAGATACCCTTCAAAAATTATAATAAACTGCCGATAAGCGGTAATCTGCAATAAATCTGGATGATCTATTATGGGGTTGCTAGACGATCTACGTAAACAAAGTACCGACCTGAAAAAATCACGCGCTGATGATGCTGCCCAGCAAGCTGAGTTACTGGCATTTTATAAAGCAAATATTCATCCGGCCATGGCAACCATCTATACGCATATTAATGAGTTGGTCGAGCATCTGAATTATGTTAAGCCAGAGATTAACGTTCCGTATACGCTCACGGCTTCTGGCATTAAAAAAAATCTAAAACAACATAGTTATAAAATAACGACTGACAGTTCAGAATTAATGCAGCAGATTATTCTAATATTCTATTGTACTGACGAAGAACCAATAGAGTTTGATGCAGAAAATAAAAAAAATGTGGAAAAACACATTGAATTTCTTCAGCGGCACAAGCTTCAATATACTTCGCAACAATATAAAGATGACAATCATGAAGTTTCTTATGCTAATTTTAAACTCGATAGCAAAGTTAAAATTACGATTCTAATTGAAGGCGATATTCAAAATTCCTGTATACACCTGAAATTTAATAACTTCCAGGATTTAGGCTTACTTAAACGCGATATTAAAGCAGAGCAAGTCAATGAAGACTTCTTAGATGATATCGGGAAATATCTAATACGTGAATCCTTTAATTTTATGAAGCTGGACTTGTCTTCTAAAGAACGTCAACGATTACAACAAAAACTGCAACAGGAAAAAATTCGTCGAAAAATGGAAATGTTAGAAGCTGAAAAAAGACAGAAAGAGCTGGAAGCTGAAGAAAAGACTAAAAAGAAAAAACTTTTTAGTTTTTTACATAAGAAATAATTGCTCTCCCCCGAGAAATTTTGAACCTCCCTCCTGCCATTGAGAAGTAGATTTAGTGATAATGATTCCCCGGTAGTCTATAGGCGAGATTACTTTCAATATTTGAAAATATAGAAATCTTACACCTATTAACTCGTATTTATACGGGATCGAAGTGAAATAGTTAACACTTTGTTTACATTCTAACGATTAATATTTTATCTTTTTTAGGTATGATTTGCTTATTAAAACGCAATGAAAACATTATTTATTGCTTTTGAATCTTAAATTTCAACAAAATTGCTCATTTAATAAAAATGGGGTTTGAGTGAACTTAAGACGATATGGAAATTAACTTATTAGAAGATAACGATTAATTTACTTACAGGAAGAAAAAAATGACTATTAATAAAATACGTGTACTGAGTACACTTGCTACAGTGCTGGTTGTAACTCCGTTATATGCTTCGGCTGAAAAAGAGTGGTATGTTGCACCAGGTATAAACTATATAGTTTCAGATAGCAGTCGAAATTCTGATGATGAATTTGGGTTTAATCTGGGTATTGGTAAGCAATTAAATGAAAAATGGAATATTGAAGCAAATATTGTAATAGATGAATTAAGTCGTTCAAGCGGAAACGGTGGATTCGATCAAAAGGGTATTATTGTTGATGGTTTATATTATATAAATCGAAATAAAGAGTATAAACCATACTTCGTTATGGGTGCTGGATTTTTAAAAACCGACTTTGATACAAAGAGTGATACAAATATCGCTTTAAATGTAGGTGTTGGTGTCGAAAGAAAACTAACAAATAATGGAATTGGATTGCGAGGTGATATTCGTTATCGGATGGACGATGATAGTACTAGTGTTGCCGGGCAAGATCGATATGGCGACTGGATAATTGGTTTGTCTGTTAAGATACCATTTGGAGGCGGAACCAATAAACCAGCTACTACGGTACCCACCAGAGTATTGGCTAAAACTAAACCGGTAAGTATACCAAGAACAAATGATGGCGATAATGATGGTGTGATTGATACTAAAGATCTTTGTCCAAATTCAGTTAAGAATGCGAGTGTAGATTCATCCGGCTGTGAAGTTATGATTCTACAAGGTGTAAATTTCGAAACTAACTCTGCTAATTTAACGAAAGAATCAATACCAATTTTGGATGCATCAGTTGCAACTTTAAAAGCACGTGGAAAATTTAAAGTAGAAGTTGCCGGTCATACAGATTCACAAGGTGCTGCATCTTATAATCGAGCTTTATCAGCTGCGCGTGCAATTGCTGTTCGGGATTATTTGATTTCTAATGGTGTC
>Ga0316207_10002727_pt1 | contig 17528 bp, 14 predicted proteins | sample 6weekpyrite_MG_FD_204943 | JGI IMG/M metagenome (GOLD analysis project Ga0316207, IMG submission 204943) | Microbial mat bacterial communities from mineral coupon in-situ incubated in ocean water Damariscotta River, Maine, United States -... | ecosystem: Environmental > Aquatic > Marine >...
ACTTGTTGCAGGTATACTGCGCACAAAATTTCGCTTTTTCATTCTATTGGTAACAATAGGCAAAGCCGCTAGATACGCGATTATTTGGGCAGGTGTTTCAGCCCTATAACATTAAAATATTCAATTTTATCTGCCGTATTCCTGCCTTCTTCTTTGAAGACAATCCAATACAGGATAAGTTTCAATTTAATATTGCACGAACCCATGGAGCCTTCTCTCGATGCTACGCAAAATTCTAACAGTTTTGTTTTCGATTGTTTTTTTAAGTATGTCGGCCACAGCCATGGCAGATAAATCTGAGAAAAAGCGCCAAAAAATACTATCCATGCGCCATGAGGTTCTAACTGAACTGTTTGAAACACGCCCTCAGGCCAAGGCGGAAATTGATGATGCCGAAGGTTATGCTGTATTTTCAAACATTGGCGTACAGCTTTTCCTTATTGGCGGCGGCGGCGGCCGTGGTGTGGTGCATGACAATCATTCAAATATTGATACATACATGAAAATGGCTACTGCGAGTGTTGGCTTGGGGCTCGGCGTTAAAGACTTTAGGGCCCTGTTCATTTTTCACGATAGAAAAGCCCTGGATAGCTTTATCCGCAAAGGCTGGGATTTCTCTGGTGAGGCAGATGCTGCGGCACGCGGCGGTGACAAAGGCGGAGAGATCGGCGAAGGCGCATCCTTCCGCAAAAAAGTAAGCGTTTATCAATTCACTAAAAACGGCCTAGTCCTACAGGCGTCTCTGCACGGAACCAAATACTGGAAAGACAAAAAACTTAATGGCAACTAATTAACCAGGCCTGCCAGCCAAAGAAAGACCGCCTCGGATACTCTGGCGCGGTCTTTTTATTCTCCCAAATCTATAGTCCACTAAGTAAATCTGACTTCGTATAAGTAAAGTCGCTTTCAATCCACTTCATTTCCAGAGCTTTAAGTGTTTCACCCATTTGAGGCCCTACTTCAAAGCCAGCTTTAATCAAGTCTCGCCCTTTTAACGGAAATTCAGGGGCTTTCCAGTCTTGAGCAATAGCCAGCAACTCGCCTTCGCTGGTTTCTCCCTCAAACATTAAAGCTGCTGTGGTTGCTTCACCACCCCAATTATAAATGGCTCGCCGTACAGTTTTTGCATCCACCAAAGGCAGAGCAGAATATGCACGCTCCATATTCACCAGCCGACCGGCATCCTTTTTTGATAGCTTAAAGCGAGAAGCTATTTCCCGTGCGGTCATTGTCGACTTTAAGAGAAAGTAAAAACGGGCAAATGCATTAACAACCACACCATTTTCCGACACTATGTATCTCTGACAAGACGTTAATGTCGCTCCTGCTCCCACAATCGCCCCCAGAACACCCGTTTCATCCATAAGGCGAAGGGCAGGCATTGGATCAGGTACTTCTAAAAGTTTTAAAAGCTCATCTCGAACTCTTTCAATAGATAACCCTGCCAGCATATCAAGTTTAGCACCGCAAGCCGCCACAGCCTCTACATCGGGCTTTCCTACACCGTACCGTGCAAAGAACCTAAAGAAACGCATAATTCTAAGAGCATCTTCTTCAATGCGCGCTTCAGCATCACCAATGAACACCACGCGCCCAGCTTTAAGATCACCAAGCCCGTTAAAAGGATCAAACAACGCACCATCCGGTGCCGCATACAAAGCATTGAAGGTAAAGTCTCGGCGTTTGGCATCTTCTAGCCACTCAGTAGTAAAAGCTACTTCCGCATGACGTCCATCAGTTTCAAGATCTAACCGCAACGTAGTAATTTCAAGTGTATCTTTACCGTGAACCGCCGTTACTGTGCCGTGCTTTAGCCCCGTAGGGATAACTTTAATATTCCCCGCCTTAAGAAGTGCCATAGTTTTTTCAGGTAAGTGGCGTGTTGCAGCATCAATATCCATCACCTTGCGGCCGATCAATGTGTCTCGAACCGCGCCACCAACAAACTTAATATTTTCAGCTCCCAATGCCTCAACAACCGCCATGACGAACGGGGCTTGTAACCAATCAGCTTGGAGTATCTTCACTAGTTTCGTTACTTTCTTTGGGCTTTTCTTCTTCTGCCTCTTCTTTAGGCTCATCATCGACAAAATGCCCCGGAATGGTTTTGCCATTTTCAACACGGGCAGGAACATAACGCCCACTAGTTCCACCACTTGTGTCTGTTAAACGAATACCAATCGCTGCCACAAGTAGCAGTATCACCAGCCCTATCAGTCCTTGTCTTAGTTTTTTTATGTCGTCTTCGCCGATTTCATCCCCAGCTTTTTTCTTTGCACGCCAACGTAACCAAAGAACCAAGCCAATCACAGGTACGAGAAGTAGTAAAATCCTGAAAATTATCACCATTTCAACGCTCCCTTTTTACAGTATCTAACACATCACAAAGATTAACTAGCATAGCAGCAGTTGCCCCCCAAATACGCCAACCTTCATAAGGCATAGCATAATAATGGCGTTCAATACCCTGCCATATTGCACTTTCTCGTTTATGATTACTCCTATCCAGTAAAAAGGGAAGCGGCACTTCAAAGGCTTCCGCAACTTCTTCTTCCTGCAACGTCAGGCTAAAACCTGGCTTAACCAAGCCAACTACCGGCACTATTTCAAAGCCAGTACCTGTTCGATATCCATCCAACCGCCCTGCAATTTGAATATAGGATGCATCAAGACCAATTTCTTCACGGGTTTCACGCAGGGCTGTATGTATTGGATCAGTGTCTCCAGCATCCACTGCCCCACCCGGAAAGCTAACCTGCCCCGGATGTTTACTAAGGTGGTCTGTCCGTTTTGTTAGTAAGACGGTTGGGACTTCTTTATGATCTACAATAGGGACCAAAACTGCGGCATCGCGGCGAGGCACATCAGCAAGCTCAAGCCTCTTTGCTTCTATGTTCAAATCATAATCACTGCGCATACCGCGCGCGGCGGGGTTTCCATCGCGAAGCGCTTCTTCAAGCCAGTTTAGCATTCATCATCGCTCCACAAACCTAAAGAAAACGCCTCACCATCACTTTCGACAATAAGCTCTGTTCCGGCTTCTCTTTCAACTGAGTGTGCTAACTCAACAAGCTGATAAAACACATTGCGTGAAATAAGCGCATCAAGGTTACCTCGCACCTTTATATAAGGGCGAGGTTCACCTGTTTCCTTATTGGTAACAACTCTAATAGAGTGTTCCTTATCGGCAACGATTTTGTCACCAACATTCGTTTCAAAAACAAGAATTTGGGTACCGTTATTCTGCCCTGCCTCTAAATCAACTGCAATGAAGTGCGCATCATCTACAGTAATGCCAACTTTTTCTACAGGTGTTACCAAATATGTTTGGGCATCATCGTCTTTTCTCAGAACACTAGCAAACAACTTCACCATACGAGATCGGGTTATTGGCGTCCCCATATAGAACCAAGTACCATCTGCTGCGATACGCATATCAATATCACCGCAAAAATCAGGATTCCATTTCTCAACAGGGGGATACTTTTGTTCCCCCACCTGCTTCATCAAACCTTCCAAACTGAAAGACATATGCTGTTGTTTGGCCATAATATACTCCGGTTACGGATATTATATGGCGTCTTTATCTGGCAAGTGAAGTCCTGTTTAGACTTGGTACTTGATTATGCGGCGTTAAGCTGCACCGAGGCTCGCGGACAATCCTCTACCCAGAAGGGTAATACCGTCCCCACCACTGGCAATGCCTTTGCCTCACTATTTTGGCGCAATAAAAGCCTACTTGCGTCCTGACCACCTGGCATCGTGATTATACGCGGCAAAACAGGCTCAAAACCAAACCGAGTATAAAAGCTTACATCCCCCACCAGCAAAACTCGCTCAAACCCCAGCATATCAACAGAGTCTAGTGCATGATTCATTAAAGCGGTCCCCATACCTGCCGACTGCATGTCAGGGTGTACAGCAAGTGGCCCCAATAATAGGGCATCTCTATGCATATCAAATAAAGGGTCATGCACGTGCACTGGCGTGAAGCGAACAGTGGCCGCCACACGGCCTTCACACCTGAGAACGGCTGAGAGTTCATGCAATGCAGGGTTATTTTCTCTAAGTACGCTAGAGGACTTTTGGTGGCGCTTTGGCCCAAATGCCGCGTCGAGCAGAGCTTCAATCTCTGCAAAGTCTTGCGGCCGTTCTTGATCGAATGTGATCATCGGCTTTTCCCATATCGGTGGCATATCTATGCCAAATGCAACAAAGTAGATAAGAGTTTTGTCTTATCGTCGTCGCAGTCGGCTTGGCCGGTTGATATGAGTGTTTATTACCATTGATCTTGTATCAGTTTTGTTTCTTAAATATTAAGTTTCAGAGTTTCAAACATGACAATTTTATGCCACGTGCCAACACTGAGGCGGGACATTATCCATGAGAATTCAAATCATCAAGTCACATATTCTATTGCAAATAGTAACTCTGGTTTAGCAAAAGAAAAGCGGCAGCCACTTGTGCCACCGCTTTTAAATTCTCTAGCATTGTAAATGCTGGCTTATTTACCAATCAACTTGGAAACGTAAGCCCAGTGCATCCACTGCATTTTCACCGTCAGCACCATTTGCTGAAACATCAAATGCTTTTTCGATTTTGCTGTGGCTATAGTTAGCCATGAAACGTGTATGACGATTCAAATACCAGTTAACACCTACGATGAAGGTATCCTGTTCACCACCGCGAACGCCGTCACCTGTCAAATCAATACGGTCGAATTTAGCGGCAAGTTGCCATGCACCCATCCCCCCGGATTGCACCGGATTAGAAACCTTCGGACGGTCCCATGTACCTTTAGAAAGCTTAAGAGGCTTGCTTTCACCAGTGATAAACCAACCAGCCTCAATGTAACCGCCATTAAAGCTAGCATCACGGCCACCTGCACCACCTTCATCTGCTTCCAGGAATGCCCATTCAGAAGCAACATGGAATGCGCCCATCTGAGCAGCAGCCTCAAGGCCATACATTGTATCTTTTGATGAAATACGGCTTGTCGCAATGAAACGGTCACTCAAATGGTTATGAGGACGCTGGCGGTAGCGCAAATCTGATCCGCCACCAACATCGCGGAGGCGGCCTGAAGCACCAAGCATCCATGAGCCATTTTTCATTTTCTGGCCATAAGTAAGGCGTGCTGCGATAACTTCACCTTCATCATCGTCAGATGAAGAGGCTGTACCGCGGAAAAGACCAGCGTTAAACGTCCAGTTATCACCGCCATTGCCGTATCCAACACCAAGCATCCGTGCAAGACCAAAAGCGTCTGTGAATGAAGCTCGCTCCATAAAGGTCGTGTGGCGCGATGAAGTTTGTTCTTCTAGGGAATTAGGCGTTTTAAACTGACCAAATTTCCAGTTACCCATATCGCTAGAGTACTGAAGGAAAACGTCTTTCAAGCTAACATCATTGCCAGCGAAATCGGCTTCAAATTTGTATTTAACTTTTTTCCAAGCTTTACCTTCAATACCAAGGCGTGCAGTCCGAAATTCAGTGGCATCAATATCCATCGTGCCATCATCATCAGACATCCATCCGGCATCAGCATAAATACGGCCACGCAGGTTAAATTCAAAATTTCCATCTGATGTACCAAGAGCAAAAGCTGGCTCAGCTTTTTTGACAACAGGTGCTTTTTTTGCTTCCTGTTTTTCTTCAAGCTGTTCAATACGCTTTGCAAGCGCAGCCAACTGGGCCTTGAGCTCTTCAACTGATTGTGCTTGAGCTGGCTGGATAGATATTGCCGTCAAAGCGGTTGCTGCTAGCAGCGCAGTTACACGGTTTCTATTAAGCATTGGTTTGTTCCTATTTGCATTAAACACGGCAACCCATGTCCGTGTGGTGAGCTGGCGGCAATAAAACATCCGACTCAGCCTTTGTTATTTTGCACGCCCTAAGTAGTTCAACTCTGTTACACATATGTGACAAGCTCTGATATTTTAGTGTCATATTTTATGTTCAAGTATTCTGTCTGAAGATTTTAAACAAACAGATTACCTGTCTCAAAAAACATTGTTATCCACCCTCAATATCAAGACCCACAGCTCCTTCCATAAACATCCAGTTCATTGTTGATACGGCGGGATGTCATTTCAATGGTGTCGACAGCGCGCTTGTAAAAATCAAGGGGCACTGTTTCAAAATCATCGCTTGGCTTGTGGTAGTCAGGGTGATCTTCCACTCCGAAATAAACAAACGGAATATCAGCCTTGTGAAATGGCCCATGATCGGACAGAAGTGTCCAATCCCCCGTGCCATCCTCAGGGCTATCATGACCTTGTTTAAGGATCACAGGTGCCTTAGCTGCGATATCATTAAGAATACCTTTAAGCGCTGGTGTGTGAAATGCACCAGCAACAAATAACTCATTTTTGTTACTACGGCTAACCATGTCCAAATTCAGATTAAAGGCCATACAGGTATCCGGAAGTTTATCTGCTTTTGAAACAAAGTGCCGAGCACCACTCAAGCCCAACTCCTCAGCATCAAATAAAACGAAAACTGTATCAAATTTGGGTGCCTTCTTCTGAAAGCTCTCTGCCACCGCCAGCAATGCGCCTACACCAGAAGCATTGTCATCAGCCCCGTTAAATATCTCACCACCACGCACACCTTCATGATCATAGTGTGCGCTGATCACCATGGTAAGATTAGGAACATTTTTCCCTGATGTAACTTGTGTTCCATTTAAGCGGGCTACTAAATTTACACCTTCGAGAGAGAAATCTGCACCGTCAGAGCGTTTTCTTGAAAATAAAAAGTTGTGCTCGTAGCCTTCACCAATAGGCTCAAGGCTCAAACGCTCAAACTCAGACACAAGATAAGCACGTGCTGCCGCATTTCCTTCAGTTCCTGTGCGACGACCTTCCATTGCATCAGCAGATAGAATGCGCATGGTTTCAACAGCTTGGTCAGCATCATACAATCGCTTATGTGTAGTCGTACCACAAGCTGCTACAATAGATAGCGCCCCTAAACCAAGTATCAGCTTCATGCTTTTAACGCCGAAGTCTAATCCTCTGGTATCTTTCGCGAAAAGCGCCACAACAGCTCCTTACATTATCTAATTAATTCCATGCTGCTCGATACCGAACTGTTCATAATAAAACAATCAACAAATACTCTTTAGATTAAACATAGTCTGAAATTACTGAGTTTTCGAAAGTCTCAGGCTAACTGGCTCAAAATCAACGATACCAGCCTGCTTTAAACTGCCAAACCCACTGCAACCACCAAAGCTTAAGTACAACCATTCTAAATCGTCTAAAGCACTTTATCCGCTACAAGGTAAAAATCTCGTTTACATAAGTCTGGTTTACAGAATCAAACATATGAATGTTAATTCAGGAGATAACCAGTCGATCAAAAAGCCACTTTATTTACAGAGTTTTCAACTACTTCACTCTTCATGACATGCAACGCACAATGTAACTGATTGCATATCACCAATTAGGCTAGTGATCAGGTCTGTTACTTGTACTGTTTGGGTGGCCAGTGATTTAACCTTAACCGAAAAAATCCTGCTGTGACCCAAGCATTTGATCGCAGCAGGATAGTTTTCTATTCTTATTCAAGACCGATGAACTAAGCTGCCTTTACCTCCGACAGGAAGGAATGAACCCCTTCTTTGATTTCGCCTGAAACGCTGCCGATCTGCTCTGCTGCTGCCAATACCTGAGAAGAGGCAACACCAGATTGCCTGGCACCATCAGAAACCTGCTCGATCTCTTCCGCCACCTTCTGGACCCCACCCGAGGTGCTTTGCACGTTTTGGCTGATCTCTTGGCTTGCAGCATGTTGCTGTTCAAAAACGGCCGAAATTTCCACCATAACATCGTTTAGCCGCTTATTTGTCGTTGAGGCTGCCTCTGAAGCCGTAACTGCCTTGCTTGTGGCTGTCTGCATCTCAGTAATCTGGTAGGTAATTTTTTCAGTTGCTTTTGCAGTCTGACTTGCCAGCGATTTGACCTCGCTTGCCACTACTGAAAAGCCTTTGCCCGCGTCACCAGCCCTTGCAGCCTCGATCGTTGCGTTAAGTGCAAGCAGGTTGGTTTGCTCGGCGATATCGTTAATTAATTCAACCACACCTGCAATTTGCTTAGAAGATTCTAACATTTGAAGTATCGCCGTAGTTCCTTGCGATGACGCTGACACTGCTTCATTAGAGATATTGCGAGCGCTATCTACCTGCCTGTTCGCATCCTGAATTGAGGCACTGAACTCCTCAATAGAAGAAGACATAGCAAACACATTTTGTTCCATTTCGCTGGAAGCATTACTAACAGAAGAAGCTTGTTTGTCGGTAGAGCTTGCCACATTCAACATCGTATTCGCAGTCTGTTGCATACCCACTGCAGAATCTTCCAGATCCGAAAGAATACGAGCGATCCTGTCCTCGAATAGGTGGATATCTTCTTCCATTTTACGGGCGCGTTCTTCACGTTTCTCTAGTTCACGCATTTCCGCCTCAGCCATATCTCGTTCTGCTTGCGCTTCGGCTTCTGCAGCTTGCTTTTCGGCTATACGTTGTTCCTGAGCCTTCTTCTTCGCGGCTTCAGCAGCGGCCCTTCGCTCAGCAACCTGAAGCCGAAGGGCTGCAAATGACTTCGCCATAGCACCTAGCTCATCCTTGGCTTCTGTTCCTGGAACCGTAGTGTCAAGCCGACCTTCGAAAATTGCGTTCATACTTTCCACAAGCTCCCCTACCGGCCTGACAATCGTTCGAATTAATACAACGCCCAAAAACAAAGACAATAAAGCTACGGCACTTGCTAGCAGCATGACATATAACTGCCCAGCATTACCTGCTTCTGCTGAGGCAGCTTTAGCTTGAGCCTCCAAGTCTTCTGCCCGCTGTCTTATTGCTACGAAGTAGGCCCCCGAACCAGCATAAATCTCACTCAAGCGCTGAACATCCGCTACTTGCGCTAATCGCAGCTCGGCATATTCGTTAAAGCTATCCACATACGCTTCAAGCTTGTCGACCATTAGCCTTTGTTCGTTTTCCTGCCACGACTTTGTTCTCAGTATGTTCAAAAACTCTTCTTGTCGGTTCGATATACTGGACAAATATGTAGGCGACAGTCTGATGATGAAATCTTTTTCATGGCGACGCATCATCAGCATTTTTACAAGTAGATCGTTACTCTCAAATTCGTTAAGCAGCTCTTCTATTTCATGAACTGATCTCCTTAGCTGCCCTCGAAGTCCGGAGTCTTCATCACGCCCCAAGGCTCTTTGGTTCTTCACTACAAGGTCGAATTGGTTTTTGTGGTTCACCAACAATGTTTCGAACCCACTAAGATTCTCTAAGATCATTGTGTCGCTGGTTTGTGCCCGAATAGTCTTTAGAAAGGCCTGTGCTTTTTGATACTCTTCGTTATAGGCATCCACATATTTAAGATCATTACGCAGGAGGAAATCTTTTTCCCTTCGGCGAATTTGCAATGGCTGGATTTCCAACTGGCCTGCTAGTTTAGCTATTTCTGCCATATCCGCAGCACCGGCCGACGCTTTGTCACTTTCGATTTTAGAAAAATGTATACTGGTTACAATAACAACCAAACCAATGAAAACTGTGCCAACCGACAGATAGACTCTTTGTGCTATTTTAAAATTACGAAATACTTGGATCATGACCCCCAAACCCATTTATTGACAACTTAAAGACAAATTTCGAGCGTGGGAAGTTATGGAAAAAAAGGTTAATGATATATTACCGTAAAGCGTTTTTGCTCTTTGCACATTGAAGCATAAATACTGAGCATTAATCGTATCGATTAAATTTCAGTTATATATTACTCACATCCCCGCTTTAACGAAAAAAAATCTTCATAATTCACGCAACTATATGCTGAATTTTTCATTTCTCTTAAATTCCGTTTAATATCTTTTTCGTTTCTTATGAACAAATGAAAACCAGACAGAACGAAAAACGCATGAGTTAAACTCCTAAAGTTTTCCGATTCGAAGGTGAATCGTACGTGCACTCACCTTAAAAAAACTAAACCACAATGCCTTACCTACCTGCCTGTCGGTCTTTACTTACATTTGTTTTACTGTGGGACATGCGGCGAAAGATCAGATTGGTGGGCTATTGGTAGGCTTCTGTCAAAAAAAAACCCTCGGGACAATAAAGCCCCAAGGGTTTGATACTCAAAACATCTTTTCTGCGTGGCTGGCTTAGAAGCCCATGCCACCCATACCGCCCATGCCGCCCATATCAGGCATGCCGCCGCCAGCAGGCATACCGCCACCAGCCGCTTTGTCTTCAGGCAAATCAGCAACCATTGCTTCGGTTGTGATCATCAGGCCAGCGATAGAAGCCGCATCCTGCAACGCAGTACGCACAACTTTAGTCGGGTCAATAATACCTTTAGAAACCAGATCTGTGTATTCTTCGCTTTGTGCGTCGAAACCAAAGTTACGGTCATCTTGCTCAAGAAGCTTGCCGGCAACAACAGCGCCGTCAACACCAGCATTTTCAGAGATCTGACGAACAGGAGCTTGAAGTGCACGACGAACAATGTCTACACCGCGTGTCTGATCATCATTTGCGCCTTCAACACCTTTAAGGGCGTTACCAGCATAAAGAAGAGCAGTACCACCACCGGCAACAACGCCCTCTTCAACAGCAGCGCGAGTAGCGTGAAGTGCATCATCAACGCGGTCTTTGCGCTCTTTCACTTCAATTTCTGTAGCACCGCCAACTTTAATAACGGCCACGCCGCCAGAAAGCTTAGCAAGACGCTCCTGAAGTTTCTCTTTATCATAATCAGACGTTGTTGTTTCGATCTGTGCTTTGATCTGCTCAACGCGTGCCTTGATATCGTCTTCAGCGCCAACGCCGTCTACAATCACTGTGTCTTCTTTAGTGATGTTTACGCGCTTTGCAGTGCCAAGCATATCGATGCCAACGTTCTCAAGCTTGATACCCAAGTCTTCAGAAACAACCTGGCCGCCAGTAAGGATAGCGATATCTTCAAGCATTGCTTTACGGCGATCACCAAAACCAGGTGCCTTAACAGCAGCGATTTTGAGGCCACCACGCAGCTTGTTCACAACGAGAGTTGCAAGTGCTTCGCCTTCGATGTCTTCTGCAATGATCAGAAGCGGACGGCTAGACTGAACAACAGCTTCAAGCAAAGGAAGCATTGGCTGAAGGTTAGAAAGCTTCTTCTCGTGGAGAAGGATCAGTGGGCTTTCAAGGTCAACAGTCATTTTTTCAGCGTTTGTGATGAAGTAAGGAGACAGATAACCACGGTCAAACTGCATACCTTCAACAACGTCAAGCTCACTTTCGAGGCCTTTAGCTTCCTCAACAGTGATAACGCCTTCTTTGCCGACTTTTTCCATTGCTGCAGCAATGTCTTTACCAACCTGGGCTTCACCGTTAGCTGAGATCGTACCAACTTGCTCGATCTCTTCAGTCGTAGTTACTGTTTTAGTGCGGCCCTGAAGGTCAGCAACAACAGCAGAAGCAGCAAGGTCAATACCGCGCTTCAGGTCCATTGGGTTCATGCCAGCAGCAACAGACTTCATGCCTTCGCGTACGATTGCTTGTGCAAGTACTGTCGCAGTTGTTGTACCATCACCAGCAACATCATTAGTGCGAGAAGCAACTTCTTTCACCATCTGTGCGCCCATGTTTTCGAACTTGTCAGAAAGCTCGATTTCTTTCGCAACAGAGACACCATCTTTAGTGATGCGTGGTGCACCGAAAGATTTATCAAGAATTACGTTACGACCTTTAGGGCCGAGTGTAACTTTTACAGCGTTCGCCAGTTTGTCTACGCCAGCAACGATCTTGCCGCGTGCTTCTTCCTGAAGCTTAATATCTTTAGCAGCCATCTGAGGCCTCCTAAATTAGTATAATTAGTAAATGTGACGTTTAGGGTTTGCGAGTGATTTACTCGATGATACCCATGATGTCAGATTCTTTCATGATCAGCAGGTCAACACCGTCAACTTTAACCTCAGTACCAGACCATTTGCCGAACAGGATCTTGTCACCAGCTTTAACATCGAGAGCTGTAACTTTACCGTCTTCAGCTTTGTTACCAGCACCAGCGGCGATAACTTCACCTTCAGAAGGTTTTTCCTGTGCAGAGTCTGGCAAGATAATGCCGCCAGCTGTTTTCTCTTCACTTTCGAGACGCTTGACCAATACACGGTCATGAAGCGGACGAAGAGCCATGGTTTGTCTCCTAATTAAACATTCAAATAGAATTATTAGCACTCACATTCATGGAGTGCTAATGCGTGCTTCTATGTATGCTGAAGCAGGACAAGGTTCAAGAGGAGTCTGTGAAATTTTCCACTATTTTATAACTCAGATTTAAACCGACTGAAAGATACCTAACTTTTATGGTGTTTAATTATGTTTACGTATCATAACTCTTCCAAAATATTTTACCGGCCTAAATTACGCTTCTTCGAAAGAAGGTTTTCGTTCCACTTGTTATACCGATCCTAATTAGGAGAGCCTCAAGAAACATGTTACCGTGCATCTGTTGCCTGTACGGGAGTATCATAAATTACTGGGGTTTTCTGGGGAGGGAACACATCATGTTACGACTTATCGGTATGCTATACGGCTCTATTTGCTATATTTTGGGCGTGTTAAGCTTGGTTGCTTTTATCTTTTTTGCAAATAACCACATGAGTATTTTCGGTGTTGAAGCGCTCAATTCCTTAAATATTGACGTACTCAATACTGCACCAGCGAGTAGCCCTCTGCTAATTAACATCGGATTGCTACTGTTATTCAGTATTCAACACAGTGTGATGGCTCGGCCTGCTTTTAAAGCAAAGCTCACTAAAATTATCCCTGCCAGTTGGGAACGTAGTACCTATGTGCTGGCTACGGCGATTGTTCTGCTCGCTATCGTGCAATATTGGCAGCCCATGATCGGTAGCTTGTGGCATGTGGAGAATGAAAGCGGAAGATTAGCGCTCACCATTTTATACTATTTCGGTTGGACAGTTACTTTTCTGGCTACTTATATGCTCAATCATTTCCACCTGTTTGGATTGCAGCAGTCTTTCAAATCTCATGACCCTGATGCTGGCACCAAAGAATTTAAAACACCGCTTTTTTATAAAATCGTTCGCCACCCTATCCAGACAGGAGTTGTGATCGCAATGATTGCCACACCTGACATGACCTATAGCCGTGCAGTTTTAGCGGTTGGTATGATAGTCTATATTGTCATTGGCCTCATTTACGAGGAACGCGATTTAATTGCTGAATTCGGTGACACATACCGCGACTATAAAAAGCGCGTACCAAGTGTCATTCCACGTATCTGGAAGACAAAAAGCTAACGTACACTCGGTAAGAAGAAGGGGCCTACAAGCCCCTTCCCTAGCCTGCAAAAATTTGGCATGCTGATTTCAGCAGAGGGGACGTTTATATGGTTGCAAACAACTCTGATGAGAATAGCTCCACGCTGTGGGTAGCGATAATTGGAGCTGGACCGGCGGGGTATTATACAGCCGAAGCCCTTACCAAAGACGACGCCAATGTACGTGTTGATATCATTGATAAATTACCAACCCCTTTTGGCCTGATCCGCGCAGGCGTAGCCCCTGATCATCAGTCTATCAAAAATGTATCCCGCCGCTATACCGCAACCAATGACCGCGACAATGTTCGGTTTGTTGGTAACATGGCGCTGGGCCGAGACATCACCATAGCCGAGCTAAAAGAAATTTATGATGTTATCGTGCTTGCCACTGGTGCCCCAAACGACCGAGCTTTGGGCATTGACGGTGAAGACTTAGACGGTGTAATCGGGTCAGGTGCCTTTGTTGGTTGGTACAATAGCCACCCCGACTTTACCCATCTAGAACCCGACCTAAAGGTTGCTTCTGTTGCTGTTATCGGTAACGGAAATGTCGCAGTAGATGTAGCTCGCATTTTAGCCAAAACATCACAAGAAATGGCTGATACTGACCTCGCTGGCCACGCTGCCACCCATATTCACAGCTCATCAATTAAAGATATCTATATTATAGGTAGGCGCGGCCCTTTAGAGGCAGCTTTTACCCCTAAAGAGCTATCTGAGCTCAACCAGCTTGAGAATTGTGTCACGCTTGTTGAAGAAAACCAACTACCGCCTGAAAGCATCGATGAAACACTTTCGGGTGCTCAAAAAAAGAATATGGCACACCTCAGGGCAATGACGGCAAACAGAGAAGGAGACAAGCCTGTACGCCTTCATATAAAATTCTATCGACGCCCGATGGCAATACTCGGCGACGGCTGCGTGTGTGGTTTAAGGCTTGAAGGAACCCGGGTAGAAGATGGAAAATGTGTTGGCACAGGTGAAACTGAAGTTCTGCCTACAGGCCTTATAGTGCCCTGCATCGGCTACCGTTCTAGCCCCATTGAGGACATCCCCTATGATGACAACCTGGGCCTTTTCCTTAATGACAGTGGAAGGATAGACGCTCAGCTTTACTGCGTTGGCTGGGCGCGGCGCGGTCCTACAGGCACAATAGGAACCAATAAACCTGACGGCGCTGATATTGCTGCAAAAATTCTAACCGATATTACTCCATCAGGGAAAGAAGGCCGCTTGGGGTTAGACCGCATAGTCCATGATCGCGACTTACAAATTGTGACATTTGCCGACTGGAAAAAAATTGATGCTGCCGAAGTCGCCGCCGCTACACACGGTGCCCCTCGTTCAAAATTTTCTGATGTTAAGGATATGGTGAAGGCCACAGAAGCTTAGATAACCCGGCTTACTTAGTAAGTAGATATTCCCCTGTAACTTTGGTAAATTTTATAGCTACGGCAATGGCAAAGATCATGGGAGCTAGCGCTATAATTAAGACGGAAAAACTAGAACGGTGCCCCGCTCTTAATGCAACCAAATATTGCTGACGAGCTACACGATAATCTTGATGAATACCTGTAAGAACTTTTCTATCTGGCACCCCTAGCCCACTAAATTGAGTATCCAGACCAACCAAAAAGTTTTCTGGTACATCCACAGGAAAGTCTTCATTACTGAGAATAAGGTGCAGATCAGAGTTTTTCACTTTGGTCCATCGGCATAGTTCTGGATGTTTCATATCATCACCGTTATTGCCGCAAGCATATTCACGGTAAACATCAAACCAATTTTCAAGCGCATTAATCTTATTTTCGGCAAGGCCACGTGATTTTTCGATAGTGATTTTAGCCCCGTAAAATCTTGCCTCTTCAATTATCCCAAAAATTGAAACAAGTGCGAGAGCAACCCACATATACTCCACAAGTTTCCACTGCTTCAGTGTTAATGGATAGGTTTTAATGAGGAGCTGATGACAAAGTGCAAGCGCCCCGAAAAATACGAACAAAACCCAGAATGGATCAGATGATGCCTCTAATAAACGGTCCAAAAGCTTTCCTTTTTTTCACAGATAGTATAGCTAAGAAACTCGCCCCGTCAGGTGTTTCAATAACCTAGTCTTTCCCTTTTCTACACCCATTCTTTTTCCTTCGAAGGCTCACTCTCAAGCAAACCATAAATTCAAATTTCATACCGTTTTTAACTTAAAATGTGCAAGTACACTAATTGCTTAAAAATATCATTAAATTGCTGTTATATATAAATAATTTCATCACACCTTATCCGTAAAATAACCCCAAAAGATAAAACAGACAATCAGGCAAACAAGGGAAAGTTTAGTGAATATTCGCATTCCATCCGGGCAATCCATTATTTTTGATCTAAAAACTATTGAAGGCCATACCTCTTCAACAACATACGAAATCACTGGAGCAGATTCTAATCTCTTTGAGGTCACACCCGATGGCCTTTTGAAATTCAAAGACGCCCCAAATGTAGAGCAAGATATTGACGTTAACAATGACGGTATTTATGACGTATCCATCAGTGCCCCCGGCATTGAATTGACATCACTTTCAATTGATATCGTCCCTCACTCTACATTGCTTCCCGAAACCCCAATTTCAAACGACACGCGGGTTGATGCAGTACTCAGTGGTAGAGATGATATTCGCATTTGGGGTGACGGCGACAGCACTTCAGATGCGCCTCTTGTAATTACTTGGTCAATAGCTGGCCCAAACTCCATTTTTACTGCCACCCAACATTTGGGGGGTGATGATTACAGAGAATACCTAGATGACAGGAATACAACAGATGCAGAAGTTTCGGCGATTAGCCAAATTTTCCAGCAATTTTCTGACGTAGCAAATATCCAATTTATTTATGTGGATGAAACAGAAGACTTAAATACTGTTGGCAATATTCGCATCATTTTCATGGATCAATATGATACAGGAGTAGCTTGGACGCCTGGAATTTATGGCATCGATTCTATAGACGGTGATATAACCATTCGGTTGGATCTACGAGATGGTTTACTTGAAGACGGCTCCAATTTTGCCAAATATATACTTGCCCATGAAATCGGCCATGCAGTCTTTACTTTAAACGATTCAACTCCAGAACCAGGCCACCTTAATACTGATCTGGGTTGGGAATTTAATAACACGGGCTGGACTGTTTCTTCTTACCTTGAAGAGCAACCAATATATTCAAACTCAGCTCAAGACCCTATTGGACCGATGGTGCTAGATATAAAAGCCATCCAAGCGCTATTTGGTGCCAACCCAAATACGGGGGCGGGAGAGAGCATTTACCAACTAGATGAAAATAGTTTCACAACAATCTATGATGTCAGTGGTATAGATACATTAAACTTTTCTACAGCCCAAGATTTTGTACACCTTGATCTTCGAGATGAAACCGTTTCAAAAGTTGGCCTTAGCGGATTAATCGGGATTGCCTCTGGCACCACTATTGAAAATGTAATTGGCTCAGAGAACGATGACATTTTTCGCCTAAACAGTTCAACCAATACGATTATAGCAGGTGGCGGAAACGACATTATTCGTGACGCTGGCCTTGATGACATCATAAACGGGGGTGAAGGCTTTGATACAGTTTTCTACAATTTCTCATCGACAGATATCTCCTTAGATGACCTTGACATCGCAGAAATTGAGCAGTTGGTCTTCCTGGATAAAATTATTAACCTTTCCAATATTGAGGCACCAGAAGACACTCTCAATAGCTCATCTACCACCTATATCTCGATCAACGCCAGTACATTTAATTATGAACTATGGAATGTAGAAGAAGATGATGCCATTGCATGGATTTCCACTCCAACTGCTCCAGCGAACAGCGAACTCGCCTCCCCTACTGTAACAAACATGAATAATGTGACCATAAATGGCGCGGGGGAGCTATTCTTTAGTAGCCTAACACAAGATCACAATTTCACAGTGAATATAGATGGCTTACCTAGTCAGGAAATCATTACCAGCGCTGACACCAACAATACATACATTATTAATCTAAATAATAGCCGAGAAACGATAGAAATTTATGACTATGACGGCACTGACAAGTTAATTCTGGACAGATTTGATGGCTGGGCAATTGCAAACTCTTATGTCGATGGCAATGAAACCACTATTATAGCTGAAAGTCTTTCTGGCG
>Ga0316207_10002728_pt1 | contig 17526 bp, 16 predicted proteins | sample 6weekpyrite_MG_FD_204943 | JGI IMG/M metagenome (GOLD analysis project Ga0316207, IMG submission 204943) | Microbial mat bacterial communities from mineral coupon in-situ incubated in ocean water Damariscotta River, Maine, United States -... | ecosystem: Environmental > Aquatic > Marine >...
ATGCGGACCACCGCCCTTTGCATAACCGATAGCGCGATGAAGCACTCGCTTGCCTTTGCGTCGAAAGCAAAGTGAAATACCGGGATGTGTTCCTGTTTTATAGATGCCTTCAACCGACCGCCAAATATCTTCGACGCCGCCCCGCGTCATACCCACGGAAACAGGATCCACCTCCTGCGTAGGCTCAGCAGTTGTCACCCGAGCGATGGATCGGGGGACTTTTATGGTATTCATGCTTAGCGTTCGATGTATGTTCATCCCAAAAAAACCGTTAGCTCCAATATTTGTAATCATTTCTCACCACAGCGTCGCAAATGTCATTACCTTAACGATAGGTCGAGCCATATCAAATCACAATAACCCAGGTCAATCATTCGGCAATTAATTCAAATTACGGCGTACAGAATTTGGTTTCCGTTCGAATTCCGATACAATGCGCCTTCTTAATCCGCGCGTACATCTCAAATTAACGAAACGGTAAACACATGATTTTATTGAAAACCAATTACGGCGACATCACTCTGGAACTTAACCACGAAAAGGCGCCAATAACCGCCAAAAATTTTGAGCAATACGTGAGTGAAGGCTTTTATGATGGCCTGATTTTTCACCGTGTCATTAGCAACTTCATGATTCAGGGCGGCGGCTTTGAGCCCGATATGTCACAACGCAAAACCCGTGATACTATCGAAAATGAAGCTAAAAACGGTCTCAGTAATACACTGGGATCCATCGCGATGGCGCGCACCATGGACCCACAATCGGCCTCAGCACAGTTTTTTATCAACGTTAAAGATAACGGCTTTCTGGATCACACCGCAGAAACCATGGAAGGCTGGGGTTATGCCGTATTCGGTGAAGTTGTTGACGGCATGGACATCGTTGAAAAGATCAAAAACGTCCCGACCACAATGAAAGGCGGCCACCAGGACGTTCCAGCCAAGGATGTCATTATCGAATCTGCAACCATTCTTGTTGAAGAGCCTGAAGAAGAACAAGATTCAGAGGAACAATAGTCACTAGATGGCCGTTTATTTTATATCGGACCTACATCTCGAAGAATCACGCCCGGATATTACCCGGGCGTTTCTGCAGTTTATGGATTCAATTCAAAAAGACGCGAAGTCGCTTTATATTCTGGGCGACTTTTTTGAAAGCTGGATTGGCGATGACGAAAACACCGATCTTCAACTAAGGATAAAATCCCGCCTGAAAGACTTTACCCAAGGCGGCGCATCGCTATTTTTTATGCATGGCAACCGGGACTTTTTAATCGGAGACGTGTTTGCTCGGGAAACAGGGGCGATACTATTGCCCGACCCAAGCCTCGTCCAGTTCAATGATAAACCGGTGTTACTGATGCACGGTGACAGCCTGTGTACAGCAGATACCGGCTACATGAAATTTCGAGCAACCATACGCAACCCCGCATTTTTAGAGCCCTTTCTAAAACGCTCGATTGAGGAGAGAAAAATCACTGCTCAACAATTACGCGCAATGAGCCAGGCTAACATGCAATCAAAATCAACGGATATTATGGATGTCACCTCAGAAGAAGTTATCCGTGAAATGACTAAGCATAATGTACTCACCTTGATTCATGGCCATACACATCGTCCTCAGACGCATCATCTCGACACTGGTCAACAGAAAGCACAACGTATCGTTCTCGGTGACTGGGACAAAAATGTCTGGTATTTGAAAGTAGAAGAAGATAAGCCAGACGCATTGATGCACTACGCTCTCGATCAAGCCTTTGATCAGTCAGTCAGTCTGCCCAACCGTTCCTGATGGACCCAAAATACTACGACGCCATCATTATTGGAGGCGGCACCGCTGGATTAATGCGCGCAAACAACAGGTCATCGCGGGAAGAGAGTGCTAGTTCATCATCCACAATATACTGTGGATGATGAACTAGTTCTGGATAGCAGTAATAAAGAGTGCCCTCGCTTCCAACACGCCGCATGTGAGGACATAGTACAATTGATACTGATAAAGCAAGACTTGTTACCCTCTAACGCCTCATCGAAGCGTAAAATACCTGATCAGCGTTAAATTATTTTTATGTCATTTGTCAGCGGGAGCTGCGAGTGTCTCGTGCCTGGGCTGGAGCCCAAATATTATTTAGTGTACTATATTTAGAGTACTAAATAATAATTTGTGCCTTCCTTTAGTTTGATTCCGTATTATGCTTTCTGAAAGGGAATTTTTACCCTGAATATTATTTAGATTACTAATCAATAGTAATCGCTTTGGAGGTTTTTTGTCTGGTTTAGAAAGTATTGTTCTTAGATCGCCAGTGCTCGAGGACGGTGTGGCTGTGTTTCGTTTGGTTGAGAATTGTCCGCCGCTGGATATGAATTCCAGCTACTGCAATCTCCTTCAGTGCAGTCACTTTGCCAATACCTCGGTGGCTGCTCAGATGAATGGAGAAATGGTTGGGTTTATCTCCGGGTATGTCATACCTGGGCGTCCGGACACGTTGTTTGTTTGGCAGGTGGCCGTAACCGAGCAGGCCAGAGGAGTCGGGCTGGCATCCCGCATGTTAACTCACATTCTTGCGCGCCCCCATTGTGCAGCTATTGCTTATGTAGAGACCACCATAACCCAAGATAACCAGGCATCCTGGGCTTTATTTAAAAGCTTGGCGAAGAAGCTGTCAGCAGACTTCCGATCATCAGGATGGATGGATAAAGAAACCCATTTTGCAGGGAAACACGACTCTGAAGCGCTTGTCCATATCGGACCTTTTAACTCACAAAGCTAATTAGGAGCAAAAGAAGCAGCATGAAAATTTTTGATGAAATTGAATCCGAAGTACAGAGTTATGCCCGTTCATTTCCTCGCGTTTTTAGTCGCGCCAAAGGTGAGTTGATGTGGGACGAAGACGGTAATCAATATTTGGATTTTCTGGCCGGAGCCGGAACCCTGAATTACGGCCACAACAACCCGATTTTTAAAGAAGTCTTGCTCGATTACATCCAAAACGATGGCATCACTCACGGCTTGGATCTGCACACCAAGGCCAAAGGCGAATTTTTACAGACCTTTAATGACAAGATCTTAAAGCCTCGTAACATGGAGTATATGGTGCAGTTTACCGGACCCACCGGTACTAATGCGGTAGAGGCCGCGATGAAACTGGCGCGCAATGTCACTGGCCAGCAAAACATCGTCACCTTTACCAATGGCTTCCACGGGGTGAGTTTGGGTGCATTGGCGGCAACAGGGAACTCTCATCATCGCGATGCGGCGGGTGTTAGTTTGAACGGTACGCACCGCATGCCCTATGACGGATACCTGGGCGAGGGCATCGATACCACAGAATACCTGGATAAGGTATTGTCCGATTCCAGTAGCGGTATCAATTCACCCGCTGCCGTGATTGTGGAAACCGTCCAGGGGGAAGGTGGTATTAATGTTGCCAGCATTGAATGGCTGCAAAACCTGCAAGCTGTCTGTAAAAAACACGGCTTATTACTCATTGTCGATGACATTCAGGCGGGTTGCGGGCGCACCGGTGATTATTTCAGTTTTGAAGAAGCGGGTATAGAGCCGGATATTATTACCCTATCCAAATCCTTAGGTGGCTACGGTCTGCCGTTTGCCGTGGTGCTCATGAAGCCGGAATTGGATCAATGGAAGCCAGGCGAGCATAACGGAACATTCCGAGGCAACAACTTAGCATTTGTAACAGCCAAAGCCGCCATCGAGAATTACTGGTCAGACAGCAGGTTCTCCGATGAAATAAAGCGAAAAGGCCGGTATACATCCGAACGACTTGAAAACATTGTGAGCCAATACGGTGATGGCAATTTTACCACCAAAGGGCGAGGCATGTTTCAGGGAATTAATTGCGTCAGTGGCGATATTGCGGGAAAAATCACTCGTACTGCCTTTAAAAAAGGGCTTATTATTGAGACCAGTGGTGCCGACGATCATATCGTGAAGTTTTTTTGTCCACTGATCACCAGTGACGACAACCTGAAAAAAGGTATCGATATCGTTGAATCTGCCATCCGGGAAGTGTGCGCCAAAGAAGGCGACATTCCCGAAGAGAAAGTGTATTTCGATGTCGACCAAATAAAAACTGAGGAATAAGGCCATTTTATGATCGTAAGAAAATTATCGGATGCCAAGCAATCCAATCGAAGAGTCGTCTCCCCTGATGGTAACTGGGAGAGTACACGGCTGTTATTGAAAGATGACCGGATGGGATTTTCCTTCCATGTAACCACCATCTACAAAGGTGCTGATTTTCAGATGCATTACCAAAATCATCTTGAGTCAGTGTACTGCATATCGGGTTTAGGTGAAGTGGAAACGCTAGCAGACGGGAAAAAATACCCCATAGAACCCGGGACTATTTACAACCTGGATAAGCACGACAAGCACATATTGCGAGCTTTTGAAGAAATGACGATGGCGTGTGTTTTTAATCCGCCGCTCAATGGAAAAGAGGTACACAACGCCGAAGGTGCCTATGAGTTGGACGCAGAAACCATCGAGGAGTAAAGACTAATACGATGAATGAATGAGTCGAAATACGTCGCTAAAACGCCTTTAACAAAAACGTCAGGGAGCAAGGCAAACTCAGCGAGATACTCGAATAGCGAATACGCACCGTCAGCACAAAAAACAAATTTCAAAATTTGTATCTACCTTATCGCCCCAGGCGCCGACCACGGGGCAGACCGCCATGAACCTAGAAAACGACACCCTTCGGCAGTCGCGAAAAAAGTGCTGACTCACGCTATCGAAAACCGGTTCAAAAGCCGAGACAAGTAACCGCCTCCTCAGGCGCAATGGTCAATGCCTTCAAAAATGAAACTTATATTTTCACCGCTAACTTTTGCTCACGCCCGGGCAGATAAGCGATATAATGCCCTCGTTTATCAATCGCTGAGATTAAACAAGGACTCTCGACCATGACCGACATGCCGTCCCATACGCTGCCATCAAACCGCTTGTCGCAACTGCAGCGTTTCGTCGAAGAGCATGGCCTACCTATTTTTCGGGGCATTGAAAAAGAAGGCCTACGTAGCAAACAGGATTTTGATATCGCTCAGTCAAACCACCCGAAAGCCTTGGGACATCCACTAACTCACCCCTTGATCACCACAGATTACTCAGAAGCCCTGCTAGAGCTGATTACGCCGGTTGAAGCATCACGAGAAGCTCTCGCTAATAGACTGGAAGCCATCCATCGCTATACCTTAAACCATATTGATGACGAACTACTATGGGTTGGCAGCATGCCCTGTCGATTAAACGGAAACGCCAGCATTCGTATCGCAGAATATGGTGATTCCAATATTGGTAAACTGAAGCACGTTTACCGTCAGGGTTTGGGAGCGCGGTACGGGCGCATTATGCAGAGCATTGCGGGACTGCATTTTAACTTTTCTCTGAGCGATGATTACTGGCAAGATCAGCGAACAAATAGCGCGAGCTCACTTTCGCTAATGGATTATAAATCAGAGCAGTATTTTGCCATGACCCGGAATTTTCGACGTTATTCATGGTTGTTGATGTATCTGTTCGGCGCCTCGCCCACTCTGGATAAAAGCTTTCTTAACGGCGAAACGCATCACCTGAAAGCCTTTGATAATAAGGGAAGTTATTACCAGCCTTATGCAACCTCATTGAGAATGAGTGATCTTGGTTATCATAACAATGCCCAATCTTCTCTAGCCATCTGCTTCAATACGCTTGACAACTTCACCAATACGCTGAAGCGGGCTATTCAAACACCGTATGCGGAATATGAAAAAATCGGGATAAAACAAAATAACAAATTTATTCAGCTGAACACCAGCATCCTGCAAATTGAAAACGAGTATTACAGCTCCATCCGCCCAAAGCGCAGCACCAAGCCAAATGAAAAGCCTAATCAAGCCCTGACAGAGCGGGGCGTTGAGTACCTGGAAGTACGCTGCCTAGATCTTAACCCCTTTCTCGCGACCGGCATTTCACCCCAGCAAATCGATTTCATGGATCTATTTTTGCTGTATTGCCTGTTAAAAGATTCGCCCTGGATAAATGACGCTGAATGCGACGCATTAGATCTGAACTTTGACCTGACTGTAAATGAAGGCAGAAACCCCAACTTATCGCTTAAATGTGGTGAAGCGCTGACGCAAATTCCAGAGTGGGGGAAGCAGCTGCTGGACGGCATGCGACCAATCGCCAACATTCTCGATGCCAGCACGAAAGATGGTCGTTATAAACTGGCGCTTGATGAACAAACTAACAAAGTTCTTGACCCTGAACTCACACCCTCCGCACAAGTGCTGGCGATCATGAAACAGGAGTCGCTTTCATGGCTTGAGTTTGCAGGCGAACTTTCCCGAAAACATAAATCGACCCTGACCGACCCCAAGAACCCGAAAGCATTGCCAGACCAATCAGAGCTTTCATTAGCCGCTCATAAATCCTTTGAAGACGCCGAACAAATTCTGGCACAAGACAAGCTCCCTTTTGAAGAATTCATGCATGCGTATCAACAGCAATGAATATTCCTGGCACGGAATCAAAACTAATTTTGCAAAATGCGCGCTGGTTGGTACATAAAATGCGCAACCGTTCTCCTGTAAAATTTAGAATTGAGAATCCCCTCACTTTTACTGCATTTTCAGTTTGTCGGCTCAACTTGCCTGTGATAGCGTGTAATTGCTGGTAAACGTTTGTTTCTGTTCAACATGCCTTATGTTACGCACTTGTTACATAATGTTACGCACTGATACATATGTTTCTGGCAGAGCATTAAATGTTGCACTAATGTAAAACTGATAACCAAAAATATTGATAAATCGTTTTTTCTTATTGTAGGAAGCACTAAACAGTGCTAGCAGGTGCTTGGTTTAGTGTTGAGGAAAACGAAATCAGTGCAATTATTTTTCATGTGGATGGCGTTGCCAAGCCACTTTTAAAGTCGAACATGTTTGTTATGAAATCGGATCCTCTGACTTCATATGCTCGTTTGAGAAAGTGCGGGGCAGCTTAACGAAAGGAGCGGCCGAATGGCCAAAGACTTTTCTTTATGCTGGGATATTGACTCACTCAACAAAGCTTATCGTCAAGGCTATATGGCTGGCGTGATGGGCATGGATCACGGCCGCTGCCCCTACGTGGGCGAAATAGTAGAAGCGGCCTGGGAAGCGGGGTGGGAAGATGGGCTTAATGTATGTGAACGGGAAAAACCTGAGGGCAAACTGGCGTCCTAAAGGCTTTCTGCGCTCCTTAGAAATGAGCGCGCTATCGCTGCACAACAAAACTGGTAAAGAGCAAATCATCGATTTGCGGACTGCCGGTCTCTTTTTTCAACGCTTCCTGAACCAGATTCAAGGCTTCCACCCTTACCGACTCTTGCCCGGCAGAAGCAGACAAAGACTCTTCGGTCTGCCGACTTAACAACAGGACAATCTGGTGCCTGACCAAAGGTTCGTGCATCACCACCATCGATACAGCCTGCTCACTTGATGCTCTTATCGAAACATTGGCTTTTACAAATTTCAGTTTTTTAGTCGACGTACCAAAATTCGCCACAAACGCAGGCTTTAAATCATAGTACTGAGCCGAGCCCTTTTCTTCATGCTCTTCAGCCCAAGCATTCTCATGCCCTGGAATCAATCCAAACACCCATGTACACGCAATCAAAATAAATCTAAAAAAGAGCTTGCTCATTTCGCCTCAATCTTTTCTGTCTGGACTACTGTCAACCTCCCCCTACGAAGCAGGAAACGGGCATGATTATAGGCAGGTTCAATCTATCTTGCCACTCAAACTGAGTATGAACGGCATTGATACTTATACACATGACGCTGCCTGCATCAGCATTAACAAGTGCTAATGTTCAGTCAGTGGCTCTTTAAGATAAAAACAAGTAACGTGTCCGCTTTATGCAATACAATCACCCGGGATGGACCGATCATGAAAAAAACTCTTACTGCCCTCGCGCTTGTACTTACCGTTGGAGGCCTTACCGCATACAGTTTTGCTGCTGAAGAAGTTAGTTCACTCGAAACCCAAGAGCAAAAAGTGAGCTATAGCTTTGGGCTAGTGCTTGGCAAGCGTATGACCAACGATATGCCTGATCTTGATATCGATATATTTGTACAGGGGCTTAAAGATGCGTTTCAGGGGAAAGCGCAACTATTAACCGATGAAGAGATAGCCCAAATTTTGGCGACATTTCAACGAGACCTGCAGCAAAAACAAATGGATAAGATTAAGGAAATCGGAAGCAAGAATCGGAAAATTGGTGACGAATTTCTTGCTGAAAACAAGAACAAAGAAGGTGTTGTAACCTTAGCCAGCGGCTTGCAGTATAAAGTACTGACAGAAGGAAGTGGCCCTCAGCCAGGACCAAGCGATGTGGTCAAGGTACACTATACCGGCTCATTAATTAACGGAGAAGTGTTTGATAGCTCAGTTGACAGAGGTGAGCCTGTGTCCTTCCCTGTCAACGGCGTCATTTCGGGCTGGACCGAAGCATTGCAACTAATGCCTGCAGGTTCCAAATGGCAGCTGTATATTCCTTCTGATTTGGCCTATGGCCCAAATGGCAATCGCACAATTGGTCCAAACGAAACCTTATTATTTGATGTTGAGTTGCTGAGCGTCGATCAGAAAAAATAACCCTGGCAACCATAACTGGACGTAAAAAAGCAATTGCGCCAACAGAGCATTTCGCTGTTGGCGCGCCACTTAAGAGTCTTGCTCAAAGGTCAGAGCATTCCTCTTGATGCTTATTCTAAAAATACTGCAGAACAAGATTTCAGATTTTAGGTTACGAGCACTTTACTGAAAAATAAAAGTGAAACAACTTATGACTTGTTACATGCATCTTTCAGCGCTTTGCCGGGCTTAAAGCCAGCAGTTTTACTTGCCGGAATCTGTATCGTTTGACCAGTTTGCGGGTTTTTCCCGGTGCGTGCACTTCTCTCCCTTTGGCTGAAAGTACCAAAACCAATTAAGGTCACCGCTTCGTTTTGACAAATCGCGTTGGTAATTTCATCCGTTATGATATTAAGGATTTCGCTGGCCTTCTCTTTGGTCACCTCGGCCTTTGAGGCAATGGCGGCGGCAAGTTCCGGTTTTTTCATAGTGCTCTCCAGTATGACTTGATTTTTGTTGATTTCTGCTAGCAAACATAGCCGAATTCTTTTGAGTTTCAACCTGCCAGGATCAAGAGCGCCGAAGTTATTTCCGATGATAGTGCCTACAAACAGCACTCAAGACCTTGATTTTGAGCATTATTTCCTTGTTAATTTTTATCTTTGTGTTCTTGATCTCACAATGTTTTGACAGACTCGTAGATAATCCACTCGTTCTGGATTTTGTTCTACGCTGTTCGCTGGCTATGAGATAGAATCACCTAACCGCAAGCCGGTCAAGGAAATTTTAGTCTGTATTCGAGCCGGAGCGTATTTTAGGAGTTTATAGTGAAGCGTCATGATACCCGTACGAGTCTAAAATGGATCATACTTTCGATAGTGTTATTAACCTTTCTTGGTGGCTGTAAAGCAATCAACCAGTTTTTGGTCAAGCCTATGATCAAGCCAACCGGTGATGCGATCACTCTCATGGGTGAGGCGCATGTCACGCCTCACCTGCTAACCACCGATGATACGATAGCAGGTTGTACTGGAGCAGAAGCTCTGGGGGGGCTGGTTGGCTCGATCGGCCGAGTCACCGAAGAGCCTCATGAACTGCAGATCATGCTCTATCTGGGTTCGGGAGGCTGCGAAGAATCAAGAGCATTTGAAAAAGAGCTGGAATATCTGAGAGCCATTCGCGCCCAGCAGCCTGATATGGCGCAAGACGCACTTATCGCCCAAAAAAATCATCATATTAATGCCGCAAAGCGTTTTTACAAAGGCTGGCAGGAACTGATTGCCTACAACGGGGGCAAAGAAATCGGAGGCGCGTGCCCCGAGCTAGAGCAGGAGTTTGACCAACTTATCTGGCTGGCGGGTATCATCACCGGGCTACAAGCTTTAAACCATGACATTCTGTCAGGCATCGGTACCGGTGTACCCAAGAACATCGCCGCCCAGGCAGAAAGGGGAGCAGGATGCCTCGATAATGATCAGTGGTTTGGCATTCCGCTTGCGCTCAAAGCAACCATCTGGTCATTGCTGCCTGGTGCGCTTCCCGAGGGGGAAAACGCTTGGGAACGACTGGAGCAAAGTGACCTTCTGGGTGAGAAAGCGCGCATTCGAGTACCTCACGTATTTCACGTGGTCTCTGCCTACTCAAAAGGCGATATGGAGCGTGTGAGAGCCGTGTTAAAACGCCATGCCGAGCAAATTGAACTGCATAAATCAAACTCAAAGTACCGAATGTTTGATGCGGTCGCAACCGAAGCGCTGACACGAATCTCAGACAAAATGTGGACCGAGGCAACCGGCCATCGCACACCTGTTGGCCAGCTCGGTACATTTTGGGATGAAAATGCCGCCGATGACATCGAGACGGTTGACCTTGATGATCTCTTTTAAAAGAGTAAGTGTGAACCAGTTCTCATAATTATCGCATCAGAGAGATGCTAAATGCCTTGAATGAGGCGAATAATGTTCTTTATGAGCTAGTCTACACACCTTAAGTGCCGGTATAATCTACCGGCATTTTTCGTCTAAAGATAATAACGCAATCACACCCGAGTCTTTTGCAACAGGCTCACTTATCAACATTTTTGGGGGAAGGAAATCTGTGGTTTCCAATACTGTTAAAAGCCGGACTACGGCAGAGTGGTTCTCTTCACTGCCAGCTTGTATCTTACTGCTGCTGGTCGTCATGTTCAGTACCAGTAGTGATATTCACAACCAGATACTCCAGGTGGGCGAAAGTTTTTGGCCCGGTTACTACAAACTAAGAGTCGATCCGGTTCCGCCAAGCTGCGACCCAGAGATTAATGTCGAAACCCAGCTGTTAGAACGGATGTCTTTAACTGCAGAAGATGACGGACTTGGACTCGATCTGTTTGACTCAGAGCCCGTCGATCCAGATTTGATTCGAAAATCCATCGAAAACGCTAAACTAGATTGTATTACCAAATTTGAGTCTTACGAAGAGGTTAAAGCTCGAATTACGCCCGCTGTCGAACGATTTCGGTCGGTAGAGCTTTTTGTTTCCGACGCGATCGGCGTCGGCCTGGTATCCCAAAAATTTATTCTAGCGATATTGGTTTTGCTCTGCGCCATGACCGCCACACTAAAACGACATCACATCGCAATGCGACCGGTGATGTCTACGCTTGATCACTACGTCTCTGGAATCGCACAGATTGTCGCCAACACTATTCTACTGGTTTCAGCGTACGCGTTTAGAGATCTGGCGCATTCCGGCGGTACCAAGGTGACAGACGATGTGGCAATGCTGCATGAAGTATGGGTATACGGTTTTGCTTTGTTGGTCATCGTCAGCATTATTGGCCTGATTAGAGTGCCCAAAGATATCGAGTCCGGGGGTAACGTGGGTCGTGCCGGTCTTGCGATCCCGCTTTACGCCGTTATGTCAATGGTGTCTGCTCTGTATTTCTTCCCTGCCGGGCATTTTGCGGGTATCGGCATATACCTGGATAAGCTAATGGATATGGCGGATCTGTTTCTCAATATCGGCCTGTATGTCTGGACGGGAATGATGCTGAAACAAACTCGCTTTGCGCCGATGGTGCTCGCGCTGTTTAAGCCTTGGAAAATGCCCCCTGAAATGTTGGCATTTTTTGTTGTCGTACTCGCTGCCGTTCCAACAGCCTATACCGGAGGGTCTGGCATTTTCGTTATTGCTGCAGGCGCGGTTATTTACCATGAACTGCGTGCGAACGGTGCGCGACGCCAACTGGCATTAGCAGCGACGGCTATGTCAGGCAGTATGGGAGTGGTGCTTCGTCCCTGTTTGCTGGTTGTGGTGATAGCCTTCATGAACAGGGAGGTCACCACTGACCAACTCTTTGGTTGGGGAATCTGGGTATTTGCCTTAAGTGCAACCTTGTTTTTTATCTTCATTATGGCGTTGAATCGTCAAAACAAATTACACCTGGCATCACCGGCGGAGGCTTTTCCGCAAATGATTCGGCAGGTTGGCCCATTGATTCCTTACTTGTTATGCCTTGGCGCCGTTATTTTGTTCTATAACCTTGCGGTCAACGTTCAGCTTGATGAGTTTTCTGCCGCACGAATTCTGCCGGTGATGATGTTATCGATATTGATTTATGAGCACTTTACCAAGCCGGATTCTGTGAGTGATGATGGATTAACAAGTGAGCCACACAAGGGGCTGGAAACGTCAATTCGACATGCGACCAACCAGACCACGGCAGAGATTGGCGCACTGCTGCTGCTGATCGGCTGCACTATCTGTTTGGGCGGTATGATAGAGCGTAGCGGTATCATTGAGTTCTTCCCGCATACCTTTGATAGTGTGTGGAGCGCGATGGGGCTGCTGGTCTGCGTACTTATTGTAATGGGTATGATCATGGAACCATTTGGGGCTGTGGTACTGGTTAGCTCTACCATTGCAACCATTGCGTATAAAAACGGCATCGACCCGATTCACTTCTGGATGATCACGCTGGTCGCTTTTGAGTTGGGATACCTGAGCCCACCGGTTGCATTGAACCATCTGTTAACGCGGCAAGTGGTCGGTGAAAAAGAGGTTCTTAAGGCTGAGGCGGTAGAAGGAAGCTTTTACCAGCGTCATGAAAAAATATTACTGCCGATGGTTACCATGGGCTCCGCGCTGCTGATTGTTGCATTTGGGCCGTTAATTGTTGGTTATTCATAGACTTGATACAGTATGAAAAATCCCCGCTATCGCGGGGATTTTTTTGCATGGGTTCCGACATTTACGAAAATTTTAGACACCGCAGTTGCGCACGAAAAAGATAGGCAGGCAATTGATGTACATAAGGAATTTTGAAATCTCGAGGTTACCTTGTGGTGATTAGCCAGAGCGATCGTAACCGGTCCAAACACTATTTCTGCAGTCCAGTCATTGAATCATTACCCTCTAATTCCTCGTCGTCACACTGATATTTTATTTGAAATTTTGTGGGCAAGTACACTGTATTTTGAATTGGATCAGATAGAATATTGAGGAGTTCAGGAGAAGTTGCAGTTGCTTGCTGTTAATCGCCGCTTGATTTAAGCTGTTTTATTGTGGCTCCCTCTAGTGCCTCCTGATATTTCCAGGGCAGCCATCGTTCCGGCTCTATCTCTGTCATCCGACGATTTTGTTGTAGCTTGAATAAATAGTCGAAGCAGTTATTATCATTTAGTTCGCAGGTGGCAATTAGTGACTTAATGACACCCCTCACATGGGCAACCGTCAGCATTTTATAAAACTGAGCATTTTTCGGCTTCGAACAATGAGTTTGTTGATTCTTTCTGTTAAATTATTGTCCCGCTTTGCGCCTTCTATTAGACAGAATGCGCTTAATCCTTGGAAGTGCTTCAGAAAGTATTTAATCGCTTTGCCAAGCCCGGCGTGAACTGAGTGATCGACAAATAAACGTTTAAACTGACACGCTAAGTATTGACAGCATTTAAAGCAGGTAGTATCTTCTCGACCGGTCTTTTGTAGACCGTTTTGTGTAAGCCCAGATGGTGGAATTGGTAGACACGCTAGCTTCAGGTGCTAGTGCTCTTCGGGGCGTGGAGGTTCAAGTCCTCTTCTGGGCACCAAATCAAACCTATCCTAATTAGTAATGTGCAGATTCAACTGACGACCTTTGCTATTTTCTTTAGCGTATCTTTGCTATCACCAAACGTACATATTGCATCGCAGTGTTTACGCAAGTCGGAGAACAGGATGTAATGAATTTCGATTTTGTTGCTTTTAATTGCCGGCCTACTTAGCTGTAGCACTAATTCCTTTTCTCTGTTATCAGGGATAATCAGGAACAGTGAAGACGGATCTTCAGGAAAGGAAAAATACAAATCTGTGAGCCGAAGTATGCCAGAATATATTGATGTGCTTTTCTCCACCTCAAACGCGCCGACAATCTTGTTTGTCCCTTTTTCAAACCAAATCACATCAATAAGAGCAATGGTACTACGAGTATCTTTATCAACCCCGATGTCTGGAAACGTTGGCAGACTTATGAACGAAAAATTATTTCCTTCATGACATCTTGAACGATCATTTGATGCACTAATGACATCATAGCCTAGTGAATGGCCAATTTTCAGAAGGTGGTACTGCATTTCTGTATGCAAATCTTCTTCTTCTTTTTCATCTATAACTTCTTGGTGGCGTTTTTTGAGGAGCCTTTCAATTTTTAACCGTTCTTTTTCAGAAAGTGCGCCTTCATTTCCAACCATTATTTTTTTGACACCGACATCAAACAGAAAGCCAGAAAATGCCCCGAGGTCTTTAGAAAGTATGTTTTTATACCGGTTGTTTTTTTCAATAATCACTTCCCGCATCCGAAGATATTCTTGCCATGAACCGAGCTTAACTTTGTCTTTGAATAAGTGATTAAACCCGTTCACGATTGCAGTGTTGAAGGGTGGAATAATTTCAGGATGGAGAAAATACAGGATATTAGCAACGGCTGGACCCAAGCCTTTTATTTTGCGCTGATCAAGATGGATTATCTCCTTTATGATTTGCTCTTCTTTCGTCGCGTTATAACAATTTTCAAGAAACTGACCAAATGCTACCTTATTTCCTTCATGCTCATAAATATCTGGAATCCTAAGTTTGGGTTTCCAGTAAAAAGCATGTGATGCTCCCATAAATACTTGTTTTTGTTCGGTGATACAGTTCAGCACGAACTCCAATGATGAGCCTTTATAATCATTTCCAAATGACCCGTTCTTGATATCTTGTATGACTTTTTGAACGCCACGCCTGATCGAGCGAAAAGCTTTCAAACGCTCATCGTTATTGATGAACCAAGTATTGAATACAGCCTCGCTATCCGATTTGTACGTGCCAAGTAATTCTTGTAATTCCATATTTACGCCATATCTCGGATATTTGTTGCAGATAACAATCAGGTGTAATGATTTAATCAGCGTTGATTGATGCTGAGAGCGACGTGTTCTTGCAAAAGGCGCCTACTTTTGCCATTTTTTTGCCCGTTTTTGGTCGCTTAGTTTGGCCTCAACCCATTGCTCGCTTTCAGCGCATCGTTCTTTTTTCCAGAATGGCGCATCGACTTTGAGGTAATCCATAATAAATTCACATGCCGCAAAGGCATCACCCCGATGACTGGCGCTGACACCCACAAAAACGATTTGAGCTTTAAGATCAAGATCGCCGATCCGGTGAACAATCGTCACATCATGCAATTGCCACTGCTCTTCAGCCTGATCAATAATCATTTGCAGGCTCGATTCGGTCATGCCCGGGTAGTGCTCAAGAAAAATACCAGTCACGTCATCACGATCACCGAAGTCCCGAACCAGTCCGGTGAAAGTACAGATCGAACCGACCTGATCGCCCTGCTTATTCCGCAGTTTTTGGTATTCTTCCTCAACCGAAAAGTCTTGCCGCTGAATTCGAATCACTGTTCGCACTCCATAAAGACTAGCCCCCGGTCACCGGAGGGTAGAAAGCCAGCTCATCGTCAATATCTATAGGCGTATCGAGGCTGGCAACTTCCTGATTAACAGACACCAAAATACGCTCACCGTCAAGGGTGCTGGCCCAGGGTTCGCCCCTTTGCTTGAGGATCTGTAGCACATCACTCGTGGTCTGGGCGCCCTGAAGATCTGCCCAGTGCTCTTCGTCGGTGCTCAAGCGCTCTCGAAGACTGGCGAAAAAAAGAATGTTCATGCTGGGTTAGCCTCGACATGTTTAATCATTTAATGAAAGCAGACTGGAAAAAGACAGGAAATCGACCATGGAATTGATACTGGGCACCTCATGCTCGGGAATAATTGCCAGACCTTCGGCCCAACTGGCAGAACTCAACATGCCGGAACTTTGATTAGGGTGACGAACCAAGCGGCCAGACTCATCTTGCCGAACCCTCAGAAACTCGCGCCGAGTACCGGCTTTTTTGATATCAAATGCGAGCGGTAGTTTGACCGTTTGCGGCATCACCTGAGTGAGGCCTTGTGCTTTTAACAAAAATGGGCGCGCCAATGCCAGAAAAGTCACAAACACCGCTCCGGGATTGCCTGGCAAACCGATAATGGGTGTCTCGCCTATCTGCCCAAACATAAAGGGCTTGCCAGGCTTGATGGCCACTCGCCAGAGACCCACCTGCCCCAGAGCCTTAATAGCTGCTTGAATGTAATCTTCTTCGCCGACCGATGCGCCACCTGTGGAGATCACGGCATCTGCCTGTTTGGAAGCCTCTTTGAGCGCGCTTTTGGTTGCTTCAAAATCATCCGGTATGACGCCAAGGTCAATCGATTCAAACCCCAAACTTCTCAACAACCCCCTTAACAGATAACGATTGGAGTTGTAGATTTGCCCGCTCTGAATAGGTTCGCCCGGTTCAACCAGTTCATCACCGGTCGAAAAATAGGCGACTCTTAATGGACGATAGACCTGCACTTGAGCGCAGCCGGTTGACGCTGACAGGCCGAGTCGCTGTGGTGACAGAACTTGCCCCTGGTGCAAAATGGTTTGCCCTGCTTCTATATCCTGTCCCATTGGGCGAATATTCTGATGAAGACTGACATCGTGTGGAAATTCTACCCTGGAGCCATCTGGTGCCAGCTCGACGTGCTCTTGCATCACCACGCAATCAGCACCATCAGGAATAGAGGCACCCGTAAATATGCGTGCCGCTGTCCCTTTTTGCAGCGGTTCAGGTGACAAACCGGCAGGGATGCGCTGGGATATCGTTAGACAACGGGTTGCCCTCAGACTATCTGCCGACAACGCGTAACCATCTACTGCGCTATTGTCGGCAGGGGGAACGCTGACACCTGAACTCAGATCTTCCGCCAGCACCCTGTTCAATGCGGTGTGCAGGCTGACACTTTCTGTTTCGCTAACGGGTTTCACCTGCTCCAGGAGGTAACTCACGACAGAGTCGAGAGAGTTTAGGTTCTGTTGCGTGCTGCAATCACAGCCGGCAGAGGGTTGATTCATGATTAACTCGATCGGGCTTCAACTTGAAGCTAGCGATATTCGTCGATGTGAGCAAAGTAATCAAGTGCCTTACCCAAAGAGGGGTAGCCTTGCCCTCTTGTGGCGATGCAGCGCATCAAAATAAAAATTAGTAAACTTCTGGATATTGAGTATAATGTGTTCTATCTTTAACAAAGACATCATTACAGGCCCTGGTATTTCTATCAGTGCCTGATCCCTATTCTTAAATACATCATTTCTTTTAACAGAAAACCCTCTCTGTATCTATTATAAAATTATTGACCTATGAATCTAACAGAACTCAAGAAAAAGAACGTTCCCGAACTACTTAAAATCGCCTCAGAAATTGGCCTGGACAATCTGGCCCGCTCTCGAAAACAGGATGTAATTTTCACCATCCTGAAGCGTCATGCAAAGAGTGGTGAAGACATCTACGGCGACGGAGTGCTCGAAATCCTGCAA
>Ga0316207_10002729_pt1 | contig 17525 bp, 15 predicted proteins | sample 6weekpyrite_MG_FD_204943 | JGI IMG/M metagenome (GOLD analysis project Ga0316207, IMG submission 204943) | Microbial mat bacterial communities from mineral coupon in-situ incubated in ocean water Damariscotta River, Maine, United States -... | ecosystem: Environmental > Aquatic > Marine >...
CGGCTCGCCGATCACAGGGATCGCACCAAACAGACCGGTAATAACCTTCGCGCCCCAGAAGCTCATCTGGCCCCAAGGGAGCACATAGCCCATGAAAGCGGTGGCCATCATCAACAGGAAGATGACAACGCCCAGCAGCCAGATCATCTCGCGCGGGGCCTTGTAGGATGAGTAATAAAACCCGCGGAAAATGTGCAGGTAGATCACCATAAAGAAGAAGCTCGCGCCGTTGGCGTGGGCGTATTTCATCAGCCAGCCATAATCGACGTTGCGCATGATGTGCTCAACCTGTCCGAAGGCAACTTCGGTGTTGGCCGAATAGTGCATCGCCAAAACGACGCCGGTTACGATCTGCAATACCAGACAGAACCCGGCAAGAACGCCGAAGTTCCACATGTAACTCAGATTGCGCGGCACCGGATAGCCAGCGCCCACAGCGTTGTAGACCAGCCGCGGCAACGGCAGTTTTTCGTCCACCCACTTGGTGAAGGCGTATTTCGGTTCGTACTGATTTGCCCAGGCGAAGCTCATAATGCTCTCTTGCTAATGGTCAGCGTTGAATAATGTGTCTGCCAGAAAGTCTGCCCGCATCAACCGACGCGCAGCACACCTTCCTGCGGAAATGCAAAATCGGGAACGGCGAGGTTGGTTGGCGCAGGGCCTTTGCGGATGCGGCCTGCAACGTCGTAGTGCGAACCGTGACAAGGGCAGAAATACCCGTCAAATTCGCCCTTGTCTTCGCCTTCGCCAGCGCCCAGCGGCACACAGCCGAGGTGGGTGCAAACGCCAAGCTGGACAAGAATGTCTTCATTGCCTTCGCCCAGACGATCTTCGAGCGTCTGCGGGTCGCGCATATCAACGCCGTCTTCGGCCTTGGCTGCTGCGATTTCCTCTGCCGTCAGGCGCTTCACGAAAAGCGGCTGGTCGCGGAAGGTTGCCTTGATCGACTGACCTGCTTCGATAGTCGATACGTCGACATCGGTGGTCGAAGCGGCGAGCACGTCGGCGCTCGGCGCCATCTGGCTGACCAGCGGAAAGAGGACCGAAGCACCGCCAACGCCGGCGGTGCTGATGGCTGCAATATGGATCCAGTCGCGGCGACGCACACCTTCTTGTGCGGTGCCTACTTCGGTACCCTCTGCAGTGGAAGCCATGATGTATTACCCTGCTCGTCTTGCCGCGTTGGATGCCCCCAGGCGGCTTGCGGTGGAAGGCTCCGTGGCGATTGCACCACCGAAGCCCGTTTGTTCTAACTCAACATCTGGGCCCACGACAAATATGCCGTTTTTGAACCCAATGCGGGCGCCATATACGCCAATTGTGCAAATAGCCAACCGTGTTTTGAGCAAGTTTTGTTCGACAGGCTGCAAGTGAGCCCCTGCAGGCGCTTAACTACCCTTGGGAGCGAGGGCAATTGCACTGATTTGTCGCCCGTAGGAAGGCTCTGCCCGCTGTGTCGCGCGGCGAAAGGAATAATACCTATTTTCCTGTGCGAAAGTGTCGTGCATCAGCGACTCGATCCGAATGATTCCCGCTAACTCCAACCGCGCTGCGATATATCCGGGCAGATCAAAGTGCCATCGCGCCTTGCCTTCTCGCATCGGCGCCATGGCGAAATGTGCCTCATCGGCATCTGTGAAGTTTGCGCAAAACGCTGCGTCCACTTCATAGCTTGGCTGCGCGATCATCGGGCCAAGCGCTGCACTGATATTCGCCCGTCTTGCGCCAAGGGTTTCCATCGCTTCGACAGTGTTTTCAAGCACGCCGCCCACCGCTCCGCGCCATCCTGCATGCGCTGCACCAACAACGCCGGCATTGGTGTCTGCAAACAGAACCGGGCCGCAATCTGCGGTGACGATGCCAAGCACGACGTCAGGACGATTGGTCACTAGCGCATCGGCCACCCCGCGCCCTTCGGCAGCGTCGGGCCACAACTTGTCCTGCTTGCTCAAAGTGATGACATCAGTTGAATGGACCTGATGCGGAGCGGCCAGCCGCGCGCCGGGCAGGATCGCGCTCGCTACTTGCGAGCGAAAGAGGCGGATCGCGTCTTCATAGCCCGGTCCGCCATAACCAAACTGATGTGCGCCGTCTGCCGTGCCGAAAAAACCGTGCGGCACATCTTCCAGCACATTCGCGCGGGCTATATCAAAGGGCACATCAGGGGCAGGCGCATCAACCATCAAGGCTCCTGCTGACCTGTTCGAACGTGTCGCGAGAAAGGTTTTCAACCGCGGCAATCCGTTCCAACTCGCCCTTCATCAAAGCCGCACGATTGGGTTCGATCCGTCGCCAGCGCCCCAATGGCGAGACAAAGCGCGCTGCGGTTTGCGGATTGATCGGGTCGAGCGAGATAATCAGCTCTGCAATCATCCGGTAGCCAGCACCATCAGCAGCGTGGAACCCCTGCGGATTGCCTGCAAGCGCCATGTATAAAGAGCGCACCCTGTTGGGATTGTTTAGGGTGAAATCGCCATGCTGCGCCAGCGCCTCGACCTGCGCGATGACATCGGGGTGAAGCGACAGAGCCTGCAAGGTGAACCATTTATCGATCACCAGATCGTTGTCCGCATAGCGGTCATAGAAATCGGCCAGCCGCGTCTCGCGTTCGGCCGATTGCAAACCGCACAGCACCATCAGCGCGCCCTGCCGATCGGTCATGTTGTCGGCCCCATCATACTGGCGCGCAGCCATTTGGGTTGCTTTGGCGGGATCTGATGCAGCAGTGTATACCAGCGCCTGTGTCTTGATCTTTCGCGATCCGCGGCCTTGCGGATCATCAAAGCCCGATTGTGCCGCCTGGTCATAGAGAGCGTCGATCTCTGTCGTACAAGCCTGTCCGATCGAACTCTTCAACGCTTCGCGCGCGGTATGGATTGCGCCAGGATCGCCCAAGCGATCCCCGTTTGCCATCGCTTCGAATAGATACGTCTCACTCGGCAACATCAGCAATTCGCCGCGCATTGAATCGTCCAACGCCTGATCGATCAGGATCGCGCGGAATGCTTCGACAATGGCGGTTTCTCCCTGCGCGCCTGCTGTTCCGCATGCCGCATCGATAAGATGCCCAACCGCAAGTTCTTGCAAGGCTTCGTAACGGGCAAACGGATCATCGTCATGCGCGGCGAGGAAGACCAGATCATCGCGATCGAGCGCGCGCTCGATAATAACTGGCGCGGTATAGCCTCGGTTTATCGACACCACCGGATCAGGTCCCGTAATCGGCAGGTCAAAGCTCTGCTGGGCTTGATCAAGCACTACCAATTGTTCATCGCCAATCGCTTCGTTCTTGCGCGAATGAACTGCCACGCGCAGCGGGATCACCATCGGTTTCTTGTCGGGCTGACCCGGCGTTGGTGGAACAGTCTGGGAAAGGTGAAGCCGCAAGCTGTCGCCTACAATTTCCTGCCGCAATTTCACCGTCGGCGTGCCAGCCTGACGGTACCAGTTGCGGAAATGTTCAAGATCAAGCTGCGCGCCATCCTCTATCGCACTGATAAAGTCCTCACACGTAGCGGCCTCACCGTCATGGCGATCAAAATATAAATCAGTGCCTGCGCGGAACCGGTCAACGCCTGCCATGCTGCGCATCATGCGGATGACTTCGGCGCCTTTGTTATAGACCGTTGCGGTATAAAAGTTGCTGATCTCGCGGTAACTGTCGGGCCGGATTGGGTGGGCCAATGGCCCTGCATCTTCGGGGAATTGTGCTGCACGAAGTATGCGCACATCTTCGATCCGTTTGACCGCTTGACCGCGCATGTCCTGTGAGAAAAGCTGGTCGCGCAGCACAGTGAACCCTTCTTTGAGGCTCAATTGGAACCAGTCGCGGCAAGTCACGCGGTTGCCCGACCAGTTGTGAAAGTACTCATGCGCGATAACGCCTTCGACTGCGTCGAAATCGCCATCAGTCGCTGTGTCAGCATCGGCCAGCACATATTTGGTGTTAAAAACGTTGAGGCCCTTATTCTCCATCGCCCCCATGTTGAAATCGCTCACAGCGACGATGTTGTAGAGGTCGAGATCATATTCGCGCCCGAATGTGTTCTCATCCCACTTCATCGATCGGTGGAGCGATTCCAGCGCGTGAGTCGTGCGACCCAAATCCTCTTCACGGACCCAGATGTTGCATTCAACCTCGCGCCCCGAAGCGGTCGTGAACGGACCGGATTTTGCAACAAGATCGCCTGCAACCAGCGCAAATAGATAGGCCGGTTTGGGCCAAGGGTCGTGCCACTGGGCAAAATGGCGGCCATCTTCAAGGTCACCTTCGGCTTCTTTGTTTCCATTGCACAGCAGGATCGGGAACAGCGCTTTTTCCCCATGCATGCGCACACTGTAGACAGACAGCACATCGGGACGGTCGGGGAAGAAGGTGATGCGGCGAAACCCTTCGGCCTCGCACTGGGTGCACAGCATGCCGTTCGAAGCATAGAGCCCCATCAACTGGGTGTTTTGCGACGGGTGAATGCGGGTGGTGATTTCAACCGAGTGCGAGCCGCCTGACAAAGTCACCAGCAGATCATCGCCATCAAACTCATGCTCGCCCGGTGATCCATCGACGATGACCGACACCAGTTCGAGCGTATCACCGTTAAGGCGCAGCGTCGGGCTGGCTCGCGCAGCATTGTTTTGCTCAACCTCAAGCGTTGCTGTTACCAGCGTCTCATCAAGGCCCAGCGCAAAGTCCAAGGCGACGCTCGGCACTTTCCAAGGGAAAGGCGTGTAATCCTCTCGCCGGATCAGCGGCGGCTCTTTTTGTGCGGGCGCGGATTCGGCGGTGGTTGGTGTTGCAGCAATATCCATGGGCGGGGATTTAGATTGATTTCGCTCCGCGTCCAACCGAATGAAGGGGCTGATGGCGCATTTGTTTATCTTTGGGCTGGGTTACACGGCCCGGCACATCGCCCAACAGCTTTGGCTTGCGGGCTGGAAAAGCAATGGCACAGGAAGCCGCGGTGATATCGCTTTCGATAATCGAACAGCTGTTCTGAGAGCACTCGACAAGGCGACGCACATCCTCTCTTCGGTGCCGCCGGACCGAAAGACTGGAGCCGACCCCGTGCTCTCCTCATTTGGAAATGAATTGCAGGGGCGAGACCTCTTCTACTTGTCCTCGACGGGGGTTTACGGAGATACAGGCGGCGCATGGGTGGATGAATCTACACCAACCATCCTACAAACGGGATCAGGCCGGCGAAATTCGCGTGCTGAAGCCGATAGTTCATGGCTCGAATTAGGAGCCCGAGTGTTTCGGCTGCCAGGCATTTACGGACCGGGCCGTAGTGCGTTTGATCGTATTCGCGAGAACAAAGCCCGCCGTATTGATATTCCGGATCATGTATTCAGCCGCGTCCATGTTCACGACATTGCGAGCGCCGTCGCAGTCGCGACATATAGGCTGGCACCTCCAGGTGCCTACAACCTTGGCGACGACCTTCCTGCACCCGGAAATGAAGTGACCGAACATGCTTGCCGTTTGCTCGGCGTCAAACCGCCTCCGCTTGAAACGCTTAAAGAGGCAAATCTCTCTGAAATGGCGCGTGGGTTCTATTCGGAGAGCCGCCGCGTCGCGAATGGCAAGGCCAAGCGTGTGCTGGGCTGGAAGCTGCGCTACCCGACCTATGTTGAAGGATTAGCGGCTCTGCTTTGAGCGCAGTGCCAGTACCATCCCGACCACCGCCAGTGCCATTCCGCCAGCGGTAAGCGCAGTCCACTGATATCCTTCGAACAGGGTTGATATCAGCATTGCCACCGAAATCGTCAGGATCGAATTGTAGGCAGTGCGCCCCGCCCCGATTTCGCGGACAAGGTTGTAGTGCAGCGGGAATGTGATCACCGAACCGATAAGGGCAAGATAGACAATGCCCATCCAGTAACTGGGGTCATCTGGCAAAGGCGGTGTGCCAGCGGTCAGGCTTGCAAATCCAAAATCGAATACGGTGCCATAGAGCATCGCCCATGCGAGAAGGCTTACCATCGGCACCCCGCGTCCAGTTGGGTTGGCTTGCACAACATTGGCAAAGGATGCAGCCAGAATGCCAAGCATCGCCAACGCGATGCCTAGCGCCACATTGCCACCGATCACTCCGGCATCGGGATTGGCGCTCCATTCATACATCAAAAGCGCCGAAACGCCGACAATGGCAATCGCGCTGCCGATCATAAACCGGCTTTGCACCCGCTCTCCCAGAAAGAAGCGCGCAAGAAGCGCATTGGGCACCATCATCAACCCGAACATCATCGCCACAATGCCCGATGTCACATAGAGTTCGGCGTGATAGACAAATAGGAAATTGCCGCTGAACTGGAATATGCCGACTAGCGCAGCAAGCCGGTGTTCCGCTCCTGTTAGTTTGAGCCGGCGTTTCATCAAAAACGCGACCAGAAACAGCGCCGGAGTCGCCAGCGCAAACCGATAGAAAACCGACCAAGCAGCCGGAACGCCATCGATCTGGCCGGTTATGACAAACCAGGTCGAACCCCAGATCGTGCCGGTCAGCACGAAGGGTAGAATCACTCTCCAGTTGAGCATACTGGCTTGGGCGGCGTTCACAGGTTGGCGATTGCCTTGCCCAGCGCACTCGCATCTTCATCGCGCGTGTTCCATGCGGTGACAAAGCGCGCTGAATCTTCGACCCAATCGTAAAAATCAAAGCCCTGCGCGCGCAGAGCGGCCCGCTCGCTTCCATTCAGACGGACGAACAATTCGTTCGCTTCGACCGGATGCATCAGTCGCGCGCCGCAACCGCTGGCGATTTCCTGCGCGGCGCCGTTGGCGTGGCGCGCATTGGCCAGCCAGAGATCGCCTTCGAGCATCGCAAGGATCTGGGCCGCCAAATAACGGCCCTTGCACTGTAAGTGCCCGCCGCGCTTGCGCCGGTATTTGACCAGATCGGCCTGTGCAGGATCGAACAGAACAACTGCCTCTGCACTCATCCCGCCATTCTTGATGCAGCCAAAGGCAAGGGTGTCCACTGGGCCCGCAGCTCTAGATGCATCGCCCCCCAAAAAGGCCGCCGCATTGGCAAAACGCGCGCCGTCCATATGCAGGCCCAAACCGCGCGCTTTGGCAAAATCGGCCAATGCCGTCAGTTCTTCGGAAGTGTAGCTGCGCCCATATTCGCTCGCCTGAGTAATCGAGATCGCATGAGGTTGAACCTGATGGACATCATCGCGGATCGGATCGATCAATGCAGCGATGCCTTCTGGCGTCAACTTGGCACCTTCACCCGTACCCAGCATTAGCTTGGCGCCGTGGAGGTAGAAACCCGGCGCGCCGCCTTCATCAACCTCGATATGCGCCTCTTCGTGGCACACCACCGCGCCGTGCGGTTGCACCATCGTGGCGAGCGCGAGACAATTTGCCGCAGTGCCTGTTGCCACCCAAAGTCCTGCACATTCGCGCCCAAATAGGTCACTGAAACGCGCATCGAGTTCAGCGCTCAATGCATCGCCATCATAAGGGTTATCGGCGCTGTCAGCAGCCTGCATCGCGGCCCAAACCTTGGGGTGGACGGGCGCAGCATTGTCGGAGAGAAAGGGCCTAAGATCGGTCATTGTGTCAAAGCGTCTAACCGCAACGGCTCCAATGGCAAGCAGGAGCGCGAAAATGAGCGACGAGAATTCAGATCACAATGCAGGTGTTGTCATCACCCATCACGAACATGGGCCCGGCGGTAAATATGTTGCCGATGTGCCGGATACCAAGGTGACCGGTTATCTTGAATGGGAGCCACAAGGCGAAAATGTGCGTGTTGCAACCCATACAATTGTCCCGCGTGAGATTGGCGGTCGCGGGATCGCCGCCTTGCTGGTCGGAAAACTAATAGCGGACGCACGGGAAACCGGATTCAAGGTCGTTCCGCAATGCTGGTATGTCGCCAAGAAGTTTGACGAAAATCCTGAATGGAGCGACCTTCGCGCCTAACCGCTTTCAAGCTGGGAGAAATCGGTCGCTGCGACCGTTTCCATCACATACCGGCGAACCTCGCGCGCGCGTTCAAGCGGCACGCCAGGAATTGAAAAGGTTCCCCCCGCTTGGCCCAAATGCAACGTCGCATAGCCGCGCAAGCGAGCAATCGGACCTTGTGCGATTTCAACCGAGTGCAGCTTTAACCGAGTTGCGATCTGGGTTCTTGGGCTAAGCACGCCCTTGGTCGCCATGATCTGCACATCATCGAGCGCATGTCGTTTGAATTTCCACGCGAGCACGTTGGCAATCACTGAAAGACCGGCTGCCACAAGCGGGAGGCCGGTCGCCAGCATCGTCCATTCAGGCGAAAAGATCGAAGTTGCGACAAAGGCCGCTGCTGCTCCGAACAAAAACCAGATGGCATCAAAGAACGCGCTGTCGAGCAGGTAATTGTCGCTTGCCCGGTGCCAGTCGGCGTTTTCATCGGGCAGGCGGAAACCGGCGGTTTCGGCGATCGGGGCGATTTCGTGCAGTTTGGCGAACGGGGCAACTACGTGGCTGGATGCCCCCATATCCTGCGCGAGGCTTACAAAACTGAGCGAATGCCAGCCAAAACGGTAGCGAATAAAGCGCGTGCCGATTTTCACGCCCTGCACACGGTGGATTGGCATAACGACATCAGTGCGGGTCAACAGGCCCCTGCGGCGGCGAAATCCGCGTGCGGTGCGTTCCAGCAGAAAACCCCATTCGCGGGTGAATACGCGCACCATCCCTGTAAGTGAACCGACCAGCAACAGCATCGCGATCCCGCCAATCGCGCTGACCACCTGGGCAAGCGGGCCAAGAGCTGAAAGCGCGCTACCCTGTTCCTCGATCACGCTTTGCCAAAGGTCAAAATCCCAGATTTCAATCCCGAGGAAGGTGTCTGCATATTGGAAGAGACCGGCCAGAACTGCAAAGGCTGCGAGAGAGAACTCAAAAATGCCAAAGGTGAAAAGACGCCGCTTGCCCATGGTGAAGAGCGGCTCTGCTTCTTCTGTTGGTGATAATGAGGGCTCTTCGCCTTCCCCGGCAGGCACCGTGCTTGCGTCTTCTTCGCGGCGCTCGCGCACCAATTGGCGCAATTCTTCGCCATCTTCTTCGGTGAGGAAGGAGAGGCTGAGGTCCTCGCCCCCGCCGGCCCCTGTTTCAAACTTTACAGCAACAAGGCCAAGCAGGCGCGGGATCAGTTTTTGTTCAAGGCTGACATCCTGTATCCGCTCATACGGAACAGATCGCGCCGCACGGCTGAGCACGCCGCTTTCCACGCGGATATCAGCTGCGCCGATTGTGTAAGTCAGCCGCTTCCATCTGACATAGCTGAACAAGCTTGTGACCAGAATGATCCCCGCAAAAGCGGGCACAGCGACAAACAGGCCGATCCCGCCTGATCCGAACATGATTAGCAGCGCGGGAATGATCGCGCTTTGCAAGCCTGAAAGCATGCCGACGACAACCGTCTTTACATCGGTGTTGCGCGGTTCTGGCTGGGGCGAAAGCCGTTCTTCGTTCACATGCTTTCCCGCTTGATATGCGCGCGGATTTCCTCGCGCATCTCGACCGCCAGCTCATGCCCCAATCCAGGTAAGCGCACCGATGCATTGTGGCTGCCTGCGGTGTGCAAGGTCATGGTCGCAATACCCAAAGCGCGTTCCAGCGGGCCTTGATCGACATCGATATGCTGAACGCGGCCAAAGGGCACGATCGTATCCGAATGCCACCATATCCCGCGCACCACGCGCAGCCGATCCCGGCTGATTTGATAACCGCGTGCATTGTAACGCGAGATCGGCAGACGAAAGCCGACAATGGCTGCAACGATCAACGCTGGAATTGTGATGAGGCCAAACGGTGTGCCTGCCTGATCGCTCAATCCAGCGTCTGCAATCAAGGCCGCGATCAGGATGGCAAGCCCGCCAAACAGCGCGCCAACACGCATCATCAGTTTGTAATTGGGGTGCAGTTTGGTCAGCTCGCCTTCGTCATCAACCTCACCCAGGATCGGTGAGGATTCTGGCTGGGGGCGAGGCGTATATTGCGCATCGCGCGGATAAGGCGCTGAAGATGTATCCTTGGGCTCTGGCGTTGGCCCCTGATCAGCCGATGCCTCATCAACTGGAGGCTCCCACGGCTGTGCGCCGCCCTTATGGCCGAATAGGTTGCGCGCCTGGCCCGGCGTGGGGCCATCTTTGGCAGGATCGTCGGGTGGGTTGCTGCTCATGTGTATTAGATGCGTGACACAGCGGGCCTGCGCAAGTCCAAACTGCGATGAGCGCCCGCCTAATTGCGCTGGTTAAAGCGCCTGCCCACCATCGCAGCTGCGATATTTGTCTTTTGCACGTCGATCGCACCGCCAGCGATTCCCCATGCATAAGCATCACGCAGGCGCTGCTCCATCCCATACTCCTTGTGATAGCCATAGCCGCCCATCACCTGCATGCCGAGCGCAGTCACCTCGCGCACGATCTCGTTGGCAAAGCACTTGGCGACAGAGCTTTCATAAACGCTGGGCAGGCTGCCTTCGTTGGTGGCAGAATTGGCCGCCGCGCGGTGGATCAATAGGCGCGCCGCATCAACCTTCATCGCCATTTCGGCAAGCTTCATCTGAACTGCCTGGAAATCCACGATTGGCTTTCCAAAGGCCTCGCGCTCCTGCGTGTAGGCTAGCGCCTGCTCAAGAGCAGCGGCCGCGACTGCCAAGGACTGGGTCGCATTGCCGCAGCGTTCTAGACCAAAAGCGCTCATCAATTTGCCAAAGCCGCCCGCCCCGACAATGACATTTTCACGCGGAGCCTGCACATCTTCGATCGCATAATCGGCGGTCGGAATACCGCGAAAACCCATTAGCTCCTCGCGCTTGCCAAAGCTCATACCTTCCATGTCTTTTTCAAGCAGGATTGCGCCGATGCCTTTGGCCCCTGGTTCATCGGTAAAGCGGCAATATGTGACGTAGTAATCGGAATGCCCGCCGCCGCTCGTCCAGCGTTTGTAACCGTTGACCACATAGCCATCGCCGTTTTCACTGGCGCGGGTTGTAAGGTCGGTAAGCGCGGTGCCGGCATCAGGTTCGGACATGGAAACCGCGACGATCTTTTCGCCCCGGATAACTTCGGGCAAAATCTTGGCTTTCATCGCGTCTGAGCCAAACCGCTCAATCGTACGAACCGGGCCAGTTAGCGCCTCGAACACCGGAAAGGCGACCGCGTTGGAGATTTGCGCAAACTCTTCCAAAACCAGCAGCGCCTCAACATGGCCAAGGCCCAAGCCGCCATATTCTTCTGGCAGATTGACGCCCAGAAAACCCATCTCGCCATAGGTTCGCAGCATGTCGTGGGGGACAGGGAAATCCTTTTCCTCCATCTCGCGGGCAAGAGCTGGCAGTTCGGCTCGGGCGAATTTGCGGGCGGTGTCCTGCAGCTCACGCTGCTCGTCGGTTAGCTGGAAGTCCATCGAGTATTCAAACCCCTATCAATTGCTCTTTACCCCCTAGCGCATTTGCAGGGGCAAGGGGCAAGCGCCAATTACGCTATTTCAGGCACGGGGTCAGGTACGGGGCCAGGCGCGGGTCTTCCTGCCGCAGTTCAACTAGGCGCTCTGACGCTCAGGCCATTATCCACCGGAATGGTCGCCCCGTTGAAAAAGCGCGCATCATCGCTGGCGAGGAAAACGACGCTGCCAGCGACATCGCGCGGGTCACCCAACATTTCTTTGGGCAATGGGCCTTTGGGAATTGCAATGGGCTTTTGTCCTGCGCGGCCCGAGGCCCCCATGACCATCGGCGTTTCAATGCCGCCGGGTGCTAGCGCGTTGCAGCGAATTCCGTACTTCTCGTCCTGGCAATGCATCGCAACAGATCGGGTCATAGCCGAAATCGCACCTTTCGCTGCTGAATAGGCCGTCACATTGGCATAACCCACCGATCCCGCAGCCGAAGCCATGTTGATGATCGACGATCCACCGCCGCCATTGGCCTTGTGCCGGTGTTTCATGATTGGGATGGCATATTTGCATCCCAAAAATGTGCCTGCGACATGAATGTCGAGATGCAGCTTGAAATTGTCGAGCGAACAGGCCTCCACATTTTCAAAGATCACATTGCCGGCATTGTTCACAAGGATATCGAGCCCGCCGTGGCGTTCTTGCACGGCGTCCATGACCACCTTCCATTGGCTTTCCGATGTCACGTCGAGCGCCATGGCTTCGCCGCCGATCTCTTCGGCGACCTTTTGCGCCAAATCGTGTTCTCTATCGGTGACGATCACAGTGGCACCTTCTGCTGCCAACCTTTCGCAATCAGCCTTGCCAAGCCCCATTGCGCCGCCTGTCACCAGCGCCACGCGGCCCTCCACCCTGCCCGGCATCGCAATCTCCTAATTTCACTTGCATCGATTTTGCAGACTAGGTCTGCCTGCGCGACTTGCAACTGCTATCAGCGGTAAGCGATAGTCGAAAAGCGAGCAGATCAAGTATCTTTGAGCAGCTCCACAACCTCGGCAAAGTCGTTGAAGCAAATGGGGATTTGGAAGAATGGCTGGAACACCTGAAGACAATGAAGCCATCCGACAGGTTATCGCAGCCTATGCCCATGCGATTGATCGCTGCCGATGGGACATGATGGCCAAGGTCTTTCACGACGACGCTGAATATGGATTTGGCCCCGTCGGCGGAAGCTGGCGCGATTTCGTGCCGCAAGCTCAAGCGATTGTCGAACCCTGCCTCGCAACCCAACATCAACTGGGCCAGTCGATGATTTCATATGAAAGCGAAATCCTTGCTCACACCGAAACCTATTTCAATGCGGTGCACACCATCCCTTCAGGCTATCGCGTCACCGATGTGTTTCCCGATAAAGGCAAGATCTACACCGCAGTGATTGCGGGCCGCTATGTTGACCGCTTTGAAAAAAGAGACGGCGAATGGCGCATTGCAAGACGCAGCGGACTCTATGACTGGAGAGAGTTTCGTGAGGTGGACGGGGTGGATTTGTCTCAACTGCCCAAGGGCGCAGGAGGACAGCGCGACGACCGCGATCCATCAACCGCGGTTGCGGCGCACTGGCGGAGTTAGGCCTGCTTGATAGCGAACCGGCCGGGTTTCGCTGACGCTTCGCGCAATGAAGCCCAGCTCTGGTCGAAAGGCACCTGGTAAGGTTAGGGTGTCGGATCGACATAAAAAGAGGGGAATAAGATATGAGTTTTCTCGATGGATTCACCGACAAGGCCTATGCGTTGATGCGCATCTTTGTAGGGCTGTTCTTCGTCCAACACGGGACGATGAAGCTGTTTAACTGGCCGGCTGAGTTTCCCTATGAACTGAACGCCATGTCCTATGCCGCTGGCGGGATCGAACTGGTGTTCGGCATCGCAATTGCGATCGGTCTATTCACCCGCGTCTCCGCGTTTCTTTCAAGCGGTATGGCAGCAGTCGGTTACTGGATGGTCCACGGCCTCAACGACTTTTTCCCGATCAACAACGGCGGGGAGCTCATCGCGATTTTCTGCTTTGTGTTCCTCTATGTCGCTTGCCGCGGCGCGGGTATCTGGAGCGTCGATTCAATGATGGCAAAGTCTGACGACAGTTAGGACAAGCGATCGCATTTGCGGTTGAGATCAACGGGTCGCATTTGGCCCGTTGATCCATCGCCACAGCAATCAATAAATAGCTTCTGCATTCAGGCCTTTGTGTCTCTTGGTAGGCGGCTGGAAGGCTCTGATTAATAAAAAGGCGCTAGCCCGAAGCGCGTTATGTATTCCTTCACAGGCGATCGCGAAAAACATCGCGTCAAAATTGCATTTTCAGGTCAGTATGTCGGCGAGCATGACAGGTTTGATGCTTTGCTGCAGGAAACCGTTTGCAAGGTCCGCGCGCCAAGCGGTCAATTCGACTGTCTGATCGATATGATCGATGCCCCCGTTGCCCCGCAGGAAATCGCAAGCAGGGGTGGGGATGCGATCCAGTGGGCGATCAAGCACGGCATGCGCAAAGCCGCCTTTGCAACAGGCACAGTCACCGGACGGATGCAGATGCGGCGCTTGTCCGAACAAAGCGAAAGGGTCGAATACTTCTCGACCTTGGAAGAGGCGTTGCACTGGCTCGATCTGGAGCCGATTGACCCGCGCACATCCTAAGCCTCACTGGCCAAGCAAATTTCCCCGTGCCGATGTTGACTGAAGCACCTATAATGCAAAGCGTCAGGCGGCGGAGATAATCAACTGAAACTCTTGGGGGCCATTCTTGCCGGTGGGCAGTCGCGCCGCTTTGGTAGCGACAAGGCGCACGCGACCTTCAGCGACAAGCGTTTGATCGATTGCGTGTCTGACGCGATGCAAGCGCAGTGCGAAGGCGTGATCGTATGCGGGCGTGAAGAACCAGGTTTTACATGCATTCCTGATCTGCCCGATTTGGGATTAGGTCCGCTGGGCGGATTGAACGCTGCACTCTCCTACGCCTGCAGCTCGGGCTTTTCCCATGTCTTGTCGGCTGGCGTCGATGTACCAAACTTGCCGCATGATCTGGCTGCAACATTGGCCGGCGATGGCGCTGCAATTGTGAAGAGCCAGCCTGTCGTCGGGTTGTGGCCAGCAAAATCTGCACCGGATCTTGCCGCGTTTATGAAAGGCGGCGGGCGGGCGCTTTACGGTTTTGCCGAAAGGATCGGAGCACGCAGGGTGGATTGCGTGCCCGCGTTGATGAATGTGAACACCATCAAGGATTTGGACAGCTAGCCATTCGCATCGCTGCCAGAAGGCGCTTGCGTGAATTGGTCGATGGTGAATTGGCAAAGACTGCGTAAGAAAGGGCGCGTTATGGCATCTGCGTCAATACGATTTCACCGGGCTACATCCGCACCGCAATCAATGATGACTGGTTCGAAACCAAAGCGGGCAAGAAACAGATCAATCAATTCCCTAAACGCCATCTGATGGGTGAAGAGGGCCTTGATGGTCTGTTGCTATATCTGTGTTCCGACGCTGCCGAGTTCGTTACTGGTAGTGATTTCGTGCTCGATAACGGGCAGACGCTCTGACTTTTTACCACCAAGGGTGACCCATGCGGTATTTCCTCGTTCTAGCGGCGGCATTTCTTGCAGGCACTTTGCAAGCCAATATTCCAACCTCGTCGATTGAGGAGTTCATTGGCACTGAATGGCCTGCCTCTGGCGCCCCGGGCATGGCCTATGCGGTGGTTGATGGCGACAATGTCCATGCCGATGCGAGGGGGGCAACACTTGCAGGCGGCGAGGTGGCGATTACGCCTGATACGCGGTTCCTGATCGGATCGGTAACCAAGAGCTTCACCGCGATAGCCATCATGCAATTGGTAGAAGAAGGTCGCCTCGATCTGGATGCCCAATTGCACGAGTATATTGATGAATTCAAAGGGCAGCCCGCCGAGGCTATCACGCTGCGCCAATTGTTAAACCATACCAGCGGGCTTTCAACCGTGCAGGGCAATGCCCGCCACGCCCAAAGCACGCCAGGTGAAGATGACCTCGCCGATCACGTTGCTCGCATTGGGCAATGGGAACTTGCTCATGAACCCGGGACTGTCTGGGAATATTCGAACGCGAACTACCACGTGCTGGGGCGGATAATCGAAATCGCCAGCGACGAGGATTACATCACCTATGTAGAGACGAGGATCCTTGCTCCGCTTGGTATGGAGAACAGCTCGTTTTCCCAAAGCAGCAGCGGTGCAGACACCGCTATCGGCCACCGTCCCTGGCTTCTTGGCAACCGTCCCTTTCGTGACACGTCAGGCGACCGCGTAGGCGTGCCAGCGGGCGGATTGTTCTCAAGCGTCAACGACATGTCGATCTATCTTGCGATGATGATGAACGGCAAAGACGACATCATCACAGCGGAAAGCAAAGCTCAAATGCTGCAACCGGCCAACGCGGCATCGCCTTTTTACGGACTGGGCTGGTTCCTTGATGTCGAACAAGGCAGCGCATCGCATGGAGGTCTGGTTCCGGGCACTCAATCGCTGGCAACCCTTTTACCGTCAGAGCGCAAGGGCGCGATAGTGTTGGTGAATGCCAATGGCGGGATTGGCTTCAATGAGAATATCGAACTGCGCAATGGCATATCGGCAAGGGCTCTAGGCCTTGAATACACCGGTGAGGTGACGCCGATTGGGCCACGATCTGCCTATCTATTGGTGATGCTCCTGCCGCTGTTTTTTGTCGCATCGATCGGCTGGGCGTGGTGGAAACGCGAGGCGATACGCGCAAAATCCGGCCTCGGCGGGATGTTCAGCAAGTGGTTCCCGGTTTTGGCGATGGCCGGGCTGGCGGGGATGCTGATCTGGATTATTCCGGCGATGTTCGGCGGCTCAATTGACACATTGCTGTTGTTCCAGCCGGATTTCGGACAGGCGATGGTTGCCTCAGCGATATTGGGGCAGGCTTGGGCGGTTTTCCGGCTGGCCGTGGCGTATACAGGTAAACCGAAAGCGGGATAACGCGCTCGCGCCACTCTGGTTGACCTTTTAAATCCCAACCCCCTTCCCAATCGGTCAGGCATATGGTCTTGTCTGCACAAAATGTGTCAGCGGAAGGGTTGAGATTGTGAATCTAAGTAATGCAACATGGGGGCTTGCGTTTGGCCTTGCCCTTTATGGCACCAGCCTTTCCGCAAACGCGTCCGAAACGCTTGCCCCGCCGCAGCCCAGCGCAAATCCGGCATTGCTCACCCATCAGGAACGCTTTGCAGAACCTGAAATCATCACGGTCGCAGACAACATCTACGTCGCGCACGGGTTTGACATGTGCAACATCATCTTTGTCGAAGGCCCTGATGGGCTGATCGTGATGGATACAGGCATGCGCGAGGAAAAAGCCGCGCGCGCTATCGCCGCCATCCGCGAGATCACCGACAAGCCGATCAAGGCGGTGTTCTATTCGCACGGTCACGGCGACCATGTTGGCGGGTCGGGCGCATTTAGAACCGAAGCGCCCGAAGCCGAGTTCTACGCGTTCGAAAACTGGCAGCGCAACATCAATTACATCTCAAGCGCTGTCAGGCCGACATTCTCGCTGCGCGCCTTTGCCCAGCTAGGTTTGATCCTGCCCGAAGGCTTGGCTGGCACGGTCGGTTCGGGTGGCGGTCCGGTTCTGCGCGCGCAAGGCACGATGAGCTATGTCGCGCCCACGGCAACTGTATCGGATGGCGAATGGATGGAAATCGCAGGTTTGCGATTTCAGGCCGTCCATACGCCGGGTGATCTCGATGACGGACTGTCGCTTTGGTTCCCGCAGTTCAAAACTATCCTGACAGGCGATACGATCACCAACAGCCACGTCCACGTAATTCTGGCAACGCCGCGGCATGAACCCAACCGCAACGCACAAGATTTTGTTGAAAGCCTGACACGGATCGGTTCGTTTGATGCCGAGTATCTGATCGGCGGCCATGGTGATGTCGTAAGCGGGCATGAAGCTGTGCGCGAGATCGTGCGAAGTGACCGCCGTGCTGCCCAATATACAATCGACGAGGTGATGCGCCGGATCCGCCGCAACCAGTCCGAAGACGACGTGCAGGCCGATTTTGCCTATCCTGAATGGTTCCTC
>Ga0316207_10002730_pt1 | contig 17522 bp, 13 predicted proteins | sample 6weekpyrite_MG_FD_204943 | JGI IMG/M metagenome (GOLD analysis project Ga0316207, IMG submission 204943) | Microbial mat bacterial communities from mineral coupon in-situ incubated in ocean water Damariscotta River, Maine, United States -... | ecosystem: Environmental > Aquatic > Marine >...
CTACCGCTGATAGTTTGTTACCGGAGCGGAGCGTAGGGTATACCTAATGAAGCCCGAAGGGATTCTAAGGTGCGAACCCTTCTTTATAGTCGAGGATTCCTGCCCTCCCTATAATCAATAAAAAAGCCGCCCTGATGGGCGGCTTTTTTATTAATATGGCGGAGAGGGAGGGATTCGAACCCTCGATAGGGATTAACCTATACTCCCTTAGCAGGGGAGCGCCTTCAGCCACTCGGCCACCTCTCCAAAACTTGTTTTTAACGGCATTTCGACAATCACAGCCAGACGCTGATTTATTATCGCAGGGTCGCGCATTATTCGCAGACTTCGTCTGCTCACCCTTCGGGTCGTCGTCGACCACTTCATGGTCTCCAACGCTTTCTCCCGCTACGCGGTCGAATCAGCCTACCGGCCACCTCTCCAAAACTTGTACTTCTTCGCCGTGGTACCTCAAGCGAGGCGCTATTATATAGATAACCTCGCTCAGCAAAAAGCCCTGAACAGCAATTGTTCAGGGCTTTTTTCACTATCCTGTGTCTATGCCTCTCCGCGTTCTTGCGAAGCTGTATAAAAACTGTCCAGATTAGTGCTGGTTGGTGCTCGGCATGTAAGCTTTATGGCTTACACAGTCTCCGGGCTATCTTTCTCACGTTGAATGCGATCGTAGATCTCTTCGCGGTGTACACTGACATCCTTAGGTGCATTAACGCCGATGCGGACCTGGTTACCTTTAACGCCCAGAACCGTTACAGTGACTTCGTCACCGATCATCAGTGTTTCACCTACTCGCCTTGTCAAAATTAGCATTGCCATTTCTCCTGAATCGAACCATTACTACTAGGGTTGAGTCTTCCAGATCTGCTCGTCGTATATAGCGTCCAATTTGCAATTATCTGTAAACGTTTTTTCCAAAAAATGCACCAAAAATTAATATGATGCAGCTTACCCTCTCATTTTTTGACCGGCCCTGGCCTATTTTTATACCCTTATACTCCTGCCTTACATTCTATACATTGTGAGGCAAACGTATAGCACGTACGTAGTTTTAATTATTCTTCTTCTAAATCAAAGGCTTGGTGAAGAGAACGCACACCTAATTCAAGGTATTTCTCATCAACGACAACCGAAATCTTGATTTCAGAGGTCGAAATCATCTGAATATTGATCGCTTCAGCGGCCAATGTCTCAAACATCTTGTTCGCAATACCGGCATGTGAGCGCATCCCTACACCAACGAGGGATAATTTTACGATCTTGTTATCACCCGAGACTTCACGTGCACCCAGTTCATTTGCTGTCTGCTGCAGGACTTCAGTGCCGCGCTCAAAATCATTACGGTGGACGGTAAAGGTAAAGTCTGTAGTCGAATCAGCGGCGACGTTTTGCACGATCATATCAATCTCGATATTCGCAGCGGCGATAGGGCCAAGGATACGTGAGGCAACACCCGGTTCATCCGGCACACCCAGGATCGTTAACTTGGCTTCGTCCCGGTTAAAGGCGATACCTGATATTAATGGTTGTTCCATGCTTGTTTCCTCAGAGGTAATCAAGGTGCCCTGCCCGCCTTCATCGAATGAAGACAGCACACGTAGTGGCACGCTGTACTTGCTGGCAAATTCAACCGAACGAATCTGCAAGACTTTTGAGCCAAGGCTGGCCATCTCGAGCATTTCTTCATAGGTAATGCTGTCAAGTCGACGCGCCTCGGGCACGACCCGTGGGTCGGTGGTGTAAACACCATCGACATCGGTGTAAATCTGGCATTCATCGGCTTCGAGTGCCGCGGCCATGGCAACGGCTGTTGTGTCTGAACCGCCACGACCCAGTGTGGTGATATTGCCCTTCTCGTCGACACCCTGGAAGCCAGCCACGACAACGACACGACCCGCATCCAGATCGGCACGGACGTTCTCAGCATCAATATCCATAATACGTGCCTTGTTGTGCACGTTATCGGTCAGGATGTGAACCTGGCTACCAGTATAAGAGCGTGCGGCATAACCGCGCGCTTCCAGGGCCATGCTCAACAGTGCGATCGTGACCTGTTCACCTGTGGACAATAATACATCCATCTCACGTGGAACCGGGCGTTCGCTAATATCGCTTGCCATCGACACAAGGCGGTTGGTTTCACCGCTCATTGCCGAAACAACGACAACCATATCGTTACCGGCATCACGTTCACGGATGACTCGATCAGCCACGGCCTGGATACGTTCAACCGTACCGACAGATGTGCCACCATATTTTTGGACAATTAATGCCATATCGCTCTACTTGGGCCCCCACTGGGGCAATAGCCTTCACAAAAGCCGGAGATTAAACACGAAAATGCGCTGAATTTAAAGGGGAAACAGCAATATATTGCCTATTTAGCCTGCCAATTGACCGGTTACCCAATCGCTAACTGTTGCCAGTGCACCATCCAGCGCAGCCGGGTCATTACCACCGGCCTGGGCCATATCCGGACGACCACCGCCACGCCCACCCACCTGCTGGGCAACGCTGTTGACCAGGTCGCCAGCCTTGATCCGGTCGGTGGCATCCTTACTGACGCCCGCGATGAGGGTCACCTTGTCACCCTCGGCGGCGCCGAGAATAATGGCGGAGGTACCCAGCTTGTTCTTGAGCTGGTCAACGGTGTCACGCAGGGCCTTGGCATCCGCGCCGTCGAGACGTGCGGCGAGTACCTTGATGCCACTGACATCAACGGCTTGTGAGGCAAGGTCACTGCCTGCCGAACTGGCCAGTTTTCCTTTTAGTTGCTCAAGTTCCTTTTCAAGCTTGCGTTGACGCTCGAGCAATTGCGCGACCTTGTCATCAACATCATCACGGCTGCCCTTCAGTAACCTGGCAACGTTATCAAGGCGTGCCTCGTCATCATCAATACGCTGCAGCGCACCTGCGCCAGTCACTGCTTCGATACGACGGATACCTGCGGCAGTACCGGTCTCATTAATAACTTTGAAGACACCGATATCGCCCGTGCGTGTCGCGTGGGTGCCGCCACACAGTTCAACGGAGAAGTCGCTCATACTGAGTACGCGCACTTCGTCGGCATACTTCTCACCGAACAGGGCCATTGCACCGGACTCTCTTGCATCATCAATCGCCATCAACTTCGTTTCAACATCATGGTTGGCGCGAATGTGTTCGTTCACTATGTTCTCAATGTCGGTTAACTGTTCAGGCGTTACCGCTTCAAAATGCGAGAAGTCAAAACGCAGGCGTTCACTGTCGACCAGCGAGCCCTTCTGCGTAACATGTTCACCCAACACCTGGCGTAGCGCAGCATGCATGAGGTGGGTTGCAGAATGGTTTAGTACCGTGGCCTGACGTGCCTCGGTATCCACTTCAGCCGTGACCAAATCACCAACAGTCAACGCCCCCGCTGTAAGTTTACCAATATGAAGTACTGTGTCAGCGCCAACCTTCTGCGTATCACTGACATCAAAACTGACATCTGCTTCGGCCAACACGCCGGTGTCACCAACCTGGCCACCGGACTCGGCATAAAACGGTGTCTGTTCCAGTACGACAACACCTTCCTGGCCTTGCTCGAGACTGTCGGCAGATTCACCGTCGTGGAACAGTGCAATCACGCGTGTGTCTTCGGCAAGATTTTCATAGCCGGTAAACGGTGTCGTGACATCCAGTTCGAGTTCACCTGTTTCCGTTGTATGGAATTTTCCGGCTGCACGAGCACGTTCACGTTGTGCATTCATTTCGCGTTCAAAGCCTTCGCTATCAAGTTCAAGCTTGCGTTCGCGTGCAATATCACCGGTCAGGTCATACGGGAAACCATAGGTATCATAGAGTTTGAAGATCGTCTCACCCGGGATGACCTTGCCGTCGAGATCAATGATTGCCGACTCGAGGATCTTCATGCCCTGGTCGAGGGTTTCCGCGAAACGTTCTTCCTCTGTGCGCAAAACTTTTTCTACTTGTGCACGCACAGCCAGCAGTTCCGGGTAGGCTTCGCCCATCTCATCACACAGTGGCCCGACCAGTTTATAAAAGAAGGTATCGGTAATACCGAGCTTGTAACCATGACGAATGGCACGACGAATAATGCGACGTAGTACGTAGCCACGTCCTTCATTCGAAGGAATCACACCGTCTACAACCAGGAATGAACAGGCGCGAATATGATCGGCAATCACGCGCAGTGAGGCCTGTTTCAAATCATCCGTACCAACCAGTTTTGCAACGGCACGAATTAAATTCTGAAACAGATCGATATCATAGTTCTCGTGACCATTTTGCAGGATCGCGGCAAGGCGTTCGAGGCCCATACCAGTATCAACAGACGGTGCAGGCAGTGGTGCCAAGCTACCTTCGCTGTCACGGTCATACTGCATGAACACGAGGTTCCAGATCTCGATGTAACGATCACCGTCTTCTTCGGGTGTACCGGGAGGACCGCCGGCAATATCTTCACCGTGGTCGTAAAAGATTTCTGTGCAGGGCCCGCAGGGACCAGTATCCCCCATCGACCAGAAGTTGTCACTTTCGTATTGTTTACCACCCGGTTTGTCACCGATGCGTGTAAAACGTTCCGGATCCACGCCAATGTCGTTGAGCCAGATCTTGGCGGCCTCTTCATCATCCTTATAAACCGTCACCCAGAGTTTTTCAGCGGGCAGTTCGATGACTTCGGTGAGAAATTCCCAGGCGTACTTGATGGCATCTTCTTTGAAGTAATCGCCAAAGCTGAAGTTGCCGAGCATTTCAAAGAAGGTATGGTGACGTGCGGTGTAGCCAACATTCTCAAGGTCATTATGCTTGCCGCCGGCACGTACACAACGCTGCACACTGGTGGCGCGTTTGTAAGGACGTTTTTCCTGGCCGAGGAAGGTTTCCTTGAACTGCACCATGCCAGCATTAGTAAATAACAAGGTTGGATCATTACCCGGCACCAGCGGACTGCTGGCAACTTTTTCATGGCCCTTGTCATTGAAGAAACCCAGGAAGGCCTGGCGAATGTCGTTAGTGCTCATCATAGTGCTAATCATCCATCCCGTTCATCGCAGCGTTGATCTGCGCGTGGGAAAAACCCCTGTATTGCAAGAACCGCATCTGTTTGGCGCGCAGTTCAAATTCATCGGGTACGTCTTCGGCAAACTTTCTGCTTCGCACTTCGTTTGCCAGTTCATACCAGTCTATTTCAGCTTCATCGAGATAGCAGCCAATTAGCTCACTACCAATGCCACGTTCCTGTAACTCGAGACGGACTCTTTGCGGCCCATACCCCCGGGCACTGCGCATACGCACATAGCTCTCGGCGAACCGCTCATCACTGAGCAGGTTATTCTCGATGAGTGATTCAATCACTTCATCTATCACTGACGATGGAATATCGCGTAATTGTAATTTTCGCGACAGCTCCAGCACCGAATGCTCACGCCGCGACAACATATTCATGGCCGATTTGAGGGCCTTGTCATGTATCTCAGACACCCGTTAGACCTCGCCAGCACCTCTGCTCAGCAGCAGCGCCGTATATTAGCCTGTCTTGGCGGCCACATAAAGCAGCAGGGGCGCCAAAAGCGCCCCTGCCCGTACACAATGCCCGCTTAGGCAAGTGCTTCATCCAATTCATCTTCAGCCTCTTCCGATTCATTCGCATCAGCTTTACCAGGCAGTAACTTTGCCCTGATTTGGCCTTCAATGTCTTCGGCGATATCGACGTTCTCCTTGAGGAAGTTACGTACATTGTCCTTACCCTGGCCAATTCGGTCACCATTATAGCTGTACCAGGCACCGGCCTTATCGACGATGCCCTCTTTCACGCCGATATCGATGATCTCACCTTCGTGCGAGACCCCCTCGCCGTAGAGGATATCGAACTGCACTTGTTTAAACGGTGGTGCGACCTTGTTTTTCACCACCTTGACGCGGGTTTCGTTACCGAGGATCTCATCGCCCTTCTTGATGGCACCAATACGGCGGATATCGAGGCGTACCGAGGCGTAGAACTTCAGTGCGTTACCACCGGTGGTTGTTTCCGGGTTACCGAACATGACACCAATCTTCATACGGATCTGGTTAATAAAGATAACCAGTGTATTCGAGCGTTTGATGTTGGCAGTGAGCTTTCGCAGCGCCTGTGACATGAGGCGTGCCTGCAGACCCATGTGCGAATCACCCATATCGCCTTCAATTTCAGCCTTTGGTGTCAGTGCCGCGACCGAGTCGACCACCAGCACATCAACCGCGCCGGATCGCACCAGCATATCGGTGATTTCCAGTGCCTGCTCCCCTGTATCAGGCTGTGAAACCAGCAGGTCATCGACATCTACGCCGAGTTTCTCGGCATAGCTTGGGTCGAGCGCATGCTCGGCATCAACAAAGGCACAGGTGCCGCCAGCCTTTTGCGCCTCGGCAATCACATGCAGGGTCAGGGTTGTTTTACCTGATGACTCAGGGCCGTAAATCTCAACAACACGGCCTTTTGGCAGGCCGCCTATGCCCAACGCGAGGTCGAGGCCAAGTGAACCGGTGGAAATGGCTTCAATATCCTTATTTACGCCGTCTTCGCCAAGGCGCATGACAGAACCCTTGCCAAATTGCTTCTCGATTTGTCCGAGGGCGGCGGAAAGGGCCTTGTTTTTCTGTTCTGCTGCTGAGTCTGCCATGGTGTTTCTCCTGTTTGTCGTTCGTCTTTTATTCAGTTCGTTGTCTGCTGCGGCCTTCGTATCGGGTATTCGTATCCAGTTGCAGCGTATGGGTGTAGATTAGGCTATACTTTTTACTATGTCAATACTTTTTACCACCTGCATATTTTATACGCTATCATATTTTCTAGTAGGTGCTACTTTTGGTGTTTATAATCCCCTGACAAGTGAGGGAGTTTTACATGGCGAGTACATTCAAGGGCCCGGCGGATATCAAGTGGAATACCCGTCAACGCCTGCAATATATTGAAATCATGGCCTTTTATACAGGTGTCGTGACGCGCAGCGATGTCGCGCGCAGCTTTGGCCTATCAGATGCCGCCGCCACCAAGGACCTGAAACTCTACGGCCAACTGGCGCCGGACAACCTTATGTATGTACATACCGTGTTCGGTTTTGTACCCACAGAGACCTTTCACCCGATGTTTGCCGACCTCGAACCGGCCACTGTATTACCCCTGATCGCCGCAAACCTGGCGGGTAGTGGCGGGCCGAGTGAGGATGCCCGACTGTATGACATCTCGATGGAAGAGCTTCCCCTGCCTGTTCGCCTGCCTGACCAACACGTCTGCGCCCAGGTGCTACGCGCCGTCAAACAACGTAAACAGCTCAGTGTCGTCTACAAGTCCATGTCGGATCGCGATGAATCCGACCCACGCGTGATCGAACCCCATTCTCTTATTAATACCGGCCTACGCTGGCATGTGCGCGCCTATAGCCAGGACAGTTATGACTTCCGGGATTTCGTGCTGTCACGTTTTGTTGCCGCCGAGATGCTCGATGAAGAGGCAGAATCCAGTCTCGAATACGATGATGATTGGGTTGAACCAATAACACTGAAGCTGGCGCCTCACCCGGGACTGAAACAACGTAAACAGGAAAGCCTGCTTATCGATTATCGTGCCGTGAATGGCATCATTGAAATCGACGTCCGCCGTGCACTAATTGGTTACCTGCTGCACCGCCTTTCTGTTGATACCACCGCCGATCACTCAATGAACCCGAATGCCTACCAACTCGTGCTCGTCAACCGCGATGAAATCGAACCGTTTGCAGGTTGGGCATTCCTATAACATTGTCTCTCATAGATTTCAGCCTTGAACAAAAAACCTGCGTAGAAGCCTTATCTGCACAAGGCTTATGAGCACGGTGTTGTCCAACTTCTACCATTCCATAATTTACCAATTATGGTTTGATCAAAACTATCGAGCACGATGAAATTATTTTTCTCTAATGGTATATCAAAGCTCCAAACGCTGGTGCAGACGAGCTTATTGTTTAACCTCGCATAGTAAAACGTCTGTTTTCGAGATAATTTCTTGCCGAACCAGTTTAGCAGTGACATAAGGATACTCCTGTTAGACAGGTATCTTTATAGGCTGTAAAGATGTCAATTAGGTGATCATTAAATAAAATGTATATGACAGCCTGCTTCATAAAACTGTCATGTACTTTTTGAGTATTTATGAAAGGACGATTAGCAGCATGAATTAATATAATAGCTTTTTTTACTTAGCGTTCCTTCTTATCCTTTATGGTTAATTGCTTTTTTTATATATGTATTCATACTTCCGCTAATATGATGAGAAATGGTCGTAAGCCACCACTCCAAATTCAACTCTATGGAAACTATAACTTTGTCTGAAAATAATCTAAAAACTTTATGCGACCTCACCACAGAAGCACATACCCGTATTCAACAAGATTTTGAAAATATAAACCCTGTTGTAGGCGTAAGTAAGAAAATGCGTGACATTGGTGTCCCGGCAGATGCAATGACGATCGATTGCCTGAAAACGCGCAAACGCATCATCATTATTTTGCATGACCAGGATCCGGTAAACCTAAACTATCAATTATGTTTTATGGATAAAGACCCTGAAGACGAGTTCCAGAAACTACAGTTTGATAAGTTGTCGACGCAACTACTCTACGACTGGATTAAAGATTATTTTCAAACCACTCCTTGACAGGATTAACAGGATGTTTATTAATCCTGTTCATCTTGTAAAAAATAGATTCCAGCTTGCGTTGGAATGACAATGGTTTTTATTCACACTGCCATCGTTTCAGCACATCATACTTCACTCCATCTGGAGTGCTACGTGACTCAACCAGCACAAACTCATTCGCCAACCACTCAACCAGCGTAACATCGATCGGACAATTATGTTTCACCTTACGCATTAAAGTAACGTGAGGTTTAAAAGGTCGTTCTTCCATTTTGTAACCGCAATCGCGGCATCCTTGCACTAGCGTATCAGAAAGGTCTATCAAGGACCTGGGGGGCTGGTGTGTACCCAGCCACAGCACCTGGGGGCGTTTGAAGTAGCCGCTATGATCGAGTTCGAATGAAAACGGCTGCATGGTGACACTGTCTGCCATGACTTCAAGTTCAGGTATATTATCAACCGCGACGTTACCGACAAAGGCAAGTGTCATATGCAAATTAGCGGGCACAAGTGCCCTGCCCTCGCAGTGTTGTATTGCATTTTGAGAATTCACCGTAAGCTTTTTTCGTAATACATCATCAGGCCACAATGAAAAAAACAGGCGCCTGGTTTCAGCTGAATCGCTCATGTCACATTCAATACTTTTAATACACCCTGCAGGCTGTGCATAACTGCCTGCCTGCGTACAGCTTCACGATCACCCTCAAAACATTGTGCCTCAGAAACTGTTTTCACACCGCGCACGACTCCCGCAACCTTGTCTGCATAGGACCAGGCAAACCAGACTGTACCGACTGGCTTTTCTACAGTTCCCCCTCCAGGACCCGCGATGCCACTGATAGAAAGACTGATACTCGCATTACTTCTGGCAAGCACACCCTCTGCCAGTTCACGTACAACAGCTTCACTGACTTCGCCATTCGCCTCAATGGTTGCTGCCGACACCCCAAGCATCTGTTGCTTGGCATGCCCGTTATAAACAACAAAGCCGCGATCAAACCAGTGTGAGCTACCCGGAATATCAGTCAGGCATTTAGCCACCCATCCCCCCGTACACGATTCAGCTGTTGCCAGTGTTTGCCCGGCTTCTGTCAGGTTCAATGCAATATTATTGGCCGTTTTATATAAAGGCTCATCCATACTAATATTCTCTTAAATTGAACGAAAAATTTTATGCCTGCACCATAGTGCAGAATGGTGATTACGTACTCAATGAGCTGGCAATATAATTGTAAAACAGGTTCCTTCGGATGGTTTTGAATTTACCTTTATCGAACCTTGCATTAGGTCGACCATTTCCCTGACTACGGTTAATCCCATCCCGGTTCCTGGAGCATCACTTTCATAGCCAATTCTATCAAACGGTTCAAAGATATTTTCAAGCTTATCTTCTTCAATACCTATACCCGTATCACAAACCTGAATCCGCAGTGATCCATCTTTGAGCAAACTGGTTTCAATGAATATCTGTCCCTTATCGATGTTATATTTAATCGCATTACCGATAATGTTGACCATGATTTGGGTCAGGATATTAATATCTGAAATAAATTCGATTAAATGCTCACCAGTAGAATTACTAACCTGAATAGATCTTTCATCTATGAGCGGTGCAAGCATCTTCAGGACATCATCAATTAGAGCCAACACATCAATTTCTGTCAAAACCAGGTCATACTTGCCTGATTCTATCCGTTGTATATCCAGTACCTGGTTAATAAGTTCAAGCAAGTGCTTTCCCGCTATGTGTATCTCATTCAGATTATCGCGATCAGTTATCTCAAATTTTTTCTCGTCCATCAGAAGTAGCTCTGAAAAACCGATAACCGCGTTCATTGGCGTACGTAGCTCGTGACTCATGCGAGAAAGAAACTCTGACTTGGCATTACTCGCATGTTCAACTCTTTGTTTTTCCAGGGCAAGCTCACTGGTGCGCAGCTCTACGATATCTTCAAGGTGTTCCTTGTATGACGCCAGACTGAGCTCTGCTTCTTTTCGTCCAGTAATATCAGTGACTGTTCCTGTATAACCCGTAACATTACCTTTCTCATCAACCTCAGCTGCCGCCTGCCCAAATACCCAGATCACAGAACCGTCATCATGTTGAAAACGGTATTCAAGTTCAAAACGACGCCCATCTTGAGTTGCCATTTGCCACTCATTAATAACACGCTCAGTATCATCCGGATGTAATGTCTTGCTCCATCCATCACCGATGGCCTGGGAAAATGATATACCTGTCATTTCCTGCCACTGGGGGTTGACATAAATACACTGACCTTCAGGGTCAGTTCTAAAAATCCCAACCGGTGCTGCATCAGAAAGTGCCTGGTACATACTTTTGCTTTCTTGGACCTTGTCGCGTTCTGTCTCTATTTGCTCGGCCATATCATCAAAAGCCATACTAAACCGACCAATTTCATCACCGCCCTTCATATTACTGCGGACAGAATAATCACCTGCCTTAAATCTCCGGGTGATATTTATCAATGTTGATATTCGTTTTGAGAACAGACTGTCTATTAAGAAAGAGAAAATTACTGCCAGTAAAATAAGCACGATAGCCTGAACTATAATAGCATCGATGACTTCGCTCTTAACTTCATTAATATATCTACTGTAATCATATTCCTCTATCAGGAAACCCACCTTGTTAACCCGAACGCCCTGGTCACTCGAGGGCAGGAGAATCGGGAACACAAGTATCAATGCTGTCTCGTCCTTGTTAACCCATGACAGGCCACGTAATGAATTTCTTGCCTTGCGCATTGAGTTTTCTAACTGAGTATCATCAAAACAGTGTGCATCGCTAATAACACCTTTTGCCCACTTTTTTTCCACCAGTCCTAACCGGGTCGAAGCACGGATAATGTCATTATCATCAATAAAGACGGCATAACGGATATTTTTTTTCGTCGCCAGGAAAGAGATTGAATTAGCAACTTGCTCTTCATTCCCCTGGGAAAGGAATATTTCCAGGACGCCTTGACTACGGTTGGCACTTTGCACAACGGTGTCAAGAAGATCACGCTTCAATTTTTCCGTTTCTTTTTTATAATTATTAAACGAAAGTACGATCGCTTGCGTAATGGCAAGCAGAAAAATAACTATTGGAATGACTATTCTTGACGAGTACTTCAACGGTTATTTCCAATCATGCACAGTTGAAACATCTTTGAATAACTCTAGCGTATTGACAGATGTCTTAAGTGTTTTCTGAGCAAGCATCGCATCAACAAGTTTACGCGTATTCCCTGCCAGTTTACCTTCACCTTTAGTCATGGAAAGTAGTACCTGGTTTTCACGCTTACCCGGTAACACCAGTCCATCGTAGGAAGCCAGCACGTCGGCGGGTTCGATTGCCAACCGGGGCGCCATTAGCTGGGCTGACCTGTCAGGGTTTTTCTTAAAATACTCAAGCGTTGTGAACCAGGTTTCAACCAGGCTCGCAATATCAGCGCTATGCTCATCAAGAATATCACCACGCACGACCAGCACATCTACGATTTCATCAGGCATCATCGAGCTGTCGAAGACAATATTGGCGCCACTGTTCACCAATCGTGTTTTGACAGGTTCAAAGGTCACGACTGCATCGATCTCCTTTGAGGTAAATGCCTGATCATGGAACGCATGTTCAAGGTGCTTTGTGAGGACATCTCCGGCGGCCATACCATTTAGCTCCAACGCCCGACTCAGCACATATGCACCTAGCGCGGTTTTTTCGACGCCGACTGTTTTTCCCTTCAGTTCAAAAAAAGACTGTATACCTGGCTGACTAATAATGACATCCCCGCCATGTGAGATGTCCATCACCAGGATGACACGTGGGTCAAAACCATTTTCCTTCAGCAACAAGACTTCATCCATGGTCAGCGCCGCCATGTCAATGGCCCCATTTCGGTAAGAACGAATCACCTGTGATGCCGATGTATGTTCAATGAGCTGAAATTGATCAGACTTGAGATAGCCTAACTCACGGGCGAGATACAAAGGCTCATATCCCGGCCATACATTTGTGCCGATCCTTAGCTGGTGACTGCTATGACTATCACACGCGCTTATGGAGAAACTTAATATGGCTACAACTAACCACATGCCTCGCATTAATTGGGTGCAAAAATTCATGCCGTTCATTGCAAACCTTTCCTTTTACCAATTTATAAGGTTTTAATAATCACTACTTTCGATTCCAACTATAAATACACATATAAAACCAGGCTAATAAGAATATGTAATGAATTTTATCGCGGTACGGCTACGAGATATGTTGGGAGTATTATTAGCATTCATGCATTCATGCATTTATCCAAAAAACGCCGCCCCTACTTCTTCGTTATTTCGCTTTTGAAACATCGTCATTATTTGAAAATACTTAAGGCAAGCATCAATCACCGATGGTTAAGGTTTATTAATGCCCCACTTCCTCTAGAACAAAAAACATAGCACTGTTGTTATGAGATTGATATAAACAAGACTAATGCTCAGTTTTATAATCTAATCTATCGACGCGTAACGCGGCGGCTGTGTATCTGCATAGAGACTTTCACACACATAACATGGGCTTAATACACGTTATATGTTGTAAATATGCTGAGCCCAATTTAACAAGGGAAACCCCTTGTTTTTTTAAAAATAAAACCTGCCTAATATTTTCATCACGTTTTCTATACTTTGGAAGGTTTTCATTGCATTGTATGGATAAGTCAGTATAGTTTTATACTCAAATGCTTTTGTGAATTTTGGAATTAAAAACAAAAACTTACTACCCAGAGTTCTTTGCAGAAGAAATGATGACCATCGACTGACTATTTTTTCTTGTTGAGTTTATTTGTTGTATTAAATCTTGTTAAAAATGTCTAAATCCGCTGAAAACCACACGCCAATGATGCGGCAATTCCTGGGTATCAAGGCAGAACACCCTGATATCCTGCTTTTTTACCGCATGGGTGATTTTTACGAATTGTTTTACGATGACGCAAAAAGAGCCGCTGACCTGCTGGACATCACCCTCACTCACCGTGGCCAGTCTGCCGGCGAACCTATCCCCATGGCTGGTGTGCCTTACCATGCCGCAGACAGTTATCTCGCACGCCTGATAAAACTTGGCGAATCCATCGCCATTTGTGAACAAATCGGTAACCCTGCAACCAGCAAAGGGCCTGTCGAACGCAAGGTCGTTCGTATCGTCACGCCCGGTACGGTCACCGAAGCGGGCCTGCTCGATGAACGCCAGAACAACCTGCTTGTAGCCGTTCACACTCACGATAGTAAAGATGGCGAACGTTATGGGCTTGCCTCCATCGATATGAGCAGTGGTCGCTTTTGCGTCATGGAACTTGATTCATTGACTGCACTGGATGCAGAACTGCAACGCCTTCAACCCGCTGAACTGGTCATCGCTGAAGGGGTAGCAACGCCCGCCTACAATACCTGTCTAAAAACACTCGCACCGTGGCACTTTGAGGCCTCGGCTGCTCGACAACGCCTTTGTGAACATTTTGGCACCAAGGATCTGCATGGTTTTGGTTGTGAAGAACTTGAGTTAGCAATATGTGCTGCCGGTGCCCTCATGCAATACGCACGTGATACCCAGCGCAGTGAGCTGCCGCATATCCGCGCCCTGCAAACCGAACCCCTCGCTGACATGGTGCAGCTTGATGCAACGACCCGACGTAACCTGGAGATCGACCTCAACCTGTCAGGTGGCATCGAACATACTTTACGTAGCCTTATCGACAAGACTGCAACCGCTATGGGAGCACGCCTGCTACAACGTTGGTTGAACCGCCCACTTCGCGATCATGACCGCTTGCGCCAACGCTACGAAGCGATCGACATCCTGCGTGAACAACAACGTTTTGGCGATATTGCCACAACATTGCGTAACATCGCTGACCTGCAACGTATCCTGGCACGTATTGCCTTGCGCAGTGCACGGCCGCGTGACTTGTCAAACCTGCGTGATAGTCTTGCTGTACTGCCTGAATTACGTGAACACATCCAGGCATTACCCGCAAAGCTCATTACACGCCTGCATAGTAATATCAGCACACACCCTGAACTGTATGCCCTGCTCGACAAGGCATTAGTCGAAACGCCACCACTGGTGTTGCGTGATGGAGGGGTATTTGATGAAGGATTTGATGAGGAACTCGATGCACTACGCAACACGAGTCGTGATGCCGACCAATACCTGCTCGATCTCGAAGCGCGCGAGCAACAGCGCACCGGGATCAGTACCCTCAAGGTCGGCTATAACCGGGTTCATGGTTACTACATCGAATTGGGACGCGGTCATGCCGATAAGGTCCCGGCCGATTACCAACGTCGCCAGACACTCAAGGCCAGTGAACGCTATATCCTGCCCGAGTTAAAAGAGTTTGAAGACCAGGTTCTCAGCAGTCGGGATCGTGCCCTCGCCAAGGAAAAGGCGCTGTATGCAGAATTGCTCGAGCGAATCGCGACTGAACTGGATTCACTTCAAACCTCGGCTAACGCAGTTGCCAGGCTTGATGTCCTGCAAAACCTTGCCGAACGCGCCAGCACACTGGACTTTGCGGCACCGGAACTGGTCAGTGAACCTGTCATTGAGATGCGTGGTGGTCGACATATCGTCGTCGAACAGGCACTAACCGAACCCTTCATCCCCAATGATGCACAACTTGATCGTGAACAGCATATGCTCATCATTACCGGCCCCAATATGGGGGGTAAGTCGACCTATATGCGCCAACTCGCCTTGAACATCTTACTCGCACATATTGGCAGCCATATACCCGCAATATCGGCGAAGATTGGCACAATTGACCGCATATTTACACGAATAGGTGCTTCAGATGATCTTGCCAGTGGCCGTTCAACCTTCATGGTGGAAATGACTGAAACGGCCAATATTCTCCATAATGCAACGGCCAACAGCCTTGTGCTCATGGATGAAATAGGAAGAGGAACAAGTACTTACGATGGTCTCGCCCTCGCCTGGGCCTGTGCCGAATACCTTGCTAAACAAGATGGCCCCTTTACCCTGTTTGCAACTCATTACTTTGAACTCACCGAGCTCGCCAACACCCACCCACACATGGAAAATATCCATTTTTCAGCCGCAGAACATGCTCAAGGTATTGTTTTTCTTCATGAAGTACATGAAGGTGCTGCCAGCCGTAGCTATGGTATTCAGGTCGCAGCATTGGCCGGTTTACCCGCCAAAGTATTAAATGCCGCTAACGAACGCCTTGCTGAACTGGAAAAAGCACCTAAATCCAAACTGAAAGAGCCCCTACCAACACTGCAACCTCACCCACTTCTAGATCATCTCGCACAACTTAATCCCGATGAACTTAGCCCAAAACAGGCGCTCGAAACGCTTTATCACTTAAAAAAATTGCTAGATTCCTGAATAAGCAATAATTTCCCTGCAATATCAGCATTATCTAATTGGATTTATTAGAAAATTTCGACTATTAACTAATTAAAGATATATCCCTCTATGCCGATACAGGATCGGTACTACGGGTTTATTCCAATAACGATAATACTGACTGATAAAGGGACCTTCCTTGTGAAGACTCAACTACTCGACTCGCTGCCGCTGCGTTACAAGTTCGTGCTGATCGCCTCTTTTGGCATATTACTGGTCGCTATCACCATGGGGGTCGCTGACACATTCATCAGTAGCAAAAATGAATCACACATCAATTCTGAAAGGCTCGCGGTTCAACATGCACTCTGGCAACGTATCGCCAATGACCAGTTTGAGCAACTTGAACTCGGAACCAGCAGCTTGCGACGCTCACAGGTCACTACACGTGCACTTGGCAATCAAGATTTCGATGTAATGGGCGAACGTGCTGAATCACTATATTCGCAATTACTGGGGAGCGGTGTACTTGAACACCTGCAAATCACAAATGCCACGGGCGAAGTGAAGTTCAGGACAGACGGCATCAGGGATACCAGTAAAAGTAAAATGCAGGTCGTCAGACGCTCGTTAGAAAACAAACAACTAATAAATGACATCGAGATTGGCCGGGATGGAAAAGTAAACGCCCTTGTCGCCTTCCCGTTATTTAGCAAAGGTGAATTGGTCGGTACCGGGATCTTTATCAAGAACCTGCAATCTTCGCTGGAAACATTTGCCAACGATAACCAAATTGACGCCGCAATCTTCGACCATGCCGGCACACTTCAGCACAGTACCAAACCAGACTTTCACAAGACGCTGGATATCAAGCTACCCGCTGCAGGCCAATCTAATGTCACTCAATCAAATGAGTCGGGAAATTATTATAATATCATTGTCCAGCCGATTATGAATAACCAGGGTAAACCCGTCGCCCACCTCGTTTCGACACGTGATATCACCGAAAGCTTTTTGGCACAACGTCAACAGAAATGGCAAGTCTACACTGCTGTTGTAATCTGTATGCTACTCACTGCGGGCCTTCTACTTTCTTATATTATCTATTCATTAAAACCGCTTGACGCATTGCTTGCTGCAGTTAAAAAACTCCATGAAGGAGACATAAAGGCACGTGCAAGCGTCAAGCAGAATAACGAAATTGGTGAGCTCAGTCATGCCTTCAACAGTATGGCCGATCAAATGGTCGAAAACCTGCACCGTGAAATGGTCGCAAAAGAAGATCTTGAAGGCCGCATTGAAATATTGCTCAACAGTGTCAATGCGGTTAGTCAGGGTGACTTGAGTGCAGAGTTAATGGCCTTCTCAGGGGAAGAATCCATTGACCAGCTTGCAAGTGGGATACAGGAGATGATCGACAGTCTGAACCTGCTGGTGTCACAGGTACAGAAGTCCGGGATCCAGGTAACCAGCTCGGCGACCGAGATTGCGGCGACATCGAAACAACAGGAAGCGACAGTGACCGAGCAA
>Ga0316207_10002731_pt1 | contig 17519 bp, 15 predicted proteins | sample 6weekpyrite_MG_FD_204943 | JGI IMG/M metagenome (GOLD analysis project Ga0316207, IMG submission 204943) | Microbial mat bacterial communities from mineral coupon in-situ incubated in ocean water Damariscotta River, Maine, United States -... | ecosystem: Environmental > Aquatic > Marine >...
TGGTACTTGTAAGAGCAAAATAGATGCCTACTTATAGGTCTACTGAGTTTTATTCATTCACTGTTTTACACCTTCCTATGTTTGGTGCTACAGATATAGCGCTGTTTTAAAAAGAGATTTATTGTGTCTTTAAGTTAAAATGTAAGTAAAGACTATGGCTTGTGTGCCGATACCCTGTGTTAGATAAATAGGATTGGACCCATCCAAGAATGAGCAACAAAAGTAATACCGTTCTGCAGGAAGTTGACGCAAAAACTAAATTGGTTGGTCACAATCGATTAGAACTCCTGCTGTTTCGTTTGGAGGGTAAGCAGCGTTATGGCATTAATGTTTTTAAAGTTCGGGAGGTAATTAATAACCTGGAGTTTTCAAAAATGCCGCAGGCTCATCCTGCCATCTTAGGTATTACCAATATGCGAGGTAATACTTTTATTATCATAGACTTGCAAAGTGCCATGGGGATGCCCCGGTTAACGGATACAAGTAATTGCTCGGTTATCGTGACAGAATATAATCGAAAAATGCAGGGCTTTTTAGTTCCTCATATCGAACTTATTGTTAATAAACATTGGGAAGATATTCATGCTCCTCCAGCAATGGCGGGTGATAAACATTATCTGACAGGTGTGACACAGATCGAAGATGAGATAATAGAAATATTAGATGTTGAAAAAGTACTATTTGAAATAGCCGGAGATTCTATAGATGAGGTGGAGGTTGAAACGGATGATGTTACAGAATCGACTGAAGTGGCAAAACGTTGCCACGTATTGATTGCCGATGATTCATCCGTCGCTCGTAAGCAAGTTAAGCGTGCTGTAGAAAGCTTAGGTGTAGCATGTACTCTTTGTAATGATGGTCGAGCAGCTTTAGATCAATTGCTGGAGTGGGCGGATGCCGAAGCAGATGAATTTCAACGATTAGCCTTGGTAATTTCTGATGTTGAAATGCCAGAAATGGATGGATACACACTAACGGCAGAAATTAGAAAACACGAAAAATTAAAGAACTTAACAGTTTTATTGCATACGTCATTAAGCGGCGTATTTGACTCGTCTTTATTGGATCAAGTGAAAGCAGATGGATTTCTAGCAAAATTTGATCGCGCTGAGTTAATAAAAACAGTGGAAAAACATATCGAGAATTTTTCTACTACATTAGAAGAGCGTGGCCTTTAACATGGGTTTATGCTAAATACACAAAGGATTTGTAAATGAGGCGGGTAGCTGATTGAAAGAGCGAGTAATTTCTAAACAGGAATACGATGATTTTCGCGATTATCTTGTTAAAGTGACAGGTATCGTACTAGGAGAGAATAAACATTATCTCGTTAGTAGTCGTCTAAATCGATTAATGGAAGAGCATAAGCTTGAAACCTACGGCCAACTATTAAAATTGATTTCAGGTGCGAGTAATTCTGCTTTGCGCGCTAATGTTGTTGATGCGATGACAACTAATGAAACGATGTGGTTTCGAGATACCTATCCGTATGAAATTTTAAAAACAGAATTATTGCCAAACTTAAATAAAATAAAAGACCGTCCAGTAAAAATATGGTCAGCAGCATGCTCTTCTGGTCAGGAACCTTATTCCATCAGTATGATTATTCATGAATTTATGGCGTCTAACCCTGGTGCCTTTTCACGTGGCATACAGATCGTTGCTACCGATATTTCTACAGACATGCTTAAATATTGTCAGAAGGCAAAATATGATGATTCGGCAATGCGTCGTGGTATTTCTGAAGATCGTAAAAAACGCTTTTTCACTCAATCTGGTGACGAGTGGGAAGTGAATCGTGAGATTCGTGCTAGAATTACGTTTAAGTCATTGAATTTACAACAGAGTTATTCAGCATTGGGTAAATTTGATATGATATTTTGTCGTAATGTGCTTATTTATTTTTCGCCTGAATTTAAAACTGACATATTGACTCGGATGGGTGATGTCATGAATCCTGACGGATATTTATTCTTGGGAAGTTCTGAAACTCCGACTCGATACACTCCGCTGTATAAAATGGTTCGTACACCAAAAGGTGTGATATACCAATACAATCCGTGATAACCAAAATCGCCGCTTTATTCTCTTTGGCGGAGTGAAATTGCCGCCTTTGCAAAGCTTTGCCTAGCCTAGCTCCTAATCTTTCAGAATTCTATAAATTAAATCTGTTTTGGTGTTGTAACTCATTGTTTCTATTTAGCCTAATAACGAGTAAAAGAAATCGTAATTGATGGCATAAGGCTTGCTATTTTTCTAGGGAGAATTAATGCGAGTGGCAGAATATGCGATTTAATCTGGACAAAGCAATGGGAATACATGAAACCGCGCTCTATGTGCGGGCGAAACGTAGCGCCGTTCTTTCTTCAAATTTAGCAAATTCTGATACACCTAATTACAAAGCACGTGATATTGATTTTAAAGAAGTGTTACGTAACGCTGCAGGTATGCAAACAACGGGCTCACTAAAAACAACAAATAGTAAACATATCCAGCCTGGGGGTTATGATGCAAAATCTGCGGAATTGCTCTATCGTCATCCATTTCAACCTTCGGTAGATGACAATACTGTTGATGCGCAAATTGAAAAAGCTAAATTTGCCGAGAATGCAATGCAGTACCAAACGTCACTTAGTTTTTTAACTGGCAAGATTAAAGGTTTAACTAAAGCTTTAAAAGGAGAATAACAGATGTCCTTATTAGGCGCATTTGATGTATCAGGATCTGCTTTAAGTGCACAGTCTATTCGATTAAACGTGACGGCAAGTAATTTGGCTAACGCGGAGACGGTAAGTAGCAATAGAGAAACCACTTATCGCGCACGCCATCCAGTTTTTTCAACAGCGATGGACATGTTAAAAGATGACCCTTCTGTAGCTGGTGTGAGGGTGAAGGGTATTGTAGAAAGTCAGGCAGAATTAAGGATGCGATATGAACCAGAGCATCCGCAATCAAATGAAGATGGCTATATATTTTTACCAAACGTTAATCCCATTGAAGAAATGGCAAATATGATTTCTGCATCACGCTCATATGAGTATAATGTAGAAGCAATGAATACAACGAAACAACTGATGCTAGCAACATTGCGGCTAGGTCAGTAATTTAACAGGGTCCTGTTGAGGGGAATGATATGGCTGATGGTATATCTTCAAATAATCCATTAATAGATCAACTTGGAATTGATAAAAAGCAAAAAGACGCTGCGAAAAAAAGTGGCTCGCTTGGCCAAGAAGATTTTCTTAAATTAATGGTTGCACAAATGCAAAACCAAAGTCCGCTTGAGCCGGAAAGCAATGGTGAATTTCTAGGACAAATGGCTCAGTTTAGTACGGTTTCTGGTTTAGATAAAATGCAACAATCATTAGATACCTTAACTAGCTCACTGGTTTCTAATCAGGCATTAGAAGCATCAAGTTTAGTTGGGCGTTTCGTTCGTGTACCAGGTGAAACGAGTTACCTGCCTGAAGGTGAAGGCGATCGTTTTTTTGGTGCTGTTGAACTTGATCGATCAACATCAAATTTAAAATTTGAAATTGTCTCTAGTAATAATGAAGTGGTTAAAACGATTGGTAAAGGTCAGCAAAGTGAGGGTACCGTGAATTTTGCTTGGGATGGTACAAATGATCAGGGAGAAATGATGCCTTCAGGAAATTATAATGTGCGAGCTGTTGCAAATTTTGGTGGAGAAACCACAGCCGTGCAGACCATGGTAGTCGCACCTGTTGAAAGTGTTACTTTAGGTCGAAATGGTGAACAAATGAAATTGAATATTGTTGGTGTCGGCTCTCGGCCAATTGATTCTGTTAGAGAGATTATGTCGTAATTATTAAAATAACTTTGCTGTAGTTAATAAGTATTTTAATTTAGTAGATTTGTAAAAAACTTAAGGAGTAAGTTATGCCTTTTCGTATCGCGCTAAGTGGTCTTCATGCCTCTTCAACGGATTTGAAAACAACAGGTAATAATATTGCCAATTCAGAGACCACAGGATTTAAAGCTTCGCGGGCAGAATTTGTTGATGTTTATGCATCAGCATATGGGGCCATAACAAATGTGACCAATGGTAGTGGTACACGAACAGCTAATATTAGACAGTTGTTTAGTCAGGGTAATATTGAGTTCACGGATAATAGTACTGATTTGGCATTAACTGGTCAGGGGTTTTTCGTTGTAGAAGACGATAAAGGACGTTATTTAACACGCAATGGTAGCTTTGGTTTAGATCGGGATGGATACGTTACAAACTCAACTAATCAAACCTTACAGGTATTTCCTGCAGTAACGAATGCCACTAATGCTGGTGATGTTACATTTAATACCGGCTCGCTGGTTGATTTGCAATTAAATAATACGATTGGTGCGCCGGTTACCACTACTGAAGTAGAAATTAATGTGAATACGGATGCGACATCTACACCGTTTAATGTGTCCGGCGGCGCAACACCGGCAGCAAGTGCGATTTATGATCATACAGCGGGATTGGTTCCATTTGATAGAACCGACCCTACAACTTTTCATCACGTAACAGCCACAACAGTGTTTGATTCTTTGGGTGCAGAGCATGTTGCTCAAATGTATTTTAGAAAAGCTGATGATGGAACTGGTTTAACAGATTCCTGGCAAGTTATTACTTATGTGGATGGCGCTGAAGTGCCCCCAAGCGCGACGGGCGTTGCTGGTGGTGCTGCCGTAGCTGCGCCTCCAGCTACGGGACAATCGGTATTATTGGATTTCAATACTGACGGTACGATACAAAACGTTTCTTATGATGGAATGCCTGCAGGGCCAGCAAACGTGAGTATTGGGTATTCTTCAGTAACTGTCGGATCTGGTGCGGCCCCTATAGAATTCGATATTGATTTTGGTAAAATTACGCAATACGGTAGTGATTTTGCTGTGAATGAGTTATCTCAGAATGGTTTTACCACCGGGCGATTAACTGGTTTTGATGTTGAGGAAAATGGGATTGTATTTGCTCGTTTCACAAATGGTAATGCGCAAACGTTGGGCATGGTAGCTGTTGCTAATGTAGCAAACCCACAAGGACTGCGACAAAATGGCGATTCTCTTTGGGTAGAAACGCATGATGCCGGCGATACAGTGCTGGGTCAGCCAGGAACTGCAAGTCTCGGTTTAGTGCAATCAGGCGCATTAGAATCATCTACGACAGAATTGTCAGATGAACTGGTTAATATGATTGTCTCTCAACGAAATTATCAGGCTAATGCTCAGGTAATTAGTACAGCAGATCAGTTAACACAAACCTTATTAAATATTAGATAATAAAAATCATAATTTTATAATTTTTTCTAACGGGACCATTGGTCCCGTTTTTTATTTCAATATTTTTAATAATTTATTTTTATTCACAATAAAACTAATTACAGAATAATAATAAATGGGCCCAGCTCTTGCAATTTTCATTGTAATTCAAAAATAGTTTTAGGAAACATCATGGATCGAATGCTTTACGTGGGCATGTCTGGGGCAAAAGAAGTATTGTTGTCGCAGGGAATGAATAACAACAATGTTGCGAATGTTAGTACAACCGGCTTTCGGGAAGATCTAGCACAACAACGTAGCATGTCTGTGTTTGGTCCAGGCCACGCAACACGTGCTTTTGCCATGACTGAAAAAGTTGGCGTTAATTTTTCCCCCGGTGCATTAGAGACTACAGGTCGTCCACTGGATATGGCCATAAAACAGGATGGTTGGTTTGCTGTTCAAGCCAATGATGGTGCCGAAGCTTATACAAGAGACGGTAATCTAAAAATCACTCCAGAGGGAATTTTAATAAACGGCACAGGTTCGCCAGTGTTAGGCAATGCGGGGCCGATTAGTTTGCCACCTTTTGAAAGTGTGAGCATTGGTGTGGATGGTACTATCAGTGTGATACCACTTGGACAAGCGGCAAATACTTTAGCTGTTGTTGATCGCATTCGTTTAGTTAATCCGAATCTTGAAGAAATGGAAAAACGCCAAGATGGATTATTTGCATTAAAAAGCGGTGAAGATGCTGAATTAGATGCTCAAGTACGCTTAATCCCAGGAACATTGGAGCGAAGTAATGTCAGTGTTGTAGAAGCGATGGTTAGAATGATTACGTTGAATAGAAATTTTGATATGCAAGTTAAAGTGATGAGCACTGCGGAAGAAGTTGATAGATCGACTGATGTTTTGATGAGAATGTCGTAGTAATAATTATTGGTATACCCCTTGCTCTTAACAACATATTAATAGCATTAAATTTTAAAAAGAGGAAATTATGGATCGCGCATTGTGGATTTCCAAAACAGGTCTTGAAACACAGCAAACAAGAATGGCGGTTATTTCAAATAATCTAGCCAATGTTAGCACGACTGGTTTTAAACGTGGTCGCGGTATATTTCAGGATTTAATTTATCAAAATATTCGACAACCTGGTGGTCAAACCAGTGAAGATACAAATTTACCTTCTGGTTTAATGTTAGGTAGTGGTGTAAGAACGGTTGCAACAGAGAAAATTTTTGCTCAAGGTAATTTCGTTCAGACAGAAAATGCTTATGATGTTGCTGTATCAGGTCGTGGCTTTATACAAATTCAAATGCCTGGTGGTGAAATTGGTTATACACGAGATGGTTCATTTCGCGCTGATGACCAGGGTCAATTAGTTACTGCAAGTGGTTATCTTGTTCAACCTGGCATATCTGTGCCGCCTAATGCCCAAAGTATTTCCATATCAGCAGATGGTACTGTATCAGCTGTGATTGCGGGTAGTGTTGCTCAAAACCAATTGGGTAATATTCAGCTCGCTGATTTTATCAATCCATCCGGTATGCAACCTGTGGGAGACAATCTATTTATTGAAACTGTTGCTAGTGGTGCCCCACAAGTCGGTACGCCGGGATTAGGGGGGCTGGGTTCTTTGGTGCAGGGCTCGTTAGAAAGTTCGAATGTCAATGTTGTAGAGGAACTGGTGAATATGATAGAAGCACAGCGTGCTTATGAGATGAATTCGAAGGCCGTTTCCGCTGTAGATGGTATGTTGAGAAACCTTAATCAGACATTATAAGTAATTATGAGACATTTAGTTATTATATTAATATTACTCATTAGCGGATGTAGCGCCAATCCCAAGCAGCCGCCTGCGCCGGATTTCGTTCCGGTTCGACCAATTATCGCTACACCACCTCCAGCGGAATATGGTGGTATATATCAAACAGGTTATGGTGTATCGCTTTTTTCTGATGTATCTGCTAAACGCATAGGTGACCTAATCACAGTTGTGTTGAGTGAAAGTACCAGTGCTCAGAAGAACGCAGTAACAAATACATCGAAAGAGAATTCATTAGCCGTACCTTCACCAACATTATTTGGCGGACCGCTGACTTATAAAGGTCGAGATATACTTTCAACAACAGTTAATACGGCAAATTCATTTGTTGGTTCCGGTAATGCTAGCCAAAGCAATAGTTTGAATGGTCGAATTACAGTGACTGTATCTGAAGTTTTACCTAATGGATATTTAATGGTACAGGGTGAGAAGAGGATGACATTGAATCAAGGCAGTGAGCATGTCAGGTTTTCAGGGATTGTTCGCCCTGCTGATATTCGCAGTGATAACACGATTTTATCGACTAGTGTAGCAAACGCCCAAATTATCTATGCGGGTACGGGTACTTTGGCAGATGCAAATTCACAAGGTTGGTTAGGGCGATTTTTCAACAGCAAATGGTGGCCGTTTTAATGAATAAACTCCGACTATTTGTTTTAATTTTGATATCGATAATTTTCAGTTCTGAAGCATGGGCTGATCGCATAAAAGATCTTGCTTCAGTTGCTGGCGTAAGAAGTAATCCTTTAGTGGGATATGGTTTAGTTGTTGGTTTGGATGGTTCTGGTGACCAAACATCACAGACACCTTTTACTGTTCAAAGTATTAAAAGTATGTTGGCCCAGTTTGGCATTACTTTACCACCTGATGTCTCACCGCAATTGAAAAATGTTGCTGCTGTAACTGTTCAAGCGGAATTACCAGCGTTTATTAAACCTGGACAAAAAATGGATGTAACGGTCTCATCGATTGGTAATGCAAAGAGCCTGCGGGGTGGTAGTTTAATTATGACGCCTTTAAAAGCAGCAGATGGAAATATTTATGCGATTGCACAAGGTAATTTGGTTGTTAGTGGTTTTGGGGCGGCAGCAGATGGGTCTAGGGTGACAGTAAATATACCCAGTACTGGACGTATTCCCAATGGTGCTACAGTAGAAAGAACGGTTATGAGCGATTTTAATAAAGGTTCAAATGTATTTTTAAATTTACATTCACCTGATTTTACCACAGCAAATCGTTTGTCAATGGCTATCAATAAGAAACTGGGCGAAGGGAGTGCTGAGCCGGTTGACGGTTCTACGGTGAAAGTTATGGCACCACGTCAGTCGTCGCAACGAGTGGCTTTTATTTCGGTTTTGGAAAATATTGAAATGGAACCAGGAGAAGCATCAGCAAAAATTATTATCAATTCTCGCACTGGAACTGTTGTTATTGGAAGTCATGTTAAAGTGACGGCATCAGCAGTTTCTCACGGGAGTCTAACCGTAAAAATACAGCCTGCAACAGAAGTTTCTCAACCTGGTGCGTTAAGTCAGGGGCAAACCGTGGCAACACCATCACCGCAGATTGACATAGAAATGGAAGACAGTCGTATGTTCAAATTTGATCCTGGTGTATCTCTGGATGAAATCGTAAGAGCGATTAATCAAGTAGGGGCTGCGCCCGGTGATTTGGTTGCGATTCTAGAAGCATTAAAGGAAGCAGGCTCTCTTAAGGCCGAACTCATAGTAATTTAACACTGCTATTTTTGAATAATACATCTAAATAAAAATTATATAAAAACCATTCAGTAAATTCTTTACATTAAAAATATTTCATTCTCAATTCACGAGTGGCATACAAATTGAAGTTTACCTTATATTAACTATTTTAGTATGAGTAAACGTATGCAACCCGCAGTCTCAGATAGCTATTTAGACAACACATCGTTAAATAAGCTAAAACTTCAATCAAAAATGGAATCAAAATCAGCACTTAAAGCAGTGGCAGCTGAATTTGAATCAATTTTTATGAAAATGATGTTGAAGTCTATGCGTGATGCAAGTTTCGGTAACCCGCTTTTTGATTCCGATTCGGCAAAAGTTTACCGCGATATGCACGATGATCAATTGGCCTTGGATTTATCCAAGCAAGGTGGGATTGGTATTGCAGATATGATGGTTAAGCAACTTGAGCAATATTTGCCGAAGCAGAAATTAGAACAAAATATATTACAGAAAACGTCAGCTAACACAATTGATAGTACAGTTTCAAAATATGACTCGTCGATTAAATCTCCTCAGGATTTTGTAAAAACAATGTGGCCTTTAGCTGAATCAGCATCTGAAAAGACGGGTATATCCCCTAAGGTGCTTATTGCACAGGCCGCATTGGAAACTGGTTGGGGAAAATATGTTGTGCGCAAACCCGATGGCCAAAATAGTCACAATCTATTTAATATTAAAGCTGATAATCGTTGGGGTGGTGATAGCGCTACAATCTCAACCGTAGAATATATGGCTGGTACAGCACAGAAAAAGCAAGCAAATTTTCGAGTATATGGGTCGTTTGCAGAAAGTTTTGATGATTATGTAAATTTTTTACAACAAAGCCCTAGATATTCACATGCACTAAACGTTGCTTCCGATGATGTTGGTTTTGTGAAGTCGTTACAGCAATCTGGTTATGCAACAGATCCACAATATGCCAATAAGATTCAAAGAATCATGAATGATCGACCACTAAATGATGCTTTGACGAATTTGTCGCTTCAAGAGAAACCTGGAGGCGGCACTATATGAATATTCAAGAGGTAACCTATGGCAGGTGATATCCTACAAGTTGGAATTTCGGGTCTTAAGGCATTTCAACGTACTTTAGGTACCATTGGACATAATATTTCCAATGCGAATACTGAAGGTTATTCAAGGCAGAAAGTTGATTTATTAACCCGCCCAGCGACACCTTCTGGTGCTGGATTTATTGGCAATGGTGTTGATCTTAATACAACAGAACGTATGTTCAATCAGAACGCAATCAATCAAGTACGATCTAGAATGTCCACCAAGGAGTTTTTCTCAGCATATAATGAATTTGCTAGTCAGGTTGACAATCTTATCGCTGATGCCGATGCAGGATTGACTCCCGCCATTGAATCTTTTTTTGAAGGTGTTCAAGAAGTATCAAATGATCCTACATCCATTGCTGCGCGTACTGTGATGATTACGGAAGCAGAAAATATGGTTAATCGATTTTCAACCATGGATTCCTGGTTTTCAGACCTTAACAAAGCAGCAAATAATCGCATTGTCAATCAAGTTGGTTCCATTAATGAGTTATCGAGTTCAATTGCTGACATTAATCAAGAGATTATTGTAGCGACTGGATTAGGTGGTAATCAGCCGCCAAATGATCTATTGGATAAGCGAGATTTATTAATAGATGAACTTTCAGAAAAGATTAGCGTGAGTGTAGTAGAAACCAATAATGGTTCATTTGATGTTTTTATTGGAAATGGCCAAAGTATCGTGTTAGGAACCCAGTCTATGCGCTTAGAAGCGCGTCAAGATCCGGATGACCCTAAGATTTATGAAGTTTCTTATGTAGATCCATCGACAAATGTTTTATCACCCATATCTACCATGTTAAATGGTGGAGATTTAGGTGGTGTTTTAAAGTTTCGTGAAGAAATATTGATACCATCCATGAATGGTTTAGGTCGAATAGCTGTTGCCATCGCAAACACTTTTAATACACAGCATAGAAATGGTTTGGATTTAAATAATGCTTTGGGAACAGATTTTTTTAATGAACCTAGCTTGGGTGCCAATGAGTCGACTTCCAATGCAGGGAGTAGTTTGATAACGGTAACACTTAATGACATCCAAGCATTAACTCTTGATGAATATCAACTGACCTATGATGGTGCTAATTATCAGCTTAGAAATGAAAATACAAATCAAGTAACAACCTTAAATATAGCGGCTGCAGGGCCTCCGATTCAGTTTGATCCGGTGTTTGGTTTAGATATTTCTTTAGATTCAGTTCCTGTTGCAGGTGATACGTTTTTTATTCGTCCTACTCGTGAAGCGACGCGAAACTTATCGGTATTAACGAGAGATCCGAGTGAGATTGCTGCCGCAAATGTATTGAAAACGGGGGCAAATATATCGAATAACTTGGGTAGCGCATCAATAAATGAGGCAACAGTCACCGACAATACCAATGCCGATTTATTAGAGCAAGTAACCATTACGTTTTCTCGTGTCGATGGTTTAGGATCACCAAATACCGCAGATCAATATACGGCAGTTGGTGTTCCAAGTGGTAACACAGTGACAGCAGCATATACTCCTGGTGGAACAATTAGCTTTAATGGTTGGGATGTCAATATTAGTGGAGCCGCAATTGTTGGAGATGAATTTGTCATTGAACAAAATACGTCAGGCATCAGTGACAATCGCAATGCATTATTACTCGCTAATTTACAATTTGATAATTCAATGATTAATGGTAATGCAACGTTCCATGATGCTTATAGTGAAATTGTTGTCTCGGTAGGTAACCGGACGAGTCAATCTGAAATTAGTTTTGAGGCTCAAAGCGCTTTGTTAAGTCAGGCGGAAGGGCTAAGAGACTCGATATCTGGTGTTAATCTCGATGAAGAAGCTGCAAATTTGTTGCGTTTTCAACAAGCTTATGCAGCGGCTGCACAGGTTATCTCAGCGGCTGATGAACTATTTCAAACATTGCTTGGCGCAGTTAGGAGATAACTATGAGAATTTCATCTAGCTTACTGTCAAAAAATGGCCTTGAAACAATGTTAGCTCAACAGAAAAAACTGAGTGAAACACAACTTCAGGTTTCTACGGGTAATCGTATACTTGCTCCGTCAGACGATCCCTATGGTTCCGCGAGAACATTAGATTTAAAAGAAACAATTAGTTCGAATGAGCAATTTACTTCAAACTCAACTCAGGTAGAGAATCGTTTATCTCTGGAAGAGGGGACATTAATTGGCGTCGGAAACGCTTTGCAACGTGTTCGTGAGCTAATGATCAATGCCAATAACGACAGTCAAACCATTGAGAGTCGTCGACTAATTCGATCAGAAATAGAGCAGTTATTACAGCAAGTTATTTCATTGTCGAATACTGCGGACAGTAATGGAGAATACATTTTTTCTGGGTATCAGGGAAAGACAAAGCCTTTTGATACGGATGGCGTTGGAAATTTTAATTACTATGGTGATGACGGGCAGCGATTCATTAAAGTTGGCCCTTCTACAACTGTCGCGATGGGTGACTCAGGTGAGGCTGCATTTCTCGATATTAAAAATGGTAATGGTAAGTATCAAACTCAGGATGATCCGAATAACACCGGTGGTGGAATTATTGATCCTGGAACGACTTTGGGCAACTATGTAGCAGATAATTATAGTGTTAAGTTTTTGCCTCCCAGTAGTGGGGCGCAATATGATCCTGTTGAATATTATGTGCTGGATGGAGCAAATAATATTATCGTTCCAGCTGCTCAAGTAGGCATTACTGAAGCAGCATTTACGGGTGGTGGATTTGCCGGTGTTACTTATGAAGACGGTGCTGTCATACAAGGGCTGGATACCTTGGGTGTGAAGACTTCCATTTCTGGTACACCAGCCGCGGGTGATTCATACACGATTTCTCCTAGTAATAATCAAAGCATGTTTTCCACTATTCAAAATCTTATTGATACCTTGGGTATGGCTCAACAAGGCACAGCTGACCTAACAGAATTTCATAATGCAATGAATCGCAATATTGTTGATATAGATCAAAGTATCGGCAGCATATTGGATATTCGAGCCAGCATTGGTGCGAGATTAAACACTGTTGATAAGCAGATTGAGATAAATGAATCATTTACTTTACAACTAAAAACAACTTTGTCAGAGATACAAGACTTGGATTATTCAGAAGCTGTAACGCGATTAAATATGCAGTTAGTTGGATTACAGGCTGCGCAAAACGCTTATACGAAGATTCAGGGCTTGTCTTTGTTTAATTATTTATAGAAATGATTTTGTAAATAGTATGGCGGCAAGAATTGCCGTAGATGGTTAAAGCGGCAACTGAATTTTGTGAGAATTGGGCAAGATCAGTAGTTAAAATTGGAAAAAACTACATTTATGCTGTTATTTATTAAAATTAGATGGAAATTATTACAACCCTGTAAAGTTGGCAAGCACATTGCAATTTTACTTGTAGATCAAAATGTAAAAGTGATGAGTGCAGTATTTTTTTTAATTAACCCGCGATTATTTCGCAAAAATCTCATGACTTTTTATTAGGAGATTGTTATGCCACAAATTATTAACACGAATATTATGTCGCTGAATAGCCAGAGAAATTTGAATAAATCTCAAGGCTCATTACAGACATCCTTACAACGCTTATCTTCTGGTTTGAGAATCAATAGCGCGAGAGATGATGCTGCGGGTTTAGCTATATCTCAACGTTTTACTGCTCAGATTAAAGGGCTAGCAACTGCAGCAAGGAATGCGAATGATGGTATTTCTTTAGCGCAGGTAGCTGAAGGAGCGTTAGAAGAGGCTAGTAATATATTACAACGAATTCGTGAGTTAGCTGTACAATCTCTAAATGCAACAAATTCACCCAGTGATAGAAAAGCCTTGAATCTGGAAGTTAATCAATTAACGGCAGAACTGGATCGTATTGCAAAGTCTACTGAATTTAATGGACAAAAAATCTTAGATGGAACTTTTGGTACAGCTTTATTTCAAGTCGGTGCTAACGCAAATCAATCGATCGTAGCAACAACAGCAAATTTTAAAGTACAACAGTATGGTAACTATCAAATTGAAGGCTATGGTAGTGATGTAGGTTCTACACATCGACTTGATGCTGCAACGAGCTTTACGATTAGTGGCTCTGAAGGTTCAGCGGCCATTTCAACTGCCGTAAGTGCAAGTGCGAAAGATATTGCAGCAGCGGTTAACCTAGTAAATGAAAGTACAGGAGCAACAGCTACTGCGTTAACAGAAACAGATGTTACCTTTAGTGCCGCCGGTGCATATAAATTAACGGTTGTTTCGGATAATGCAGCTACGAATCCAGCAACTGTTGGTTTTAATTTAACAGCGGCTTCGGGTATTGAAGCTTTGTCGACTGCAGCATCAGCATTTAATGATGTCACTGCTCAAACGGGCGTAATCGCTACCGTTAAAGATGACGGTACAGGATTAACCTTGAGTCATTATAGTGGGGAAAATATTGAGCTGGCAGATACTACCTTCAATAATGGAGGTAATGTAACAATCACTGCGCCGAATGCGACTACACTAGCATTGACCGGCGATACTAACGCAGACACAGGGTATATTTCTGGACAGGTAACCTTTGATTCAGATAAATCATTTACAGTATTAGCCAGTGTTGGCTCTGAAGTTATGACTACGACTAGTGAAGCTTCGTCTTTACAAAAAGTGGCAGATTTTGATATTAGTACAGTTGCAGGTTCAAATACCGCATTAACAGTTGCAGATGCAGCAATCTCGCAAATTAATTCACAGCGTGCCAAATTTGGTGCCTTACAAAATCGATTTGGATCGACAATCGCAAACCTGGAAACTGCTGTTGAAAACCTCAGTGCTGCTCGATCAAGGATTATGGATGCTGATTTCGCCGCGGAAACTGCTGAGTTAACAAGGAATCAAATATTGCAACAAGCCGGTACTGCGATGTTAGCACAGGCAAACTCAATACCTCAGAATGTATTAAGCTTATTACAAGGCTAATAGGTTTAATCGTTAGGAATTGTCGGTGTTCGAATATTGTAAAAGCTTTTCAAATTCCCTCTCATAATTTAAGCAGCCAGTTAACATGGATGTTTCTCAGTTAGTTCTTTAGTAGGAGCTAATATTTTTGTTAGTACTATAAAGCGTTTATTCCCCATTTGTTCTAATATAACTACAAAAAATTATATTAGTGTCATTGATTATTCATCGCAGTATTTAATCCAGGCATTTCTTAACAGTTCTTCGAAGCTTTTAGTAAATTGCTTAGCATCAGTTAATGATGAAGAGAGTAAATTATTCCTGAGGGAGTGGCGGTAGGCTTTTAAACTATCTACGTCGTTTGCAAGATTTGTTGCAATGCTTGTGTATTGAGCTGATGACTCAGCAATTAAACCTTCAAGATTTAGGTTTGATAAAATACTGTGTCCCACTCGGCTATAGTGGGCGTTTCCTTTCAAGCAAACCACAGGAACACCCATAAATATCGCTTCAAAAGTGGTTGTAGTGCCGTTGTAGGGGTAAGGATCAAGACAAATATCAATGTTATTATATAGCTCTAGATGGTTGTCTTTGCTAGCTGTAGAGTGATGCAATATCACCCTGTCATGATAAACGCCAGATTCTTCAAAAGTTGAAAGGATATTATCTCTTAATAAATCAGGGATAAAATTCGTATTTTTTAGAAATATTTTAGAATTTGGAACGGCTTTTAATATTTCAGCCCAGGACTTTATTGTGCTTATGGATAATTTGGAATAATTATTAAAAGAGCCAAAAGTAATATAGCCATTTTTTTCTACGGGTAATTTATTGCAAATAGGCACTTCTGGCCCAGGTTGAAAGCATAGAAATGAAGGGCTTAATCGAGCAAGACGTTCAGTGTGTAAGTGTTCAGTATGTCCTTCTGGATCAGCAAAATTATCGGTAATTCTATAGTCAATATTTGTTAAACCAGTGCTAAATGGGTAACCTAAATAGGTCATCTGTATTGGGGCAGGTTTATGGGAAAAAATGTTTAAACTGCTACCTAATGTGTGGCCAGATAAATCAATAAGAATATCGATTTCATCTTGTATTATTTTCTCAGCAACGTTTTCGTCGCTATCTGCTGATATGTCACGCCATTGAGTTGATAAGGATTTAAATTGTTCAGTAATTTTATCCGGGGTTTTAACGGCTGAATAACAATAGATATTGAACTGACTTTGATTGATGTTCTCCAGCAAGGGCGATAAAAAGTAAGCAATAGAATGATCCTTTAAATCTGAAGATACTAGGCCAATTTTAAGTGTTTTGTCTTTATAGATACCTTTTTTCGAATGCACGTCCGCTGTCGCGCGTTGGATAAGATGGGTGTTTGCCCAAGTCTTATGTTCCTCGAAAATATCCTCAGGTGAATAACTATCAGGGTATAACATATTCATAAGCAATGATTGATGAGTGTAAGATGGATTACTTGGATTGTTGCTTAAAGAGAGGCGTAAATAGTCAATTCCTTTCTCATGAAAATTTCCGATGAGTAATGCTGTTGCTATATTGGACAAGGCTTCAGGACGATGGGGGTCGATAGTAATCGCTTTATTGGCAAAATCAATAGCATCTCGAATTTGATTTTTGAGTATATAAACTCGAGATAGATTGATACAAGTTGCCACATCTTGAGGATCGAGTGTATGTGCTCTAATTAAGGCTGCTTCTGCCTTACTAAGCTGTTTAAGGTTGATGTAAAGTAAACCGACTTCGTTTAAACAGGGAATGTTATTACTGGATAGGGCCAATGCTGATCGTTGCATTTCTAGGCCTTTCTCAAAATTTCCCATGTCCTTATACACTATACCTAGGTTAAAAAAGTAAAGCAGATTTTGATTGTTAATCGTTATTGCTTTTTCAAAGCAGTTAACTGCCTTTTTGTTGTCTTCTTGATGTTTATACAGAATACCTAAAATATAAAAAGACCGATCGCTGTCTGGGTTTTGTTCAAGTGCAATTTTCGCGTATTTTATGGCTTCAGTCGTATTTCCTGAATGATGAGTATCAAGTGCCTTTTGGGCAAATAAGTCTGCACTTATAATCGCATTATTAGATGAAGGTATTATGGTTTCTGGCATGGCTAGGATAGTTTTAATTTTTTGGTTTGATAATATTGGTCATTATTAATACAAAGCAATATATAAGCCATGGATAAAGGCATATTTAGTCTAAAACCTCGGTGAAATTGATAGTTTTGTTAGTAATCGCGTGAATTGCTTATTTGAGTACCTTTATTGCATATTAATTATCGTCGGGTTATTTATATAAGGTTGTTTTTTCAATGACTTGCTGCATAATCGGAAAGTTCTTAATAACGTTTATGATAAAGATGTATGAAGTTTTTGAATGATTTATCAAACCAAGAACTGCCAGAAATAGGATTTGAAATGGGATGTGTGAATGAGTAAATGCTTAGTCTGTGAAAGTTCTTTTCAATCTTTTGTTGATTTTGGTGACATGCCGATAGCTAATGCGTTTGCTGCAAAGAATGAATTGAATAACGAATATACTTTTCCTATGAAAATGGGATTTTGTGAAAACTGTTTCATGGTTCAGCTGCTTGAGCAACCTGATAGAGAAAAAATGTTCCATGAAAACTATGCATTTTTTTCATCAACT